>Ga0302270_10005151_pt1 | contig 11974 bp, 8 predicted proteins | sample III_Bog_E2_3_FD_198773 | JGI IMG/M metagenome (GOLD analysis project Ga0302270, IMG submission 198773) | Peat permafrost microbial communities from Stordalen Mire near Abisko, Sweden - III_Bog_E2_3 | ecosystem: Environmental > Terrestrial > Soil > Wetlands > Peat | place: Sweden: Abisko...
GTGTTTCTCATATCATTCATCTTATGGCACTTAGGTCGCATTCAAAACCTGGGGCACCCATCTGTGTCCTGGCGTCTGGCGAGAACTCTAATGTTGGTCGGTTGAGTAGAGGACGACGCGGTAGGCTTGGACCTGGTGAGGAGCCAGGGAAAGTTGGCGGCCCTGATCAGTTTGATCGCCGTTGAGACGGCGTATCGTGGTCCAGGCGCCGTTGGATCGGGCGACTTCTTCAACGCTGGTGATTCCACTGATTTTTGCATCGACGTCGGGATCGCGGTAGAAGGAGACGGTGAGACCGGAGCCGGCGATGTAGAACTCATTCGCAGCCGTGTGCAGGATGATAAGGGCGCCGTCTTCTTCGAGCAGAGCCTTTGCCGGCCATGAGCGGGAAAGCGCAGCCTGAAAGAGGTAGCCGCCGAGGGACACGGTCTGCGTGGGGCGTGGACTGTTGCTGTGAAGCACGATGGCGCGGGTGCTGCCGGCGGCCTGAAGCGCGGGCAGGATGTCGCTGAAGCTCGAAAGAAGCGCGTAGACGCTTGCGAGGTTCGGGCCTGCATCGTGCTCGTCTGGAGTGATGGGCGCGCTCTCGATGGCGAAGGGAGAGAAGCCAAATGCGCCGGCTTCTCCATAGGCATAGAAGGCGTTGTATGGGGCCGCCTCCAGGCGGGCTTCGGGAACAAAGACGGCGTTTCCGTTGAATCTGTAGCGATCGATCCAGTACTCAAAGTTGGGCCAGTAGATGTCGGGAGAGAAGAAGTCGAGAGCGGGCGCGGTGACGCGGTAGACCGCGAGGTAGTAGGGATGCGGGCCTCCGCTGGGGTATTCGCCTGCGCGCTCGGCGGGCGCGGGGAGCTGGCAGTTGACATACATGGGGAGCGGGTAGGCGCGCTTGCCCTGGGTGGCAACTTCCTGAATGTAGCGGGCGTAATTCCAGGCCATGAAGACTTCGTTTGCCGCATCGCCGAAGACGGCGGACCAGGTTGTGCCGGATGGATTGAAATGCGCGCGCAGTTCGGGAGAGAAGGAGTCGCGAGCGCTTTGAAGTTTCTGGATCAATTCGATTGGAACGGGGCGCGCAAAGAGACGGTTGGCGGCGTCAGACCGGTCGCGGCCGCGGCCTAGATAGCCGACTTCATTCTCAACCTGGACCATGAGGATGGTCTGTTGGTCCTGGTCTTTTTCACGAATGTGCCGCATGAGTGTGAAGAAGGCTTGGCTGTCGCTTTTGAGGGTTTCTTCACCAAGGGTGGAGAGGATCTCGAGTTGAGAGGGGTCGGCGGAAATAGCTCGCGGGAAGCGCTTTGTGTCTTGCTTGACCCAGGCGGGCGCATAGCTGGAGACGCTGTTTTTCCAACTGCCAAACCACAGGACGACCAGGTGGAGATGCTGCTGGCGCGCGACGTCGATCCAGTGGTCGAGGATGCTGAAGTCGAAGTTGCCCTCGGTGGGCTCGATCTGCTCCCAGGCGACGGGCATGAGGACGGTATTGACGTGCATCTGGGCGATGCGGGGCAGGATGGTGTCTGCCTGCTCCGCAGTTCCCGCGGAGGAGTTGCCGAGTTCGCCGCCGAGGATGAGGTAAGGCTTACCGTTGAGGATCAGTTGACCGCCGGCTGGGGACTTGGCGATGGAGGGGATCTCAGCGGCGTTGGCGACGGTCGCGCTCAGCATGGATGCGATGAGGAAAACGAATTGAAAGCGCATCGAGATCAATCAATCGCCTCCCCGCGGTTTGAGTTGAGCTGAGTGCTGTCGGGCGACGTGGATCGAGCGGTTTGCATTCGAATTAACTGTAACTTATGGATCGGGATTGGCGGAGATGGCTGGAGGACGCGGACATCTGCGGGTGGGATAGAATGCGATGTGATGATCGAAGGAAAATGAAAGCTGCCATTGACTGAAAATAGACAACATGTTCTGGTGACGGGTGGGGCGGGGTACATCGGGAGCCATACGGCGAAGGCGCTTTCGCAGAGAGGGTATATCCCTGTCACCTACGACAGCCTGGTGAGGGGTCAGCGGCACGCGGTGCGATGGGGACCGTTGGTAGAGGGCGATATCGGTGACAAGGCGATGGTGTTGGAGACGTTGCGGCGTTACGAGATTCGCGCCGTTCTGCATTTTGCCGCGTTCGCTTATGTCGGGGAGTCGGTGAGGCATCCGGGGCGTTACTTCGATAACAATGTTACCAAGTCGGTGGCGCTGCTGGACGCGTGCGTGGAGGCGGGGATGCAGCACTTCGTTTTCTCTTCGAGCTGCGCGACGTACGGGACGCCGGAGCGGATTCCGATCAGCGAAGAAACGCCGCAGCTTCCCCTGAACCCCTACGGCGAGTCGAAGCTGGCGATGGAACGGCAACTGAAGTGGTATGGCAATGCGCACCGATTCACGTGGAAGGCTCTGCGGTACTTTAACGCGGCAGGGGCCGACCCGGATGGGGAGATTGGCGAGGAACACTCGCCGGAGACACACTTGATTCCGCTGGTGCTGGAGGCGGCACTGGGGCGGAGCACGGTGGAGATTTACGGGGACGATTACCCGACACCGGATGGGACCTGCGTGCGGGATTACATTCATGTATCGGATTTGGCAGAGGCGCATGTGCGGGCGCTCGATGCTCTGCGAGAAGGCAGTCCTTCAATGGCGCTGAACCTGGGGACGGGGGAGGGGCAGAGCGTGCGGCAGGTGATTGAAGCGGTGGAGAGTGTCACGGGGCGGAAAGTTCAGCGTCGCGTAGTTGCGCGTCGAGAGGGAGACCCTGCCGCGCTGGTGGCCGACCCGGCGCTGGCAGGGAAGGTGCTGGGTTGGAGGCCGCAGTGTTCGGATATGGAGAGCATTGTGAGTTCGGCGTGGAAGTGGCATACGAGGGGGATGGAAGATTAATGTGATTCAGGCGTCGGGGGCGAGGTTGACGCGTTTTTTTACGACCCAGATAAGGCATTGGCAGATGACAGTCGAATTGGTGGTTATCGCAATTCATGCAGAAGGTTCCGGTGTTTCGCTTGCCGGGCAATGGAAGGTATTTGCGGCAACCGCTGTACGCGGGAGATTTTGCAGGGATCGTTGCTTCGGCAGTGGTAAATGAACTTACAGGCGAATACAACATCTCAGGACGTGAACGAATCGACTAGTGCGGTGAGTCCAAAGTTCATTGTATAAACGACGAAGAACAAAAGCAGATCCTTCGACTCACCACCCCCAAACTCCACCCCGCAGACGAAGACCTGTCTGCGGGGGCCCCGGAACTGAAAAGCGTTCGGGGCCCCTTTCGCTCAGGATGACAAGCCTTTTTTGCTGTGAACTTTCGAGGGGCGGTCATTTTGGCCGTAACTCGCATACGCGAGTCGGTTGCTCAGGATGACAGGTTCTTTTATGTTATGGACTTTAGACTCATGGCCCTAGTGTCCTGTCCCTAAAGTTCGAGTACAAAAGCGTGCGACGGAATCGAGGATTTGATCGGCGGTTTTGTGCCAGATGAAAGGCTTGGGGTCTTTGTTGTGGTGTTGGATGAAGGTGCGAATGGCGCTTTCCATTTCTTGAGTTGAGCGATGAACGCCGCGGCGGAGCTGCTTTTCAGTCAGCAGAGCAAACCAGCGTTCGACCAGGTAGAGCCAACTGGCTGAAGTAGGCGTGAAGTGCAGATGAAAGCGAGGCCTCTTCGCCAACCAGTCGTGGATCAGTTGCGTCTTGTGGGTGCCGTAGTTGTCCAGGATCAGGTGTATGTCCAGGTCCGGAGGTACTTTTCGTTCAATCGTGTCGAGGAAGCTGCGAAACTCCACCGAGCGATGGCGACGCTTGGTCTGGCCAATCAGCGTGCCGGTTTTGGTTTCCAGGGCGGCGAACAGGCTGGTGGTGCCATGGCGGGCGTAATCGTGGGTGCGGCGTTCGATCTGACCGGGACTAGATCGATTTGATGCGCACAGTGAAAGAAGTAGTGGGCACGCTGGTGCTCGAGACCCTTTTCCGTGATCCTCTCTACTCGCAAGTCACTCTTGACTTCTGATCCGAAGCTCCCGCCAATTCACGCCGTGGACCTCGGCTGGAGAGGCATTGGGTCATGCGAATGCCGTTCATGCCGCTGTATTACTGAGGGGATCTCAGTGCTGACTGAGTTCGGGCGTTGCGGTTTGGACGATATACAGGGTTACGGTTTGAAACGCCAGCAAATCGCGGTAGGTGATTGGGGAGAAACGGGAGGGTCCAGCTTCGGCTTCAGGATCGAAGGAGACAGTGTAGCGCGGGACCACGATGGGGGCCAGATTGTCCTTAGGGATCTTGCAACTGCCGGATGAAGGGGATGAGGGCGGCGCGTCGGGAGCCTCGGCGTACATGTGGATGCGCGGATCGTTGATAACGCCACAAAGATGGATCTGGGTCATTGCCCTGTGTTCCCATCCACCATCGATGGCGGTGTCGGGAATACCGGCAGCACGAAGCTCGTTGATGGCGGCAAGACGGGCGCGATACATGGCGAAGAGGTCGTGCGTTCCGGCAACGGCGTAGACGGCGTAGAGAACAACAAGTGCGATGGAGAACGCCGGCAGTTCCGGGCGGACGCGATCCTGATAGATGCGCAGAAGAAGGACCAGGCCAATGGGGAAAATAAGCAGGAGATAGCGATCGGTTATGTCTCCGCGCAGCATGTTTCCAATGAGGCCGCGGGGCACGAGGAGAGCAAGATAGGCGAGGGTGAAGGGAACGGTCAGCAGCAGAAGGTGGTCCCAGGAGATGGGAAAAGGCGCCTGCCCAGGCCGGGAAGCACGGGGTACGGTGAACAAGAAGGCGAGGAAACAGAGAAGGACGACAAGAACTGCAATAGAAAGGGTCATGCGCGGGCCGAAGGAGAGAATGACGGGATGCATTCCTGTGGTGGGGGTGCCGGCTCCCAGACCGCAGGAGTTAACGCAGTTGCCCATACCCGAACCCCTGTAAGGGGCGAGGAAAACACCGAAGCGAAGAGGGTGGTTAGGGAAAAGCAAGAGGCCTGCCGCAGCGCAGAAAACCGCACCGGACACCAGAAAGCGTATGGTTCGGCGGTTGCGAAGCTGAATTGCCGGCACGAAGGCGGCGAGGATGGGCAGAAGCAGCATGGCAAAGCCGAGAGGGAACCAGAGTTGCATGATGAGGCGGTCCCAATGGCGATCGTCCGCCACGGGGATCAGGGGGTCAGACAACGTATATGGCTGCATCTTGAACCATTGGAGAGATCCATAGATGAAGGCGGCGGAAACGAGGTAAAGCAGAGCGCCTGAGAGAACGGCATAGGGGCGGCGGCGCAGGAGCCAGACGGTGCAGGGGAACATGACGAGAACGCCAAGCCACGCGACCTGGCGAACGGTTCCTCCCAGCGCGTTGGAGAGCGCGGCAAAGGCCAGCCATGCGAGAGTGGCGCGATCGGTGCGTGCCTGAAGGGCACGGAGGCATGAGTAGAGACACAAGACGACGCAGAAGAGGCCGCTCACATCGGACATGAAGGTGAGAGCAAAAGGTAGAAAAAGGGGGCTGAGGACAAGAGCAACTGTGCCGGTGGTGGCATTGCGTGAGTTAATGCCGGCACGGACCAAGGTTCGCTGCGTCAGGAAGGCGATGGCGAGGGAGACGAGCAGTTCAGAGGCGCGGACGGCGGTGAACGAAGGGCCGAATAGTTTGACAAATAAGGCGCCCAAAGCAAGTTGCCAGCCGATCATTGCCGCGGACCAGCCAATGTAGACGAGGTGGCCGGTCTGGGCAAGAATACGAGCGGATTGGATATAGGACCAGTCGTCGTTGATTCCGATTTCAGCAACCGGATTGATGGCGATTGCGCAGAGCAGAAGGATGAGAACGCAGAGGAATGCCGGCAGGCGTGATTGCTTTGAGGGAGTCATGGGGAGTCTTGCATACGATCATAGCGCGCGGGTGGGGCTAAGCCTGGTCTTGGGATAGGCCGTCTCGCAGCGAGAGAAGGATTCATATTCTCGCAGGCATTGTCCAAAGCTTATAGGTTGACGCGTTTTTTTACGACCCAGATAGGGCGGCATTTTACTTCTTCGAAGAGGCGGCCTATGTATTCGCCGAGAATGCCCATGCAGACGAGATTGACGGAGGCCAGGAAGAGGATGACGAAGATGGTGGATGTCCATCCTCGGGCGTCGCGGGGATTGAAACCGACGACGGTCCAGTTGGTAAGGTACTGGACGATGACGAAGATGGCGCCGAACATGCAGAAGGCGGCGAGGATGAGGCCCAGGGACATGATGAGTTGGAGCGGGCGGTAGCTGAAGTTGAAGATGCCGTCGGTAGCGAGCTTGAGAAGTCGGGAAAAGTTGTATTTGGGTTCGCCGGCAAAACGGGCTTGACGCTCGTAGGCGAGGCCGGTCTGCCGGAAGCCGACCCAGCTGCGAAGGCCCCGGACGAAGCGGTTGCGCTCAGGAAGCTGGTTGATGGCGTCGACGACCTCGCCTCGCATGACACAGAAATCGCCGGCGTCGAGAGGGATGTCGAGAACGGCGAGATGCTTGAGGATGCGGTAATAGGCCGTGTAACTCAGGCGCTTGATCAGGTTCTCTTTGCGCTTGGTGCGAATGGCATAGACGACGTCCCAGCCTTCGCGGATTTTCTGCAGGAATGGCAAGAGTTCCTCGGGAGGATCCTGGAGGTCGGCGTCCATGACGGTGACGATGGTGCCACGGGCGTGCATGAGGCCGGCAGAAACGGCAGCTTGATGGCCGAAATTGCGGGAGAGACTGAGGACTTTGAAGCGAGGGTCGAGGGCGCCGATGCGCTCGCAGATTTCGAGAGTACGGTCGCGGCTGCCGTCATCGACGATGAGAATTTCGAAGTTATCCCCCCACACGGGCGCTGCCGCAACGATGCGGTTGTACATTTCAGCGATGTTATCTTCCTCGTTATAGGCGGGAATTACGACGGAGATCATAGAGGGTGGAAGATTTCTGAGAACGAGATTTACTGAGAAACACTATATACCAGGGGTGGTTCGAGCGGTGCGGCGCGAACTCAGTGCCGGGTGGCTTCGGACTGAATGGTGTTGACGATGTAGACGGTGGCCGGGCCAGCGATGAGCCAATCGCTGTAGGTGACCGGGGCGAAGGGGGCGAGACCGCCGCATTGGCTGGGGTCATAGGACAACGTATAGCCGGGGACGATGCCGGGAATCTTCATTGGGTCATCAGGCTTGCAGTTCGCTGGGAAGGGTGTGGCCTTTGGGACGTGTGCCCAGGCGGGAATGCGCATGTTCGGGTAGTTGATGAACCCGTAGCGCTCGATCTGGGTGATGCCATTGTGTTCGAATCCGCCGTCGATGGAGTTGTCGGGGACGCCGGCTGCGCGCAGCTCGTTGATGGCCTGGAGGCGGGCGCGGTACATAGCGAAGGCGTCGTGGGTGCCGGCGACGGCAAAGAGAGCGAAGAGGACGATGCATGCGATGGAGAGGCGCGGCAGATTCGGGGTGACGCAATCCTGATAGATGCGCAGCAGGAGGATCAATCCGACAGGAAGAAGGAGCAGGAGGTAGCGATCGAAGATGAAATCTCCGCGGAGGCCGCGGGGCAGAAGCAATCCAAGATAGGCAAGGACGTAGGGGATCAGGAGGACGCGCAGTGCGGGGATGGAAATGGGCGGAGTGGTTTGGGCAGACTGAGCAGCAGTGCGGCGGGACACGAGGGCGGCAAGGAAGCAGAGAATCGCCACAAGGACAACAACGGTGAGGAGCAGACGGAGTCCGGTAGGGAGCACCACAGGCGGAAAACCCTTGAGGGGAAAGGAGTGCGCGAGGCCGAACCTGGTGGCATAGGTTCCCTTGAACGGGGCAATGAGAGAAAAAGCATTGGCTGGGTGGAAGACAACGACACAGATGGCGCCGGCAAGGAAGGCAAGACCGCCTAGGATGAGGGCCGTGGCGGCACGCTTATTACGCAGTGAAACCGCGGGAACAAAGGCGATGAGGACAGGGAGGAGAAAGAGGGCAAAGCTGAAGAAGAGGCTGACGAATTGGATGGCCACCTGGATCATTCCGTTGCGGTCAGGAAGGGGAACAAGGAAGGCGTCCGGCACATACCATAGCTGGTTCTGAAACCAGCGGAGCTCGGCGAAGACGATGATCCCGCTGACGGCATAGAGTACCGCTCCGAAGAGAAGGACGTGGGGACGGCGGCGTAGAAGCCAGACGGCGCAGGGAAAAATGGCGATGACGCCAAGCCAAGCGATCTGGCGAGCGGTTCCTCCGACTGCGTTGGAGAGCGCGGCGAAGGCTAGCCAGGCGAGGACGGCGCGGTTGGATTGGGCCTGAAGGGCGCGCAGGCAGGCGTAGAGGCAGAGGACGACGGTGAAGAGGCCGCCGATGTCGGACATGTAACTGAGGGCGAGAGGCAGGAAGAGGGGGCTGAGGGCTAGAGCGAGGGCGCCGATGGTGGCGTTGCGGGCGTTGACTCCAGCGCGAAGAAAAGTGCGCTGGGTGAGAAATGTGGTGGCGAGAGCGATGACGAGAGTTGATGCGCGAATGGAAGTGTAGGAGGGGCCGAAGAGGCGGACGAAGAGTGCGCCGGGGAGAAGGATCCAGCCGAGCATTGCCGTGGCCCAGCCGTTATAGACGATGTGGCCTGTGGCGGCGAGGACACGGGCGGTTTTGACGTAGGACCAGTCGTCGTTCATCCCGATTTCAGCGACCGGGAAGGAGGCGAGGGCGGCGATGAAGAGCGCAAGACCGCAAAGCCAGGCGGGACGGCGCGAGTTGGTAGCTGTGTCCATGCTGGGTCCTCTCCCCGATGATAAGGGGTTGGTGAGAATTGAGGCTCTCCCACGATTGGTGCAGAGAGCGCACAAAGGACGGGGAACCCGGAGGTTGTCCCCATTCAAGTTGACGACTCATTCGTGTTGCGCGGATGCGGGCCTGGCAGTGTGGACGATGTAAATGGAAATGCTGCGGGCGGCGAGCCATTTGCGATAGGAGATGGGGGTGAAAGTGGATGGTCCACCGCAGGCGGCTGGGTCTATGGACAAAGCATAGCCGGGAACGATGGCGGGGGTGAACTGGAGAAACTGGGGTTGGCAGTTATCAGGAAACGCGGCTGGTTGCAGAGTTCTGGCGTTTGGGGGCATGTGAATGTGCGGATCGTCGATGTAGCCGTATTGGTCAATCTGCGCGGCACCGTTGTGTTCGAACCCGGCGTCGATTGAGGTATCGGCTACGCCCGCGACGCGCAGTTGAGTGACGGCCGCAGCTTTGGCTCGACAGATGGCGAAGGCGTCGTGGGTGCCGGCGACGGCGAAGAGGGAGAAGATCGCGACGAAAACGCTGGTGAGGAGGGGCAAGTTGGGTTGAACGCGTTCCTGATAGATGCGGAGAAGGAAGATGAGGGCGATGGGAAAAAGGAGAAGGAAGTAGCGGTCGTAAATGTCGCCACGGAGGGCGCGGGGCAGGAGCAGGGCGACGTAGGCGAGGGCGAAGGGGCCGGTGAGGACGAACAGGGTGGGCCAGGAGATGAGCTGGGGTACGGGTGTTTGAGCATGTACGGGCGGAGAGATGCGGCGGCTGGTAAACAACACGGTGAAGAAGCAGATGAGAGTGAGAAGAACAAGGAAGGTCAAGAGCAAACGGGGCCCTGTAGTGAGAACTTCAGGAGACAAGCCCTTGAGCGGGAAGGTATCCACAAGGCCGAAGCGGGTGACGCAGTCCCCAAGGAATGGGGCGACGAGAGAGATAAGCACCCTGGGGTGACGCAGGACAATGAAGCTGCCGAGTCCTATCCAGAGGAGTGCGCCCGCGATGAACGATACGGCGGCACGGCGGTTGCGAAAGGAGATAGCCGGGATGAAGACGATGAGGATGGGCAGCAGGAAAAGTGCGGAGCTGAGAAAAAGGCTCAACAATTGCACGGAAAGGTGGTTGATCTGGCTGCGATCCGGAATGCCGTCGAAAAGGTGCTCGGGGATCGAATAAGGCTGCTGTGCGAACCAGCGGAGGGAGAAGTAGATGACGGGGATGGAAGCGGTGTAGAGCAGTGCGCCGGTGAGGAGGACATGGGGACGACGGCGCAGGAGCCAGATGGCGCAGGGAAACATGACGAGGACGCCGAGCCAGACGTTCTGACGCACGGTGCCTCCAACCGCGTTGGAGAGAGCGGCGAGTGCAAGCCAGGCAAGGACGGCGGAGTTGGTTTGGGTCTGCAGGGCGCGGAGGCATGCGTAAAGACAAAGAATGACGCAGAAAAAGGCGTCAATGTCGGTCATGAAGCTGAATTCAAGAGGAAGTACGAGCGGGCTTAGAACGAGAACCAGAGTGCCGATTGTGGCATTGCGTGAGCTGATGCCGGCGCGGACCAAAGTGCGCTGGGTGAGGAACGCGGCGATGAGAGCGATGAAGAGTGTGGAGGCGCGAATGGCGGTGAAGGAGGGTCCGAAAAGCCTTACGAAGAGCGCGCCGAGAAAGAGTTGCCATCCGAGGATGGGCGCGGCCCAGCCGTTATAGACAATGTGGCCTGTGTTGGCGAGGATGCGGGCGGATTGGACGTAGGACCAATCGTCGTTCATGCCGATTTCAGCAACGGGATGAGCGGCGAGGACGCAGACGAGAAGGATGAGAGAGCAGAGGAGTGCGGGCCGGCGGGAGGTTGAGGCTTGCGTCATAGGGTGTTGTTGGTTTGATGATATGCCACCTGCAGTGCGGCAGATGCTGGCTCGCAGGGGATTCATGCTTCCCACCGTTGCCGCAAAGAACGCGCGACCCAGAGGGTGCCCCGATGGGGCTGTGTTGCCGTGCTATGCGGCGCCGAGTTCGCGAAGGATGGCTACCGAGGCGGATGCGCCGATACGGTTGGCGCCGGCTTCGAGGAGAGTGCGGACGTCGGCGAGGGTGCGGATGCCTCCCGAGGCTTTGACGCCGGAACGAGCGCCAGCCACGCCGCGGAGGAGGGCCACGTCGGCCGGGGTTGCGCCGCCGGTGGAGAAGCCGGTGGAGGTTTTGAGGAAGTCCGCGCCGGCCTGAATGGCGATTTCCGCAGCGCGCAGCTTTTCTTCTACGGTCAGCAGGCACGTTTCGAGAATTACCTTGAGGATGGCTCCGTTGTGGTGGGCGACGGTGGCCGCTGCGTGGATGGCGTGGTGGACGGCCTGGTGGTTGCCGCTTTTGAGTTGTCCGATGGGGAGGACCATGTCAACTTCGCGCGCGCCGAGCCGGGTGACCGAAGCGGCTTCGTGGCGGAGGGTCGAAACGAGCGATGCGCCGAGGGGAAAGCCGATGACGACGCCGACATGGACGCCGGTTCCGGCAAGGACGCGGACGGCGGTGGGCACCCAGACGGGGTTGATCATGGCACAGGCGAAACGGTACTGGGCGGCCTGCTGGCAGAGGGTCTCAACCTGGGCGCGCGTTGCGTCTGGCTTGAGGAGGGTGTGATCAATGACGGCAGCCAGCGCTTGCCAACTGGAGAGAGCGGTGGCAGCAAAACCGGCGGAGTCGAAGGTGCCGTGGTTGAATTCCAGGTCGGATTCGCGGATGGGGATGATCGCAGCCATGAGCCGTGCTCCTTGCCTCTAGAAAAAACGCCGTTATGAGTGGCGGCTCGCTGGGCAGTCTACGGGATATGAGTATAAACCAACTGCGTTGGGGCGGGCGCCACTGCGGTGGGGCAGGCGCCGCTTCGCGGCCTTCGGATGCCTGGGGCCCTACCCGACGGGTGTTTTTCGCTCCAGCGGATGAGAGAACGGTGTGTCCCAGTCTTCGAGCGACTTCTGCTCCATGACATCGAAATTCGGATTCTTGCTCTCGATGGTGTACCAGTAGATTCGTCCGGCGGGGCTCCAGTCCGTTTGCAACTGGGGGACCAGATTGGCGGGCAGCGTGATGCCGGTAAGACGTTCGAGGACGCGCTCACGATTCCAACTATTGTCAGAGGCATCATTGAAATTCATCATGATGCTGGAAATCTCGGCGAGCGAGAAGGATCGCAGGTTCTTCATGTCCGGAATGCCGGCCATG
>Ga0302270_10005152_pt1 | contig 11974 bp, 6 predicted proteins | sample III_Bog_E2_3_FD_198773 | JGI IMG/M metagenome (GOLD analysis project Ga0302270, IMG submission 198773) | Peat permafrost microbial communities from Stordalen Mire near Abisko, Sweden - III_Bog_E2_3 | ecosystem: Environmental > Terrestrial > Soil > Wetlands > Peat | place: Sweden: Abisko...
TCGGTCTTCGCCGAGCAGTAGGTGGCGCCGGCAGCGGCGGACATCGCGCTCGCTGGCGCTGAGGTGCTTACCTGTCCACCGATGGGATAAAGTTCGCCGGTGGCAATGTCCACGCGCTCCAGGTAATCGGAGGTGCTGGCGTAGTCGGAGATATAGACGTTACCTAGGGAATCTGTGGTGACGCCGTAAACAGAGGACAGCTTGGTGCTAGACGCCGCACCGGAGGCCAATGCCACCGTGGCGGTTCTGCCGGAGTTCAACACGCCAGCGAAGGTGCTGATGTATCCGGTGGTAGTGTTGATAACCCGCACATTGTAAGGATATTCGTCAGCAATGTAGATGTTGCCTGAGTTGTCCACAGCAACCTGATAGGGAGAGTCCAGCGTGGAGCCTGTCGATGGGTATGGGCTGGTTCCGTTGCTATGTCCGTAGTAGGCGGAGCTGTCGCAGGACATGTTGGCCAGTGTTGGAGTCGTGGAAGAAGACGCCGACTCGCCAAGTGTATAGGTATCGAGGCGCCCAGGGCAGCCGCTGCCGGCGATGGTCAGGATCTCATTGGGATAGACCGTATAACCAGCAATTGTGCGTGTTGCGTTGCTCAGGTTCACCACTTCAACGGTGTTGTTGTAGTTCTCGGCAACATAGAGATTACCGGCTTTATCGAAGGCCAGGCCGTAGGGCCGGAAAAGAAGCGCCTTGGCCGCGGTGATATAGGTTGTGCTGCCGGTTGTGCCGTTGGCCACGTTGCTGGCGTTGTATCCGACGTAACCGACCCCTTTGGTCCACGTAAAACCATTCAGGCCGCTGGTGAGACCCGGGTTAACTGAGACCGACTGGTTGACCACTGTCTGGATCACACCGGTGCTCTTGACGATCTCGCGCACCGCGCCCAGGTAGTAGTCCGTGAACCAGATGTTCCCCGCAGCATCAATAGCCAGCGCCTCTGGCGAGGCCATGGGCACTTCAGTTGCCAGGCAACCGTCACCGTAGGTGTCGGCCTGCGTATTGCCGCTGGAGGGGCAAGTGCTCTGGCTGGCAATGCTGGCAAAGGTTGGAGCGGTCGAGCTTGTGCTGGCAACGGTGTATCCGCCCACCGTGGTGACGATTCCGGTGTGGGCGTCAGCGCGGCGGATCAGATTGTTGCCCGAATCGATGAAAAACAGATTGCCTTCGCTATCGGAAACGACCGAGTGTGGCGTCGTGACCGCGACCTCGTTGTTCAAACAGCCGTCACCCACCGTATCTGTCGGCATGTGGCTGCTGTCGGTCTTGGTCACATACGCCGAGCCACTCCAACTAAGATAAGCGCACGTGGTGTTGGTCCCGTTGTTGTAGTACGCGGAACTGTTTCCATAGGCGCCGCCACCCACCACAGCTGTCACGGTGTAAGGAAGCAGTTGAGGCACAGCCTGCGCCACCGCAAAGCGGCCTGCGCAAACCGTCATCGCAACCACCGCAAAAAGGCTGAACAAGCGCTTTCCGGTACGAGAAACAAGAGATCGGACAGACACGAAGGCAAGCTCCTTATTCGCAAACTTCGTTCGACCGCGCAACCCTGCGGCCTTCAATAACCCAGCACCGATTTGTTGTAGAAGAACATTGCCACTCCTGCTACAACCGGCCCGGGTGCGGAGAGATCTGAGCAGCAGGTCGAGAGCTTCAGGTTGGATCAAGCTTCTCTGCCCGTCTGTAGGTAAAAGTTAAGGGAGCTGAGTATAGACAATCTCCCTGGGGATCAGCAATTGATTTCTGCAGATTTATATTTTCGGAAAACTTCCCCCTCCCCCTCATCTTTCCGAAAAGGCCCAGCCCGAAGAACAACATATACATCACAGCGCCGGATACCGGTCGAGTCAATCAGGAAGGGGTGAATTTTCAGTGATTTACACAATATTAATATTCGCTTTTTCTTCCCACTGTTCCAGGTGGCCGCACAGCCGTTCGGGAAAACGCGCTCAATTCAGGATGCCTCCCACAACCGGCATTGACTCTGGTCGTCGCACCCGGTTCGAGCAAGGTTTCGCCTGCATCCGCCCGCGCGTGCCGGCTCTCCGGCTCAAAATGTACGCAGGTAGTGATCCAATCAACTGATAGGTCACCGAATGCCACATGTGGAGTTGGAGCGGTGCTGTTCCTGGTACCTCTCTTTGTTGCAACTGGAACTTCCAGGAAGAATCGAATATATCCTTGGGGCGTGAACCGGCGCGCTTTCCTCTACAACGCATGTTGCCTCACCGGCTGCTCGCTGTTCTCCGCCGCGGGCCAGGCCGCAGCATCGCTCGGAGCCATCGTTTATGTCCAAAAAGATGGCTTGTGGCTACGCCAACTGTCTGCGGGAATGCCGCGTCTGCTGATGAGAGGTGTCGACATTGTGAAGCCGCGCTTCTCGCCCTCTGGTAAGTGGGTTTCCTGCTTCCACGGGAGCCGATTGCATGTTCTTTCCCTGGCGGGAGACCAAGCGCATGTCCTGGGTTGTGCCATGGACGAGGATGATCCCGACGCGCAGTGGTCACCAGCTGGCGATGCAGTTGCTCTGGAAACCAAAGATGGCATCGACATCTTCTCTGCAGAGAACCAATGGGGCGGGGCCATTCATCGAATTGCCTTGGCAGGTCTTCCGCTCCTGTTCAGCCTCGACGGACAGGAGATTGTCTTCGCAGACAGCAAGGAGATACCTGGCAAACACGGCGACCAGGATTCGCGCCGCCTGGGACGTATCTGCCGGCTGTCGTTGCAGAATGCCCAAGCTCCGCGACAGGTCTTGATTGCCGAGAACTGGATTTACCCGATTCCCGCGGCATGGAACCCGCGACGCGGAGAGATCTACTTTTGGCAGGATCAGGATTTTTCCGGGTCCGTCCGCGCCGATGGTCTGGAACTTGCTGCAATCTCCGACAAAGGCGGGCCAGCGCACTCGCTGGGGATCACGACTCTGGTCTTCAACGACATGCTCGCGCTTTCGCCTGTTCAGGACCAGTTGCTCGCCTGCGATGGCTCAGACCGCAATACATGGGAGCAGAAGCGCATTGCCCTGGTAAATCTGCAGACGCAATCCAAGCGCTATCTGAGCGGCAAGAGCATGGCCGCAGCCACGCCATGCTGGAGTCCTGTTGGAGATCGGATTGTCTATGCCGCAGCTCTTGCAGGCCACACCAGCGGCGGAGAAGACGCCAGGGTGCTGATGGCGCGCCGCCGTCTGTGGATCGTTGATCTGCAGCCCGAAAGCGCTCCCACGCTGCTCACGCATGATCCGAGGTATCGCGACGAGGCGCCAATCTGGTCCGCCGATGGAACGCATATTCTCTTCGGCCGGATTTCACCAGATGGTCGAAAGTCTCTCTGGATCATGACGACAAGCGGCGCGAACCTGCAACAGGTGACCGGCACGTTGCCGATTTACGATGGCCACGTTGGCGCTTCCTGGAGGAGCGAAGAGTCGTGGTTCGGTTATTACGGCCACATCGATTGGACCGATGCTTTTGACTGGTGGCAGAGGGTCTGAATTGCAAACAGCGATCACCTGAAACTGTATTTCGATACGGACTAGCTAACACGGTTGTGAGTTCCTATGATGTTAAGAAGCCTGTTCGCATCATAGGCAACCCTAGCGGTGTTTTAGAGTCCCCGATAGGGGATACGTAAACCCCTCGCCTTTAGGCGACGGATCGTACTAGGTCTATGACCGTATAAAGATGTACCTTTGCAGTCACTTTAATGGTGGCGAAAATGGCCGCATAGTAGGGACATGCAAAGCTACCATCGGGTGCATGTTCGGTTGAAAAGGAAGGACCGGCAGCAGCTTTCCGGGATGCTGACGAAGGGGCGGGAATCTTCGCGAGTATTGCGTCGTGCTTCGATTCTGCGCCAGCTTGACCGTGGGCAGAAGGCGGCGCAGGTGGCGGCCAGTGTGGGCGTAGCTGCGAAAACGGTGCGAGCTGTTGCCCGGCGCTATGAGGAAGAAGGGCTGGACTCGGCGCTGTACGAAAGGCCGCGGTGCGGCAAACAGAGAGCCTTGGACGTAGGCCAGAGCCAGCGGATCGTCGCCATGGTGTGCTCGCCGCCGCCACAGGGCATAGCGCGGTGGAGTGTGCGCCTGATCGCCGCCGAAGCGGTAAAGCGGAAGCTGGCGCCGCAGGTGGGCCGGGAGACAATCCGCATCCTGCTTCAGAGCCACGAACTGAAGCCGTGGCGGGAAAAAAATGTGGTGCGTGGCAGAACTAAATGAAGAGTACATCGCTCGCATGGAGGACGTACTCAAGATTTACGAAAAGCCGCTATCGGAAAGGGAGCCCGTGGTCTGTGTGGATGAGAAGCCAGTGGTGCTGCACGCCGATGTTCGCCCGCCGCGGCCGATGCGGCCGGGCCGGATTGCCCGGCGTGATTGCGAGTACGAGCGGCGCGGCACGGCCAACGTATTCTGTGGTGTCCAGCCAAAGGCCGGGCGGCACTTTACCAAACCAACCGCCAACCGCTCCTCGCCGCAGTTCGCCGACTATCTGGTGGAGATCGTAGCAAGCTATCCAGAGGCCGAGACCATCCACCTGGTGATGGAGAATCCGAGTTCACATAACCGCAAGGCGCTGGTGGACCGGTTCGGCGAAAAGATCGGCGGTCTGTTGTGGGAACGTTTCACAGTGCATTACACGCCGAAACACGGCAGCTGGCTGAATCAGGCGGAGATCGAGATCAGTCTGTTCAGCCGCCAGTGCCTCGGCCAACGCCGCATTCCTTCACTGACTGATCTACGACGGGAAGCCGAAGCCTGGAACCGAAAGATGAACCGCAACCACATCACCATCAACTGGCAGTTCACGCGCAAAAAGGCACGCCAGAAGTTCGGCTATGAAAGAAACAACATCACACGGTCAGAGACCTGTTATACGCCATTGTCGAGAATGACTTGAGCGTAGTACTCTGCACTTAATTTCGGCGTGCGCTTCTGTGTAGCAAAATCGACATAGATAATGCCGAAGCGTCTCTCGTACCCATCGGCCCATTCGAAATTGTCGAGCAAACTCCAGAGGAAATAGCCCTTGAGCGGAATCTTTTCCGCGGCCGCGCGCTGAAGGTGCATCAATGCGTTGCGCAGATACATGATGCGATCGAGGTCGTAGATTTTTCCGTCGGCCGTCAGGCGATCGCTGGACGAAGTGCCATTTTCGGTGATGTAGATTTCCTTCGGAGCCCATAGCTCGTGAATGAGCCGTGGTTCCCAATAAAGGATCTCCGGCCCAAGCGTAATCCATGGACTGAGCATGTGAGGAAACGACTCCGGCATGGGGAGTATGGCGTAGCCAGGTTCGCTTGCATCCGGGCGGACATAATTTGGTTGATAGAGATTGATGCCGATAAAGTCGAGTTTGCTGCCGATCGTATGCATCTCTTCCGCCGTGAAAACCGGCGCCGACGATCCCATCCGCTTGAGATAGAAATCCGTATACCGGCCTTCCAGCATAGCCGTAAGATACATGGCATTTTCTTCGCGCATAGCTTTGCGCGCAGCATCGATGTAGGCGGCAGAGTCGATGGCGGGCACCATGGCCAACACGTTGTCTGCGATACCTACCTTCGTTCCCGGCTTGCTTGCGGCGCGAATGGCCTGGACGGAAAGACCGTGGCCGAGAAGGGCATAGTGGCTCATCTGCGCGATGCGTTTTGCATCGAGCTTGAGTCCGGGTGCATGTGTGCCCAGGAGGTTTCCGTTTTCAATGTAGGTTCGCACCTCATTGACGGTGAAGAAGCGCGATACCTTGTCCGATAGTTTGCCGGCGGTGTAGCCCTCAAAATCGGCCAATGCTTTTGCAGTGTCGCGATTTTCCCATCCGCCGCGATCCTGCAGGGGCTGAGGCAGATCCCAATGATAGAGCGTGCAGTAGGGTTCGATGCCGGCTTCGAGCAAGGCATCGACGAGACGGTAATAAAAGTCGAGTCCCTTTGGATTGGGTGTGCCGGTTCCAGTGGGAAAGACGCGTGGCCATGCGATCGAAAAACGGAAGGCCTTCAGGCCGATGGATTTCATCCGCGCGATGTCTTCGCGATAGAGATGGTAGAAGTCGTCGGCTACATCGCCGGTGGCATTGTTTGTAACCCGTCCCGGTGTGTGCGCAAAAGTATCCCAGATCGAAACGCCGCGGCCATCTTCCTGCGCTGCTCCTTCCACCTGGTAAGAAGCAGTTGCCGAACCCCAGAGGAAGCCCTGCGGAAATAGATATTTTTGGGAAGGGTTATACGTTGAGGCCCAGGCAACGTCCCTGTCGTAGAGTTGCATGGGCAAAGTTGCAGCAGTCGCGCAACCGCCCAAAAAGCGGGCAAAATTTCTTCGGGAAACGTTCATTATCTTGTATGTCCTGTCCGGGCGAGATTGAGTGCTACATATTTCCTTCCCTGGCCTGTACGGCTGCGAAAGCCGTGCAGGCCAGAGAAAGGGTTGGCTGCAAAATTAGAACTGCAACTTCAGAGCAAACTGCAGTTGCCGCGGTTTGTTGTTCGGATCGCTCTCATTGAGCATGCCGAAGGTGGCGTCACCCAGCAACGCTCCGGCGCTGCCGTCGTTGACGTTGTTGTTCAAGAAGAAATTGGGGGTGTTGGTGATGTTGAATGCTTCTGCCCGGAACTGCAACTTCAACGTATTGTAGATAGGGAAGTCCTTGAACAGAGAGAGGTCTATGTGGCGGAAGTGCGGCCCGTAGATCGAGTTGCGAGCGGTATTTCCGACCGTGCCCTCTGGTTGACGCATGAAGGCGCATGGGTTGAACCAATAGCCATTGCCGCCGTGTTTGAGACTGCTCGGTGCTGAGCAGGTTGGATTTGCCGCAACCGGTCCAGCCGTGAAAGGATCACTAACCTGGTTCGGACGGTCGCTGCCACCGCCGTAGAGCGGATTTGCCACGTCGGAATAGCTGCCGCCGGTATTGGTGATCGAGGCGGCCTTGCCGGTTTGCCAGGCGATAATCGAGTTGACCTCCCAGCCGTCAAGAGCGTATTTTTCCAGTCCCCCGTGGTTCTTGAAGGGCAATTCGTAGTCGACGGAGAGAGCGAAGCGGCTGCGGACGTCGTTTTCCGCGTTGCCGTACTCAATCTGGCGAACCTGCGTCGGGTTGGCATCGCCCCATCCCTGATAGCCTTCTTGAGAGAAGCCGACGATATCGCTCAGCGCATGTGCCCAGGTGTAGTTGGCGTCAAAGGCCAGGCCCTTGGAGAAGCGGCGCTGGAGAGAGGCCTGCAGGCCGTTGTAGTTGGAGACGCCTTCGCTGGCCAGCCATTTGATCTGACCCACGTTCGGAAGAGTCGTATTCAGCGGCCGCGGCGCGTTATATCCCGTGCTCTTGGTAGCAAGAACCTGGGCGGGCGTGGGGACGTTGATGTCGTTGAAAAGCTCGGGCAGATGCTGGCCGACATTGCCAACATAACCAACGGTGAGCACGTTCGGTCCAAACTGGTGTTCCACTTGCAGGTTGAACTGCTGGATCATGGATGTCTTCAGTTTTGGATCTTCCGCGAACATCGCGCCTAGAGCCGCGCTATGGATGTTTTGTCCGGTAGGCGTCGGAAGCCCGGCATCGAAGACTGTTTGGTAAGTGGCCGCAGTGTAGCCCGCCATAGTGCTACAGGCTGGATTCTGAACGGCGGTGGAATTTGCATTTGCGTAAAACTGCGCCGCGAGAGTGGAGATGCAGCTGGGTCCGTAGCTCGTGGTGAACGGAGCATTCTTCAGATCGGCATTGGCGGTATAGTTGCCGGGGAAGTAGCTGATTCCGTAACCGCCGCGGAGGACCGTGGTGGGACGAAGCGAGTAAGAGAAGCCGACGCGCGGTGCAAAGCCGGCGTGGTCGGTCTGAATTCCCGCTGTGTTGGAGACGCCGTTGACACCCGCAACCTGCAAGGCATTTCCCGCATCTGTCGAGGTTGTAGCCTTAACCGCCGAGTTGAAGTCGAAGTTCGAGATTTTGTTATGCGCTTCGGTGAACGGCGTGTAAACGTCGTAGCGAATACCGTATGTCACGGTCAACTTGGAATTGAACTTCCAGTTGTCCTGGACAAAGAAGCTAGGCTCCCAGGTGCGGTAGTCCGGCGTATTTACAACTCCGCCCGCTCCATAATCCGCGTTGTAACTGGTCGAGTCGAAGGCTCCAGCCAGCGTAGACGCGAGAATTTGGTCATGAGTGGAATCCGTGGCAAGGCCGAACTCAAAATCGCCAAACGGAAACGCGCTTTGCAGGTTCCGCGCCTGGCGGCGGATCAAGCCCGCGCCCGCCTTCAGGTTGTGGTTGCTGATGGTGTAGCTGACCGTGCCGGAGTATTGGTAGGTGTTGTCGATGTCCTGCAACGGAACATACGCGCCATCGCCGAGTGGACTGAATGTCCAATGACCAACGCCGGTAGGCGTAAGGGCCGTGGTCAACGAACCATTCGCGGGAAGGCCGAACGTAACGTCGGCGTTCGTGTTGTAGTTGTTCGGCTGTGAGAAGTTGTTCACGCGGGTATAGGCCGCGCGCAGGTCCATCACAAGATTTTGCGAGAAGATGTGCGTGTATCCGAGGGCATACTGATACGCCTTATCGGTCGCAGGTCCTGTGTAGTCCCAATAATTTCCGGTCGGGACGATCGTCGCCAAAGTCCCCGTTGCCAGTGGATTCGCACCCGCCCCGATGGGTGCCGGGATTTGGCCGCTTACCTTGTTGTAGTTGAAACGAAAGAAGATGCTGTTATTTTGATTGATGGTGTGGTCGACGCGAGCGTCGGCTGTGTGGCCGAACTGCGTTTTGTTCGGGGCGGTGATATAGGTACCCGGGCTACTCGGGACGTTGCCCTTGGGGTAGAGCTTCAGGTAATTCAGAGTTACGGGATCAATTGTCTGCGCTACAGGAATGCCGTTGGTGCTGCATAGCGCTGTGGTGCTGCTACCGCAATAGTTGCCGGCAGGGAAAAGAGCCGGAAAAACACTACGAATCGTTTGTCCTGCGGTTGCGGCGTTGATCGCGGCGTATTCGGCGTCCGAAGGCACCGAGGACGAATACGGGTTCATGCCTTGCACCAAACGAAGGGCTTCGTAGTCGCCGAAGAAGAAGGTCTTGTTGTGAATGATGGGGCCGCCGACGCCGCCGCCAAACTGGTTCTGGCGCAGTTCCGGCTTTGCGCCTTGTACCGCTGTAAAGAAGAAGTCTCGGCCGTCGAACTTGTCGTTGCGGAAATACTCGTAGGCCGATCCGTGGAATTTGTTGCCACCTGACTTGGTGATCAGGTTGACGACGCCGCCAGCCGTGCGCCCCGCTTCGGGAGCGTAGCTGTTGGTCTGAACTGAGATCTCCTGAATGCCTTCGACCGAGGGCTTGACGCCGATGGTGCCGATGATGCGCTCGTTGTCGTCGATGCCGTCAACGATGAAGTTGTTCAGAATGTCGTCTTGTCCGTTAACCGAGAATCCGTTGGTGGTGCGGCGGTCATCCGGGCGTCCGCCACTGGTCAGGCCATTGCCCGGGCCTTCATTGGCTCCAGGAACAAGCTGAACCAACTGAACAAAGTTGCGTCCGTTCAGAGGAAGATCCTGGACAGACTGTTCCGTTACAGTTGAGCTGACTGTGGCGTTGTCGGCTTGCAACAGTGGCGACTGTGCCTCGACAACCACGGTTTCTGCCGCGCCGCCCAGCTCAAGGTGAACATCTGCCCGAGCGCGGTCGCCAGCTTCCACGGCCAACGTTGTCGTCGTGGACTTGAATCCTTGCATCTTCACCGTGAGCGAATAGTGTCCTGACGGAAGAAGAGTGAACTGGAAATTGCCGCTATCGTCCGATAACGCTGTGCGGCGAGCGTTGGTTCCGACATTCGTTAATGTCAGATTGGCCTTGGGAATAACCGCGCCGGTGCTATCCGTAACGGAGCCGAGGATGTCAGCCGTTGTGAGCTGGGCTCTGAGTGTTCGAGGTGTGGCGAAAAGCAGCGCCATAGCAATGCATAAGCACCATCCCCACAACAGACTGCTTTTCCTGTATCTTTTACCATTCTGTCTTGTTTGTATCTGCACGAATTGCCTCCTTGAGTTGGCCTGAAGAAAGCCTTATGTCGTCACAAAACCTCTCCAAACCTTCTTCCAACTCGGGACTGAGACTAGGAATCGATACTGATCCTGTCCAGTGACTTTCTGGTATATTTTCATGAAAGCCGCAGTAAGTATATGCGATGCAGTAGCTTACGCGAATGTTAAGAACGGTAAATTTACCGATTGTCAACCACGAGTCATTCATCTATGCTTGGCAGAGCCGTAGAGAGTCATGCTGATATGCCTACTGTGCATCCCGAGTCCGAGATTTGGGTCCCCAAGAGCCTTGAAGAGATCGAACTAGTCAGGCGAGAGCTGGATAGTATTCTTGAAACTGATCGGTTCAAGAATAGCCGGCGTTTTCCTCAGCTCTTCCGGTATCTCGTCGAAGAAACGCTCGCAGGCCGGGGAGAGACCCTCAAAGAGAGGTCTATCGGCATAGCTGTCTTCGGTAGCGCGGCCGACTACGATACTGCCGAAAACCCAATCGTTCGCGTCACAGTTGCCGAAATCCGAAAGCGGATTGCTCAGTACTATCAGGAAGAGGGACAGAACTCCCGGATTCAGATCGATTTGCGGCCTGGGCACTATATGCCGCGCTTCTACCGGGAGCGCGAGACAGCAAAAGCCGATGGGGAGATCGCGGCGCAGGAAGGCCATTCGCCTTTGGAGGCACAAGCGCCACTGGTTTTGGCGCCTTCCGGAGTGGTAGAGCCAGTCCGGTTAGGCAGACACCGATGGAGTTTTCGTTTTCTCGCTCTCTGTGCGCTTCTGCTCGCCGGTCTCGCGTTGGCCGCCTTGGGCTATGAATACTGGTCCTGGAGCCATTCTTCCGCGTTGAGCGAGTTTTGGAATCCGCTATTGGCTGATCGCAGAACCGTGGTCATTTGCATGCCGATGGGAAACAATAACGGCGGACAAACGGCCGAAGCTGCTGGCATTCTGGAACCCGAGTCAGGAACTCCGGCGGCACAGAGTGACGCGCAACCTTCGAAGCCGAATGCGAATCCCCATACATCGTCTTTTCAGACGCATGAAATTATGGGCGAAGCCATCATCTTTTCCGATACGGTCGCCGTATTGCGCATCTCCAACTATCTTGCAACTCATCGGCGGGATTCCTATCTTCGGCTGGCGCCAGCTACGACGCTGGAGGATTTGCGCAGCGGCCCGGTCGTGCTGATCGGCGGTATCGACAACCCATGGACCCTTCATGCGCTGGCCCCGTTGCCCTATCGATTTTCCGGTACACGCCAGGAGAGCTATTGGATTTCAGACCGGAATCACCCAGGCAAAAAAGATTGGGGACTCGATATCAAGCAGCAATTCTCAGCCGTCAAACGCGACTACGCGATTATTGCCCGCATTTACGACGAGTCCACCGGACAGATTGAAGTGATTGTTGCAGGAATCGGGATGAGCGGAACGGCCATGGGAGGGCAATTCGTAGTTGATGCGCAGCAGATGGAACTTCTGCGGCATCGCATCGGGCCAGCTTTCCGCGACCATAATTTCGAGGTCATTCTGAGTACGGATGTTGTCAATGGCAGCACAGGTTCTCCACGGATCGAAGCCGTGAGCGTTTGGTAGGTCTTTTCTGGCTGAGCTTCGTCGAAGTGTCAAAGTTTGTCAAAGAGCCACCCGCGCAGAGATGCGGTGAATCTTGACGGCTATTGATCCGGCTATCTTTACTTCTTCGCGCAAGTCCTCGGAATAATTCTGTGCCATTGCGAGGCGAATATCGTGCATCAATTTCGATTGGGACTTCGAGTCCTTGGAAATCCATTCATTTTCCTTCACAAAATTGATACTTAGAGCCTCTTGCAAAATTCCCCATCGCGTCCCGAGGTTCTGCGATAAGTGGAGCTTTGGTTCTTTTGCGGGGCTTTGCAGGGCGTTGCGGGTTGCCTCAGGTTGTTTTCCCACAAGGCGAAGAAG
>Ga0302270_10005157_pt1 | contig 11973 bp, 11 predicted proteins | sample III_Bog_E2_3_FD_198773 | JGI IMG/M metagenome (GOLD analysis project Ga0302270, IMG submission 198773) | Peat permafrost microbial communities from Stordalen Mire near Abisko, Sweden - III_Bog_E2_3 | ecosystem: Environmental > Terrestrial > Soil > Wetlands > Peat | place: Sweden: Abisko...
CGCCGCAGAGCTCTCAATTAAGCCCGGTTCGGTTGCCGGCCTGCCAGCAACCGCGGGCAACACGCCTTATTCCATGTCTTCCACGGCGAAGAGAGGCGCGACGGTCGGCTTCGTGACTCGCAATAACTTCTCCTCCCTAATGCTTCGCGAGCCGCAGCTCGGCTTGATGATCCTGCGAGTCCTGGCTGCAGAGGTTAGCAGCACGAGACCCGCAATTTCAAGCAAAGTTTGAACTCAGCTCAAGCACATCGCCACTGGAAGCGCCGCTATAGGACCACAGATGAAAAGGTGCCTCTACGCGAAGCGCGGCGCTCAAAAGCGCCCAGGCACATCCAGCCACAGTGCAGAGAGCTATATACGCCGCGCCTCCCCCGTGCGGACAAAGCCCGACAGACCGTAGAGAGCAACAGAAACAGCAAAAGCAGTGCAAGCGGCGCGCGATAGGATCCTGCGTCCAAAAATGAGGGGATGGAGAGGAGCATGTTTGGCCGCACTCATTGCGCGCAGAAGGCTGGTGCGGCCGGAAGCGAAAACCCGGAGCCACCCACACATTTCCTGATTTCCGTCTGTTCTGTTAATGCGCGCCCGTTCTCTGCGGGGAGTTCAGGAACCCGTCGCTGGTATTGGACCCGTGAATGCTCGAGTGACAACTGATACACGTCGGGCTCTTCGCCGACTGAATGTGCTCCGTCACGGCAGGCAGGCCCGTCCCGGGGTTCACCGGAGGGAAGTGGCATTGCAGGCAGAGCTTGTTCACATCGGCCTGAATCAGCAGCTTGTGATTCGGTCCCCCGTGCGGGAGATGGCAAGCGCCGCATCCTTCAGCCGTGACTGCAGCGTGCTCATGAACGAAGGGTCCGGCCTTCGCCGTGTGGCATTTGGTGCACATTACGAACTGCCAAGTGGAAGAGGGCGGTGTATTCTCCCCTACGGCGCCGTGCGCATCGTGGCAGTCTGTGCAATCGATCACCCCCTCTTCAACCTTGTGGTGAAAGGGCATGGAGAACTGTGGCTTGACGTCGTTGTGGCACTTAAAGCAAAGCTGGGGCTGCTCCAATTTGAGCAGATGTTTTGGTGTGCCGGGCGCATGGATGGTGTGGCAGCTGATGCAGCTCACATTGCCCCGGCCGTGGGCAGACCGCTTAAAGTTTGCGCGCTCGCTGCCATGGCATGCCTGGCATTTATTATCCATCTCTTTGGCCGTGGTCGGGTCGAAGATCGAAGTGGCGTCGACGCCTTTTGCGTGCGCCTTGCCCTGGCTGTGACAACTCTCGGGGGTCTCGCCTTTGCTGCCGTCGGCGAGCGCTGGCATGTTGTGCGGATCATTGGCAAATCTCTTTACGACCTCTTCGTGACATGTCGCACAGACGGCGGTGTCTATCAAGTTGCTCGAATCCGGTTGCACCGCTTGGAGGCCGTCGGGATCGGCTTCACCTGGCTGAGCCACAATGGGCGTTGCGCAAAGCATCGCTGCGCCCAACATCAGCACGAGATAGGCTCGTGTGCAGGGTCTCGCCACATTCGTTTGTAGATGGGTGGTTGATGGCCGGTTTGTCCTGCCCTTTCGAGCGAGAGTTTCATCCAAAACTTTCATTTCAGCTTCGGACCCTCTTCCCCAATCGGCGTGGCTTGTGCAGCAGGTGGTTGAGCGAGCGGCTGCATCGTCATTGGTTCTGGACTTATCTCGCCGCGATGGCAGGTGCCGCAGGTGACAGGCGTGCCAGATCCTTCGACCTTGGCGACGTAGTTACTGTTGATCTCCTCGATCATCTTGTACATGATGCGCGCGGTACTCTTCATTCGCTTGGAATCGTCTGCGAAATTGAGGCGCGGGCGCCCGTCCGGCCCAAAATGATCATGATCTTCGGCGTGGCAGGAATCGCACCGAACACCAAGAGAGTATGCCCATTGCTCCATGATGTCGTGAACTTGTTGACCGGAGAGGTTCCTGGGCAGTACTTGCAGGTTGGTGGGCACAGGAAAGGAGCGGGGCGAGGCAGGTGGCGGGGATTTCGCGCCACTCTGCGGGCCTTGTGGAAGTTGAGCCCGCGTACCTGCCAGGAAGAAGCCCGTCGTCAACAATGCGACCGCGAGGGCCGATCGAGATTTTGATGATGGTTGCAAGGGGCGAGCCTCCGCAAAAGACGGCGTTTGCCGATCCTTATCTTTCCGAAACGCGAATAACGTTCAATTAGCCGGTCATCGTGGGACAAGGATTCGCAGTTCGCGATACACATCTACTTGCGCTCGTAAACCGTCCCTGGCGGCTGATAGGGAGGGTCTGACACCGTGCGTGTGTAAGCAATCAGAGCTTTTACATCCGAGGCACTCAGCGTATTCCCGTAGGGCGGCATGAGCGCCGAGCGATTCAGAGCCGGGCCTCCGTGCAGAATGATCGATGTGAGATCAGCATCACTCATCTTGTTCAGCGTGCTGCCATCGGTGAACGGATGCGGCTTGACCTCAAGGTTGTCGTAATTGGAAACTCGTTCTGGCGACGACTCTGAATCGTGGCACCGGCTGCAATACTTGTCCGCGAGAATGGCCCCGACGCGCTCCTGGTAGCCGAGCGCAACTTCAACAATCGCCAGGGAAACCGGCGCGGCCTTGCCGGGCGTGACGGCGTTTAACTCGTATCGTCCTGCAATGGCGCCAAGAGTGACTGCGGTGGTCGCCTGTCCGCTCGCGTCTGTGAGGACCGCAGCGGGATCGAAACTGACTCCCGCCGAGCCTTGGAACTCGACGAGCGCACCCGGAACCGCGATCCCATGATCGTCGTTCACCTGCACCACCAGAGGGTCTTTGAGCGCCGTGCCGGTGACGCCGACCTGGTGACCGCCGCTTGACTCAACGAGCGCGGTTCCTTGAGCTGTAGCCTTCAGCGCTGCATTCGCCGGCGCGGGGCGCTTGCAGCCAGCGAATGCGGCGAATGAGAGAAGCGCCAATATAGCCGAGGTCCCGAATGTCATGCTCCCAGTGAATCGCCTCATCATTGCTTCGCTCCCCGCCCGCCCGGACCTTTCTGCGATGTCAGAAAAGCCGTCAGCGCGCGGGCGTCCTCGTCGCTGAGGTTCTGATTCGGTTCTGCCGTCCCTGGCCGCAGCGCCTGTGGATTCTTCAGCCACGCGTAGACCCACGCCGGAGTCAGCCGCGAGCCAACCTGCGTCAGTGTCGGCCCGATATATCCCTTGTCGGCTTTGGTGTCAACAATGTGGCACGACTGGCAGGCGTACTTGGAATAGAAAAGTTGCTTTCCGTGCTCCACGACATCCGGAGAATTTGTGGCCAACGGCGCGAGATCGACATCGATGGCCGGCGACTGGTAAACCGTGAGAATATAGTCGGTCAATTCCTTGTTGTCGCTGTCGCTCAGATTGAAACGCGGCATGCGCCGAATAAGCGACGGACGCAACGTGTTGGGATTATGCAGGAAATCCCCCAGCCATTGCCGCTGCACCGAACTTCCTTCCCAGGTAAGGTCGGGCGCCATGTCTCCACCTCTTCCGTTGAAGCGATGGCAACTGAAGCAGGCCAGTTCAGCGATCAGCTTGCCTGCATGCCCGGCCGGCTGGTATTTGCTATCAGGAACTGCCGCGACACGCAGCTTGTCGGGTATAGCCCGGCTGCGGGCGGTGAGTGCGAGCAAGGCCGTGGTCAACGCGTCCGTCTGCGACGCGGTCAGTGTGAACTGTGGCATTTTGACGCTGGGACCGAAGGCGCGCGGCTGGCGAATCTTGGCCACGATGTAACTGGACAGCGAGTGCTCCATCCCAGGCAGAAAGACAATCTGCGCCAGCGGCTTGCTGCCAATGGTGCTGAGGTCGGGCGCGAAGTTTTCCGGCTTTTGGACGCCATTGATTTCATGGCACGCCGCGCATCCCAGTTCAACGATCAGCTTGCGGCCATGGGTGATCTGTTGCGGACTTGCTGCATCGAGATGGACGCCGGATCCATAGTCGGAATCCGATTTTGCCTGCAGAAAAGCAACCAGTGTTGCAATCTGCTGCGGCGTGAAGCGGTATCGCGGCATGGGCGTTGTGGCGTCGTAGACGCGCGGATTTTCAAGCCACGCCGCCAACCACTGGGGGTTTGCCTTATTGCCAATGCGCGTCAGTTCCGGGCCCAGGTCACCGCCCACCAGGTTGCCCGCCGCGTTTTGGACTGCGTGGCAGGAGACGCAGAACGATTCGCCATAAAGGCTTGGTCCGGCAGCGGGGTCGGCGGCCGCTGCAGGCTTGGCGCTGGGTGCGGCGCTGTCGCCTGCCTGCGGCTTGCTGCTGCTCACCAGGTACGCCGAAATGTCGTTCGCATCACTATCATTCAGTTTGTAGTTGGGCATCGTCGTCGATGCCGCGTAGGCTTGAGGATCTTTGAGCCAGCTGAAAATCCACTCGCGCGTCGATTTGTCAGCGATATGCGCAAGCGAGGGAGGATGATCAGTGGCCTCAACCTTCGAGCCGTCTGGCCGCGTGATGGCGTGGCAATGGACACAGCCGTAGCGCGCCAACACGGATCTTCCAAGGTTGAGCTGCGGCGTTCCAGGTAGGGAATTCTGGTGGCACTGGCCGCAGCCGGACTCAATGTAGCGCGTAGGCAGAATCGGTTCTTCACCGGCCCGCTCGCTATGGTGCGCTTCCGCAACCGTGGTGGCCTGTCCCTGGCCCCCGTGACAGATTACGCAACCGAATCCATCCACTGGGTGCGGAACTACGGGATGCTTCCGAAAAGGCTGCTGATTGACATCCGCAAGACTCGCTTCCTTCAACCCCAGGTGGCAGGTGGTGCAGCGGTCAACGACGCCAAGTTCCGGCAGCCAGATCTGATGGATGCCCGGCTCGAAGCGCCGGCGCAGACTGATGGCATCTCCGCGATCGTGGATCAACGCAAGGTATTTGCGTTGAAAGCTATGCCATTGGCTGAAATGCTCCTTCGCCGGCGCAATTGCCAGCGCCAGCAACAGGATCAGGCTGACGACGCCGAATGCTCGCACCGGATCGCCGAACAGCGCCTGCCACGCAGAGGAAAGATACTTTCTCAAAAGATGCACTTAACTCCTCCAGGGCAGAACCCAGGACCAGCCTGGGCCGCGGAACCATGTGCCGACAGCGGTGAGCACAATCAGTTCAAAGAGAAACCATGTCATGATCCAGTAAGCCAGCGGCTTCAGTGCCAGATACCTGCGCAATCTTGACGGCGATTCCGGCGAGCTGTAGGCGGCGACAATCATGGCCAGCGCCACTATCACTGTTGGTGCAGCAGCAACGTAGACTTTGAATGCCAACAAGAAGACGAGCATCCCCAAGGCTGTGAGGTAGAACAGCCGCAATCGCTTGGTTCGATCCCTCAGGAACAAGCCGTTGGCTTCGATATTGACGTTGAAGTAAGGAATAACCACCAGAGAAAGGATGAGCAGGGTGGGCACCAGCACGCCTGCAACCACCGGCGGAAAGTAATGCAGCAACTCCTGCAGGCCGAGAAAGTACCACGGCGCCTTGGCTGGGTTCGGGGTGTGCGTCGGATCGGCAATGCCCTCCAGCGGAGCATTGAAGAAGAGCGAGAACAGCACCAGCGCGATGGCAAGCAACTCAATGGCAAGAGCTGCACGGAACAGCACTTCAGGGAAGGTCTGTACCTGGTCTTCCTGGGTCACCTTCACCTGCGCCGAAGTGCGGCGCGTAACGAAGACAACTCGCGTGGGCGAGCGCCGCTGATCCGAGTCGATGCCGGCAACGAAGTCCTTCGGATCGCTCATTGCACCTCCTTCACGTTGACCGCGGGGACGTCCGATGTACGCGGCTTTGGTTCCGACTGTTGAACGTAAAGGCCGCCGTCCTTGCGAATACGCCAGAAGTGAACGGCGATGAAGAGAATCGCTGCAAGGGGCAAAACGACGCAGTGCAACACATAAAAGCGGAGCAGCGCATTCGCATTGACCTGGTTACCGCCCAGCAGCAGGAAATGGATCTTGTTGCCAACAAGCGGAACTGCTGAGGACAAGTTGGAGCCGACTGTGATGGCCCAGAAGGCGAGTTGATCCCAGGGAAGCAGATAGCCGGTGTAACTCAGCAGAAGCGTGATGACAAGAAGAACAACGCCAATGACCCAGTTGAATTCGCGCGGTGCGCGATAAGCGCCACGATAGAAGACCTTGAACATGTGCGCGAAGACCAGGAATACCATCAGTTGTGCCGACCAGCGGTGCAGATTGCGCAGAAACAGTCCCGACGAAACCACAAACTGCAAGTCCTTCATGTCTGCATACGCCTGCGGCACAGACGGATGGTAATACAGCATCAGCAGAATGCCGGTGATGACCAGGATAAAAAACGTCCCAAGCGTAAGGGTGCCCAAGTACCACGTTGCGCTGAAGCGCACCATGCGCTTGCGAACCTTGGTCGCGAACAGGTGGAGGAATATGTTCTGTTGGATGGCCAGTGCGCGGTGTAGCGTGCTGTTGCCCGTGCCACTGCGGAAGATAGAGCGCCACACCCGGCTGCCGCGCACTTGTTCGACGAGTTGATCGGTTTTCGCGGACATGCTCATACCCTCAGATACTGCAGCGGCGGAATGTCGGTGGAGCGATCGACCATCAGGTCTCCTTCATCGCTGACCCAGGTCTTGAGCCATGGCAACGGCTTGGGAGCTGGGCCTTCAATCTTCACTCCCGTGCGGGTGAACTTGCTGCCGTGGCATGGGCAGGCAATGATGCCCAAGTCCTGGTTCCATGCGGTCAGGCAACCCAAATGTGTGCATACCGCGTTGAGCGCAAAGTAGCCTTCTTCGGCACGAACCAGGTAGATTCCGGAATTGACGTCCATGGTGACCGAGTTCACCGCGTAGCCTTCCGGCTTGCCGGCATTGACAATGGCTGACGGCTCATAGAGGACGTTGGGCGAGAGATACTCGTAAGAGAAGACGATCGTTCCCGCAGCGGCAATGCCGAGCGACCCGAGTCCTATCTTCGTGAAGAATGCTCTTCGATCAAATTCCGTTGGGAGCGTCTTCGTGATCGCGTGCGTATCGTCGGGCATGTGTTACCTCTTTACCGCGCCTGCCAGCGGAGTTTTTGAGCGCAATGAACGGTCGATGGAGTCCACGGAGATCAAACCGGTCGGCTCCGCAGAGACAAGGTTGTAGGATTCCATGGTGATGGTGCCGGCGGGACAGCGCATGGCGCACAGACCGCAACGTATGCAGCGCGACTCATCTTTCAACATGGCCGAGCCGGTGATGACGCCAAGCTCTTCCGCCTGAATATCGTCCAATTCCACGCCGAGCAAGTCGCGGACCTCGGCGAGTTGATTGGTGGTTGCTTCATCGAAGGCGATGCGATCGAGCGAGACAAGCTCCAGGCAATTCTCCGGACAGACGTCAACGCAGCCGCCGCACAGAATGCAGGAAGTCGCATCCGCGGCGTTGCCTTCAAATACCGTATTGACCCAGCAGTGCAGGCAGCGTTGCGCTTCGGCTATAGCGGCTTCTTCGTCAAAACCGATCTCAACTTCAGTGACTCCGGTGCGGCGATTGAGAGGCAGCATCGGGATCGGTTGCCGCACAAGATCGAGCAACTGAAGAGGCATGGCCTGGCGCTCGAGCACCTCGACTTCCACAATCGGATCGGCATGCTGCGTCCCACGCAGGAACTCGTCGATTCCAACCGCGGCGCGCTTGCCGTCTGCCACGCTGTCAATGATGAGGCGCGGCCCGAAGACACAGTCCCCGCCAGCGAAGACGCCGCTGGCTGAGGTCATCAGTGTTTGAGGGTTCACCGCGATCAGGCCGCGCGGAGACACGTCCACGCCGTCGTCCGGACCGAGGAACTGGAGATTGGGCGCCTGGCCGATGGCCATGATGATGGTGTCGCAGTCCAGGCGCGTCTCGCTATTCTCATAGAAGGTTGGGCTGAATCGCCGGTTGGCATCGAAGACGGATTTTGTCTTGAGCACTTCAAGCGCCACGGCGCGGCCATTTTCACCAATGATCTTATTGGGGCCGAAGCCGGGATGGATGATGATGCCTTCTTCTTCGGCTTCTTCAATTTCTTCCAGCGCGGCGGGCATTTCTGCGCGGTTTTCCAGGCACACCAGGTGTACCTCCTGCGCGCCCAGTCGCAAGGCGGAAAGGGAAACATCCATCATTTCGCGAGCAGCCACGGCATCCATGCTTCCCTGCGAAGGTTCAAAGTTTTCCACGCCGCCTGCATGCTGGCGCAGTACCTCGCGTGCCGCGGAGCGGGCCACATCCATGGCCACATTGCCGCCGCCGATGACAAGGACCTTCTTCCCGATAGTGAACCGATAGCCGAGGTTGACGTTGAGCAGGAAGTCGATGCCCTTGTAGACGCCGTCGAGGTTCACTCCGGGAATGGTGAGGTCGCGGCTGCGGTGCGCGCCCACGGCAATGAGTACGGCGTCGAAGTCGCGGCGCAGATCGGCGACAGCAAAGTCGCGCCCGGCCGCATGATTCAGCTTCAACGTGATGTCGCCTGTAGCGAGAATCTCGCGCACCTGCGCTTCCACTACATCGCGCGAGAGGCGATACTCGGGCAGGCCAAGATACAGCATTCCGCCGGGAACCTGGGATGCCTCAAAAATCGTGACAGCATAACCCATCAGCGCCAGGTCGTGCGCCGCGGACAAGCCGACCGGCCCCGCTCCCACGATGGCAATGCGGAAGTCAAGCCTGGGCTGCACGCGACCCTTGTTGACGTCGATTGGATTTCGCGATTCAGGTCCATGCCGTTCAGTAAGGAACCGCTTCAGCGCCCGGATGGCGATGGGCTGATCGATCGTTCCGCGACGGCAGGCAGTCTCGCAGGGGTGCGCGCAGACACGGCCGCAGATGCTGGCCATGGGATTGGGCTCACGCGCTGTCCGATAGGCTTCTTCAAAATCTCCTTCTGCGATTTGCGCCACATAGCGGCCGGCATTGGTATGCGCGGGACACGCCATCATGCAGGGGAAGTTGGTGTTCAGCCAATCCTTGTCAACCTTCTTGTCGACAAATCGCTCGAGCATCCCGGGACCTCATCCAATTGAACGCAGAAACTGCGGGCGACCAGCCAGCGCTGTGCCGCCCGCGGGGTTTACTTGCTGAGCGTGAAGTCCGCAGCGGCATCGCCGGCGACATTCACCGGGTTGGTTTTGCTCTTGGCGCCTTCGTTCCATGCGGTCACGCTATAGGAGCCGTCAGGCACGTTCTCAATCTTGTAAGCGCCGGTCTTGTCGGTGGTTGCGAAATACGGCGTCGGAGAGACGATGAGGTAACCAGCCATGTCCGGATGCACATTGCAGAACAGGGGGACCACACCTGAGGCATCGAACTTGAACGATTGCCGCTGGCCCTGCGGCCAGGTGCCCAGGTTGTGGCCCAACTTTTTGTTACCGCCGACGGAAGGCCAGAAGACGTTGTGCGCAACGCTATCGCTGTTGAGGAATTCGACGGTGGTCCCCTGTTGTACCGCAACGATGTGGGGCGCAAACATCAGGCCCTTCTGGTCAATGGTGACGTGCTGCGACGGCGCGGGGAAAGTCTTGCCGGCAACGGCTTCCACGTAAACGACAGACTCGCCTTTGACGCCGGATACCTTGCCATGAATGCTGCCGGCGAGCGCGGCGGTGCTGCACGCGGCTATTGCCATGATTACTACGGGAGCGAAGCGTTTCATAGAATCTCCTGGGGTTGATTGCGTGTGAGTTCGGTTGGGTCCGCTGGGGAATTCAGCCCGCATCAGAAAACGAAGCGAGCCAGTAAATAAAGCGTGTTGTTGTCGCTGGCGTTGCGCCCTGAGCCGTCGTAGTTGGTGGTCCCGCCGTTAAACCGTGTGTAGTTGGTGTATTGTGCGGCAAGGTCGATGTTTTGATACGGCCAGTAAGAGACATTGCCGATGAAGCCTTCACTGCGCGCCCCGCCATTCGCGCTGCCCGAAACTGAGGCTGGCGCATATAAAAGGGGATCGTTGGTTCCGTCGGTCAGGAACCATCCATAGGCCCCGGATAAGCGGTTGCCAAGATGGTATTCGACGTTGGCATTGCTGGCGTTCAGATGATGCGAACCTGGGCTTGCGGCTCCGTTGGCCGTGCTCGCAACCAGGGCCGCGTTCTCCCGGACATAACTGGCGCGCACCGAGAGGACATCTTTGCCGAAGTTGCGCTCGTAATCGATATCGGGACCAAAGTCTGTATAACTGTCTTCTGCTCCGGTCACCGCTCCCGGAGTCGATTTCATGTGGATGCCATAGGCGCCGACCTCCAGGTTTGCCGTTCGCCCGGTCTGCTGAAATGCCAGCCGCCAGTAGGGAGCGACGCCCTGGACCGTGTAGGAACAGCACGTGCCGGTGGTCGGCTGGTTATCACCGATATGGTCGGACCGGTAAACAGTTCCCGCGACATACACATGCTGGTCATACATCGCGTAGCCGCCCAAACCTGCCACGTCAGCCGCCAGCATGCCGTTGATAATCGGGCCTGCCGCCGGGCCCGGAGCTGCGTCATTCGCGATGAATGGATAGCCCCATGCCGGCGTGGCGTTCCATAGGTCTTCCAGGGTCGGGTTGTTGTTCAGCGTAATGCCGTAGTCCAATTCCTTGTCGGCAACTTTGGTCTTATTGGCGTAGCGGATGTCGGTGTTATCGATGCTGAAGTGATCGCCCTTCGGGTCATAGGTGATCTGCAGGAAGCTGCCGACGTGGGTGGCCCAGGCTCCCGCGAGGAAAAGAGAAGCATCCTGGGGAAATTCGTAGTTCCAGTTCTGAGTAGCGGGTTGCGGAACCTTGGTGCCCGTCATTGAAGTTTCGAGGAATACGCTCAATGGAAGATTCTGAAGCAAGTTCAACGATGCACGGCGCGTCGTGGGTTCGGCGGTGATGCTCGTGTTCTGAGAGCGATCTGTATACCCCAGCAGCTTGAACAAGCGTCCGGCGTTGTTCAACTCCGGAGCTGTAGTGTGGCAGCCACTGCAGGGCAACCCGGTCTGGCGAGCGTAACTGGGAAGCGCGTTTGCGCTTGGACCTAATCCCACGGCGCAGGCTAACAGCCCGACCACACAAATTGAGATACGACGCCTCATGAACCCTCCTCGGCAAAATCGTCACTCCGCTTGGCGTACTCAACCGCCATTCGTGAATGACTTTTCGTGATCCAGCACACCGCCTGGAGTCTCGATAGCAAATAAGTGTGATAGGGCTCACATGAATTCGGATGTGATAAAGGTCACAGCAGTTAGCCAACCCCTCCGGTACAGGCTCCGGTTGCGGCATCGTCATCCACCATCTGCCTGAAAAATCAAGTTACAGCTTCGCGAAGACAGTGCTTTAGAGTCGCGAATCCTGAGCCGAATGCAGCATCGCTAATAGAGGCAGCCTGCACAATCGCTAGGTCGGCTCCCAATCCTGGAAGTTAAGACGCAAAATCTCGGGAAGGGCCACGCCGATTCGGCCAAGTGAATACGAGACGATCAGGTTCAGGGAACGGCACGGGAGCCAGAACCAGGCCTTGCACCACATTCACAAATGCAGAGTTCGAGCCACCTTAAGTCGCCGATGCACCTGCGAAGAATCCTAGCTTCGCGCAACCCAAAATCTCTTGTGCGGGGCCGGGGCCGATTCAGCGGGCTTGTTGGGGTTTGTGTGACGCCCGGGCCTAAAGGCCGCAAGGAATCTGTCAGCTTTCAGGGGGTTGAAAACCCCCTACTCCCTCCAGATGGAAGGACAGGCGCAGGGGCTAAAGCCCGGTTCCTTTTATGGCCTTTTCGGCACGACTGAAGTCGTGCCCCTTCGCACATCTACGTCCAGATGCAGCTTAATGCCGGGGATGAATCCCCGGCCTACCGCCGGACGAGTTCTTCCTCAGCGTGCTACTGCGGCCGATAGCTTCCGTCGCCCCAGGGCACATCCACTGACACCGAGCATGCCTTGATGGTCATGGAAATCTTGACGACTCCCGCATTATTCCCGGCGACCATGGGAGCCACCAC
>Ga0302270_10005159_pt1 | contig 11971 bp, 7 predicted proteins | sample III_Bog_E2_3_FD_198773 | JGI IMG/M metagenome (GOLD analysis project Ga0302270, IMG submission 198773) | Peat permafrost microbial communities from Stordalen Mire near Abisko, Sweden - III_Bog_E2_3 | ecosystem: Environmental > Terrestrial > Soil > Wetlands > Peat | place: Sweden: Abisko...
CGGAGACCATATCCTTTTTCATCGCTGATTGAATGCGGGGGCTCACTGGCGCCGAGTTCAGATCGGCGATCCATACTGGGCGTCCATCTTTCCAGGCGCGTCCCGGCAGTTCAACCCCGTTGGCCAGGGTCTGCCCCATGCTCTCCTGAATGAGGGCCTCGGCCTTGCGCCCAGCAGCGCCCCATGCTGTCGAAAACTCAAGACCCCTCTGCTTGGCGTCAACCCGCCACTTGATCACCAGGTCCCATCCCTGCGACAGGCACAGAGCTTCCAGAATCCGCATCGTTGCAACTTCGGGCGTGGCATTCTCGGCCACAATCTGGCTCACCACCAGTTGCAGCGCCAACCGGTGCTCGCGCTGCTTTTGCTGAGTCACATCGCGCAGAATGCAGCGCACAGCCAGAGGATTCCCGGCTTTTTGGCGCTGGCTCAGGTTCAGCTCAAATTCCAGAACCCGTCCATCCCGTGCGTGGAAGCGCAGCGGCGCGCGATCAATAGCCTCTCCGTCCAGAGCGCGCCGAAACAGCGCCGCTACTTCACCTCGATAGTCAGGTCCGAAGAGCTCTTCAAACGAGTCCAACGCCATCAGGGAGTGCTCGTCCGTGCCGAAAGTCCGCCTCCACGCGGGGTTGGCATAAAGGAAGCGCCCCGCCGGGCTCAAGGTGGCGATCATCTCGCTTGAATTCTCAAACAGATCGAGAAAACGCTCCTGTGACTCGCGCAGCGCCTGTTCTTTGTGGAGCGTCGAGCTCTGGTCGATGGCTGCCGCCACCAGGCCGTTGATGGCGCCCGTATGGTCACGAAGCGCGGAGATGTGCAGCGTAGCGGGAAAAACCGCTCCGTCCTTGCGTCGCAGCTGCGCGTCAAAGCTGGGAACCATGCTCGGCGGCAGCGCGCGCAGACAATTCAGATAGGCGCTCATGCGTCCCGCTGAGGTCGCCTCCTCGGGGCGGTCCACGCCGCATAGCTTTTCCATCTCCTTTACCAGGCGAGCCCCTTCGCCCGGCGCCAGAAAATCCGACATTGTCCAGTCGTGCACGAGCTCACTGGCATCGGATCCCAGTAATCGCTCGCCGGCGGGATTCACATAGATCAGCTTCCGGTCGAGGCCTACGGCCACGACTGCCGTCCCGGCAGAATCCAGAATCTCCTGCGTTGGTGAGAGAACGGGCTCAGCATCTGTTTCGCGCTTTTGCGCCCCTTTGCTGCCGGGGTTACGATTGGGCAGCCGCAACGCCAGCAGCACTGCGGCAAGGCAGGCAGCCAGCATCAGCAGCCCATCGTAATCGGGGCCAGCAATCAGGCGTAATGCAACTGCGCCCGCAGCCAGAAGCAGGGCCGCCACCGCCAGGACCGTCCAGAGGATGAAAACTCTGCCCGCGGCCGCCGGTGAAGGCTGCCCGTTGCCCGCTTCTCTTGTCTCCGCTGCTGGGTCCCCCATTGGTTCCCTCGGCTACTCAAAACCGTGCCTGGCGCACCCGTAAACACAGGGCCTCCGCGCAAAACACTGCTTGCAAGCAGTATATGCAACAGTTTGCACGTAGTATAGGCGTTTTAGAGCTGGTTCCTCTAGGTAATTCGGAGCCTCGTCCCACTTGGCGCTCCCCCAGGGCCGCCCCGCCAATTGCGGCTTCCTCGCCGAGTCTTATACTTGCTTCATGTTGTTCAAGCGGCCTGCTCAGCGTGCTCTTCTTGTAGCCCTTTTCGTTCTCGCGTGCTTTGCCCTTCAACCGCGTGCAGCCCGCGCCTGGGGTAACGAAGGCCATCGCCTCATCAACCGTCTTGCGGCCGCCAACCTGCCCGCGGACATGCCTGAGTTTTTCCGCACCAAGGCCGCGATCGAGGAGATTGAGTATCTTGGCCCCGAACCCGATCGCTGGCGCTCTCCCGCAGAACCTGAATTGGTTGCGGCCCAGGCTCCCGAACACTTCATCGACCTGGAGCCAGCCGATGCTCTTGGTCCCCTGCCGCGCAAGCGCCTCGATTTTGAGGCCAAGGTTTTTGCTGCCGGTGAGCGCCCTGAGAAAATCGGACTGCAGCCCTGGGTGACGACTGAAGTCTGGGAGCGCCTGAAGGCCGCCATGCGCCAGTACCGCACGATGGCAGCAAATCACGAAGACACTCGTCCCGTTGAAGACGCCATCCTCTTTTACGCCGGGTGGCTCGGCCACTACGTGGGCGACGGCTCGCAGCCTCTGCACACCACCATCCAGTACAACGGCTGGACCGGACCCAATCCCAACGGCTACACAACAGCGCATCAGATTCACTGGCAGTTTGAGGGGCCCTTTGTCGGGGCAAACATCCATGCTCCAGAAGTGCTGGCCCAAATGACGCCCACCAAGGCCATCGCCGGCGATATCTTCGACGCCTACGTTGCCTACCTCCGCCACACCAGCACCTATGTCGAGAAGGTGTACCAGTTGGAAAAGGCTGGTGGACTCACCGGGGAGGGAACGCCCGAGTCGCGCGCCTTTACCACCGAGCGCGTTGCCGCCGGAGCCAGTATGTTGCGCGACATGATCTACACAGCGTGGGTTGACAGCGCTGTGCCGGTGAACGACCCTTACGCCGGTAAATGAAAGTACTCTCGTTGTGGGAGAGCCTTCGCGGCTCTCTCATCCCACGCTCTTCTCAAACACCAGCGAGGTCTTCACCTTTTCGTACCCATCGCGCAGGTAGAATCGGTGCGCGTCCTCGCGCTTGATCTGCGATCGAACCCGCACCCGTCCAATTCCTTTTTCGCGCGTCCACCGCTCAATTTCCTCGCACAGCAGCCTGCCGATCCCTAGGCACCTTGTGCCGTCACGAACCACCAGGCCGCCGATGTCCACGACATCGTCTGACTGGAGGTGCCGCTCCACAGATGCATCAATCCATCCAACCAGCAGCCCATCGAGGACAGCTCCCAGTGCCACTCGATCCGGGTCGTCGCTCATCGCTTCCAGCCGCAGGCGCATAACCATTGCATCTGCGGAGTACCCAAGCTGGCCGCTGAGTTCGGCAGCCTCCTCCGCGTCGTCAGCCGTCAGGCGGCGCACGCTCGCAGCCTCTGGGCTCTTGCTCTCGTTTCCGTTCATAGGCGTATTATCGCGCCTCGAACACACGGGAGCCCTGGACCGAATTCTCTTGAGTGGTCAGGGGTTTCCTTGGTTGTCTTTCGTGTTTTCGGGCCGCCGATCGCCGCTTGCTCGACTTCAGTCGCCCACTTCGACGGGAGCAAGGGCCGGAATGCGCCGCAGCATCACGGTGAGCGTGACCGTCATCAGCAGTACCGCCGGAATCGCCATCAGGACCCACGCCAACAGCGCGTGCCCGGCCAGGCTGGTCATCTGCGTAACGAGTTCGAAGGGGGAGTATTTCAATATCTCTCGCGTTGAGGGTGTTTTCGCCGATCCGGAGGCCAGCAGCCACCCGCCCATCCTCACAAACGGCACAATCAGCACCAGTTGCAACGGCATGGCCAGATAGTTGGCCACCTGGATTGCCGGCAGATTGAGGCGCAACGCAAGCGCAAGACCCGCGCAAAGGACGGTTGGAATGCCGACCACAGGGATGCAGCCAATTGCGAACCCGAGAGCCAGCGTTACAGCCAGGCGCTGGGGCGACATGCCCTGCCGCAGCCACACCGCGGCGTCGTGCTTGATCGACTTGGGGGAAAGTCGCTCCATCACACTCTCATGCTTAATACGATTAGACAACGGTTTTGGTTTTTTGAAAGAGACTTTGGTGTGATTTTTGATCAAACTTTCGTGAACCGTCCAATTCCGGGTCGCGGAGTTGGCTTGTTGAAAAATGGGACCGAATACCGGCTTGTACAGCCCGGCACATTGAAGGCGTTCGTTTGCCATGAGATACCGCCATCTGCGATACACTTGGACCCGATGCGGGTGTTTGGAATCGATTGTGGAACCGAGATCACCGGCTACGGCGTCGTGGAGTCGGACGAGACCGCGCGCGAACAGCGCCTGCTCTGCAAAGCCATGGGGGCTATCCGGCTGAGCAAGACAAAATCCACCGCCGAGCGTCTTGAACAGGTGTTTCGTGAACTCTCCGCTGAAATCGAGCGTTGGCAGCCGGACGTTGTCGCCATTGAAGAGGTTTTTTATTCGGTGAATGCCAAGTCGGCGCTCAAGCTGGGTCAGGTGAGGGGAGTGGCGCTGCTTGCCGCGGCCCGCCAAGGTCTGCCCGTGGCTGAGTACGCACCTCTTAAAATCAAGTCCAGCGTGGTCGGCTACGGTCTCGCAAAAAAGGAGCAGGTTCAGTTCATGGTGGCTCGCCTTCTCAATCTGGCCGAATTGCCCCAACCTGCCGATGCGGCAGACGCGCTGGCCATCGCCATCTGCCACATACACACGGCGCAGACGCTGGGCCTGCAGAACCAGCCCCAAACCCCAGTGCGGAGCGCCTCCCAATGAGTAGCGTTTCGTTCCTACCGGTTTTAACGCTCTTTGCCCTGCTTCTCGCCGCGCTGGCCTTTCCGGCCCACGCCCAGCAGTGGCCTGTCGGCGATCCGGTCGTCGAGGTGGACTTCTCCAATCCCGGCACGAACCCCGCGCACTGGGTGTTAGTCCTTCATCCCGACGGCAGCGGCCATTTTCACTCTGAACACGGAGTCGCTCCGTCGAACGAGTCCCAGTTGATGGATGTTCCGGATGTCGATCGCGACGTCCGGCTCACCCCGGATTTCGCCGCGCACCTCTTTCAGGTAGCCCGCCGGCACAACTGGTTCCGCCAGGAATGTGACAGCCATTTGAAGGTAGCCTTTCAAGGCTGGAAGAAGATCAGCTACGCGGGACCGGAAGGGCAGGGAAGCTGCACGTTCAACTTCTCAAAGGACAAGGAAATCGCCGACCTCGGAGACACGCTTGTGGGCGTCGCCGAAACTATTCGCGAGGGCGCCCGGCTTGAGCTTTTGCTCCAGCATGACCGGCTAGGCCTGGATCAGGAGACCGAATTCATGGTCGACGCCCAGAAAGATGGCCGGCTGCGCCAGATAGGCGTCATTCGCGACATCCTTGAGCGTCTGGCCGATGATCCGGCGGTGATGGACAGGGTAAGGAAGCGGGCCCGGGCGTTGCTCGCTCGCGCGGGAGCGTAGAATTCACTTTGTTGCAGATTTTGCGCGACATTTTGGTCCATCAGGGTGTCCTATAGAGGTTGGGGTGCGTTTGGGGAGGCACACAATGATCAGGCACAGGCTTATGGCATCGGCGGGTCTAGCGGCTGTGGCGATTTCAGCCTTTCTGCTGACACCGTCCAGCAGGGCGGACGACGCCACCCAGCCGGCCGCGGGCGCGGCTCGGCTTAGCAGCGTTGAGGGCCAGGTCAGAATCTCGCAGAGTGGCCAGGTGCTCGCCGACCCCGCCCTTGTGAATGCTCCACTTTTTACAGGAACCCGCGTTGAGACTGGCGATGACGGCAAGGCGGAGATTCAGTTTGACGACGGCAGCGTCGTCCGTCTAGCTCCCGGCAGCGTTCTGTTGCTTACGGTCGTTGCCCCCCAGGGCTCCGCGGTTGGCCTTGAGAGCGGCCTCGCCTACTTCGAATTGCAGCCGGGCGCCCAGGGCGCGCCGTTGCGCGTTGCCTTTGGTGACGGCGTGGCCACTGCCACCGGCTTCACGGTCCTGCGCGTTAAACTCGACAGCCCTCCGGGCGAACTTGCCGTCTTCTCAGGCAATGCCCACCTGGAGCGTGGAAACTCCATGGCCGTCGATCTGCATGGCGGCCAGAGCGTTGCGCTCAACGCCACCGATCCGGGCCACTACGACCTTTCTGATTCCATTGAGCCCGATTCCTGGGACTCCTGGAACTCCGATCGCGATCAGGCGCTCAACGCCGAAGCCGCCGACCAGACCGGCGCAGCCACTAACTTTGCCAACAACAGCACTCCGGCATGGAACGACCTGGACGCCAACGGCAGCTGGTACAACGTTCCCAGCCAGGGATACGTCTGGTCGCCCTATGACGCCTCCAATCCCGAATTCGATCCATACTCCAACGGAAACTGGATGGCAACTCCGGGCTACGGCTATATCTTTGTCTCGGGTTATCCGTGGGGCTATCTGCCCTACCAGTGCGGCGCATGGAACTTCTATGATGGCTTTGGTTGGGGCTGGGCGCCCGGCTTAGGTATGGGCGGATGCAATCCATGGTGGGGAACCGGCGGTTATCGCGGCCTGAACCTCGGCAATTTGCCCCGCGGCTATCGCCCGATCCGGCGACCCATTCTTCTCGGGCCCGGAAACCGCGCTGTCGCTCCAGTCGTCCCGGTAAAACGGGGTTCCTTCGTTGCTTCGGGTTCGCTGCCCGTGCGCAATCGCTATGCACCAGCAGAGATTGCCGGCGCAACTGTCGCGCCGCTGCGCCCGCTTCCTTCGCAACAGCACTATCAGCCCTCGCCCTCAGGATTTGTCTATCATCCTGCTGGTGGCTATCAAGGGACGAGGAGCGAGAATTACCCTGAGAGCAACGTGCGTACCTCTGCGGGAGGACGTGCCAGTTATACGCCGGCGCCCGAGCCCCGGTACACAGCGGTGCCTAACGTTCCTCCGCCTAGCGCCGTGGTATCTCAACCCGGCGCGGGGAATGGTGCGTCGAACGCGAACATAGGAGCACCGGTTCCCGGCGTACCTCCGGGCGGCCGTGTAGGCAAACCGCCAGACGCTCATCAGAGCTGGTCAACTGGCCGTACAAACAACAACGTCACTCCTCCGGCCAGCCAGGCCCCACGCAACTATAGTCCGCCTCCTTCGGCTTCTCGTCCGTCCGGCGGGGGCGGTGGTGGAGGTGGCTCGCACTCCAGCGGCGGCGGCAGCTTTGGTGGGGGCGGTGGTGGTGGTGGTGGCTCGCACTCCAGCGGCGGCGGCGGACACCACTAATCGCCTGCGCCGAACCACGATCCTGCGGTTCACATTGACGCGGTTCTGGATTACTCAGGTCGGAGCGGGGCAGCTGTGCTTACCCCGTTCTGCTTCCTCTTTGTTGAATCTCAGATTATTCCGCGTAGCAATGAATAACGCCTGTGCATACGAAAGCGGGCGAAATTTAGATGGCTTTGCCGATCCAGATGGAGCGCTGAATTGCTTTTCATCAGCCCGGGACATTCTGTCGATCAGCAATCGTAGAATGACCTCGGCTGCGCCAGTTTATTGCGAATGACATCGAACAACCTTCGAAGACTAGCAACTGACTTTTTGGTCAAATTCGGGAATGTCATATTCGCCGAGATGAAGAGGATAGCGGCCGTGCTCGCGAACAAGCTGAACAACATATTCGTAGCTGGCGGGAGGCACATTCCCCGGAACAGAGTGGTCGGATTGAAAGATGAATCCACCGCCCTTGGCTGCGTTCAGTTTTGTGAGGACGGCGGCCTTTAGTTCCTCACGGCTTCCGGCCGCCCACAATTGCACATCCATATTCCCGCAAAACCCGATGCGATGACCAAATCGTCGACGCAGATCGATTGCATCCATCCCCGCCTTGAATTCCAGCGGATTGTAAGCATCTACGCCAATCTCAATAAAATCTTCAAAGATCCGATTCACATTTCCGCATCCGTGGTAAATCACCGGCAGGCCATGAGAGTGACACTCGTCGATGAGAGCTTTTGCGCCCGGCTTGAAATGGCTCCGCCAGAAAGCCGGAGAAAACATCATTCCTTTCTTGTAGGCAACATCGCCCCAGATGACAAGGCCGTCGAGATGACCGTCCGCCGCCTTGATTTGCGCCTTAACTATTTCGAGAGCGTACTCATTGATTCGATGGGCAAAGCGTGCAATCTCGTCAGGATACATGCCCATCCAGCACATGGTGTTCTCGGAACCGATAATGCGCCACATCATCTCATGGGCTTCGCAAACGCCGCCGAACACCGGAAAATCAGTCCAGGCCGCATTTATGCGATCAATGAATGAAGGCAGATTGCGAGTGAATGAGTCCCCAACCCCATTGATCTGGTCGTCCCCCTCCGAGAAATAGCGACGCATATCCCACGGGTCGTCGAATTCGAAAGACTTGACTTTATCGATGGTGTCAGTGTCAAAGCTCAGAAACGCGGGCATGGCCTGGTTGAATTTCTTGAATAGAACTGCCTCGAATCCCGTGCGGACAATCACTTCCTCGGGAGAATCCTTTAAAATCTCGAACGGCTTGATATGAGGATCGACGTTTGGATTGAACTGCATCCAATCCAGGTTGTAATAACGGTAAATGTCCGTGTCTTCTGGCAGATCAAATTCCTCGCGCCAGCGTTTGAGGAAGCTCCCCCAGAAGAAGTCGCTGACAGGAACGCGGTCCGGTTCCTGATGACTTAGTGCAGCGTTCATGCGTGCAAGTTTTTCGAGACAATTTGCAGATCGTTCCATAGCAGTGTGCTCCAGGTAATTAAGATATTCCCCCAAGGTGAGTGCCCCAGGTAAGCATCAGGATGGCTCCAGTGAGGATCGCGATCCCAAAGCCTATCATCAGGCGCGTGCTGGCCGCGCTTCCTTTCCATTCCCTGAACACGATGGCCAGCAGATTACTGAACAGGACCAGCATGATCATGTGAATTGCCCAGCTGCAGAACTCATATTGCTGACCCAGGTGGACGTGCCCGAGATTGTAGAAGAAGAATTGTCCGTACCAGAGGGTTCCTGTCATCAATGCAAGCAGGTGATTCCGCGTGACACGCTGTGTGCCGACCTCAGCGGGAAGCGCCACCAGTTCGCCGATCGAACGGTTTTTCCTGGCAAGATAGAGGCTGAACACTACGGCCGTAAGGAAGGCGCCTGAATTGACAAAGATGTAGGACACGTTGCCTTTCCATACACCCGCTCCCAAACGCTCCGCCACATCGGCCACTGGCGCAGCGACCTCCAGCGCCAGGCCGTAGACAGCTGAAAAAATCCCGGCCACCAGGGATAACGTAAGTCCCTTGATGAGCGAAAACTCGCCGCGCTTTCCCGCGACAGCATCGAGGTCGCGCTCCTTCAGCCGCCCGGCAACACCGCAGATCGCAATCCCCAGCGCGCCCGCAGCGATCCCGGCCAGGACCCATGCAGAACCGGGACGCCCGACGATTGCTGCAACCTGTCCGCGGACGAGGGGTGGGACGATTGTGCCGAGAATACTGGAGAGGCCGACCGCAATTGAGTAGGTTAGCGAGAATCCGATGTAGCGGATTGAGATGTTGAACGCGGTCCCCCCGACGCCGTAAGCGATTCCCATCAGAAATGCGAACAACATCCGGTCGGAGGGGGCCTGTGACAAGACAAGCCAAAGATGAGGAATCGTGATGAGGGCGCCGGCGATCGGCAGAACGAGCCAGCACCAGAATGCCTGCATGATCCAGAACGATTCCCACGACCACTTTTTGATGTACTTCTGAGGTGCGTAACAGTTGGCCGACAGGAACGCGCCGCCTGCATGGAACTCGATACCAAGCGGAAGACTTGGTGTGATCATGCGCGCGGGCTCCAATCGGTGACGCTAATGCCAACGATTCTCGGGAGGAGCAGACGCGTGCACATGAATTTCCTTTGGAGGTTAACCTCGAAGCTACCAAGTGTACCCGAGAAACTCAATGCCTATTTCTGGCGGAACTGCCGCGACGGTCATTCTTGTTTTGACTTCTATCGGAAGAAGTAATCCTGCGGCAGCAGCTTGCGGAGCAGGATCGCAGCTACTGCCGGCCGCGAATGTTTCGGTATTCAAAACTCTCCACTGGCAGCCGCCTTCGCCGGCTGGCGTATATACTTCATCCGACACTCGACCGATTCTCAAAGAAGCTGCCTGCTACATTCATGGCGGCGAAAGAAAGGAACCAATGCGTCGACCTAGTCACTCTCAACCACAGGCTCCCTGCGGTCTCGCAGATTCAAGCAACAATGACCAAGCGCTCAGCAGGCGCCGCTTTCTCGGCCTGCTGGCGGCTGCGGCCGGCACAGGAGTGGCTTGCCAGCCAAGCGCGGCCGCTGCTCAATCAAAGCGCGACGTCTACATCGTGCCCAACTTCCATCCAGCAAGCTGCGGTTGGCTCACCACGTTCTCACACGAGCGCGTTTATTGCGCCAACAGCTATCTGACCCATCTTGACCGGGTCGATACGGACTCAAACTACGCCTTCGTCCTATCCGAAATCAACAACATTATCGCCATCAAGAACTTTCGCCCCGAGCGCTTTGAGGACCTGAAGGCACGCGTCGGCGAGAAGCGCGTTGAGCTGGTGAACGCCATGTTTCTGGAGCCAACCATCAACCTCTCTGGGGGAGAAGCGCTTGTGCGTATGGGTGTTCTGGGCTTGCGCTGGTATCAGCAGGTCTTTGGACTCCAGCCTCGCTATGCCTGGACTATCGACGTATGCGGCACCCACGAGCAGATGGCGCAGATTTCCGCGGGGCTCGGGCTGGATGCGATGGTCTATACCCGCAAGAATCCCACCGGCAAAACCATCTACTGGTCGGTTTCGCCCGATGGTTCAAAGATTCTCACTCTGAGCCCCGGCCACTACAGCGAAGCCGAGCCCATCTTCTCCAGCAAGACTCCGCTTACGGTGCAGCAACTTCATGCGCTCGACATGTTCTTCGCCTGGAAAGAAGGATTCATCCCCCCTGGAGCGCCAGTCCTGGTCCTCGGCGGTGGTGACGATTACTCCTGCGCTCCGGAGGTAAAAGAGTATCCGTCTCAACTCCTGAATCAATGGCAGGCTCTTGGATCCGAGAGCCGCATTCGTTTTTCCACGCTCAGCCAGTACGTCGATGCCGTGCTCCCCGGTATTCAGTCAGGGCAAATTCAGATTCCCACGACTCACGCGGGTACCGCCTACGACTTCGACGCATTCTGGATTGAGAACCCCGAGGTAAAGACGCGCTACCGCACCAGCGAGCAGGCACTTCAGGCTGCGGAGATCCTCTCCACCATCGCCAGTCTCCGAGGAAAATACAGCTATCCGGCCAAAGACACAAACAGCGCGTGGACGCTCATGTGCCTCAACATGGATCGAAATACTCTCTGGGGTTCGGCAGGAGGGATGGTCTTTGTGAGCGAGAGCTCCTGGGATGTGCGCGACCGTTTTGACTGGGTGAGCAACACCACCACTCGCATTCTTGATGAAGCGGCTCGCGCGCTCCTGCCCGAGGGCCACGCAGTCGGACTCTTCAATCCGCTTAACTGGAGGCGCTCGGACCCGGTCGTCCTGGCACTCCCCGCCGGAAAGAGCCTGGAACACCTGCCCTGCGAGGCGCTTCCAAATGGCTGCGTGCTTTGCAGTCCCGGGCTGCCTGCTTTCAGCATAGGGGGCCACAAACTTTCCGACGCAGCGCCCTCTCAGCCGCAAACGGTCGATCCCTCCGCTCCCATCGAAACGGCAAACTACATCGCACAAATCGATGCAAAGACCGGCGCGCTCTCCAACCTCCGCCTCAAGCCTTCAGGCCGCGAACTGCTGCGTGAACCAGCGAATGTGATTGTGGCCGAGCGGCCCGCCAAGGAGGAGAAGAACCCAGGCGACTTCATGGCCCCACGCCCCCACCGAGTGAAGCTCGACTCATCAAGCGACCACGATTCCCAGGTCAGGATTGAACGCGGACCTGTTTCGATCAGCGTCGAGGCGGTCAGCCGTTTCTGGGGTGGTGGCGCGCTCATCCGACGCTTGCGGTTCTACCACGACTATCCGCGCATCGACTTCGAGACCGAACTCAACGACATCCCCGATTACTCGGTTGTGATTGCCGAGTTTCCACTTGCGGAGGATGTCGTCGAAGTTCGGCGCGGCATTCCCTACGGCTTTGCGCATAGTGGGTGGGCGCGTCCCAATCCCGAACTACCCGGCTGGAACAAAGGTATTGTTCCAGCTGTGCGCTGGATGGACTTTGAACTCGCCGGTGGTGGCGGTGTGGCACTCCTGGATCGTGGCCTCACTGGCCGCGAAATCAATGGCAACACGCCCTTGATCTACCTGCTCAATGCCGAAGACCAGTACCACAAGTTC
>Ga0302270_10005188_pt1 | contig 11938 bp, 8 predicted proteins | sample III_Bog_E2_3_FD_198773 | JGI IMG/M metagenome (GOLD analysis project Ga0302270, IMG submission 198773) | Peat permafrost microbial communities from Stordalen Mire near Abisko, Sweden - III_Bog_E2_3 | ecosystem: Environmental > Terrestrial > Soil > Wetlands > Peat | place: Sweden: Abisko...
CACGGTGGTTCCGGAGCCCGCTGGCGCCGTCGCTGGGAAGAGAAGTACGAGCACCTCACCCCGGAAGAGCGCGAGCGCTTTCGTCAAGGCATGCGCGGCCGCTGCGGCTGGCCTCCACGTGACGCGGCAGAACCCGCATCCAGCCAAGCCCCCGGCCAATAATTCCTGGCTGCTCCGGGCCCTGCTTTTGGGGCCCGGAGCAAGAGGCATAAAGCCTGCGAGGACAGACGGCTATGAAGGTGTAGCGCGGTGCATGCCAGGATAAAACGAGTGTGGACCGCAGCTTTCAAAAGGCACGCCTTAGAGCCTCTTACAAACTTTCCCGCATAAGAGCTAAAGGATATCCGCTACTGCGAGCTTTGCGCCGCAATCAGTTGCTGGAAGGCCGGCAGCGGGCGAAGGCTCGCAAAGCTGCTGTCCGCCGCAATCTTCTTGGGATTCGTAAACCCCTCATTCAACGCCAGCCGCAGGTTCTGGATCGCGCACTCCTGCATCCCCGCGCTCACGCAGCTGCGTGCCATGTAATAGTGCATCGCTCCCCGATCCTGCACCGAGCTCGGGTTGTCCACGCTCACGCCGGAGTGCGCATCAAACACCGTTGGGTCAATCGCCATCGCCTGCTGAAAACACATCGCCCCGCGGCCGAATTTGTGCTGCGAAAGATAGTTCGACCCTAGATTGCGCAGAATCACCGCAGCCTTCGGATCAATCCTCAGCGCCTTCCGGTAGTAGTGCTCGGCCGTGCCGTAATCCTTTTGCGAGTCGTACAGCGTGGCCATATTGTTCAGTACCTGTGGGTTCTTCGGATCCTTCTTCAGCGAGTTCGCGTAGCAGCGCGCAGCGTCCTTCTGGTTGAACATCATCTGGTACGCGATGCCCATCTTGTTCCACACTTCCGCTGAAGGATTCTGGATTTTTTGGTAGGCCGTAATCGCAGACTGGTAGGCTCTCCGCGCTGAGAGCGAGTCCCCGATTTCTTCATCCGTCGGCGGGGGAGTCTGTATGGTCAGGTTCGCGGGGCCCGGCGTGGAAGGCGCCTGTCCGGGTACCGGCCCTGCAGATTGTCCAACGGGGCTCGCCTGGGCCGGAGTGACGGCTGCTGGCGCGCTCTGGCTCTGGTCGGCCTGGGCGCAGCAGGGCGCAGCCATCAGGCCCATCAGCACCAGCCCCGGAATCCACAAATGTTGCTCAAATCCAGACATGTGCCCTCCCTGCCCCGGCACGCCATCCTGTCAAACCCCGGCAATCGTTATTACACCACCATAATGAAGACTCCGGCCACTCTCCCGCATCGAATGGTTTTGGCCAGGCGCAATTTTTTCGGCGCCAAAACGGCGCTGGACTGGGTTACACTCTGCGCTACACTCTTTTGACGTGGGGATCGACATCATGGCAACCACCGCCGGACCTGACCTGCAATCAACTTTGGCCGCGCGCTTTATCTCAGTTCGCCGCCGCTCTCTCGAGCTCTGCGCCGGCCTTACGCCCGAGGACATGATGGTCCAGTCCTCGCCTGACGCTTCGCCCGCCAAGTGGCACCTCGCCCACACAGCCTGGTTCTTTGAGTCCTTCGTCCTCGTCCCCTTCCTCCCCGGCTATCGGCTTTTCAACCGGGACTTCCCCTGGCTCTTCAATAGTTACTACGAAGGGTTTTCGGCGTTCCCTGAAAAGAAGCTGCGCGCCTCCTTCTCCCGTCCCGCTCTTGAAGAGATCCTCCGCTACCGCGACCACGTCGATCGCGACCTCGAACGCCTGCTTCAGTCCAACGCAGATGCTGAAGCTCTTCGCCGCATCGAACTCGGCGTCAATCATGAAGAGCAGCATCAGGAGTTGCTCCTCACTGACATCAAGCACGCGTTCTTCACCAATCCTCTCCGTCCCGTTTACAAGCAACCATCGCCGGCGTCCGAAATTGCAGCTTCGGTTGCCTCGCCCTTTTCGTTCCTCACTTTTCCAGGCGGCCTAAGGGACGTTGGCCACTCTGGCAATGGATTCTGTTTTGACAACGAGCTCAAGCGTCATCGCGTCTGGCTTGAGCCGTTCCAGTTCGCCGGTCGTCTCGTCACCTGTGCTGAGTTCGCGGCCTTCATGGCTGATGGCGGCTACACGAAACCCGAGCTCTGGCTCTCCGCCGGATGGAATGCCGTAAAAGAAAACAACTGGCGCGCCCCGCTCTACTGGACGAGCGACAATGGCGCCCCGAGCACGAGCGAGAACGGGGATTGGAGCGTCTTTACTCTTGGTGGCGAGTTGCCTCTCGAACAAATCGGCTCCTCACCCGTCAGCCACGTCAGCTACTTTGAGGCCGACGCCTATGCACGCTGGGCCGGCCATCGCCTGCCCACGGAGTTTGAATGGGAATCCGCAGCCGAAGGCCAACCAGTGGAAGGCAATCTGCTCGACAGCGGTTTGTTGACACCAGTCCAAAACGAGAACGGCACGAAGTGCTTCGGCGATTGCTGGGTCTGGACCTCGAGCGCCTATCTCGGCTATCCGGGCTTCCGCCCCCTTGAGGGCGCGCTCGGCGAGTATAACGGCAAGTTCATGAGCGGGCAGATGGTTTTGCGCGGCGGATCATGCGTTACGCCGGCCGCGCACATCCGCGCTACGTATAGGAATTTCTTCTCCGCTGAAACCCGATGGCAGTTTTCCGGAATTCGTCTCGCTTCATAAATGTTTCGCAAATTCGGCGGGCTTTTTGACAACGTTTCGAGGTGCAAAGCATCAAACTCAGCGCATGACCACTTTTGTCTTCCCCAGCATCGAATCACAAAGTGAGCCGCGGACCATTCCAACGCACCGGGTAAGTGACGTTTCGGTGAACGAGGAGATTGCCGCAGCCGTCCGCGACGGCCTTGCGTCCAGTCCTCGTCACCTTCCTCCGTGGCTTTTCTATGACGAGGCCGGCTCGCGTCTCTTTGACGAAATCACCTGCCGGCCCGAGTACTACCTCACGCGCACAGAGCGCGGCATCCTCACCACCCATGCTGACGCGATGATTGCGCAGGCCGCCGGCGGTGACCGTCTCCGCATCATTGAACTCGGCGCAGGCTCGGCCGACAAGACGCGCCTGCTCCTCAAGGCCGCAGTTGCTCGCCAGGACTCCGTCGTCTACGAGCCGGTCGACGTTTCCCCTACCGCCCTCGATGCCGCCAGGCAGCGGATCGAGAGCGAAATCGCCGGTGTCACCGTCGCCCCGCGCGTGATGGACTACACGCACGGCGGCCGCCGCGCTCTAACTCTCGACGCCGCCCTCGAAGGCCAGCGCCGTCTTGTGCTTTACATCGGCTCCAGTATCGGCAACTTCGAGCCGGAGGCAGCCCGTCGCCTGCTGCGCCGCGTCCGCGCCAGCCTCAATCCAGGCGACGCTCTCCTGCTCGGCGTCGACCTCGTCAAGGAAGAAGCCACGCTCCTGGCCGCCTACGACGACTTCGCCGGCGTCACTGCCGACTTCAACCTCAACATCCTCGCCCGCCTCAACCGCGAACTCGCCGCCGAGTTCAACCTTGAGAGCTTTGAGCACCGCGCCGTTTGGAATGCAGCCGAGTCGCGCATCGAAATGCATCTTGCCAGCCGCATCGCGCAAACCATCCAGATCCGTGCGCTCAAACTCCAGGTCGACTTCGCCCAGGGCGAAACCATCCACACGGAGAACAGCTACAAGTACGCGCCAGGGCAGGCTGAAGCCATGCTTGACGAAGCCGGTTTCACGCCCGCCAAGACATGGACCGACGATCAGCGCTGGTTTAATGTCTCGCTAGGTATTGCGCACTAAAGCCTGGTCTTCTCGCAGAGCGCGTTTCCTTTAATCGAGCTATACATCTGTCAGCCGGCGGCCATGCCCAGGGTACGGTCGTCGGCTGGCTGAATTTACTTCGCCGCGCCAATCCTGAGCAGCAGCGTGTCGTGGCTCACGAGTTCCACCGGCATGTTGTTGGTCACTGTTATGTCCTTGCCGGTCCACAGGTCCTTGCCCTTCAGAGGTCCGTGGAGGCCCAGCCTGGCCAGGTCCAGGTGGAACGGATGATTGGCCGTGCGATCGGAGCCCGCGTTCAGCACCAGGATCGCTTTGGCGCCACCTGACAGCGACCGAGTCCACACTTCCACTTCGCCGTCTGCATAGGCGCGTGTCGCCTGCCTGCCCAGCTTGTCCTGGTCGATCGCGATCACGTCCTTGTTGGTCAGGATTGCCTTGACCTCCGGCTTCATATTCGGCAGGTCGTTGCCCGCCAGCAGCGGAGCCGCCAGCATTGCCCACATCGAAAAGTGACTGCGATTCTCCGCCAGCGTCAGCCTTCCGTTGCCCACCTCCAGCATGTCAGGATCGTTCCAGTGGCCCGGACCCGCATATTTGGCCAGTCCCGCCTGTTCCTCGGTGATCGCGTAAACGCTGTTCCAGTTCGCCGATATGTCGCCCGTTGTCCGCCACAGGTTGCCGCCCAGCGCTGGCGCCCACTCCCACGGCGAGTCCCATCCATATTGGCAAAGCGAGTACACAATCGGCCGTCCGCTTGCCGCCAGCGCCTTGCCCATCTTGTCGTAGGCCGCAATCATCAGCCGCATCTGCTCGGCCTTGTCGTCTGGAGCCTTGGCTGCCATCACGTCCGCGCGAAAGCTGCACAGGTCGTACTTTAAATAGTCGATGCCCCAGCTCGCATACAGATTCGCGTCCTGCACCTCGTGGTCGAGGGACCCGGCAAAGCGCGCGCAGGTCTTCGTTCCAGGACCCGAATAAATTCCCAGCTTCAGGCCCTTCGAGTGCACATAGTCTGCCAGAGCCTTCATGTCAGGAAACTTCGAGTTCGCATGCATCACGCCGTCCGCGTCACGGTCGCCTTGCCACGTGTCGTCAATGTTCACGTAGTTGTAGCCGGCGTCCTTCATCCCCGTCGCTACCAACTCGTCGGCGGCGTTGCGAATGTCCTTGTCGGTGACTCTGCCATTGAAGAAGTTCCAGCTGTTCCACCCCATTGGAGGGGTCGCTGCCAGAATCGGCTTTGCCGCCGCCTTCGTCGCGTGAGCGGGCGCCGGGGTTGCGTTCGGCTTGGTTGCTGCCGCCGGCGTCTGCGCCGTCGCAGTAAACGTTGTCAATCCAAGAACAGCAATCAAAACCGTGCAGGACAAACGCATAAGGATCACCTCAGGAAAAACTTTCCAGAGGAATCCTATCCCTTCCTTCCGCACTTCGGCAATCGCCGGGCCCAAATCCCTTGTCCTCTCGGTCCCTGCTCCCCCTAGACCCACTCACCCCCGCGCATCAGCGGTTCGGCTGTCCCAGTCGCCGTGACCCCGTCAATGTCCAGCTCGCTTGACCCGATCATCCAGTCCACATGAATCAGGCTCTGGTTCAAACCCTTCGCCACCTGCTCCTCATCGGTCAGTTTGTCGCCGTCTTTCATGCAGGAGATGTAGGCCTGCCCCATGGCAATGTGCGACGCCGCATTCTCATCGAACAAAGTGTTCGAAAAGATCAATCCGCTGCTCGCAATCGGCGATGAGTGCGGAACCAGCGCCACTTCGCCCAGGTGGCGTGCGCCAGCGTCTGTATCGATCAGCTTTTGCAGCACCTCCTGGCCCCGTGTCGCTTTCGCTTCCACAATCCGGCCTTTCTCAAACCGTACCTGGATGCCTTCAATCATCGTGCCGAGGTGCGACAACGGCTTGGTCGCCGTCACCACCCCATCGGCGCGGTCCTTGTGGGGCATTGAGAACACTTCCTCCGTGGGAATGTTCGGCACGCAGTAGTATCCGTTCTTCGCCGTGCCTCCGCCGCCCAACCACAGGTGATCGTCGGCCAGTCCAAGCTCAAGATTGGTCCCCGGCCCGCGATACCTTAGCGCCGAGTAGCGCTTTTCATTGAGCCGCGCCGCGTGCGTGTGCAGGTTCGCATCGTGCTCTTTCCAGGCCTTCACCGGGTCAGCTCCGTCCACTCGCGAAGCCTTGAAGATCGCCTCCCATAGCTTGGCCAGGGCCGCATCCGGCGCCTCGCCCGGAAACACCGAGGCCGCCCACGCCGGCGTTGCCGCAGCCACAATCGTCCAGTTGATCGCGTGCCGCGTAATCAGTTCCAGCGCGGGCCGGTATGCCTGAGACACTGCCCGATTCGCCCGCCCCACCTTGTCCGGATCCTGCTTTGACAGCAACTCCGGATTGCCGCCGGCAATGGCCAGCCGCGCCGCACCGCTCGCATACGCAGCGGCCATGCCGTCGTACAGCCACTTTGCCGCGTAGTCAAAGCTCTCGGTCGACGCATGCTCATAACGCGCGAGCGTCATTGCATCGTCAGTCAATAGTGTCGTCACCAGCGAGGCCCCGGCCTTGTACGCTTGCTCGGTAATACGCCGCGCCAGCGGCAGCGTCTCCAGCCCCGCCGTCATCACAAGTTCCTGGCCCGGCTTCAGACCCAGCCCAACGTTCACCGCTACCTGCGCAAACAGGTCCAGTTTCTCTTCGAATGTCCGCGTATCCGTCAAAGTCGCTGTAGTCGTCATATGCTCTATTTTGCCTCATATCTCCTCAGGTCACGACGGGAGCCCTCAAACAGCGCAACCTTAGGCGCGCCGCAACCGTAGCCAAACCAAATTGCACTCGTATCTAATCCGGTCCGCGTTGAATGCCGATCGGGAACGGGCTTTCTCCTTCCTCCAGAATCCAGTCATAGGCTGCCGTGCCCGCGGCACTGCGCCACGCCGTCGGCGTTCGGTTTTCGATCCAGTTCAGCGGTTCGCTGCTCGGCTTGTCAGCGCACATCGCAAAAGCTTCCCGCAGCGCATCACGCTGTTCTTGCCCCAGCCCGCGTGGGTCAGGTGAAATAAGCAGAACAGTTCCGCTCCTGGCAACCGCCTGCAACCAATGCCGATTCATCGCCCACGGCACCTCGGGCGTCACGGGAACGCAGTCAGCGTCCAGCCTGAAGAACGTCTTGTGCTGCGGCAGCCGATAAGCCAGCGTGTTTACCCCGGTGCGCCGCGTCCGCTCCCATTCTCTGCCGCTCACGTCGTCGCCCGTGCGTGAGGCGTCAAAGATTCCCACGGACAGATGCCCGACGGTATTGCACCCCAGGATCACGCGATCTTCTCCGCAGCTTGCCCTCAGCCGCCTGTACAGCAAGCCCACAATCTCGGCATTGGTCAGCGTGCGGTCGTTGAAGTGCCAGTTGCCCCGCGTGGGAGCGGCGCCCATCTGGCTGCCCCACTGGCCCAGAAGCTCAAAGGTTGTAAAGTCGTGCTTGATCAGCTCGTATCCCCAGCCGCACGCCTCCGTCGCCACCGCCGCAATCGCTTCAAGCGCCTCCGCGATGGTCGGATCGTAGGCCAAAGGCGGCCGCCTGCTGCCATCTTCCTTCCAGCGCTCATTGGGCAGCAGGAGATTGGCGGGCACGGTCGCGGCCGCGCGCAGGGGCCTGATCCACAGTCCCGGTTTGACGCCCCGGCTTCGAATCTCCGAGGCAAGTCTCGCCATGTCAGGGAATCGCGCCACATCCTGGTAGCCGTCGTCGATCACGGTGAACGGCTCGGGCCCGCCCGCCGGCGCCAGACCCTTGACCAGGTCCGCATCCCGCAGGATGCCCTCCGCCGTGTTCTTCCCGTACGCGTAGTACCAATCGTTGCTTCCATACATCACGTCAACGAAGGTGCTGCCTCGTTTTTCAGGAACGACGGTCCCCTGAGCCATAATTCGGCAAAAGCGCTGTGCGGCTGTGAACGCAGTTTCTCCGCTTGGTCCCAGCAGTGAGACGAGGGTGGCCATCTCCAGCGTGCGCTTGCCCAGCATTACGCCGTTGCCACCATTGCGTACATCCAGCCACAAAGAAATCCCGTCCGCGTCGACCTGCCAGAAGGCAAAACTACGCGCACCGGTCTTGACGCCCATGCCCGACGTTTCGCCGTCTACGTGAAGCAGGCAGTACCACGGCATCACTCGCTCGGCTTGGAGTGGAGCCCAATGCAAATCTCCGTAGCTGCGTTCCCAAGCATCGCCCAAAGCTAAAACTCCTGCAGGCATCTTGTGATTCCAGCGCATGTGAACGCGCTGCACGGGCAGTGTCGGCGACTCGAGAAACAGCGTGGCGGCGACGAAGTGGACGCGCAAGTCGCCGGTGCCAGGTGCTGTCCAGTCTGAGCCGGAACGAGCTAGCGGATAGCGGGTTGCTTCCGCGTCTCCGACATAAGCGAACATGAGATCCGGCTCGTGAAGTTCGGGCCAGTGCAGCATGTGGTCAGGGCCGTCCTGCGTTGCCACCTGCTTTTCCTGGCTTAACAACGTCGCGGGCATCAGAATGGCTGCGGCCGATTGGCCGGCGACTTGCTTCAACAAATTTCTGCGCGACATACCGGTCCGCATTCAGGTTCTCCGTCCCTTCCCGCGCTGCTGGGCGTGCCCTTCCGTTCCAGGGTCCCGCCATCGCTCCGGGAAGGTTCATCATAGCCCAGACGTACTCGCTTCCGTCGCAAGGGCAAGACAGCACGAGCCCAACCAGAGACTCACTCGTCTGCGCTGGCAGCCTTTTAAGAGGCGCGCTCATTGCTCCCTAAGCCGCAGTCCCGGAACAACCATTTTGGGAACAAAAAACCGCTCGCCGGTGTCAAAATCAAAGTGCGCCCGATCGCTCCCGCAGCCATGGCGTCGCTTTCCCAACATCAAAGTCTCGCAATTTTCCAAATTTGAAGGCAGGAAAGGCACGAGCGCAAACGTGAAACGAATTCGAATCCCTTCCCTTTTCTCTCTGGCTATTTTGTGCGCCGCCGGGCAACTGGCCCTGCTCAACGCTCAGCAACCGATGGCGATGCTGCTGCACCCCACCACCAACACGCCGCCGTCGTTTGAGGTGGCCACTATCAAGCCCAACAACGATGCCGGCCCGAGCTTCCGATTGCAGCTTTCGCCCACCGGCTTCAAGGCAACTCACGCCTCGCTCCGCAACCTGATCGCGTTCGCCTGGTCCATGAAGTCCGACACGCAGCTCATCGGCGCGCCTGCCTGGTCAGCCTCGGAATTCTTCGACGTCCAGGCCAAGGCATCCGAGGCCGACATTGAGAGCGCGAAACCGCTGCCCATGGATGCGCAGATGAATAACCTGCGCTTGAAAGTTCAATCGCTGCTTGCCGAACGATTTCAACTGAAGACACGGTTCGAGGCGCGCGAACTTCCCGTCTATGCCCTGGTTGTGGCCAAAGGAGGCATCAAGATGAAGGAAGTCCAGCCGGATCCCCCGCCGGCCCCCGGAACGCGGCCGCCTCCAGGCGCGCATCTGCCGCAACTGCGCCCAACGGGGCCGAACCAGATCACGGCAACGGCATGGCCCATCGGCGAGATGACTAATTGGCTTTCGCATCTCGACGAAATCAGCGGGCGCATTGTGGTGGATGAAACGGGACTTAGCGGCCACTATGACTGGGTGCTGGATCAGATTGCGTTGTCGCCAGCGGCCGCGGCCAATCCGGATCAGCCCACCGTTTCAATCTTCCAGGCTCTCCCCGATCAGCTTGGCCTGAGGCTTGAGCCGCGCAAGGCTCCGCTGGAGGTGATGGTGATTGATCATGTGGAAGAGCCTTCGCCAAACTAGCGCGGCACGCGTCTCACCCGAACAGGTTGTCGATCTTTGCGCTTAGTGTCGCCACCTGCTGCCGCAGCTCCTCCATCGCTTGCTCCATGCGCTCCATTCGCTCCTGCATCCCGCTGGAGTTTGCGGCGGACTCGTGAGTGGCTGCAGGCTCTGCGAAGACGATGGACTCTACGGGGCCGGAGAGCAGATGCGCGTAGCGTGCTTCTTTCATTCCCGGCTGCCGCGGCAACACCGCTGCGAGCGCCGGCTCCCGCTCCATCAGCTTCTGCAGCCCCGCCAACACTTCGCTGATCTCGTCAAACCGGTGCAGACGATCCGTGCGCCCCCGCAATTCGCCCGGCGTCTGCGGACCGCGCAGCAGCAGAACGCAGATCAACGCCGCCTCCGCCCGGCTGAAGTTGAACGCCTCGCCCAGCCAGTGCTCGTACTTTGTCACACGCCCATCGGCACCGCGCGCTCGGCCTGCCAGGCCCTTGTCCTCGAGCCCGTGCAGCGCCTGGCGCACGTCATCTTCGTCCAGGTTCATCACCGGCTCGCGGTTCGACCGCTGGTTGCAGGCGTTGAGCAGCGCATTCAGGCTGAGCGGATAGTAATCCGGCGTCGTTACTTCCTTCTCAACCAACGCCCCGAGCACCCGTGCCTGGGCAGCCGTCAACATAACATTCTCCATCGCGGACATAGGTCCATTCTCGCACCGGCAATCCAGCAACCCTCGTCCGGACCCTGATCCCTCAGAAAACCGTCCAATGGTGTCCTGCCAGAATGTCGACGCAGCCAACAAAGCAATTTCCGACCGAATCCAGGAGCTGGTTTACGCAAGAAACAGCAGGCATGCTAAGCCGCTCTCTCCCGGCCGCGGGTTAGCAGGTAGTAGACGAGAGGCGTGACCACCAGGCTCAGGACCATGGAGATGCACAGGCCGCCAATGACGGCGATGGCGAGGGGTTGCAGCATCTGCGAGCCCGCGCCAAGGGCAAAGGCCAGGGGCAACATGCCGCAGACGGCGGCGATGGCGGTCATGGCGATGGGACGCAGACGGCGTTGCGCGGCCTGAAGCATGGCGTCGTGAGCGGACAGGCCGGCGTCCCTGAATTTTTCGTCCGCGTCCAGCAGCAGGATGCCGTTCTTGGCCACGATGCCGATGACCATGATCAATCCCATGAACGACGCAACGTTGAAAGTGGTGTGCGTAATCAGCAGAGCCGCGATCACGCCCGAGATCGACAGCACGGAAGACGTGAGAATCGCAACGGGCGCGGGGAAGTTGCGAAACTCTGTCAGCAACACACCGAACACCAAAGCCAGCGCCAGCAGCAGCACGCGCAGCAAATCGTGGAAAGATTTCTGCTGCTCCTCGTACGTCCCGCCATACTCGACGCGGACGGAAGCGGGAAGGTGAAGGCCGGCAACGGTCTGCTGGACCTTGGCGATTGCGCTCCCAAGATCGGAGCCTTCGAGGTCCCCCGTGACGACGATCAGCTGCTGCAAGTTTTCGCGGCGGATTTCATTTTGCGGTGGCAATTGCTGCACGTCCGCCAGCGAGCCAAGAGAAGCGGTGTGGCCCGTAGCGCTGTTGAAGACTGTGTTCTGAATCGCATCGAGCGAGGAGCGGGACTCATCGTCGAGGCGCACACGCACGGTATAGGGACGGCCATTAGCGATCAGCGGATCTGTGGTGGGGATGCCGTCAAGAATTGAGGTGGCGTCCTGGGAGATCTCTTCAGGCGTGAAACCGGAACGAGCGGCGACAACCGGGTCCACCTGGAAGTTGGTGGCGGGGCCGCTGATGGTGTTGTCGACGCCGTTTTCAACATCGACGACACCCGGGATCTTGCTAATGGCATCGGCCACCTTTGGGCCGAGCTGCGTGAGCAGAGCAGGATCGCTATTGAACATCTTGATCTGGATCGGCTCCGGCGCGTTGGACAGGTCGTTGATATTGTCCTGAAGCACCTGTGTCAATTCGATATCCAACTCAGGCTCGGTGGATTTCACCTGCTGGCGCACATCTTCCATCACATCCCAGACAGACCGGCTGCGCTTTGCTTTCAGCTTGACGGTGAAGTCGCCGGTATTTGCCTCGGTAACGGCGGCGAAGCCCATCTGCAGGCCAGTGCGGCGCGATGTGATGTCAACTTCGGGAGTGGCGTGCAAGATGCGTTCGACGTGCTCAAGGACGCGATTGGTTTCGTTAAGCGAGCTGCCGGCAGGCATGATGTAGTCGAGGATGAAGCCGCCCTCATCCATCTGCGGCAACAGGTCAGAGCCAAGCGCCTGGTAGGCTGCCCATGTGCCGAGGACAAGGACAAGGCAGGCAACGCCGACCCAGATCGGCTTGGCCAAAGCCCAGTCCAGGGCGCGTTTGTGTGCTTC
>Ga0302270_10005196_pt1 | contig 11929 bp, 17 predicted proteins | sample III_Bog_E2_3_FD_198773 | JGI IMG/M metagenome (GOLD analysis project Ga0302270, IMG submission 198773) | Peat permafrost microbial communities from Stordalen Mire near Abisko, Sweden - III_Bog_E2_3 | ecosystem: Environmental > Terrestrial > Soil > Wetlands > Peat | place: Sweden: Abisko...
GATCCTGGAGGAGCACGGGCTGAACCAGATGATCCCGGGTGGCCCGACCACCGGCGCCCTGGTGGTGGAGTACCGCAAGCACCACTCATTCACTGCGGTCACCGACCTGCTGCGCTGCTCCCGGCCTCAGGCCCGCCGGGCCCTGATCGCCTCCGCCGCCGCCCTGCTCAAGGATGAGCACGAGGAGCACACTGCGTTCGGTGCCTACATCCACGGCATGATCGATCAGGCCAGCGTGATGGGCAGCGGCTACAGCGAGAACAAGCGGTTGAAGTGCGCCCATGGCTTTGTCACCCACCCGACCATCGTCGGCCAGGCCCGGATCCGGATCGAGGACCTGCAGGACTACGACCACATCCTGGTCTCCCGGGCCTCTCTCTAGCTTTTTCCTCCCTGATCCTAGCTGCCAGGAGGTCGTCGGCTTCCAAACCCTAAGATTGAGGAAGATTCCAGGGAGGCTCGCCATGTCACTGTTCCAAGCAGGCCACAGACTCGGCGGACCGAGGGCGCGCGACATCAGCCTGATGGCGGAAGCCTCCGCCCGCATCCCCGCCGACCCGGTGCTGAAGACCGCCAGCACAGAACCGGCCCTGACCGATGACCGGATTGCCAAGCTGGCCAAAGCGGCCGGGCTCGATCAGCTGCGCCGGGTGGCGGGCAACGTGTTCGAGCACCCGGCGACCCGGGACTTCTGGAAGGTGGCGGACGGCACGCTGACCCGCTTGGTCAGCAGCGAAGTGGACGACGGGGAGCACCTGGACCCGATGCCCGCTGACGACCCGGAATCCCACATCGCGTCCATCCTCGCAGACCTGGAGTACTAAGCCATGTTCAGCAACCCCGTCAACCACGCGCTGATCGACGAGATGTTGGCGGACTTCCGCCCCGCCTCGGGCCTTGACCCCGCCGTTACCTCCGGGCTTCGGCGCGGTCTGGACTTCAATGCCCTGTCCGCCACCGCTGACCAGGGCATCCTGGACGACATGTTCGGTGGCGGGGAGCACAAGTCGGCCTCCGCCCAGACCGCCAACCGGTCCGGACTGGTGGCGGCCAACGGCAACTGGCGCCAGAGCCCGGCCGCCCGCAGGGCCCAGGAGACCACCTACGACGCCAAGCCGTTCACCAAGGACGACGTCGAGGGCGGCAACGAGGACAACGCCGTCACCGCTGCGATGGACGACTCCATCATGGGTGACGTGATGAAGCACGCCAGCGCCGAGGACCCACAGAGCCTGAAGGACCTGGGCAAGAGCTACATCAGCCCGGGTGACATCAAGCAGTTCATCACCACCTCGCTGACCCTGGGCCAGACCCCGATCCAGGTGTTCGCCTCGCTGCGGCGGATGGCGGCCGAAGCGGTGTTCGACAACGTGCCGATGGACGCCTTCCTGAAGGATCAGTCCGGCCTGATGGGCATGGCCTACATCGAACCAAACAAGTTCAACAAGGACTGCAAGGCCTCGCTCAATCACATCCGCAGCAACGGGGTGCTTCGGGCCGCCTCGGTCAAGCAGATCGCGGCCTGCTCCGGCTGCTCCGAGTGCAAGGCCAACCCGGACGGTAGCAAGAAGTGCGCGGTCTACAACAAGCCGATCGTCGGCAATGCCACCGAGCTGGGCCGGGTGGTCGCCAGTCTGACCGGGGGCACCATGAAGAAGGCCGATCTGGTGGCCAAGCACAACGGCTCGACCGCTGCGCCCAGCACCCCCGGCCACGGCCCCAACGTGATCGCCAGCCGGACCGCGCCGGTCACCCAGCCGAAGGTGGCCGGGAACCAGAATGGCATCTCCCGGTTCGACTCCGCCGAGTTCCGTACCGCTAACAGCACGTTCACCCCGGCCGCCGTGGTCGCCAGCCTGAACGAAGGCACCTCGTTCGCCCGGATCTTCGCAGCGGCCAAGCTGGAGCACGGCACCCAGGCGGCGGAGAAGGTCTGCCGGGCCTTCCTGGATACCCTCAAGGGGTCCCAGCAGCGGGTCAATCTGGCCTCGCTCGACTGCACCCTGCTCAAGCGTCGGCTGGCCTCCTCCGAGACCATCCTCGGCGCCAGCAAGTGCGCCAGCTGCACCCTGCGCCAGGGCATGCACTGCGGCCTGACCGGCGGCACCCTGCTCAGCTACCCCGGCATGGGCCAGGACAGCTCCTCGCGCCGCACCGCCGCCATGACCCCCCAGGTCAAGGACGGGGTTCAGTCCATGCGTGATCTGGGCATGGCCGAACCTGAGCTGACCATCGAGTTCCGCGCGCCACGTCAGATGATGGACGTCGACGTTCCCGGGATCGGGTAAGGGGCAGCACATGGCCAAACCGGCCCAGGAAACCTCCTTCGACGTTGCCGGGGCACCCCCGCTGCCGCCTTCCACGGTGTACGGCGCCGCTCCGGAACCGGGGGCGGACGCTTCGCACCAGCGCATGGCCCGGGTGATCAAGATCCTGGAGGACGAGAACGAGACCGACCTGGGCGGCGCGATGCGCCTGCTGGCGGTGGAGATCGCCTCCACCCTGAGCCCGACCGCCAACCTGAAGGACGGCTTTTCCGACTACCGCCCCGGCAACAGCAACAATGGCCGGATCAAGAACCTGCGCGAGCTGTCCAAGCAGATCCAGGAAGCGGCGGAGATGTCCAACCGCGACTTCCTCAATTTCGACGGGCCCCGGTTTCAGTATGTCTTCCGCGAGGTGATGCTGCTGTTCCGCGCCTCCATCATCAAGGGCGGCCTGGAGCCTGGCACGGCCGACCATGTGCTCCGGGTGTTCTACGAGGAGTTCCTGTCCCGGGAGCAGCGGCTGCGCCAGGAAACCAGCAAACTCGACCCCAGTACGATGGCTTCAGCTTTCCAGATTGAGGCCGCGCCCATACCCGACCCGCCACCATCGACCCCAGGGGACCCCCATGCCTAACGTCGCGCTTCGTTCCTTCACCTCCTACACCGCCAGCGACGAGATCCTGCAGGCCGCTGTCGCCGAGGTCAAAAAGGCGGTGGCCGCCGCCGGTTCCGGCGGGGTCCAGGTGGTTCAGCTGCTGCGCCGGGGCGTCCGTAGCGACATCCAGGTGGGTGACCTCTACGTCGTCCCGGCCTCGGTCTGCGACAGCGTTGAGGACTTCCCGCTGGCCCTGCTGCTGGCCCAGATCCGCAACCATGCCACCCCAGAGGGCATGATCGAGTTCGAGATGGGCGCCCTGATCGACAAGGCGGACCTGTCCAAGGAGACCCTGAAGGCGTTCAAGGAGATCGTGTTCAAGCAGGGTGGCAAGGGCGACTACAAGCCGCTGCTGGTATTCCGGGCCTGCTGGAGCAGCCCCTACGACGCCATCGGCTTCCTCTACGATGAGAAGACCGTGCTCAACCGGCTGCGCGAGGTGGCCTACGCCGCCCCTTTTAACCCGGCGCTGTCCTCGGTCCTGGACGCCCTGAAGGCCAGCTCGGACGCCCATGCCGCATTCGTCATCTCCGGCCCGGTCACCCAGCACCTGTTCCACGTCGACCCCAGCGAGGAGCAGGACTACCCTGAATTCGCGCCTGGGATCGATTTCGCCGCGCCCGAGGACGGCGGCAGCGCCAAGAAGGCCAGCCTGCGCCCTGCGCCCGCCCGGCCGGTGCTCCGGCTCACCGCCGCTTCGATCCCCGCCCTGGAGAAGGACGTGCTGAGCGACCAGGAGCTGTCCATGCTGGCCTCGATCGACCAGGAAGTGGGCTCGATCGTCGTCTCCTCCGAGGACTCCGGCCTGCGCGAGAGCCCGCTGCAGGGCCTGATCACTGCCGCGCTCGACCAGGTGGAGCGCACCCCGGCCACCCTGCCCGCTGAGTACCCCGACGGGCTCTACGGCGAGAAGGAGCCCAAGCTGGCCCCCGGTCAGCTCAAGTCCGCCGCTGAGCAACCCGCCACCTATCAGGACAACGACTTCGGCAAGGGCAACGCCGGGCTGCGCCAACGCCCCGACTACGGCGAGGAGGGTTCGGTCGAACGGATCACCCCGGCCATGGTCGACGGACCCGACCCCAAAAAAGCGGGCCTCGCCACCGACCTCACCCCCAACCAGACCTTCGGCCAGGACATGGGCGTCAGCAACACCCTGGCGGAGGCCGTGTCCGGGGTCGGCACCGCCAAGGACGCCAAGCCTGCCAGCGCTTTCATGGCCGGGCTGGTCACCGCTGCCTCCGACAACCAGGACATCGCCACCGATGTCGAGCAGACCACGGCCGAGCGTACCGCCGCCGTCGGCGAACCGCATCAGGTGGATGACTGGACCCAGAGCTACGGCTCGGCTCAGGAGCACACCACGCCCGGCAGCGACACCACCCAGACCGATACCACCCTGGACTTCGCTCACCCGTCCCAGGGAGTCAGCAACCCCGGCGCCGATTCCGGCGACGGCGCCAACCTCACCCCGAACGCCGACGGCGCCGGGCAGTCGGGTGGCGACATGGGTGGCGGCACCACCGCATCCCTCAAGGCCTCGGCAACCGGTCAAGCGGTCCGATCCTACGTCATCCGCAACGCGTCCGGGCAACACTGGGCCTGCGCCGACGTCAACGGCCTGAAGCTGGGTGGATACTGGACCGACGATGCCGCCCAGGACGCCCACAAGTTCCAGAACCCGGAGGAGGCGAACGAAGAGGTCCGCCGCAACTGCCTCGACCGCGAGGATGGCACCATCGTCATCCCGGCCGGGATCGGCCCGCTCAAGCTGGCCGGGTGGTGGTCCCCCGGAACCCTGCTGGCGCACGGCTACCCCCAGCTGGCGGGCGTGGTCGAACACGTGGCCGGGCCCAAGCGCGGCAGCAAGAAGGCCAAGACCGGCCCCAAGCACCGGCCCAAGCTGGCCGAGTCCTGGTTCGACACCGGTCAGGTGGCCGATCAGTTCGCCCCCGAGCTGGTCAACAACACCGCGCCCAACTTCGGCGGGGAGCTGGGCCAGCAGGAGGGCCCCAACATCAACCCGTTCGGCGCTCCTGGCAACGGCGAGGCCCAGGCCCCGGTCTCCCTGGCCGGTGCCCCCGAGGGCATGAACCAGGAATACGACGGCGTGCCCCTGAAGCAGGACATGAACTTCTACGGCCCCGAGTTCATGCGCGAGTTCTACGCCCCCGACAGCGACGGCATCCCGCCCGAGGACCTGACGGTCAAGCACGCGGCCTGGAAGAAAGCCAAGGCGGCCGCAGCCAAGGCCAAGACCGCCGCGCCCGGCGATCAGCTGCCGCCCCAGCCCACGGTCCAGTCGGCCCCCAGCTTCCTAGACGCGATGAACGCGGCCAAGCCGGAACCGGAGCCCAAGACCCCTTACATCGACCCGCAGCAGAACGGCGACGGGCTCGACAACCCAAGCCCGGCCTACCTGATGTGCGACAAGCTGATCAAGGGCTGCATGGGTGCCTACGTGTCCCAGCTGATCGGCGCGTTCACCTTCACCCAGCGCCCGCTCGAGCTGGAGACCCCGTTCGAGGACAAGCTGGACCTGCAGGAAGTGCTGGCCTACGGTGGCAGCTCCAGCGAGACGGCCATGAAGGCGGCCAAGGCCCAGCTCGGTCACGCGCTGGATCTGCTCAGCGACGACGAGAAGCGGCAGCTGGTCAACGACGGGCAGGCCCAGGCCGCCGTCTGGTGCGAAAGCGCCACCGGCGCGGGCGGCTACACCTACGAGGTGTTCGCCCGGGTCGAAGCGATCGAGGGCTCGGTGCTCACGGTGGCCGTGATCACCGGAATTCGCTGACCTAGATGCCTTCCGCAGCAGGACTACGCAAGCAGGCCAGTTCCGCCCTTGGCTCCATCATCAAAGGAGCCATCGGCGGCGAGGGTGCGCAGGTACTCAACTTTGTCGACTTCCTGGAGAGCCCGCTCGGACCCAAGATCAAGCTGTATCCTGTGCAGTACGCCCTGGGCAAGATTTTATTCGGAGTGCCCTTGGACTATAAAGAGGTCATGGTCCCGGTCTGGGACAAGTTCCGCGAGAACCTGATCTGCAAGCTGACCGAGCGCGAGTTCCTGAAGCACATGGCGGACCACGGCAAGTGCAACGTAGCCGACTGGCGTGACCTGAAGCCCGAGGGCTACACCGAGATGGAGATCATCTGCGGACGCCGGGGCGGCAAGTCCCAGTGGGTCTCGGCGTGCGCGGACTACACCCTCTACAAGCTGCTGGCCATCCGGAACCCCCAGGAGTATTACGGACTGGTGGACGGCTCCACCATCGACTTCACCATCCTGGCCCAGGACGAGGACGGTGCCGGACGGCTGTTCAGCAAGATCCGCAACGACATCAACCGCAGCGAGTTCTTCCGGCCCTATCTCTACGGGACGCCGGGGGTCGACGAAATCAAGCTGCTGACCGAGGCCGATCGGGGCCGCCGGGACGCCCTGCCGTCCATCACCATCGCCAGCCTGCCCTGCACCACCCGGGCCAGCCGTGGTCCGTCCAGCATCTTCCTCTGCTTCGACGAGTTCGCCTTCTTCCGCAACGCGCTCGGCTCCCGCTCGGATGAGGTCTACGATTCGGCCAAGCCCGCCACCATGCAGTTCGTCGGCCCCGAGGGCCAGCGCGACGCCAAGGTCTTGACCATCACCAGCCCCTGGACCCGGGTCGGCATGGTCTGGGACATGAAGCAGCTGGCCATGAAGGAGGGCAAGGACAGCAGCGTGTTCATGATGCAGCTAGCCACTGCCGAGATGAACCCCCGGGCGGACGCCCGCTACCTGCGCGACGAGTTCAAGCGCAAGGAAGCCGTCTGGCCTGCGGAGTACGGCGGCGAGTTCATCGACAGCAGCGGCTCGCTGGTGTCCCCGGCCAAGATCGACCTGTGTGTCGACATGTCCCGGGGCAACGATCTGACCTTCAATCCGCGCCGGGCCGGGATCACCTACTTCTGGGGCATTGACCTCGGCCTCAAGATCGACGCCACCGGGCTCGCGGTCTGCCACTGGGAGATGGGGAACCTCGGCCCGACCCTGGTCTACGACTACATCGACCGGATGATCGTCGGCGACGAGCTGCACCAGAATGTGGACCAGCTCTCGATCACCGAGATCCTGGTCTGGTTCGAACTGGTCAACCAGATGTACCCCGGCGCGTTCGGCTGCTGCGACCAATACCAGGGCGCCGCCTTCATCACCCTGTGCCAGCTGCGCGGGATCAACTTCATCGAGCTGGTCCACCTCACCGGCGGCATCAACAGCCAGATGTATTTCGCCCTGCAGGGCTACCTGAACCAGGGCATCTGCCGGTTCCCCAATGTGCCGCTCTTTCTGCATGAGATCAAGAACGTCGAGGCCTTCTACGTCGGCAAGACCGCGCTGAAGGTCGAAGCCCCGAATGAGAAGGGGGCCCACGACGACATGTGCGATGCCGTGGCCCTGGCGGCCTGGCGGGCCCAGAAGTGGATGCTGGAGACCGGCGGCAAGGACTGGGCCTTCACCGGCGGTGCCATGCTGCAGGGACCCGACGCCATGCGCCCAGGGGAAGCTGGGCTCAACCCGGATTACGCCACCCTGTCCCAGCTGCGCATGGCTGAGCGGGCCCGAGGCATGGACCGGTTCACCGCCCGGGGCGGGATCTGGGGTGCCGGGGGCCGAGCGTCGGCCCGGGGCAATCGATTCTAACCAAGCAAGCACAAGGAGTTCCCGATGTCCATCCTGCAGCCCGCCACTCCCGTCAGCTACAGCCTCCTACCCGAGGTGGCCAGCCGAATCCCCCGCCTGACCCGCGAGGTGACCGACAATGGCGCGGGCACCGTGACCGAGGTTCTGGGCGCCACCGTGCTACCCAAGATGATCACCTACAAGGTGGACCCCGACTCCGGCCTGCGGACCGCGATCGTCGAGGCCGTCGACCTGCCGGAGATCCAGATCCCCCAGGAGCAGATGCTGCAGCTCTACGGCATCCAGTGCACCCTGGCGGACGGTACCACGTTCTACCTGGGTGATATCGTCTCCAACTTCATCGATCAGATCATCGCCACCGCCTGCGGCCACCCGGTCGCCGCCATCACCACGCCCGCCGTCAACATCCCGGCGGTACTGGCGGCGCAGGCTGCCGCAGCCCAGGCGTAGCGATGGCCGCCTATCAGAAGCTGTCCCCCATCCTGTCGGGCACTCCGGGCGGCCATCTGCGCTTCTGGTGCCCCGGTTGCCAGACCTTCCATGGCCTGCGGGTGGCTCCCTCCGAGGGAGCCTGGGGCTGGAACGGGGATCCCTTGCGACCCACGTTCACCCCGTCGGTCCTGGTCACCAGCGGCCACTACGTGGACGGTCACCAGGGCGACTGCTGGTGCAACTTCCGGGAGCGGGAGGGCCGAGAGTCCTCCTTCCACTGCTACCGCTGCCATTCCTTTATCACCGACGGGCGGATCGCGTTCCTGAGTGACTGCACCCATGCGCTGGCCGGACAGACGGTGGACCTACCGGAGATCCCGGAGTCCTCAGCTGGGTAGGGTCTCCCGGTTGCAGGGCTCGGCTCCGCCTGACAGGAAGCGCACCGGCCCGGACGCGGTCTGGGGGTAGAGGACTGCCAGATGGTCCAGCTTCTCCTGCAGGGTCCAGGCCCGGCCCTTGGGCTCGTACATCCCGAAGAACGGCATATCCCGGACCTGCCCCGTGAACTTGTGCGGGTAGACCGTGACTCGGCTCCAGCCCAGGCCACTATGCCGGGCCACTTCCCAGTGCGGCGGGTAGACCTTGCGGGTATGACCCGGCTTCTTGCGCGGGGTGGCGGGGGGATCGATCCGCCTTTGGGTCGCGGGGGTGGGTAGGCCTTCTCGCTTTTCTTCCTTAGCCATGGTTACTCCTGTTCGGGGGTGTCTTGCGGCCATTCACCTTCAACCCAGTCGTCGAAGTCGAAGACCCGGCCGTCCGGCAGCGTCACCTGCAGCCCATCCTCGGATCCGCTCAGCACGGTGTCCGGGGGTAGCAGGCCACCGGCGGCCGCCTCGATCATGGCCAAGGTGGTAGGGACGTAGACCGGGTCGGGGCCTTGACGGCGCGACCGGAGCACCGCCTTCACCTGGTCATCACTCAGGCACTCCGGTTTCTGCCCGGGATCGTTGGCGTCCCAGTGGACGTTGCAGCGCCTACAGACGATCGAGGCGCCGACTTGCTTGGCTTCACAGGGTTCGTGCACGGTCATCTCCTTGGGTGGGTGTTAGGGTCGGCAACCTTGACGGTCGGGTAGGTGGATCGGGCCGCTGCCTTGGCCCGGGCCATCTGGTTGGCGCTCAGCTTTGGCCACGGCACGAATATTGAGGAGCCGCAGTTGCAGGTGAAGCCCAGGCTGATGATGGGGCGAGGGATCGGGGTGACGAAATCGGGTCCCACGGCTACGCTCCCATGTCGATTTGGAACGGTTCGGCGCTGCTCCAGCCCTGCAGCACGGTGAGGATATTGTCCCCGGAGACAATGACGAAGGCCAGGGATCCAAAGGAGATCAGCCAGCCCAGAATCATCAGCAGCTGCAGGGCGAAGAACTTGACCGGGTTCACTTCGACCACCCGTGCGGGAGCAGGGGGCTGATCCGGTCCCAGCCGTGGATCAGCAGGGCGGCCAGGCTGTCCCACCAACGCCACGGGCGCACGGTCAGGGTGATGCCTTCCACCCGGAGCACCTTATAGACATGCTGGGTCCCGGTGATGACGATCTGATCACCCGGTTTGCTGCCTCGGTGCAGGAACGTGGTGATGGTGGTGGACTGGCGGCGCATGGGGCTCCTACAGGTTATGGGCGGCGGCCCAGGCGGTCAGGGTCATCGACTTGCCAGGCTCCGGTACCATAATGATAGCGTCCTGGGTGTCATAGTCGAACAGGTGGTAGGCCCCGTCCCCGGCCTTGGCCACGGCGGCATTGACCCGGTTGGTGCTGCCGTCGGTCAGCTTCAGCTTCAGGCCCTGAGAACCCCGCCGGATCGCCACGTGGAACCGCTTGACCTCGTGGTCCATGTGCACCATGACCTCGTCGGTCGAGGTGATGGTCCGGTAGGGGGTGGCCTCCGCGTACATGTGCGGCTTGCTGACAGGGTTGCCGTTGCCGTCCCGCACCGGCCCGGTCCAGCTCTGGCCGGGGTCGGACAGGTTCAGGGTGTTCCACAGGGCGAGCCCGCCCCGGGTCCTGATCCAGTTCAGGAACTTGCCCGCGTTCTCTTCGCGGCAGTCGTGGGGCTTCAGGGCGGTAGCGTTCATGGCTTATTTCCTCTTGGGTTTCGGGGTGAGGGTGGGGCGTTCGTTGGCGGCCCGGACCGCGTTATGGGTGGCGGCCAGCTGGCCGGATCCAACGCACACCTGGGCACCGTTCAGGTGCTGCTTCGGGCGGCCCTTGGCGGTCAGCGGGAAGGTCCCGCCGCACCAGGCGCATTTGACGGATCCGGACATGGAACTCCCCTACAGGTTGTTGACGATGACGGTGTTTCGATACTCCCGGCCTCGGCCGGTGCGTGCATCCTTTAGTTCCCAGCGGCCGCCGGTGGCCTCATGGGCGAACTTGTCCGCCAGCAGCTGGCGCAGCTCATGGCCGTCCCAGTCGCTGGGGATCCGCCCGTCCTCTACCTTGGCCACCAGATCCTGGGCGACCGATCCGGTCAGGTTCAGGACGAACTTGACCATGTCGGCCTTGTGCTCCTTGATCTCGGCCGCCCGCTTGATCTCCCGCGCCTCCTGCTCGGTCAGCGGGAAGCACCAGCTGTGGCCCTTCATGTGGAAGGCGTGTCCGCTGACCGCCACGGTCAAGTCGTAGCCGGGCGGGAAGACGTTGGTGACGGTGCCGTACGGGCCGTGCTCGGCGATCAGCTCCTTGATGTGCTTGAGGTAGCCGTCGCTGGGGTAGCCGGGGGTATGGCACCAGTGGTTGCTGGACACCATGGCTTCGAAGTCGATCCGGACCTGCTGGCCGACGATGAACGGGGTGAGGGTGATGGGGGTGGTCATGACTGCTTCCCTTCCAGGGCATACCAGGCGTTGAGGTAGACGGTGGTGGCCTGGGCAATGAGGATCTTCCACTCCTCCACCGGGCGCAGCTTTTCCAGCAGGGCCCGGTCGGTGTAGAGCCACCGCCCGTCGCCCCCGAGGATCATCTCTTCGGCGGTCTGGAAGCGGACCTGATCGGGCATGACCAGGACGTTGCCGCACTTGAACGCCTCCACCGCGTGGCGAAAGGCGTGGGACTTGGGCTGGCTGCGGGGATCATGCACGCCTGTCACCGGGGGCAGGATGGCGTCGATGCTGGCCTTCAGCTCCGGGGTGATCCAGCTATGGGCCAGCTTATCCAGCAGGACCCTGCCGTCCAGGCTGTCGGAGTCCAGGTCCTTGGCATCGATGCAGACATCGCCCGGATCGGCCCTGCGGATCTGCTCGTAGACCCAGTCCATCACCAGCGGACCAAACTCCTGGTCGTGGCCCTTGAAGCCGCCGGGGAGATACTGGCCGATGCAGTCGATCAGCGGCACGGAGACGGCATCCCCCTGCTGGGCGTTGACGCTGACCGGGGTGCCTAGGCAGCCCGCGTACGGGAGCATGCGGACCGGGCCCGCCGACAGGTCAAGCACGGTGATGGAGCGGGGGTTGTGAACGGTGAGACGGCTCATGGGGTGCCTTTCAGAGAGCGGTGAATGAGAGTTCGTGCATCATCAGGCCCAGGGTCTTGCAGGGCAGCGGGGTGGTCTTGACCTGCCAGCGGGTGTGGCACTTGTGGCAGGTGCGCACCCGGATCTCGGTGGCGGCGCGCATCAGCGGCAGGGTGATGGCAGCCTTGCACTGGGGGCACTGGCCCTTCAGGGTGAGGCCGCTCACCACTTCTCCCACCGGGCGCAACGCGCGGTGATCTCGGCCAGTTCGGCGTCTTCCCGGGCGTGCTCGGCCGCCACCGCTTCGGGGGGCCAGACCGCGTGCATGTCGCAGTCGGCCGCCTCGAAGTTGCCGCCGCCGGTCCAGCGCTCGATGCTCAGGCTGGCGGT
>Ga0302270_10005203_pt1 | contig 11919 bp, 12 predicted proteins | sample III_Bog_E2_3_FD_198773 | JGI IMG/M metagenome (GOLD analysis project Ga0302270, IMG submission 198773) | Peat permafrost microbial communities from Stordalen Mire near Abisko, Sweden - III_Bog_E2_3 | ecosystem: Environmental > Terrestrial > Soil > Wetlands > Peat | place: Sweden: Abisko...
AGTTGCTCGATCACCGCTGCACTACGACGTGGCCGACGAACTTGAACCAATTCCCGCTTTTCGCTCATGCAGACACTTCATCACAACCTCATTCCGCGAAACAGGTGTGATTGCTCTGACGCATACGCTCATAGCCTATGAGCTTTCCTGAGCGACCACCGCTGGATTCCTACATCTGCGAGAAAATTGACGCCGATCTTCACGAAATCGATAAATTCCACTGGTCTCAAATAACTGCAATGCGAGTGAATAGCTATCATTCGCTTGATGAGCCTGTTCCTCCGCAGCGTCCCGCGCACCTTCTGCATGAAACCGAATGGTATGCCGAGAGGCTCTTTAAGGTCGAAGCGGATTACTACGATCAATTTCGGAATAATGCACGGTATGGAGAATGGCTTTCGAGCCTCGCAGATCGCGTCAAATTGCGAGTGATGAAGTCGCTCGATAACTTGGAAAGCAGTGGAACCAATCCACTTCAGAGTCTTTTTGGCATTAGTGGTCAACTTATCTTGGGATATCACGGCCTGACAACGCTGGGCGTGGAAGAAGAGTTACGAACTATGCTGGTAGAACTGCGCGGCCAGTACGAGCGTGGAACCACCTCACAGCCAGCAAGTCCAAAAATCAAGTCATCATCCCCGTTCACAGCAGCAAGGCCGCAGCAACCTCAACCCGTCAAGGTGGAAAAGCCGCTCCGAATGCCTGCGACGGTTCATTCATCGTCCGCAGCGGAGAAGATGGTTAAGTTTATGGACTCGAAGGGTTTTGGCCAAACAGAGTTTGCCATTCAAGCAAATACTACAGACAAAACAATCCGGAAATTCCGGCAGACAGGAACGATCAAGCGGAGCATTCTTGCGGATATTGCGAAGGCAATGGGAACAACAAAGGAAGATCTGCTTTCATAGATCAGATGTTTCCAATAAATTCCGTCCAAGTTCCGTTCATCTTCCGTTGAACTTCCGTTCTATTTAGTCCTTCACTAAATCATCTTCCAATCATCTTCCGCAACTCTTCTGATTACAAGCAGTTCGCGGCTTTCTATCCTCTGCCAGTATGGAGAGCATGACGGTGACGATCACAATCCGAGGGCCACCACAAGCCCACACCCCCTGCGGGGGTTCAATGCTTCCGCCTGCACCGCACTATGACAAAAACAGCACTTGACAAACAGCGAGCGCTCGCTGTATTATCTAACCATGATGAACGCAACCCAACCCGCCGCTTCTATGGCATGCGTGGACTGCCAGAAGCCATGCCAGCGCTTCGGCAAGCATCGCAACGGGCTTCGCCGTTTCCGTTGTCTGGGATGCAAAAAAACCTATACGGAGCCGCACACCCGGACGCTGGATACTATGTACATCTCCCAAAACAAAGCCGTCCTCGCTCTACAGCTCCTGCTGGAAGGAAACAGCATTCGCAGCACGGAGCGCATTACCGGGCTAGACCGCAACACGATCATGAGCCTGCTTGTCCGTACAGGAGAACGGTGCGATCAGATGATGCAGCGCAAGATCGAATACCTCGACGTGAGGGACGTAGAGGCGGATGAAATCTGGGGCTTCGTGGGGAAGAAAGAAGGCCACAAATCGCTGGAGGATGGTCCTCAGTTCGGCGATGCCTACTGCTTCATCGCAATGGAGCGCAATACCAAGCTGGTGCTGGCCTACCACCTCGGCAAGCGCAGCAAGGCATCCACAGAACAGTTCATGAACAAACTGCGATATGCGACCTCAGAGAAGCGTTTTCAGTTCACCACAGACGGCTTTCAGCCCTATGTCAACGCAACCCACATGATTCTGGGCAACCGCGTAGACTTCGCCCAACTCATCAAGGTGTACGGCACTCCCCGCGAAGGGGAGCAGCGGTACAGCCCTGGCGAAGTTGTGGAGGCAGTCCCAGTCGTGGTCTACGGTAAGCCGGAACCTCGGCGCATTTGCACATCACATATTGAAAGGCAGAATCTGTCCGTCCGCATGGGAATGCGGCGCATGACCCGGCTGACTAATGCTTTCTCGAAGAAGTGGGAAAACCTTGAAGCGGCCTATGCGCTGCACTTCGCTTATTACAATTTCTGCCGCGTCCACCGTTCTCTGCGAGTAACGCCTGCTATGGAGTCCGGCATCACAGACCACATCTGGACGATTGCTGAATTGATGGCCTAGCGACCAATCAGGTCTTTGAGGGGTATTTCCAAGGCGTCGGCGATTCGCTCCAAAGCGCATAAACCCGGTTCTGATCTGGCGGTTTCCAAGGCAGAAATGTGCTCACGGGTCAGTTCGGCATGGTCGGCGAGAATCTGCTGGGTCCAGCCTCGTTTCGTCCGTAACTGACGAATCCGGCCTCCCACCCATTTGCAAATGTCGGTTGCCATCCCTTAAGTCTGGTCGTAGGATGGGGTTCGGATGTGAAGCATACTTCACAGAACAGGGAAAGGTGTGGCGATATGGAGACGCCCAAAATTGATCATTCCGCTATAGGTTCACCCATTAAATCAAGGCAATCTAAGCTCGCATGGCTCTGGCCAGTAATTACAAATGAAGAAGAGGCCCGAAAGGCTGCAAGATCTGGTGGCTATGCGGCTGCATTCATTGCTCTATGCACGGGCGTGTTCTCTCTCGTCGCAATTGTGAATAAACAGCCGATTGCGGGAATCAATGGGCTGTCATTGATTGATGCAGCCCTGTTCACGGTCATCGCATGGAAAATATTCAAATTCTCGTTTCTGTGTGCCGTGTTCGGTTTATTACTGGAATGTGTCGAGCTGTTTTGGCGATGGTATAAAAATGGACTGAACGGTAACATTGTTGTCCCGGCTCTAGTCATTTTGGCGCTTATTGCCGGAGTGAGGGGTACGGCCTTTCTCCATAAAAGAGATTGTAATAGGCTGTTGGCTACGATCCTTGTCATAGTCTTTTCTGTTTTTTTCTCTATGTATGTGTATCGGAGTACACATACGGGCTTAGACCGCAACCAACAAAAATTATTGGATGAATTGCATGACTCAGAGCAATAATTCATCCCGACAACAGAGTCCCTAAATAGGTCTTGTGATATTTTTTCTCTTGGACCGCAACACGCGCCAAGGTAGGTAGATGACAAAAAACGATTGGCTTAACACAGCCAATATGGTCATAACCGTTGCCACAATGTTAGTGGCTCCAATATGGAGTTGGTGGGTAATAAAACTCATCACCCATCCAAGGCCAAACCCTGCTCCGAATACAGACACAAATCGGGCGGCTTTGATTAGAGGGGCGATTGATCCAAGGTCGTTATTTCCGGCGGTAGTCATCGTCTTAAGCATTTTTCAACTCCATCGTGAAGTCCACAGTACTGCTATTCTGGATCGCCGCGTCGTGGTGCATATCGCTCTAGACGTGGCATTGCTGTGCTTCGGGTTGGGAGGTGCAATTCTCTCCTCAGTAGTGTCAACTGCGCCTATACAGAAAAATAAGGGAAAATAGGGCCAACGCAGATTTCAGACACTACCGATATCTGTTGCCCAAGATGGATGCCGGCGATCACATGACGCCGAGAATCCAGCCCTCAATTTCTGCTGTCTTGCGCTCATCTTCTTGCAAGTGAGGCTGCATGAAGCCCGCCAGGGAGCCATCACCGTCAACTTGGCGCATCCAGGCGGCGATTGAATAAGCGTCCTGTCCATGGCTATCCCGACCATCCTGAGGGAAGCTTCTGCTCCATAGCGCCGGATATGCCTCTGCCACTGCTGAACGACCAGACGGGATACGCCAACCATCAAACGGCCAGAAGTGAACACGGCCTGCGGCCTGTTGTTTCATGTAGTGCAGCCACGGAAGACCGCTATGGGTGGATTTCGCTACGGAGCCCTGCATATCGAAGTGGAAGACTGATTTAGCGCGGGCACGTATCTCCGTTATGCGTCGCCAGTGTGAGTTGCTGGATCTCGCCGCAGCATTGCCACAGACGCCATCGCGCACAAAATCGACGCAGACAGCATTCTCATCCGTGGGCCAATGCCGCTGGAAGTCCTCCAAGAAGGCTGGCCAGTCCAGGGACAGGCCATTCTCGTTGAAGTATTGGAGAGGGAAGGAGAACCCATGGTCGATGCCTACCAACGTTGGCTTGTTTTGGGACAATAGAGATGACACCCACTCGGCTATTCCACGACGCGTCCAATACTTGCGGGGGCTGGCGGGTGGTTTCACTTCCGCAGGTGAAGTCAGACGGTCCGCCATATAGATTCGCAGTCCCTTGAGACTTGACGTGGGCGTCTGTGCCCCGGAATAGTCAATCCCGACGTAGCGGTCAAATGCTGGGACGGTTTTTGAAAATACCTGTTCCATAGGGAAATGATATCAACCGGCATGGTCCTTCAATGGCCGTTCACATTAGCGGAAAGCCCAAGTCATCCCATCCGTGCTTGACCATAATTTGCCTTCATTGGTTACGAGTTCAAAGACAGGAGTCGATGGCGCGGCTGTGAGGGCAGCACTAGCTTTCTGGACAGAGTCTGGGGTGGCAGCGTCTGTAACAGGGGCATTATGGGTAGGTTCGCCTTGGAGCCTTAATTTGATGGCGTGGCCGGTCCACTGAGAGGGAACGGATTGCCAGTGAGCGCCCGCGTCCGCGCTCAGAAACAGGTTCCCTGCGGCATCAATGGCCAGAATCCGAGGCAGCGCTGTGGCAGTGGAGACAGCAAGTTGGCCATTGGGAAGTTTGAAACCACCAGCCATCCATCGGGTGGCGCGAAGTTGTTTCGCAGTCACTCGGGCATTCACGATCTGAGCATCTGTAATCGCGCTGGCAGCTGCAACTTCAACCGTTTCATTCTGTTGGCTAATCACTGGAGAACTTTTTGCTTCGCCCACAGCGGCTTGTTGCGGGGGAATTATCACCCCGGTAATCTGGCTGACGGGAGCAGGCGCACTTGGCAGCGCCGCAGCGGAAGAGGCTGTGCCTGCATTTACGGGTGCCGCATTCTGAAACGTTCCACGACTCGCATACGCACTAACGCCCGCACCCTGTCCATAGCCCATTCCTCCAGCCATATCCATCCCATGCATGCCACCCATCGCTGAGACCGGCGTCCGCTTTTCAATCATCTCCGTAGTGGGGGCAGCTTGCGCACGCATGTCTTTAGTGGGGATGGCCGGGAGCTTGGCTGGCGATTGCGTGCTCTGTTTTGCAATCTGATTGTCGACCGCCGATGCCGGTACAGGCGGAGGGGAGGCCACCACGGCCTTGATCTGGGTCTCCGGGGATAGTCGGGCGGTCGTGACTGGCTCTGCAGCCCCGTGATCATGCCACCGTAACAGCGATACAGTGAGGAAGAGTGCCAGCGCCAATGCCGGTCCGGCGATCCAAACAAAGCGCCATCCTTTTAACCAGCCAAGCTGACCGCTTGGCTTCAGATTTTGCGCGGCGGATCCAGCATCCTCGGCTGCTGCCTCCTGGCTCAGATAGATAATCTCCCTGCACCGCGCGCAGCCAGCGATGTGGGCGAGCGTCTGCCTCTGCTCGATATCGGTAAGCGTGTGCTCCACGAAGGCTGTAAGCTGGTCCGTGTCCGGGTGCGATTCGTATTGAGGCGTCCGGTTCATAGGCTTGCCTTCTCTGAGAACGGTTTAACGTCGGAACTTTGCAGCAAGGTGCGCAGATTGAGATCGAGATCACGTGGATCTATACCCAGCGCTTCTTCAGCTGCTCGCCGACTCAGACCGGCGGCCTGCAGCCTGCGAAGTATATCTTTGCGCAGGTAGCCTGTCAGTCGCTTCAGCTTCCGGCTGACTGTGGCTTCATGTACCCCAAGCAGCCTCCCGATCTCGAGCAGCGTGCGTCTGTCCAAGTAATAGGATACGAGCAATAAACGCTCGTCGCTGTGCAGCTTGCTAAGCGAATCCGCCACCGCTAGGCGAAGCGCGGTTGTCTCATGCGAACTCTCGGCGGCAGCCGGAGCAGCTACGTCCAGTTCCTCTAAAGGGGTTTCCCGGCAGGTGCGGCGATGATCGTCGACGTGGCGCTGTGCCAGTGTCGTGTTCAGCCAGCCGAGCAGGGAACCACGTCCGCTATAGGACGCAAGCGGCGACCGGCGTTGACCATCGCGTGTCGTTAACCCGTAGAGCTCGGAGTAAAGCGAATCGGCCAGATCGCGACCAGCGGTCTCACTGCGTGTAATAGTGATGGCGGCCCGAGTAAGGTGCTCCCGATAAAGCATGAAGAATCTTTGCCATGCAGCTTCATCTCCATGGGCGCAGCCTTGAGCCAGGGCAAGCTCAGCCAGCCTTAGATTGCGGAGGAAATGCGTCCTCTGATCTGCGGTGGGTTGGGTTTCCTGCGGGACTCCATAGTTATGCCTATTGCCAATCCGCATCAGGATAGCGGCAAATTCCTCGCATGTGATCGACCAGCAGGCGGCCTCGCTGGCCTGCCATAGCTCTTCCAGCAACACCGGAGGTATGGCCGTTGGTGCAGGCAGCGTGGACGCGATAGCGGCTGCGCCTATGGATGCCTTCGCGGGTTGGAGAGGTGCGATCCCCACAAGCTGAAGATACTCCCGAAAATAAATTCTGCAAGAAAGCAATGAAGGTGCGTTCTTCAATATGTAGGACGAAAATCGGCTGCTTAGGGAGGATTGAGATGCTGCCCAATCAATTGACGCGTGCCTGCACCACAAGTAACAAGATGAGAACTGTCGGGATGTTCCTGCTTGTATCGGCAGCGATTGCTAGCGGCCATCTCCAGCCTGCATTGGCGGGGCCGGTGGAGGCTTCACACGGCGCGTACAAGGTGCTTTCACCCATCCAAAGCGGGAACCTGATGCTCTTTCCGGTCGTGAAAACGAGCGGCAGAGCCGCGCCATCTGATCAGTTCCTCACCCTGGATGAGGGTCTGAAAAGCGGGGAGGTGGAGGTAACGGAAGCAGGCAAAACTCGCGGTCTGGTTCGTTCGCGAGGCGGAGTACCTGTCCCGAGCACCTCCCACCAAGGCGACCAGGTCAATACGCTGGTCCTGATTAATCATTCGCACCGGCCATTATTGATGCTCGCAGGAGAGATTGTGACCGGTGGCAAACAGGATCGTGTCATTGCGAAGGACCGCATTGTCCCACCAGGGGGTGATCCCGTCGATCTGTCTGTTTTCTGCATTGAACCTGGCCGATGGACGGAAAGCTCGGCAAACTTTGGAGCGACAGCAAAAGAACCATCTGGTAGCTTCATGGTGCAGCCAACCGTTCGCCAACAGGCGATGGTGGCAAAGGACCAGCAGCAGGTATGGAGTGCTGTTGGTGGCGCTATCTCGGAGATGGCGGCTGTGGCAGCTCCGGCACGCAATGTGGGCGCGTCTCAGGGGATGGGTGGCGGCGTTGGCGCCGGTCTGGGAACAACCAGTTATGCCAAGGCAATGCAGGCCCGTGTGGTCAGCTCCAAGGTCGATGAGGCGGAGGCGCCGCTGATGAAATCCCGCGAGCAGATTCTGGCTGCACTTATTCAGGAGCATGCCGTCGGCGTTGTCGTTGCAGTACGCGGCGAGATTATCTGGGCAGACATCTTCGCGGGCACAGACCTGCTTACTCGATACTGGCCCAAGCTGGTACGCTCCTATGCTGCGGAAGGGCTCTCCGGATCGGCCCATTCAGCCTCAGCTTCGCTTGCGGATGCGCAGCAGTTTCTCGATGCCCCCGCTGAGGGCACAGCTGAAACATCGGAAGGCGAGGTCGGCATCTATCGCTATCGCGAGATTAAGCACAACGAGACAGATACCTTTGTGCTCGAAGCGTTGCTGCCAGGAACCGGTTACGACGTTCACCTCAGCAAGTTGAAGCTCAAGGGCAACTATTCCATCCACCACTCTCCCTACGTAACGCGCTGATACGCTTTCAGCCCCAAGAATGCGGCCATCCCGCTCCTCATGGCCGCATTCTGTTCTTTTCGGTTTCATCTAAACGCTCGGATTTCAGAACATCCTAATGGAAGTACGTTCACCAGAATCCGTCTTGATTCGCGCCGCCCAATACGTGCGCATGTCCACGGAACACCAGCAGTACTCGACCGAAAATCAAGCCAGGATCACCGAGGAATATGCCGCCAAGCATGGAATGGAGATCGTGCGGCAGTATGTCGATTCCGGTAAAAGCGGCCTAAAACTTGCCGGGCGCGATTCCTTACAGATGTTGCTGCAGGATGTGGAAACGGGAGCGACGGACTTCGAGGTCATTCTTGTCTATGACGTCAGCCGCTGGGGACGCTTCCAGGACACTGATGAGAGCGCATATTACGAATACCTGTGCAAACGTGCGCACATCTACGTCCACTACTGTGCGGAACAGTTTGAGAATGACGGAAGCCTGCCATCGACAGTAATGAAGTCGATGAAGCGCGCCATGGCCGGCGAATATAGCCGCGAACTTTCAGCCAAGGTGTTTCTCGGACAATGCCATCTCGTTGAACTTGGCTTCCATCAGGGAGGGACTGCCGGCTACGGATTACGTCGCCAGCTGCTGGATCAATCCGGCACACCCAAGCAGATTCTCAGCCGAGGCGAGCAAAAGAGCATTCAAACGGACCGCGTCATACTCGTACCCGGGACAGAAGATGAAGTTGAAGTGGTGCGGGAAATCTATGAGATGTTCGTCACTGAAGGGAAAACAGAGTCTGAGATTGTCAGCTCTCTGAACAATCGTGGGATACAGGCGGATTTCGGACGTCCATGGACCACCCATGCTGTGCACGCCATTCTTAGCAGTCCCAAGTATGCAGGGGCCAACGTATACAACCGAATCTCCTACAAGCTGAAGAAGAGACGTGTCGTAAACCCTGCCGCGATGTGGATACGGCGGGACAACGCTTTTCAAAACATCGTCGACCTGACCCAATTTGAGCGTGCGCAGAAGATCATTCAGGATAACTGCCGACGTTACAGCACCGAGGAGATGCTGAAACTGCTAAAGGAGCTCTTTGCCGAAAGGGGAATGCTGTCCGGGGTTCTCATTGATGAAACCGAGGATATGCCTTCAAGTGCGGTATATTCCCAACGTTTCGGTGGCCTCTTGCGTGCCTATCAAATAGTTGGGTACACCCCGGAACGCGACTATGAATACCTGGAAATCAACCGTTATCTTCGTTCTCTTCATCGTCAACATAGCGACAGTATCTGTGCCGAACTGACGAAGGTGGCGTCCAGTGTTCAGCGCGACCCGTTGACCGATCTGCTTACAGTCAACCGCGAGTTTACGGTGTCTTTCATCATTAGCCGTTGCCAGCCGACTCCGTTGGGCAGCCTCCGTTGGAGATTGCGCCTGGACCGTTCTCTGAATCCCGACGTCACGATTGCAGCAAGACTGCAGCCTGGCAACCAAGAGATTCTTGATTATTACCTGTTCCCCAGCATGGACGCACTGGAGGAGCGCATCCGTTTAATGCAGGCGAATGGACTGGTTCTGGACGTCTATCGCTTCAATGATCTCTCAGTTCTTCTGAATTTAGCGCGTCGCACCCGTCCCAAGGAGGCTGCATGAATAACCAGCAGATAGTTCAAATACCCGTTGCAGAGATTCGTGTCTCCAACCCCCGTTCCCGGGACAAACATATCTTTCAGGGAATCGTGAACAACATCGAGGCACTTGGTCTGAAGCGGCCAATAACAGTGACTGAACGTGAGCCGGCAGAGGATGGCACGCGTTTCGATCTGGTTTGCGGGCAGGGAAGAGTAGAGGCGTTTATGGCACTTGGGCAACAGAATATCCCGGCCATCATCATTGAAGCCAGCACCGAGGAGCGGTTTCTCATGAGTCTGGTCGAGAACATCGCTCGCAGAGTCCCTCGGGATCGGGATATTGTGCGGGAGATTAAGAGTCTGAGAGAACGTGACCATAACGCTGAGGACATCGCCCGCAAACTCGGCATGGATAAGACATATGTGTATGGAATCATCCGGTTGATAGAGCACGGGGAGGAATCCCTGGTCGCAGCTGTAGAACTCGGCCAACTGCCGATTACCGTGGCAGTCATCATATGTAAGGGGACGAGTACCGATGTCCAGCACGCCTTAACGGAAGCCTATGAGAATGGGGAGCTGAGAGGTAAGAAATTAGCCGTCGCTCGACGAATAATGGCAAAACGGCTTGGGCGGAAAAGCCTGGAGGGCAAAGGAGCAAAACAGCGTGGCCGATTGACCGTAGAGGACCTCGTCAAGGAGTACCGGAAACATACCCTGCGGCAGAGAACTCTGATTGGACGAGCAAATATTATCCACGACCGTATATTGCTCATCATTACTTGCATGCGAAAACTGTTTACAGACGATCACTTTGTGACCCTTCTCCGCGCCGAGCAGTTGTCTGAGTTGCCCGAGTCACTGGTAGAACAACTTGCTTGAGGAGTGTAAACCCCTATGACAAAATCGATCACGTCCGTTTTCCAGTCAGAGATTCTCCTCCTGCCGTTGGTCAGCATTATTCCGGTTAAAGCAATCAATCCGATCATTCGGACGAGTAAGAAATATCAGCACTCAAGCATCTCGGCTTGATAGAACCTCTGATTGTGTATCCGGCCAAGGATAAGAAATATTGGCTGCTGGATGGTAATCTGCGCTTTGATGCGCTCAAACAGCTGGAAGTGTTGGACGCACGCTGCATAGTGGCAACAGAGGATGAGTCCTACACGTACAACAAGAAGGTCAATTATCTCCCGCCCATTGCCGAGAACCACATGATCCTGAAGGCAATCAGCAACGGAGTTTCCGAGGAGAGAATAGCCGCCGCGCTGGCCGTTGATGTGGCCAGCATCCGCAGAAAGCGTAACCTGCTCAACGGCATTTGCGACGAAGCCGCAGAATTACTGAAAAACAAACAGATAGGCATGGAGGCTTTCAACTTCATCCGCAAGATGAAGCCGATGAGGCAGATCGCGGCGGCGGAGATTATGATCGCCAGCAATAACTATAGTCAGCGATTTGCCCGATCACTTTTGATCGTGACCAAGCCGGACTTCCTGGTGGAAGGGTCAATCGTTCACCGGAAGGGTCCCGAGCTCGTCAGGCGAAAGGCATTGGTTGAACAGGAGACATCTGACCTGGTCAGTGATTACAAGCGAACTGAAGAGACATATGGCACCGAGGTGCTCGGATTGACTGTGTATTGTCGATACCTGGAACGGCTATTAGGCAATGCGCACATTGACAAATACCTTACGAAGTATCACCCAGACGTCATCCGCGAACTGCAGCAGGTGGTGGTAGATGTGAAAAGCGACAAGGAAAAGGGATTTTCTGCGTTGGCCAAAAGACAGGCTTAAGCTGGGACATAGGTAAAACCTGCGTCCATCATTGTTCTGACCAGGCGATCGGCTCCCATGGTGCCGGCCTGGAGGGAGCTGCGGAGCACACGGAGTCCGCACCAGAAACCCCGGATAATCGGAAATTATCACGGGTTTCCTGCTCGGGGGGCCCGATCTACCCTTTCGGCCACCACCAACAGCTCGGACGCTGATTCTCGCCCACATCTACCTCACTCGCTGCGTCTCGGCCACAATCAAAGCCGCCGTAGCCCCATAGTCGGTGTTTTGAATGCCTCGGAAGAGAACAAAAACAGATTCCTACATGCATCGAGGGTCTCTTCTTTCCTCCAATCTGAGTTGACCTCCCGACGCACTTTGCCACTTAACAGATTGGAATTCGATTATCCTTAGCGCATGCAGCTACGTGCCACGCGTCGAGAACTCACCAGAGCGTACAGACAACACCGGCCGCACTGTGCTGACGTCTCGGTTGCTCCCTGTAAACTCATTGCGTTGTATTGCATCGAATGTGGCCTAGGAACTTGTTGAAATAGGCGCGGCTCTGCGACTCGATTAAGCTGGCGCACGTCTAAGCGGTATGCGTGGAGACGAGCGGAGTCAGGACGGGATGTTCAGTTATGTGTCGCTGGAGGAGCGTGTT
>Ga0302270_10005204_pt1 | contig 11918 bp, 13 predicted proteins | sample III_Bog_E2_3_FD_198773 | JGI IMG/M metagenome (GOLD analysis project Ga0302270, IMG submission 198773) | Peat permafrost microbial communities from Stordalen Mire near Abisko, Sweden - III_Bog_E2_3 | ecosystem: Environmental > Terrestrial > Soil > Wetlands > Peat | place: Sweden: Abisko...
TCGCAAATGAGCCCCACGCAATTCAAATCGTGGACACCCTGAACTCGCTGTAAGTCATACTTGACACGGATATTGCGGGCGACATAGCTAATTTAAACCGGACAGCAGTGACCCTGAATTGCAAACCCAAACTTCAATGCACCAGGCGGGAGACGGCGTGTTCCGGTACCGATTGCCGAGACAATCGCAGTAGCCGTCAGAGGGCGATGCCCGGAACAGCCTCCAATCGCTGGCAAGCTTCACTCTGGCCGGACGTCCTCACAACGACTGCATCGACTTCCTCGATCTGACTCTGGAGTTGCTTCATCTCGCGCTGCAACTGCGCCAGCAACACGCGCAACAGTCCTGACAGATATATGTCCGGATCCTCAAGTATCCCAGGCAATACTGCCACCAGATGCTTACGGCCCGTTCGCACCGTAACGCCCCGCTCCAGTAGCAGGCTTCGAATCTGATTAACCAGGGCCGTGCGACGCCTGATCCAACGCTCCGGCACCCGGTGCAGAGACTGCATATCCAGCTGGTCGTCGCTCTTGATCGGCACAAAGCGCATCTTCGGCCTACCACGGCTTCAGCAATCGCTTCCGCATCGATGTAGTCATTCTTGTTGGCCTTTACAGAGGGCTTCACGTACTGCGCCGGAATCAGGTCTTCGCCGTGGGGAGTTTATCGGTCTGAAGTGGGCAGACGTAGACCTTGAAGCGAGAGTGATTCATCCGCGCCGATCAGTGGTCAGCCAGAACGTCGGAAAGCCTAAGAAAATCGCATCAGCCAAAACCGTAGCCTTTGACCCGGACCTAGCTCTTGCTTTGGAAGCACTGAAAGCCAACTCTGCTTTCAATCAACCAGAGGACTGGGTTTTCGCCAGCCCTGCCTCTGCTGGTCAGAAACCATACTGGCCAGATTCCGTGCTCAGTCGTCGAATTCGCCCTGCTGCCAAACGGCTGGGGATCACGAAGCAGATTGGCTGGCATATGGCGGCAAGAACCGACGTAAGCAGGAGAGGAACAATCTCACTCCACGGCATGGAGTGAGTGTAGGCATATGCCCCAATAGCGAGAATCACGACACTATTAAAGATCGCGAGATTGCGCACGATTTTGAGCACAGCCGTCTGCTGCGTACTTACAACGTGAGCCGTGCGCACCAGTTCTGCCGTGCGGCCGAATTTTGTGCGAGTGCCAGTAGCCGTCACAACGGCTGTTGCTTCACCCCGCTTGACGAGGGCTCCCGCATAGGTATCTGTTCCTGGACCAGCTTCGATGGGCAAGGATTCGCCGGTGAGCATTGACTGATCGAGTTCGACCGACCCGCCGGTCAGATGCACATCGGCGGCGACCACTCCGCCGAGCGAGAGCTTCACTTGATCGCCACATACCAACTCGGCTGCAGAAACTGTCTTCCATGCTCCATCGCGTTCTACGGAAGCATCAAGGGCAAGGCGCGACTTCAAAGCTGCCAGAGTAGCCTGTGCGCGACTCTCCTGAAAGTAGGCAAGCGCGGCATTAAAGACTAGGGAACCTCTGATCAGATCCTGATATTTTATGTGTTGAAGGTTGGAGGCTCATTTCTGGGAGCGATTCCTCATCCTGGTGGCGATTTCGAGGGTAATCGTGCTTTGCGCGTCGGCGTTTTGCAGCCACTGGAGGCCGTTTCGCGGCCCCGGAGACACTACGCCCTTAGCGGGGCCAACTGAGGAATCAACCGCCTGCGATCTTGGTAGAGATTTACCAGGGCGAAGGCCGCAAGATGCCAGTGGTGATTCTTCACGATGCCTCGATAGCGCACCCTGGTGTAGCCGAAGACGCGCTTCAAGATGCGAAAAGGCCACTCCACTTTGGCTCTCACTCTCGACTTGGTCCGGTTCTTGCACTTCTCGACTTCATCCACTCCTTGCTTGGTCTTCACGCGCCGATTGGTCATGTCCTGCGCCTTGGGCGCGGCCTCATGGATAACCTTCGTTTGTCCCTGATAACCCGCATCGCCCCAGACTTTGTTTTCCTCCCCGTGCAGCAAATCGGGCAACATATGCTTGTCATGTACCGAGGCCGCCGACGTGCAGACCGAGTGCACCACGCCTTCTTTGCTATCGACGCCGATATGCGCCTTGGCGCTGAAGTAGTACTGGTTGCCCTTCTTGGTCTGATGCATCTGAGGATCACGTTCCTTCTTGCTGTTCTTGGTAGACGAGGGAGCCGCGATGATGGTGGCATCAACAATCGTGCCCCTGGCAATGCGAATGCCCTTGCTGTCCAGATACCAATTCACCGTATCGAGTATCTTCCCGCATAGCTCGTGCTGTTCAAGCAGATGGCGAAAGTTCAGGATGGTCGACTCGTCGGGCGCGGCGGCGCGACCCAGATTGACTCCGGCGAAGCCGCGCAGCGCGGGCGAGTCATAGAGCGCATCCTCGGCACCGGGATCGGAGAGATTGAACCAGTGTTGCAGAAAGTAGATACGCAGCATGATAGACAAGCCGACAGGCTGGCGGCCGTTGCCCGCCTTGGGATAGTGCGGCTCGATCAGTGCTTCCAACTCTCGCCAGGGAACCACGGCTTCCATGGTGTTGAGAAACTGCTCCCGGCGGCTGGGCCGTGCATGCTTTTCAAAACTCGGCTGGCAGGCGAATGTTATCTGGCGCATCGCGATCTCCATCCACTAATCATTGGATGCAAGCATGGTGCGGGTCGATGACTTAATCAGAGCTTCCCTAGAAGGGCCGCTATGATCGCAGCTTCGTAATACTTATGAAGCGCAAGTTCAAGCACGACGGAAGCCTCGAGCAACCATGGAACAGGCGCCCAAAACTTCATCAACGCGTTGCGAAACGGATGAGCCGAAGAGTCCGGCATTGCATTGGGACCGTCTTTGTCCAGCCGAGTGCGTGCCTCGTTGCTCGTGAGTCCTGTTGCAGAACTGTCCTGAATCGGCTTGGGTGACTGGGTTGGCGACACTACGGCGGTGACTCCATTCGCACTCATGATTGGCATCTCCTCCGCCATCTCGACCACCATTCCGTTAAACAACGGCCATACTAACTGTACTTTTACAGCCCTCTGGGCAACAGCATAGAGGACGCTAAGGCGTGAGCACTATCTTGCCAATGCCGCCTTTCTCGGCCAACTTCTGTGCCTCACAGATCTGCGTGAGCTTGAGATTCTTGCTGATGGGGATAGAAAACAAACCCTGCGCAACTTCGCGGCCCAGTTGCTCCAATCTTGCCGAATTGGGTTGTGCCCAGACTGGCACTACGCGCAGGTCGCGTCCCTCAGCCGATGCTGGAGCGCCGACAACAGTTGCCAGAACACCGTTCTTCCTGATGTGAGGAAGAATCCGGTCAATGGTCTCATGGCCAACCATGTCCGCAACAGCATCCAGTTCAGGCAGACCGGAAATCTCCTTCTCATCATCCAGCGCTATGACGCGATCCGCACCCAGACCTTCAGCCTCTTTCTTTTGACTGGCACGAACTCCTGCAATAACATGAACTCCGTGCTGTTTGGCAACATGAACAGCGGTTCGACCGACGCCTCCCATCGCACCTGTAATGAGAATGGTCTCTCCCGGCCTCGGATGAATGCCCACTTCTATCACTTGGGCGCCGGTGAGCAACACCAGAGGCAATGCCGCTGCGTCGATGGCGTCAAGAGCATCAGGTGTCCGAGCGAGATCTTCAGGCTTGCAAGCGACATATTCAGCATAGGAGTGATTGACCAGACCAAAGACCCGATCACCAATCTTAAGGTCAGTTACGCCTTCTCCAAGCGCTACCACCTCACCTGAGAGATCACGGCCAAGAATAGTTGGCAACTTAAGCGGCATCATCTCCTTGAGGTCACCGCGGCGCAGTTTCCAATCAATTGGATTGATGCTTACCGCTATCGTCTTCACCAATACTTCACCAGTTGCTGGAACAGGCAAAGACACGTCTTCGTAAGAGAGCCGATTGACGTCTCCATAGCCGTGGAGTAATACAGCCTTCATCATTTGTTGTGTCATGAGATTTGTTTCTCCTTTTATGTTCGTGCCGCGTTCTTGACTGTGATCATCACATTCCAGCAAATACACAGAGATTGTTGCGTTTGAATCCGAAGCGTACTGTCTTCAATTGCACAGATAGTTCACTGACTTGTTAGAGGAGTATTCACAATGTGCTGGAATGATTATTGTGCAAAGTGAGATACAACTACAGGGGGCTGCTACTCTGTGTTCCAGGGAGAAACCGGAAGCGCAACAATAACTTGTTTCTGAATGCGGGTTGAAGCTGCGATCCATCGCATTGCATTTGGGACGAGAGAAAGTCCGAAAAGAGCCAGACTGCGGCCCGCTTTGGTGACCATGGACCGTGAAAGACCGGTTGCGAGACCCATACCTCGGCTAAGCTGAGCATGAAGCCTACGGTTGTACTGTTCAGCGCTTTCGCCAGCCAGATACATCTCAGAGGCAAGAGCAGCACTGTGCAAGGCGATCGACATCCCATCTCCTGTAAACGATGGAATTACAGCAGCTTGATCGCCCACACACCAGAGTCCAAACGGTTGTCCGGCAAGGTGTCCATACGGAATGGAAGAGATAGCCAACGGGCGATCCCACAAGGCCTTTGCTCCTTGTAGACGCTGCTTCAAATGCCGATTATCACCGAGTATAGATGCGAGCAGCTCTTGCCATCCGCCAACCCTGCGCAACTCAGCCTGCCGAACTACCAGGCATAGATTTGCTACATCTCTCTCAACGAGAGAAAGACCACCGTATCCTCTGGGGAATAGAAATAGCTCAATAAAATCTCTCAGCTTTTCGGTCTGGGCCGGATCGAGTTGCCAGTGCAATTTGAAGGCGACCAAGTCGCTTTGACCGGTGTGCACACGCTCCCATCCTCTAAGATCGTGTTTGCCATTGGCGAGAAACACTGAATGAGCGCACACCGATTCGCCGCCTCGGAGTTGCGCAGACCATAGGTTGTCCTGATTATTCAGTTGCTCCACGAACGAGCCTCGCTGTACTTTGCATCCGCATTCTTCAGCTCGTGAGAGCAAGGCTTCATCCAGGGCGAATCGTGAAAGCGAGAGCGCAGTGAAGGGCAACGTTGTTTCCACCACTCTCTGCTTTGAGGATAGACGCACAAAGCGAATCGTCGCCGCACCCAGATCCAGAGGGTTGATCTTCAACTGATTGAGATACCCAACGGCTTCCGGACTCAGGAACTCGCCGCATGCCTTGTGGTGCGCAGTAGCCTCCTTCTCAAGAAGAGTCACCTGTCGTCCAGCGGCTGCCAGTCGAATTGCCACCATTGAGCCCGCAAGCCCTCCTCCAATGACAAGATTGTCAACAGTAGGGCGTGGCATTCTCACTGATGCATTCTCCATGATCATGGCTTTCTTCGGGAGACACAAAGACGTGCCGGTGCGAAGCTCTCGATTATGCTGTCCTGATCTTTGAGGCCTGCGGCGGCGCACATCCGTTGCCAGTCTTCCATCACAAAAGACCGCGCGATTGAGATGGGGCCGTCATGCTGCACAAAGGGATGGAGCCTTGCCAGCTTTGAGAAGAGTTGGAAGGAATAGTAAGGAATCGCGGCGCGAGATAGATCGTTGATAAACCATCCCAGCTTGGCATGTCGCTCCATCCATCGCAGGAATCTGACAATATTGTCTTCAGAAAGATGGTGTGTGAAGAGCGAACTGATTACAAGATGAACCGGACGCGGTGGCACGTATGCAAATACATCCGCGGTAACCCACCGAATTCTGCTGGATGCCGGAGTTGCCTCCGCAGCTACCACCGTAGCGTCTGGATTCAGCTCAAGCCCGATCAGTTCCACGGCGACGCCGCGCTTGTGTGCCCATTGCTCAATCCTCCGCAACCCATCTCCATAGCCGCAAGCAACATCGAGTATGCGGATGGGCTCAGATAGCGCCGATAGTTTGTCCACTAGAGTTTCAAGCCAATGCATCTGGGGCCGATAGGCCAGGGTCCAGAGGTTTGTCCAGGCAAGATCACGAAGACAGGCGCGCATCTCCTCGCGGCTGCATGGCGCGTCCATGAGTTCATCCCGCTGGGAACGATAGCGGAAATCCGGCGCGTTATGCTGCATGGAAGAGCATCGTTTCCGCAGTCAGCCCTGGTCCGAACGACATGGCACAGCCTTGCTGCCCTACCTGGGCTTGTTCCATGATCCGCTGCAACACAAACATTACGGTAGCAGAGGACATATTGCCGTATCGCGCCAGAATATCGCGTGAGGAGGTGAGTGCATCTGTGCTCAGACTGAGGCCTTTCTCTACCGAGTCAAGAACTGAGCGGCCTCCCGGATGCACAGCCCACCAATCGATGGCTGATATAGATTGCCCTCGCGTAATCTCAGTGCCTGATTCTTTCAGCGCACGACCGATCTCTCCTGGAACATCACCAGAGAGATGCATGTCGAATCCAAGATCGCCAACCCGCCACGTAATCAGGTTGCTTGTTTTCGGAATGTTGAGCGCCAGAAAGCTGTCAATGGCAAGGCCTTTCTTTTGCGCCGTTACCAGCGATGCGGAACAGCCATCGGCAAAGACCAGAAAAGACAGTACCTGCTCCAGCTCATGAGTTTCTTGAAAATGGAGTGAGCAGAGTTCAAGGTTCAATACCAAAACTGCGGCTTCCGGCACCGAGCGAACGATGTGATGCGCCGACTTGAGTGCGTTGATTGCTGCGTAGCACCCCATGAAGCCGATCATGGTACGTTCGACCGACGAATTGAGCCCGAGACGATTGACTACTTCAAAATCTAGACCCGGTGCATAGAGCCCGGTGCAAGAGGTTACGATCACGTGCGTAATTCTGCGTCGCTCCTCTTCAGTCAGAGAGAGATTGTCCAGCGCGCTGTGTGCCAATTGCGGGGCAAATCGTTCGAACAGCTGCATACGGCGCGCAGTTGAGGGAAAGTCGCCAGGCACATAGATACTTTCCGCATCCTTCCACGAACCATCTGCTGTAGCGATGGGGCTCACGAATGAGTAACGGTGTTCAATTGCCGACAATCGCGCCATGCGGCGAAACAACTTTCGGACCGTACCCTCTGCAAGAAAATTGGCCGCAAAGTCAATGAAGGCATGGTGTACATCGTGTTGAGGGGTAGCCGTCGCAATGCGGTTAATGTGTGCAGTTGTCATTCATACCCCTTCTGAGAGCAAATGGCTTATATTGACGGAGGTTTCAGGACAGGTTGCACAACGAGCTACACTGTCCCAATTTGTCTCAAAGACAGCGGGGCAAATTTGGCCGCGATTATCCGATTGCCCGAAATGACACGCTGGTTTCTGATCAATATCACAGTGAGGCAAGAGGCTGTCTGCTCCGTTTTGCTCAATTGCGTGAGGCTACAATTTGTCTATAGGCTTTGGAAGCGGATCGATCAATTCGCTAGAAGCAGATGTAGATATGAGATTGGCGGCCATGGGGCAGACTCACTGTAGCTGATAGTCCACTTTGTAGATGCCAAGTGCTATGGCCGAACCAAGGGGTGGTGGCGACCTTCCCGTCAGCGTCTCTTGAGAAACATTTGGAATGAGATCCCTTGAATTTTAATGGTGCACTTGGCGGCCGAGGATAACTTCCAATCGATCAAAACTGCAAAGGCCCGATCGGGTTACCGTGTGCAGTCACTCCGCAAAGGACGCGACCGCCAATGTAGACACTACTCTATTCATCTCGCACACATCAGGTCCGGTCACAATTGTACTTTAGCTCAACATCGACATAGATTGCAGAGGATGTGCTCTGTGATTATCCGCATCGTGATGAAATATGGAGGTTTTGGAGGTAATGCTGGGTGTTCAGGTTTCTTGCAAAGCAACACATAGCTCTGGCAAGGGCGCGCACATCGGCAACATTTGCTCTGTTACGTACCTTCATCGGCATCGCAGTCGTGCAAGTTCGCTATCGGAATAGCCCGAGAAAATAGCAAACCAGCAAGATCAGAAGAATCGTGCCGAGGCCAATGCCAGCGCCGCCACCTGCACCCCACCGCCCATAGCCGTAGTATCCTCCACCACCGCCCAAGACGAGTACCAGAACAATTACCAACACGATAATTAGCATTTCAGATCGTCCTCACTCCAGGCTACGCCTGGCTCTCTGTCGATTTGATCAAGCTAAAGCGCCTCCCGGTATCTTTGAATGCCGGGAAGACTTGCATTTGGATTCTTTCAGCTTGCATCTGCATGTGCTGTGCAATCTGGGACACATCCATCGAGCCGATAGAGTCGCTCAGATCAGTTTGTTCTCATCGCTCGATGCATAAAGTGCAATGAGCAAATACGACCATCATTGCCACACAGGATCGCGTCATGCTGGTTGTTACCTGTGGGAAATGAAGCAGCGATGGATAATGAAGTACCGGTGATCCAATGTCTGATTCATTTGTCGACGACCATATCCATGTACATGCATTTTGGAAGTGCATGCGCAGGACACTTCAACAGTCTCTTGAATGTCAACTAACGAAATCCGCAACCGAACAGAGAGGATCTGCTATATGAAACCGAGCACTGATGATAAGGCAACAGGCACTCTTCACGAGGTGAAAGGCGCGATCAAACAAAAAGCTGGAGAACTCACCAACGATCCTGATTTGGCAGCGAATGGAGAGGTCGAGAAGAATGGGGGGAAAGTTCAACACTTCGTTGGCAAGGTTGAAAAGGCTGTGGGAGAATAGGCGACAGACGTCACTCCCGCCCAGCAGCGGGCTATCCCCAAGCCCGCTGAGAACGCGTCATAAGCGGTGAATAACTATCCCCTGAAGAGCTCAAACCAAGACATGAGAGAGTTTTGGCAAAATGCACCATCCGTATCAGAACAAATAGGCAAGAAAAATGACGACACGTCGCACAAAGCTTCTTGGACATCATTCGCTGTTGCAAATGCGTTTGGAGATGGCGAGACAACCAACTCGCCCTTGAGCATTGAAATATCCGAGTATTTAATGAAAACCGGCTCCGATCAGGGTACAGTTCCGGTCACACCCCGCGCGATCAAGTTTTCACTGGCTGCGAATTACGACCCGGAATTGGTCCCGCAGCTTGCTGGCTATCCGGTCGATGAAGTTTACGGAAAATTTCCCACCGATGGCGTCAGCAGTGGCCGTCCTCGCTACTTGGCGACACCGCTGTCGGAAACTGATCTGCGGAATTACATCCGTCTGCTCGATCATCATGGCATTGCCTTTAATTACATCCTCAACGGTGCATGTTTTGGCAACCACGAATGGACCCGCCCCTGGCAGAGAAAAGTGACGGCCCTGTTGAGCAAGCTGGGAAAATTGGGCGTGCGCCGGGTCACCGTGTCCACGCCATTTCTTCTGGAGCTTGTAAAAGGCCGTTTTCCAGAATTTAAGGTGAGAGTCGGGATTTATGCCCAGGTGGACACGCCCCGCCGCGCCCGCTTCTGGGAAGATCTCGGGGCGGATGCCATCGTACTGGAGAGCTTCTCGATCAACCGGAACTTTCGCCGTCTAGCGGCCATCCGCCGGGCGGTTCGTTGTGATCTGGAACTGATCGCGAACCACGTCTGCCTCATGAACTGTCCGATGCAGACCTATCATCAGAACGGTTTCGCACATGCGTCCGACGAGACCAGTACGCTCTTCATTGACTACTGCTTCATGCGCTGTTCGCGGACGCGACTGACGGAGCCGTCGCAGTTCATCAAGTCGGCTTGGATTCGGCCAGAGGATCTCGCCGTCTATGAAGCGATGGGGTATACGACCTTCAAGCTTCTCGAACGTGGAATTCCTTCGGCGGAACTGCTGCGTCGCGTCAAAGCCTACAGCGAGCGACGCTTCGATGGGAATCTGGCCGAACTGCTGTTGTCTTATGGCTTCAAGCAACCGGTCCGCAAGGAATCGTTTTGGAATCTGCGTCACTTCTTGAAGCCTAGGCAGGTGAATCCACTGAGACTGAAACCGATGATCGACTTGGCGCGATTGCAAGGTTGGCTTTCGCCGCTGCCGGAGTGTCCGATCCGGCTGGATGCGCAGAAGATCCCGGAGGATTTCCTGGCCAGTTTTCGCAACCGCGACTGCGCCTCCCTGGACTGTCAGGCTTGTGGCTATTGCGAACAGATTGCCGCACAGGCAGTTTCAATATCGCCCGGTTATCGCACCGAGGTATTGAGTAAGTACGCGGAAATGGACGAGACTATGGCAACAGGAAGGCTCTGGGGAGTTTGAGTCTCCCCTTGCTACACAAGGAACATCGCCACACCTGCGACAAACATGGCAACTGCGGCAATTGCCACAAAAGCTAACCCCAAGTGGGAACTTGGTTGGCCTTGCATCAATTTCTTGTCGGAAGCAACAACCAGTATTCCGACGAGAAGGAATGGAGCAAGCAAGCCATTGACTACGGCAGTCCAATAAAGAGCCTTGACCGGGTTAACGCCAACAAAGTCCAACGCGACGCCCACTCCTGTTGAAGTCAGAATCAGAGCATAAAACCAGCGGGCTTGTTTCAATTTCTTGTTCAGGCCTTGCCGCCACCCAAGTGTCTCAGCGAATGCATATGCGGCTGAACCAGCCAGGGTAGGTATGGCAAGGAACCCTACCCCAATTATCCCTAAGGTGAAAAGGACAGCCGCGAAGTTGCCCGCAAAAGGCCGCAGGGCCTCAGCAGCCTGGCGAGATGTCTCGATGTGTGTAATGCCATGGCGATTAAGCGTCAGAGCGGTGGTGAGGATAATAAAGAACATAACCATGTTCGAGAAGAACGCTCCTACGCCCACGTCAATGTTCCTCAGGTCAAGCTCCTCGGTTGTGGCTCCCTTTCGCAACGCCAACGTGCTTTGACCGGACAACTTTTCCTCTTCAACTTCTTCACTTGCCTGCCAGAAGAATAAGTATGGGCTAATTGTGGTACCGAGGATAGCAACCAACGTTGCCCATTCGTCCCTGGTATGCGGCATAGATGGTACGAGGGTATCGTGAAGCACCTGTCCCCAGTTGGCACCCACCACGAACGCGGTGATTGGATATGCGAAGAGTACCAGGACCATCCACTTGAGTACGTTGGCGATTTGGCGATACTCGAGCTTCACCGTTGCCCACGAAATGAGAAGTGCAAACGCCACCACAAACCAGCGTGAGTTGATTCGGCAAAGCATCGATGCCGCATCAGCCATGCCGGCCAAATCTGCCGCGATGTTGATCGTGTTCGCGCCCAAAAGGCGATGACGAGAGCGAGCAAAAGCCATCGTGGAAATCGCTTGCTCAGATTTCCTGCAAGGCCCTGCCCTGTAACCTTTCCAATTCGGGCACACATCATTTGCACTGCTGCCATTAAGGGCCACGTGAGAAGTGCGGTCCAAAGCAGTTTGGTGCCGAGTTGCGCACCTGCGACTGAATATGTGGCAATACCGGATGGATCGTCGTCTGCGGCTCCTGTAATGATCCCGGGGCCGAGCGACCTCAACAATGACCGAATCCATCGATATGGGCTAGATGTCGACATACGGCGGGAATGTTCTTTCTTCGAGCAGGCGAAGGCCCAGGATGGATAAGAGGCCAAGCTAGTTATCTTCGCGCGAAATCGGCTTCATTTCAGATTTGGCCGCGCGTTGTTAGTTCGATGAAGATCAGGCAGGCTTCTTGTTTTGGGACTCAGCGGCAGAACACTCAAGTTCAACCTTGATGCGGGTGTCGTGTTTAACTTCGGCTTCTTGGTTGGCTTCGTGAACCACGTCCTTGGCGTTGCCCCAGGCATTCTCAACCTTCCCCTTTACCTGCTGGACCATGCCTTCGACCTGCAACTGAGAGTTGTCTGTCAATTCGCCCGCCCTGCGCTTGGCGCTTCCTATAACTTCGTCGATAGTACCCTTAACGTGATCCTTGTTCATAAGTCCGCCTCCACTTGTGCATATATTTTCGAGGGTGCTGATGAGGGTGC
>Ga0302270_10005240_pt1 | contig 11869 bp, 8 predicted proteins | sample III_Bog_E2_3_FD_198773 | JGI IMG/M metagenome (GOLD analysis project Ga0302270, IMG submission 198773) | Peat permafrost microbial communities from Stordalen Mire near Abisko, Sweden - III_Bog_E2_3 | ecosystem: Environmental > Terrestrial > Soil > Wetlands > Peat | place: Sweden: Abisko...
CTCATCCACAGCCACACGCCCGGCGGCGCGCAGCGTCTTCACGCCCTGGCTCATTTCGGCAAAGCCGGTTTCCACGCCCATCGTCTGTTGCTTGCCCGCGGGGACATTGATCGTCTTCGCGCTGCCGCCGCTGCCGCCGGAGGCGCCGTCGGAGTACATTGGCACCAGCTCCATGCCGCAGTCGGGAGCAATGCCCGGCTTGTCGCTGCGGTACGCCGGGTGCATCGGGTCGTACCAATACAAGACGGTCCGCGCGTTTTTCGGAGTGGCTTTCGGAGGTCCTGCGAATCGGAATTGCATCAAGTATCCGCCCGCAAAACCGCAGGCGAGGAGGATGACGGCGAACAGTATCTTCTTCATCGCGCGATCTCCGCTGGCGCAGGTGTCGGAATTTGGGCCGCCGCCGGATCGTCGTCCATGAGTGGCACGCCCGTGGACTCTTCGAGCCGCAACAATGCGAGGTGATAATTGAGCGACTCTTCGTGGTAGGCCATCTCGGCGTCGAGTACGCTCATCAGGCTGGCCAGAACGTTTGTAAAGTCGCCCTGCCCGTTTTCGTAACCGGCCAATGATGAATCGAGAGTGACCGTCGCCTGGGGTAGCATCGTGGTGGAATACAGCCGCATCAGCCGCCACGACGACGAACTTTGCAGCCAGTCGTCTTTAATGCGGAAGAGCAACTGGTTGCCCGTCGCCTGATAGCTGCGCCGCGCACGGTCCACTTCGCTCAGTTGTTCGAGCACTGCGGCGTGCTGGCGCGAACGCGTGAACACAGGCAGGTTGAAGTCGAGCTTAGCCTGGTACATCGTCCCCATCGAGCCCATGGTGGCGACGCCGCCGCCGACCGTGTAGTCGATCGCGCCATCCTTGCGCGCCAGATTCAGCACGAGCTCCGCGCGCTCCACGCCGGCTTTCTCTTTCGCGAGCGCCGGAGCGTGGGCCTCGGCCTGACGGTATAGCGCTTCCAACGAAACGAATGGCTCCGCAGGTTCCACGTCGTACGGCTGTGGCACCGCTGTTTCCAGGGGCCGCGCCAGCAGCGAGTTGATCTCGGCCTCGCGGCTCTGCAACTCCTGCTCAAACTTCTCGCGTCGGGCTTCCAATAAGATGAGCTGCGATTGCGACCTCAGCACGTCCTGCTGCGCGGCTTTGCCCAGCGCGTAACGCGCCTCGGCGATCTTCGTCATTCGCTCCAGCAGCGCGCGGTTGCGGTCGAGCAGATCGAGCATCGCGTAGCCGTGGTGCAGCTTGTGCCAGGCCTGCTTCAGTCGCGAAACCACGCTGAGTTCGGCCATCCAATACTCCTGCTCCATGCCGCTCGCTTCCTTGCTGGCGATGGCCGCTCGCAGTCGGAGTTTGCCCGGGGCCGGGAGCGTTTGCGACACCATGATGCCAATGTTGGCTAGAGGTTCACGGCCCAAACCCTGACCGGGGAACGGCCCGTTTACGGAGGCATAACCCACGGAAATCATCGGGTCGGGCAGGCTCCGCTCCATGGCCGGTTTTTGCCGCATGGCTTCCAGCTTCTTGCGGGCGGCAAGGATTTCGGGGTTCCGCCGCAGGGCTTCTGCAAGCAACGGTTCCAGCCTGCCACGGGGTACGTCCCGAGCGGCTAGCGAAATTGATAATGCAAAAAGAATCAATCGCATATGTATGATTCCTCCGGACGCAATTCAGCCCTTACGGGCGAGCATGCAAGTTCTGGCGAGGATCAGCAGCGAAGGGAGACGGAGAGGCCGGGTGGGGCGGTAGGCGAGCTATCGGTCAGAAAATCGACGACCGTGAGAGAAGGTCCCCAAAAATGCGAAAAAACAGCCGTTTCGAGGCCTAAAATGGCATGAAAATCGACGTTTTGTGCGACGTTTGTTTTCGCCTCGGGTTGCCCGTTGTCGGCGGGCATCCATCCACAATGTGCCGCTTTGTCAGGTGCGGACTGAGTTGAATCGGGGGCGGAGCGCTTATGGCAGCACTCGTGACCGGAAGCGGGGATCTCCTGACGAGCGTCCGTTTGCGGTGCGTAGCACGCAGGGCAGGGCAGCACGGCCATGCTGATTGCCAGTAGCGCCACGAGTCCTATCTGTGCTATCCGTACCACTTTCTCCTAATATAGCGTGAATTCGGCGCGCAACAACAAGGAATGTGGCGTGCCGTCCAAACGCTTTCGATCTATCTCGCCTACCGGCGGCAAAATCGAATGGCAAGTCCGCACTGCCATTCGAATCAGGCCTGGCCGTTCGGCCGGATGGGCCATAGAAAAGGCTGTAAAACTCATTCACAAAGTTTTGTCTGAAATTTGGCCTGTTTTTTCTTGAACTTGTGTAAAGTTCCGCGTCACTTGATCCGATCTCTCCGCTAGTTCTGTTACCGAAACCGGACCCGATCCGGTTTCCGGATGAGGAGATTGACCATGGATCAAGGTTCCATCATTATCATCATTCCGCCTGCGCTTCACGGCTGTCTTGCCTGGCTGTTCTCGTTCTAGGGACTCGGCCGGGAAGCCTGCTCCTGCATCGTGCGAACGCAGCGCACGTTTCACCACTCATGCAATCTGACAAATCCCGCCAAACTGGCCGGAATCAGGCCCTCCAGGCGCACGTCCTAATTAGGATGTGCCGCCTGGAGGGTACTGTCAGTACTATAAATAGTACTGGACCTAATGATCCGATTTTGATATAACACGAATGTTGTGAAGTCTGGTGAGGCATTCACCGTCTTCGCTTTTGCCGGCTTGCTTTTTGCCGGTGAATCGCAGTTGCGCGCAGCGCCTGCCACGACGTCGGTTTCCGAACTGGACCGGCTGAGTTCGCTTGCGATGTCCTCGCTGGCGAACATGAAATACGGGCAGGCGATTGGCTCCTTTTCCGCAGGAGCCAAGCTGGCGAAAAGCGTAGGCGATCTGCCGCGGGCGCAACGTTTCCTGAATGCCCTAGGCGGCAGCTATCTCATCGTCTATCAATACCGGAAGGCGCTAGACGCCTATGAGGAGGCCCGGAATCTCGCCACGCGAAACCGGACCGCCGAGGTGGAAGGCGTCATCGACCTCAACCTGACCTCGCTCTATACGCTCCTCGGGGACGTCGATTCCGCTCAGCGTGAGATCGGTAAAGCCAAACGGCGGCTGCCTGCGAGCTCTCGCTACTGGGCGGTGCTCTATGCGAGCGAGGCGCGCCTGGCTCTTCGCACGGGCGACAGCGGCGGCCTGGAACGTGCGATTCAGGCCGGCTTGGACGCCGCCGACGCGGCGGGCGATGCCGAGGCGCGGGCAGGCCTGTGCGAGGATCTCGGTTTGCTCCGCATGCAGCGCGGCGAGTTCGATCGAGCGGAAGAGGCGTTGCTTGAAACCTACCGGCTCCGCCGGCTGCACCGTTTACGGGACGTCGAATCGGTGCTCTGTTCACTCTCCCGGCTGGCGCTACGGCAGAGCCAGCCAGAACGGGCGGTGTGGTTCGCCAGGCTCGCTCGCGCGTCACGGAGCTATTCGACCTCCAGTGAACAGCCGTGGCTCGGCACCTTTACGCTCGCTCAAAGCCTGTCCGCTGCGGGGCGGTGGCGCGAAGCCTTAGCCGCCTACAAGGATGGCCTTGAAGTCGCCCGCGCCTGGAGGCAGGAAATCGTTCCCTCCCCCGAGATTGAACTGCTCACCAACATTGGAATCCACCAGATAACCAATGCCTACGCCTCTCTCGCGGCCGAGCGGAGTGTGCGCGACGGCGACCGGAGGCTGGCCTGGCAGGCGCTGCTGGCTGTCGAGCAGGCGCGCGACGCCGCTTTTCGTTCCCAGGCCGATCGTGGACTCGCCGAGGACCCGGAGTACCAGGAAACCCTGGCGCGATGGCGCGCTCAGCAGTTCTGGCAATTCGCGAAGGACGGCGGCGCGCGGCGCCCTGGCGCTGCGGACTCCTCGGAGATCGAAGCCAAGTTGAGGTCCATGGAGAATCGAAGGCGAAGCGCGGGCTCTGCCGGCCCTGGCCTGGAGGTCAAGCCGGGGCTCGAGCGGCTGCGTTCCAGGCTCGGACCGGGGGATGCGTTGCTTTCGTTCAGCCTCGGCGAGGAGCGGTCCTGGCTTTGGGCGGTGACGCGGAACTCATTTGAGCAGGTACCCTTGCCGGCACGGGCCAACTTGGTTCAAGACCTGGCGTCATTCGTCCAGTCCACCCGGTCAGACACGGCAGGGAGCGATGCGCCGGATCGTGCGGGGCCGGCGAGCGCTCTGTGCTCGACCCTGTTCGGTGGGCTCTCCACCGGAGTGCGCTCGCGGAGCCGGTGGTTCCTGTCCATGGACGACGCGCTGCTGGAAGCTCCGCTATCCGCCTTGCGGTGCAAAGCCGGGCAAGGCGAACACTACCTGGTGCAGGAACACGTCCTCACGCCGCTTGCTTCGGCGTTGACGTTGCTGGATGCGAGCAACGGCGGAGTGCGAGCCAAGTGGTTCCTGGGCGTCGGAGATCCGGTTTACAACCTGGCCGACGACCGCTGGCCGGCTGCGGGCGGAAGCCGTCCGGCTCAAGGCGCGGCGCTGGAACTCCCGAGGTTGCCCGGCACGCAGGGCGAGGTGGAACGGATTGCCCGGCAGTGGACAAAAGCCGGCGGGCGATCACAATTGCTGACGGGGTTCGAGGCGACGCCAGAGAGATTTTCCCAGGAAGTCGCCGTGCGTCCGGGCGTAATTCATCTCGCGGTCCATCTGGTCCAGCAGGAATCCGACAGTCAGGGCTTTGAACTGATGCGGAGCGGCTCACCGGGCCAGCCTGTCGTGCGGGCGCGACGGCCCTCCGAGATGTTTTTGATGTTCTCGCTGCGGCCAGACGGCAAGGCGGATGGACTAACCGCACGGAGCGTTGGCGCATACCGGCTGCCGGGCAGTCTGGTGGTGATGAGCGGCTGCGGCAGCGGGTTGGGAACTCATCAACCCGGCGCCGGTCTGGCGGGCTTTTTCAAATCGTGGATCGCAGCCGGTGCGTCCGGGGTCGTCGGCACTCTGTGGTCGATCCCGGATGATGCTTCGGCACTTTTCGATGTTTTTTACGGGTCCATTCGCACAGGGAAAGGGCCTTCGGCGGCTCTCAGGGAAGCACAATTGGCACTCCTCACAAAGGGAGGCTGGAATTCGCGGCCCTCATTCTGGAGCGCGTGGACGACAGTCGGCAAGACTGAAAACGGCACTAATAATGGCACTAAACGGTGAGTTGAATCAGGGGTGTCCGGCAGGAGAAACTGGCCCCCCCGCGGGCGAGGACGGGTGTATCGCCAACCAAGAGGCTTCACCGGGACCGAGCGGACCGGGTGAGGCGCGGCGTTCCTGGGGGGAGTTAGTCGAAGGCGTGAAGCGCGGCGACCGGGTGGCCATGGAGGAACTGTACACCAGCTTCACTCGGGGTGTGCGGTACTACTTCTGCAAGCACTTGGGGCCGGCGGATCTGGACGACCGTGTGCATGACGCCTATTTGACTGTGGTCCAGGCAATTCGTACGGGTTCCTTGCGCGAGCCCGAGGCATTGATGGGATTCGTCAAGACCATTATCCGCAGGCAGGTGGCCGCCGGCATCGATGAAGCTGTTCAATCCCGGCGCGAGCGAGCGGATTTCGAAGTGAGCGCGTTCGTGATGGACGTACGCGAGGATCCGGAGCAGGAAGCCATCGGCCGGCAGAAGACGCGACTCATGGTGCAGGTTCTGCAAGAGATCTCTCCCCGTGACCGGGAAATCCTGACGCGGTTCTACCTCCATGGGCAGGAGCAGGATGAAATCTGTCAGGAGATGAATCTTACCGAGACGCAATTCCGGCTCCTCAAGTCGCGCGCCAAGGCGCGATTTGGCGAACTGGGCCGCAAGCGATTATCACCCACGGAAAGTGGATTCGAATTGAGAAGAATGGCCGGAGCTTGACACTCCTTAATCGAAGGCGGAAGATGGCGAAGATCAAGTAGATCCGCGCCACAAACAAACCAGCGAGGGAATGAATGGTTCGGTTCCTGGAGTGGCCGATCATCTACTTTTCGGAGGCGACCGTGGAGGACCGGATTTCCGGCGGCAGTTGCCTGGAAGAGCGCGAGATCGAGAATCTCGTGCGTGGCAAACTGAGCGCAGAAGCAGAGCGGCGTTGTCAGGCTCACCTGTTGTGGTGCCCGTCATGCCAGAACAAAGCGGAAGAAGAGGCCGAGTTCGCACAGGCGACTCGGAGCGCAGCCGCGGAATTGACGCAAAAGGAAGCGGAGGCCGCGCAGCAGCGTAAGTCTCGCGCAGGTAAGCTCCAGCGCACGATGGATTCGCTGCGGGAGTGGTTCGGCTCGCCTTTTCACAAGCGCTGGGCGGTCATGGCCGTGTCAGCGAGCGTGCTGCTCGCCGTCGTAGGCCTGCTCCCCTTGCGGCGCGGTACGGTGGTCGAGGATGTCGTCCTCCGGAGTGAACGCGGCAGCGTTGTCCCAGCGACCGTGGAGAGTGCCGCCAGTGCTAACGCCCGACTGCGGATCGACGTCTCCGACGTGGCGCCCTATCCGGCTTATCAGGTTGCGGTTGTGGATGCGGAGGGGCGGACGGTTGAGGCGAGGACCGGGAGCGCCACGGCCGGGAAGGTGATCGTAGCTTTGCACGCAAAGCTGGCGCCGGGCCGCTATTGGATCCGGCTTTCCGCGCCGGACGCACGACTGCTTCGAGAGTACGCTCTGCGCGTGCGGCCATAGCGGGCGGACCGGAAGTCCCGCGGTTCGGGCGAGGCGCTGGCGGAATGCGGCTCTGCTCGTCCCCAAGTCAACTGTTGTCGGAACCATTCGCTTCTGAAGTTCACGCGGTTTGATTCGTGTCTTACCGCGTGCGAACTCTCGCGGTCAACGCCGCTTCGCGCGTGTTGATCGGCTGAGAATACCGATCGCCTCGCCCGACGCCTGGCCGACCGGTCTGGCGTCAGGCGATGCGGCACGACCGGCGTGTACCGGCTACGCGTTGCGGGCGTCGAATTCACGAACCGCGCCGTACATCGCGATGATGTTCTCAGGGGGGACGTTCGCCAGGATGTTGTGCACCTGTTGGAAGACGAACCCGCCGCCCGGGGCCATCAGTTCGCATTGCCTCAACACGTGGGTGCGCACCTGATCGGGCGTGCCCTGGGGCAATACGCTTTGCGTGTCGCAGCCTCCGCCCCAGAAGGTCAAGTCCTTTCCGAAATCGCGCTTCAAAGCTCCAGCTTCCATGCCGCGGCAACTGATCTGTACTGGATTGATCGCGTCCAGTCCGGCCTCGATCAGTCCCGGCAGGAGGGGCCGCACCGCCCCGCAGCAATGCAGCATGACTTTGACGTCGGCGAGCTGCTTGGCCCGGGCCCATAGGATCTTTTCTCTGGGTTGGAAGAATTCGCGGTACATGCGAGGCGAGATCTGCGGGCCATTCTGAGCGCCGAGGTCGTCGCCGAAAACGATGACATCGATGTATGGGCCGACCGCGCCGAGGAACCGCTCCAGGCTCGCCAGATGGTACTCCACCAAGGCATCCAGGAAGCGGTGGACGCGCTGCGGCTCTCCGGCCAGCATCATCAGAAACTGGTCCATCTTGAATAGCATCTGCCCGGTTTCCAGCAGATTGCCTCCAAACAGGCCGATGATGGCGCGGTCGGTTCGCGCGCGCAGGCGGCGTGCGCCCGCGGCCAGTTCCTCCACAGCTATGTCCGGCTGCGGCGGGCCGCCAAAGACCGACCACATGCTGCCCTGGAAGGCCTCGTCCAGTTTGCCGAGGTCCTCGTCGCCTTCGAGCAAGGGCCAATAAACCTGGTCGAAATGCAGGGCCCCGTCCGGCATGCGCGCCAGGACGCGTCCGTCTGGCGAGCGGAGAATCCATCCGTCGTCGCGCTTCTCAGGCGCGGCCCACACGGGCATCTTGCAAGGCGTACCGTCGGGCAGGGTCCAATCGACCCACCAACGCTCTTCGTGACAGAATTCGCGCCCCAACTCGATGGTGTCCACACCGAACAGGTTGAGCACGTCCTGGTCGACGATCGCGAGTTGCTGGATCGGATCGTAGACGTAGACGGTGCGGGGCTCAAGGCCCAGCGCGGCCCGCAGTTTCGGGTAGACGATTGCGGAGATGCCCGAAGAGCGGTAGCCGGAGAGGTCGACAGCCACGCGGTCAGGTTCGTGGTGGTTCAGCGTGGCGAGCACGCGGTCTCTGGAACTCAGCATGACTTGATACAAACTATATCAACCGCGGGCGCGCGTCATGCGGGGCTGGCGGCGAATGCCCTGGCGCCAGAGCGATTTCACGGATGCCGCAAGGGCACGCTTGCGGGGCTGAAGCCCCGCGCAGACTGAAATCTGCCCCACCACGCTTGCGGGCGCTGCAGCGCCGCCCCACGCTGAACAGTCAACTACTTCGACTTGTCCAACACGAAGTTGATATGAATGGACGTGACGACTTCGACGGGCTGGCCGTTGAGCAGCGTCGGCTGGTACTTCCATTGCATCACGGCTTCGACGGCGGCAGATGCCAGCAAGGGGTGGCCGCTCTTCACGTCCAGTTGCTGCACGCTGCCGTCCCTGGCGATGATGGCCGTCAACAGCACGTCGCCCTCGATGCGGGCCTGCTTCGCGTCCTCCGGATACTTGGGAGGCGTCCGGGATGTCAGCATTGACTCCATCACGCCGCCGCCCACAGTGATGCGCTTAGGCGTAGATCGCGATTCCGTCGGGGGCTCTGGCGGCGGCGCGGCTATGCCAGGACCGGTCGTTTCGATGGTACCGGTCCGTGCGCTCTGCTCGGCCTTCTCACGCCGTGTATCGAGCGCCTTCTGGACCAGGGCGTCGGCCTCGGCTTTCAGCTTCTCGTACTCAGGTTTGGAGTTGCAGAGGTCGGCGTATTCGCGCAGGAGCAGATTCTTGTAGGCCATGGCGTCGTCGTATTGCGGGTCGATAGCGAGCGCCTTGTTGAGGTGGTCGATGCCGTCCAGCACTGTGGCTTCGTAATGGCTCCTGAGTTCGGCGCGTACGGCGGGGTCGGCCATGGGGCCGGGCGTCTCGGGGCGCATCCCCAGCTTGGTTCGCGCAGCGTTCCAGGGTGGATACCAAATGGCCCAGTCGATGACGCCGAGCGAGTAGTGCGCTTCCTTCTTGCCAGGATCGGCCTCAACTACCTTCAGATACCAGCCGCGCGCTTCGTCGAGCGGTTTGAGCTTGTCCTCCAGGACCTGCGTGCCCTGCGATTCGAGATACTTGAGCGAGGCGAGTGACTCCAGAGCCGTTATGTTGCGGGGATCGAGATCGAGCACTGCCAGGAACCCCCGCTCGGCATTGCTCGCGAACTGAAGATTCTCGGGCGAGCGTGCGCCTGGAATGTACTGATTCATCCAGGCGGAAGCAAGATACAAGCGCGGCTCGACGGCCGACGGGTTGAGGTCGACGCTTCTTTGGAATGCCGCCGCGGCTTCGCCGTAGTGCCCGCTCTTGAAAGCGCGGACGCCCTCGTTCAGCCAGTCGTTCCAGGTGTCCTGCGCCAGGGCCGAGCCCAGGATCAGGAAGAAGGCTGTTAATCGCAGATGACTCACTGCGCCTCCAGACTGTCACTTAGACTACCACCCGCATAGACTGCGGGCGGAGCGCAAAAGTTCCCATCCTCCATATCTCGGGTGGAGGAACCGTCGCCAACCATTCAGGGGAGGCGCGCATTCAGCCGGTGCGCCGCGGACTCAAGCGCCATCTTCGTCCGCTCGCAGACCTTCCTCTGCTCCGGGCCGCTGATCGGCCGCGGCGGCGATTCGCGCTCTCAGACAGGTTTCCGCGCGAAACCAGTCAGCGTCCTTCACTTCCTGCGGCGAGTCGCACGGGGAGCCGCGTTCAACCCGGTATCCATACGCCAGGGATGCGGCCTTTTCGGGATCCAAGAGAATTTCGCTCCCTGCCTCTGCCTTGACAGACGCGGGTTCCGGCTCTCGTTCGGAGGTATGGACTCCGGGATCACTCAGGACTTCAGAGCTTGCAGTTCTCTGGGTGTGCTCCTTTCCCACCCAATTGGTGCTCAAGCGCCCCCCAGAGCGCTCTCGCGACACCGCGCGAAGTCCGCTGGGAAGACGAGCAGATTCTGACTCCAATCCAATCGGCAATCAAGCCCTCCGGATCGGAGGGCAGTAGCGACGGGCGGGTGGGTAAAGGCGGGACAGAATTCGCGGCGGGACGCCGATCCAATAGAGGGTTTGCAGAACGATCCACAACACGCCTGTCGAGAGGAAACGCCCGTTCTCGAACCTCCGGGAAGATGAAGTCACCGGGCCGGGGAGAGTCGCAAAGCGGCCGGCCCGCCGGATTCTCTTCACCAGGTCGGCATCTTCGAAGAGCGGGTAGGGCTGGAAACCTCCGATCTTGGAATAGACGCCGCGCCGCACGAAGATCGTGTTGTCTCCGTAATGCCAGCCGAGAATCTCGCGCAGGCCCTGCAGGCGATTGAGAAACCGGGCGCCCAGGCTATGGCCGTCGAAGCGCAAACGAAAATTGCCTCCCGCGAGACAGGGATCACGAAGCGCGGCCTCAATGTCGGCCAGCGCGCCCGGATGCGGCAGTGTGTCGGCGTGGACGAACCAGAGCACTTCGCCGTGCGCTTCCTCCGCGCCTCTGGCGAGTTGAAGCCCGCGGCCGCGTCCCGATTGGACAACACGCGCGCCGTGCGACGAGGCGATGCTCACAGTCCCGTCCGCGCTGCCTCCGTCGGCCACGATGACGTCGAGGCTTGAGTCCAGGGCGAAGATTGCCCGGAGGGTCCCTTCCATACTGTCAGCCTCGTTGAGGGCAGGGATGATGACGGAGATCATTTGCAACTCAGATGGTAGTCCATGAGCGGGCGGGTCCGGGATCGTGTGCTGGCGGACGATTGAGCATGTCAGAGTTGTCCCGGGATGAGCATAGGCTGCCATAGAACATCGCACGGCCGGTCTGCGGTGGCGCCGCGCATGACCAGCACAGCGCGCTTCATGACCGGGGGCACCCCGACTTCTTCATGGTCGCGGCTTGTGGGAGCGCCGATCTCGAGATCGGCGTTGATCGCCCGCGCGAGCGGCAACTCCAATGCACATTCGTGCCCGGAAGCCTCCCTGCAGTTGCCAGCGGTCGAAGTGTGAACCGGACGGGGCCGATCTGGAGATCGGCGTTCCCGGGGGCGCTCCGTCGAAAGTCACCTCACAAGTGGGCGGATCCTGGCGTCTTGTGAGGGGAGAGTAGAACTTAATGGACGCAGAAACGCCGACCTTGAGGCCGGCGTTTCCGTGCTCGTCGTCAGGATTGGAGCTCTTACTACTTCTTGGCCGCGCCAGCCTTCTTGACGGGCGCAGCGGCCTTCTTCGCGGGCGCCGGCTTGGGCAGTCCAGTTACGTCGTCCGGTTCTACGTCGAAGGTGAGCATTTTGGTGTCAACGTCGAAGGCTGAAGGAGCTCCGGAGAACTCGATTTCGAGACCCTTGTCCGGGATCGCCGCGAGCGGCTTTTCGAACTTCAAGGTAACCTCGCTCATCTCCTTGGCGGAAATGCCGACGATGATCGAGGTTGGTTTCTTCTCAGGTGCGGTGCCGACCACAGTGGCCTTAAATTTTTTGACGCCTTCGATACCTTCCGGCGGGGGAACGGCGGCGCCCTTCAGGCTGGATTCAAAGTACTGCTGAGCGTTAGGACCGGAGAGTTCGCCCTTGATCTTGACCCACAGTGCAAGCTGCGGATTGGTCTTCTTCAACTCCTCTTCCTGCTTGGCAAGGACTTCGTCCTTGGACTCGATATGGAACGCGGCCGGCGGGATGGCGTCCTTCTTAGCGGCATCAATGAGAGCGTCGAGACCAGTCTTGTCGCCGTGGAAATTGATGTACGTTTTTTCGAGGTAGGCCTGCAGAGGCTTGCGGGCCGCGTCCGCCAG
>Ga0302270_10005262_pt1 | contig 11829 bp, 18 predicted proteins | sample III_Bog_E2_3_FD_198773 | JGI IMG/M metagenome (GOLD analysis project Ga0302270, IMG submission 198773) | Peat permafrost microbial communities from Stordalen Mire near Abisko, Sweden - III_Bog_E2_3 | ecosystem: Environmental > Terrestrial > Soil > Wetlands > Peat | place: Sweden: Abisko...
CATCAAACACCGCGTGCAGGACCTCAAAGTCATCCGCGACTGGTGCAAAAACATTGACGTCGGCCGCAACCTGCCGCTGCTCGCCGTGGTGGACAACAAGATCGTCGGCGTGGCCACGCTGCACCAACGGCTCGGCGGCTGGAAACGGCATATCGGCCGCGTCAGCGTGTTGGTGCATCCCAAATATCGCGGTCGCGGCCTGGCCACCAAACTCGTCGAGGAAATCCTCGACTTCGCCCGCCAGGCCGGGCTCGAGCGCGTGGAGGCGGCATTCATCGCCGAACAGGCGGCGGCCATGAAAATGTTTGCGATGCTCGGCTTCAACCAGCTTGTGCGGCTCGAAGATTACGTCAAAGACATGCAAGCCATCACCCACGACTACGTCCTTATGGGTCTCGACCTGCGCACCGACGAGGAATACGCCGGCGTCGGCGGGTGAACCAAGTGCGGAATGCGGATTGCGGATTGCGGAATAACCCGCCGCGCCGGCCGCCCTTCCGCACTCCGAATTCCCCACTCCGCACTCGAAAAATGTCTCCCGAGGTTTGTCCCAACTGCGGCGCGATGGTGCCGCCCAAGGCCAAGGCCTGTCCTGGTTGCGGCGCAGATGAAACGACCGGCTGGTCCGCTTCCGCCTACGCCAGCCATCTCAGCATCCCCGACGAGAAGTTCGACTACGACGATTTTGTACAGGAGGAGTTTGGTTCCCCCCGTCCCAAACCGCGCGGCATCCATTGGGTTTGGTGGCTCACCGCGCTGGGGCTGATCGCGCTGTTCCTTATATTCTGCCTGCGTTGATGTTTGCGGCATGGCTCAGGGTCTTTCCCACCACCTGCCGGGAATAAAAACGGGCTTGTCGCCGGATCGGGCGCAGCTACAGTTGAAGCAGCCATGAAAATACTTCCGGGAAACGGAAAAGCCAGCGGACTCACGCTGATTGAGGTGCTCGCGATTCTGGCAATTCTAGCAATTTTAGCCGCATTACTGCTGCCAGACTTGCTGCAAAGGAGAAGACCATACAGAGGGCTTTCGTGCGCGAGCAATCTCAAACAGATTGGTATTGCTTACATTATGTGGGAGGAAGACCACGGTGGCAAATTCCCCGCCCAAATCCCCAGCGCAGAAAAAGGATCTATGGAGATGATTTCAAGCGGTTACGCCTGTCTCCAGTTCCGCCCACTTTCACCATATATGCCGCGTAACATTTGGGCTTTTGCTTGCCCGGCCGACAAAACCAAGTTCGCTGCGACAAATTACAATCCCCTGCTTGAAGAAAATGTCAGTTATTTTGCCAATGTGGATGCAACCACAAGCAATCCCGTGAATACCATTTTGGCGGGTGACCGCCATTTGCTAGCGAATGGTCGGCCAGTGAAACCGGGGCTGTTTACGTTCACAAACTATACCAGTATGGGGTGGACGCTGGAACTGCACGGTAATCAGGGTTATCATCCATTTGGATTCATTGGCTTTGCTGACGGGCATGTTCAAGGCGAATGGGATAAAGACAATGCTTTGACCACTTTGTTTCAAGAGCAACCTCTTATTAGCGAGCGGCTCACCGTTCCTTAATTTGATTTTCTTCCCTTCCCGCCCACGAGATTTTCTCGCCTGCGTTTTCATTATTGCTGTTTAAAAAGACCGAAATGTGCGGCTCTTGGTGGAGCTTTAGAATTACCTGGCTGAGGCTGAAAAGATTTCGCTCCGAACGGGGCTGGCGCCGACGAAAAAATGGGCTTGTCGCCGGAGCGGGCGGAGTTAGAGTTGAGGCAGGCATGAAAACACTTCCGGGGAACGGGAAAACCAGCGGACTCACGCTGATTGAGGTGCTGGTGGTAATTGCCTTGGTTGTCATCATATTCGCATTGTTGCTTCCCGCTCATGTAGGTGGTGGCAAAAGTCCTTTGTTCACTTGTATGAATCACCTCAAAGAAATTGACCTGGGATTAATTTTGTATGCCGACGACTTCTCGGGAAATTTTCCAATGCGAGTGCCAGCCACGAATGCTGGCGCGACGGCATTCATTTACAGTCGATACGCATTTCCGGCTCTCAAAAAACTTTCAGCTTATTCAATTCACCCGGCAAACCTTGTCTGTCCGCTCGATAAAACCGGCAAGCGGCAACCAATATTCAAACCCTGACTGATTTAAATATCAGCTATTTTCTCAACGCAGATGCTTCGCATACCAACAACCCAACGCAAACCTTGATTGCTGGCGACCGGAATCTTTCGGCCAACGGTCAGTCGGTGAATCCTGAATTATTTGTTATGACCACCAACTTTGACATGAATTGGACGTTCGAAATCCATCTTAAGGGCGGCAATTTGGCTTTTGCCGATAGTCACGTGGAATGGGTGAATACAACCCAATTAAATTCAGTTGTCCAACGCCAACTACTGGCTACCAACCGTCTCGTGGTACCGTAAATCCCGGTTCGTCTGTAAATCGATCGGAGATTGAGTGCAACCGTCCCGGGAAACTGCTATGGCCGAAATATTTTGCACGGGAAATTGGCCAGTCAGCCCCAGGCGGCGCAAGCAGCGCCAGCCAAACAAAAAACCCGCTCTATCGAGCGGGCTTCGTGTTTTCAATTGAAATTACTTCTTCTCTTCCGGCTTAGCCTCAGCGGCGGGAGCGGCTTCGGCGAGAGCAGGCGTCGGGGCGACGGTGTCCACCCATTCCAAGATTGCGCTCTGGGAGGCGTCGCCCTGGCGCTGACCGAGCTTGATGATGCGGGTGTAACCGCTGCGGCGATCCTTGAAGGCCGGGGCGATTTCCGTGAACAAGGTCTTGGCGGCGGCTTCCTGATGCAACCGGGCGACCGCGAGGCGACGATGTTGCAGGGTGCCTTTCTTGCCGAGCGTGACCATCTTTTCGGCGACGGAACGGGCGGCCTTGGCCTTGGCCAGGGAGGTCGTCACGCGCTTGTGTTCGATCAGGCTGCAAACGAGGTTGGCGAGCATCGCGTTGCGATGTTCCGAGGTGCGGCCCAGTTTGGCCGTGCGCTTCAAATGTCTCATGGCAAATCCTTATTCCGCTTTGGGGGCTTCTTCCTTCGGCGCGTCGACGAGGCCCGGCTCGAAATTCATGCCGAGCGAAAGGTTGAGCGACGTCAGTTTGTCTTTGATTTCGTTGAGCGACTTCTTGCCGAAGTTGCGATACTTGAGCATCTCCTGCTCGGTCTTCAGCGCGAGCTGGCCGACGGTGGTGATGTTGGCGTTGTTCAAGCAGTTGGCGGCCCGGACGCTCAGTTCAATTTCGTTGACGCTCATGTTCAACAATTTCTTGAGCTTGGCCTTCTCGTCGTCCTGCTTGTCGGCGGCTTCTTCAAATTCCACCGCGTTCTTGTCGTAGCCAACAAACACGTCGAGGTGATGCGCGAGGATCGCGGACGCCTGAGTCAGCGCATCGTCGGGCGTGATGCGGCCGTCGGTCCAGATTTCCAACACCAGGCGGTCGTAGTCCGTGCGGTTGCCGACGCGCGCGGCCTCCACGGCGTAACGCACGCGAGTGACCGGCGAGAAGATCGAGTCAATCGCCACAATGCCGATGGCCTGACCGGGCTTCTTGTTTTCGTCGCTCGGGCAGAAGCCGCGGCCGATTTTCACGGTCAGCTCCATCTCAAATTTCTTCTTCTTGTCCAGCGTGCAGATGTGCGCCGTGGGGTTCACGAGCTCGATATTCTGGTTGGTCTGGATGTCGGCGGCGGTCACTGCGCCTTCCTTGTTGACCGAGAGCAAGAGCGTCTGCTCGTCGCGGGTGTGGGCCTTGAACTTGACTTTCTTCAGGTTCAAAACGATGTCGGTCACGTCTTCGGCGACGCCTTCGACAGTGGCGAATTCGTGCTGCGCGCCGTCCACCTTCAACGAGGTGATGGCCGCGCCTTCCAGCGAGGAAAGCAATACGCGGCGGAGGGAGTTGCCAACGGTATGGCCGTAACCGGTTTCAAACGGGTCGGCAATAAATTTGGCGTAGGTTTCGGTGGCAGAGGCTTCATCCTTCTGCAACCGTTTGGGCATTTCAAAACGTCCTAAACGAACTGGCATGGTATCCTTTCAACAATTTTAATCTGGCGGCACCGGCTTGATTTATTCCCGGCCGGAATCGCCCGTGTAATTGTTTTTATTGTTTACGGTTTAGCGGGAATAAAATTCGACGACGGCCTGTTCATTGGCAATCGGCTGGATCTCGTCACGGGTCGGGATGCGCATGACCACACCCTTGAACGCTTCCTTGTCCAGGGACAACCAGTCCGGCACCGCGCGGCTCGCGGACACTTCCAAATTCTTGGTCGCGAGCTGGCGCGACACGTTGTTGTTCTTGATGACAATCACGTCGTTTACCTTCAAGGCGAATGAGGCGATGGCGGCCTTGCGGCCATTCACGGTGACGTGACCGTGATTGACCAATTGGCGCGCCGCGGCGCGTGTGTTACCAAAGCCAAGGTGGAATACCACGTTGTCCAGGCGGGTCTCCAAAATCTGGAGCATAATCTCGCCGGTGACACCGCGGCGACGCAACGCCTTTTCATAGACGCCGCGAAATTGCTTCTCCATCAGACCGTAGTAATAACGGAGCTTCTGCTTCTCATTGAGGCCTTCACCGTATTCGGTGGTCTTGCGGCGAGACTTCGGGCCGTGGACGCCGGGACCGTAGTTGCGGCGTTCCAGATATTTGGTCGGGCCGAAAATCGGAATTCCGAAACGGCGGCTGATGCGGACGCGGGGACCTGTATAACGAGCCATAAATTATGATTTCAGATTTGAAATTTGAGATTTGTTTACACGCGACGTTTCTTGCGGGGGCGGCAGCCGTTGTGCGGCACCGGGGTCACGTCCTTGATGGAGCTGATTTCCAGGCCGATGGCCTGCAAGGCGCGGATCGCGGATTCGCGACCGGAGCCGGGACCCTTGACGCGAATTTCGATCTCTTTCATGCCGTGGGCCATAGCCTGACGGGCGGCGTCCTGCGCGACCATCTGCGCGGCGTAAGCCGTGCTCTTGCGCGAACCCTTGAAACCCACGCGGCCGGCGCTCGACCAGCCGATCAGGTTGCCCTGGGCGTCGGTGATGGTGACCTGCGTATTGTTGAAAGTGGCGAGAATGTTCGCCACGCCGGACACGATATTCTTCGCGTGCTTGGCTTTGACGACTTTCTTGGCGTTCGGATCTTCACCGAGCAGGTCGGCGGCGGTGGGCACCACGGGTGCGACCGGTTCAGCGGGGGCCGCCGCTTCCGCCGCGGGAGCCTTATCCTTCTTGGCCGGCTTGGCTTCGGCCACGGGAGCGGCAGCGGCATCGGCCTTCACTTCTTTTTCTTTCTTCGGCGCGGCAGGTTTTTTCTTTTCTTCGGACATAATGAAATTCAGGGATTAGTGGATGCCGGTCTTGGCGTTGGGGTTGCGGGACACGCCGACCGTCTTGCGCGGGCCTTTGCGAGTGCGGGCGTTGGTCTGGGTGCGCTGGCCGCGCACGGGGAGGCTGCGCATGTGGCGAATGCCCCGGTAGCACTTGATACCCTGCAGGCGCTTGAGGTTCATGCCGAGTTCGCGGCGCAGGTCGCCTTCGATGACATACTTGCCTTCCTGGATCGCGTGCACGATCTGGGAGAGCTGCGCCTCGGTCAGATCTTTTGCGCGAATGGACGGGTCAATGTTCGCGCGTTCGAGGATCTCTTTCGCGTTGACCGGGCCAATGCCGTAAATGTAGCGGAGCGCAATGTCGATGCGCTTGCCGGGCGGAACTTCCACACCAATAATGCGTGCCATAATTTTTTAATTAACCTTGACGTTGCTTGTGGCGTTTGTTCGTGCAGATGACACGGATGACTCCGCGCCGCTTCACGATTTTGCAGTGCTCACACAATTTTTTGACGGATGCTCGGACTTTCATGCTAAATCTTTTTTGTTTCGATTAAAATACGCCCCAAGTCGTAAGGCGTCAATTGCAACTTTACTGTGTCGCCGACTTTCGCGCCGGCAAAAATCTTTTCATCCCGCCAGGTCACAAACGCCGTAAGGCGATGACCGTTGGCCAGTTCCGCGCAAAACGTGCCATTGGGCAACGCTTCGATCACGCGAGCTTCGACGCGGAAGGCATCTTCACGCATGTCAAAATCTCCGGCTCACCGTCCGTTACGAGGATGGTATGCTCAAAATGGGCAGATAGTGAACCATCTTGCGTCACCACTGTCCAGCCGTCTTTCAGGATTTTTACGTCGTGCCGGCCCGCATTCACCATCGGCTCAATGGCAATCGTCATGCCCGGCTTCAGTTTCGGCGAGTTCTTCTTGCCCTCGTCAAAATTTGGCACCTGCGGTTCTTCGTGCATCGTGCGTCCAACGCCGTGGCCGACAAACTCGCGCACCACGCTAAATCCGTTTTGTTCAACGTATTGTTGAACGGCCAGCGAAATATCCAGCACCCGGTTGCCCGGCTTCGCCTGGGCGATGCCGAGATAAAGCGATTGCTCCGTCACGTCCAACAGCCGTTGCGCCGCGACGCCACAGCCGCCCACGGCCACCGTCCGCGCCGTGTCACCGATAAAACCCTTATACAACACACCAACATCCACGCTGACAATATCGCCAAATTTCAATTCGCGATCCGACGCGATACCATGAACCACGGCATCGTTGACCGACAAACACGTGTGGCACGGATATTTGCGATAACCAAGAAACGCGCTTTTGGCATCGTAACTCTTGATCCGCTCCGCCGCAAAATTGTCAATCTGCCGGGTGGTCACTCCCGGGTGGATGAAAGCCGCAATCTCGTCCAAAACTTTTCCGGCCACCATCCCGGCCGGACGCATCAACTTCAAATCGTCCTCTGACTTGAGCTTTATTCCAGCCACAAAATCTCAGAAGCGGCCGCGGATTTTTCCCTTTTTCAGGAAACCGTCGTAGTGGCGCATCATCAGATGTGATTCCACCTGCCTCATCGTGTCGAGCAATACGCCGACCGCGATCAAAATACTGGTGCCGCCGAAAAACTGCGCCACATCCTGAGGAATCTGCAAATGTTTGCCCAAAATGATGGGAATCGTTGCGATAATAGTCAGGAAAATTGCCCCCGCCAGCGTGATCCGGCTCATGGCGTGATGCAGGTAATCACTCGTACCCTGCCCCGGACGCACCCCGGGAATATAGCCGCCATTTTTCTTCAAATCATCGGCGATTTGGATTTCATTGAACTGGGTCGCCACCCAAAAATACGAGAAAAACAAAATCATCAGTGAGTAAATGCCCATGTAAAGCCAGTTACCGTAATTTAACATCTGCGCCACGTTGCGAAAGAAATCCGAAATAAATGGAGTCTGCTTGAACGCACTGGCCAACCAGAGACAAACCGGATTGGGAAACATCAAAATGGATTGCGCAAAGATGATCGGCATGACGCCCGCGTAATTCACCCGCAACGGCATAAAGGACGTTCCGCCGGCATACATTTTGCGCCCCACCGCCCGCTGAGCATATTGAACAGGAATTTTACGCTGCGCCTGAGTGATGGCGATGACTCCGCCGACTACTAATACCAACAACACCAACAAGAGCACACCCGTGCCGGCAAAGTGATAATTTGATTCCAGGCCGCCCGCCGGATGAAACATGTCCACCAACGCCGTGAAAGCCCGCGGCAGCCGCGCCAGGATACCGATGGTGATCACCAATGAAACACCGTTGCCAATGCCGCGTTCGGTGATCTGCTCACCCAGCCACATCAACAGCATTGTGCCCGCCGTCATGACCGTTACGGTCACAAAGTAATAGGCAAAAGTATTGTCAATCAGCACGAGCTTCTCGGTCAGGCCCTGAAATTGTCCCTGAGGATGCAGCCAGCTTTTGGCAAAATAGATGCCCTGGCCAATGCACAACAACACCGTAAGATAGCGACCGTATTTGATGATCTGGGTGCGACCGCCTTCTTCGCGCACCAGCTTGCTCAGGCGGGGCACAACCGCAGTCAGCAACTGGATGATGATGGTCGCGCTGATGTAGGGCATAATGCCCAGCGAACCAATCGCACAATGCTCGAAGGCACCGCCGGCAAACGTATTGTACATCCCGAGCAACCCGCCGTCGCCGCTGTGGTTCTTGAAGAAGTTCGACAGCGCGTCGCCATTTAAACCGGGAATTCGAATAACCGCCAACAGACGACATACCGCCAGCAAGCCGAGGGTAAACAAAATCCGGGATTTTAATTCCGGAATCTTGAAACAATTGCTGAGGGTGCTGGCAATGGAGCGGAACATTCTACAGCTCGATTATTTCTTGGCCGGAGCCGGAGATTTTTTGGCGATGATCTCAACCGAGCCGCCCTTGGCTTCAATTTTCGTTTTGGCCGAGGCACTGATGGCACTCACCACCACGACCAGCTTCTTGGTCAATTCGCCGCTGCCGAGAATTTTGACGCCGAGCACGGGACCATTAGCCAGACCAACTGAGCGCAGGGCGGTTTCATCCACGCGCGCACCGTCTTCAAACTGGTTCAATTCCCCAACATTGACCGGACTATAGGCGGTCGTGAAACGGGCGTTGTTGAAACCACGCTTGGGGATCCGGCGGATAAGCGGCATCTGACCGCCTTCAAAGCCGATGCGGATGGAACTGCCCGAACGGGCGGTCTGGCCTTTGCCGCCGCGGCCGGCCGTTTTACCGTGGCCGCTGGATTCACCTTGACCGAGCCGCTTGGTACGGTGCTTCGCGCCGGGACGGGGTTTAAGATTGTGCAGTCGCATAAAATATTAATCAGGCGGTCACCGCTTCTGGAGCTTTAGGCGTGACAACTTTTTTGAAGGAGAGACCCCGCGCGGTGTAAATCTGTTCGCGAGTGCGAAGACTCAGCAAGGCGTTCAAGGTCGCTTTCACAACATTGGCCGCGTTCTTGGATCCGAGCGATTTGGTCAAAATATCTTTGACGCCCGCCGACTCCAATACGGCACGCACAGTTTTACCGGCAATGATGCCCGTTCCCGGCGAAGCCGGACGCAACAGAATCTTGGCGCCACCAAAGGTGGAATAAATTTCATGGGGAATGGTGGCATCTTTCAACGACACGGACACCATCTTATTGCGGGCCAATTCGCCGCCGCGTCGAATCGCATCCGCCACTTCGGCGGCTTTGCCCAGCGCAATGCCGACCTTGCCCTTTTTATCGCCAACGACAACGAGCGCGCTAAACTTGAAGCGGCGTCCGCCCTTCACGACTTTCGAGGAGCGGTTGATGAAGACCACTTTTTCAACAATCTCTTCGCCGCCCTTGGCGAACGCGTTTTCACCGACATCGGACGGGCGACGGCCACGGCCACCGCCACGGCCACCGGCACCACCGCGGCCACCAAATCCACCGCGCGAACCGCGCGAATCGGACTGCGGTTTCTGCGGCTCGGGAGCGGCAGGAGCTTCTGGAATATTTTCGTTTTCAGCCACAATAAATTCTCCGGTTCAGGTTAAAATTTTAATCCGGCTTCGCGCGCGGCATCGGCCAGCGCTTTGATCTTGCCGTGATACCGCGTGCCGCCGCGGTCAAACACCACCGTTGAGATGCCCTTGTCAATCGCCGCTTTCGCCGCAATCGCGCCAACCTTTTTCGCCCCGTCCACGTTGGCGGACAGTTCGCGCACCTTGCCCTTGGTCACCGTCGAGGTCGCGGCCAGGGTCTTGCCGGCAATATCGTCAATGAACTGGACGTGAATGTTCTCGTTCGTGAAACGGACGCTCATGCGCGGACGTTCGGACGTGCCGCTGACGCGTTTGCGAATGCGCCAGTGGCGCAACTGTTTCAACTTTAATTTTTTTTCAGTTCTCATCTCAGTGCGTCCACGGTTCAGGCCGTGAACATAAATTTTTATTGGACGGTCTTGCCTTCCTTGCGCACGACGTGCTCGCCGGCGTAACGGACACCTTTGCCCTTGTAAGGTTCCGGCGGATAGAAAGCGCGGATTTCGGAAGCAACCTTGCCGACGATCATCTTGTCCGGTCCTTCAATCGTGAGCTTGGTGTTTTCCTCGACCGTGACTTTGATCTGGTCGGGAATCGTGTAGTTGATCGGATGCGAATAGCCGAGCGCGAGATTCACGACCTTGCCGGTAACGGCGGCCTTGAAACCGACGCCCTGGATTTCCAGCTTCTTCACAAAACCTTCGGTCACGCCCTTGACCATGTTGTTGACGAGCGCACGGCTCAAGCCATGCAACGCCTTATCCTGAGCGGCTTCGCCGGCGCGGCTCACGACGATCTTGTCGCCTTCCACCTTGAGGCTGGTACGCTGCGGCAATTCCCAGTCGAGCTTGCCTTTCGGGCCTTCGACATGGACTTTCTGCCCCTTCACTTCCACCTTCACTTTGGCGGGAATGGCAATCGGTTGTTTTCCAATACGCGACATAAAAATGTTACCAGATGTAGCAGAGCAGTTCTCCGCCGAGGTTTTTCTTGCGCGCCTGCTGATCGGTCAACAGACCTTCCGAGGTCGAGACAATCGCCACGCCGAGGCCGCCGCGCACGCGGGGAATTTCCGTCGCGCCCACATAGCGGCGCAAACCGGGTTTACTAACGCGCTTGAGGCCTTCGATCACGCTCTTCTTGCCGTTGAACTTCAGGCGCAACTTCAGCTTTTTCTTCGTGTCGCCTTCGACGGACACGTCGGTAATGTAACCCTGCTGCTGCAGCAATTTGGCCACGCTTTCCTTGATGCGGGAATGCGGCAGCTCGACAGAGGGCAATTGCGCCGCACCCGCATTGCGGATGCGCGTCAACAGATCAGAAATCGGATCGCTCATATTTACTTTTTATCGGTCGTCCTGCGTTTCGGTTCCCGCACCATTGCGAAACCGACAGCCAGCACGAATAAATTTTACCAGCTAGCCTTAGTGACTCCGGGAATCAGCCCGTTCAACGCCGCCTCACGGAACGTCAAACGTGACACCCCGAACTTGCGCCAATAACCACGGCGGCGGCCGCTGAACGCGCAGCGGTTCACCACGCGCGTCGGGCTGGCGTCGCGCGGCAGCTTTGCCAAGCCGGCGTAGTCGCGTTTCGCCTTCAATTCAGCGCGGATCGCGGCATATTTTTTTACCGTTTCCTGCTTGCGCTTATTGCGCTCCAACCATGCTTTTTTGGCCATAACTAAAATTATTTTTCGGCGAACGGAAAACCCATGAGTTTCAAGAGGTCGTGCGCCAGTTCATTTTTCCCGGCGGTCGTCACGATCGTGATATCCATGCCCTGCTGGCGTTTGATTTTTTCCAGTTCGATTTCCGGAAAAATGGTCTGATCCGGCACGCCGAACGTGTAATTGCCCCGGCCGTCAAACTTGCGCGGCGACAAACCGCGGAAATCGCGGATGCGCGGCAGCGCGGTGGCCACCAAGCGGTCGTAAAACTCATACATGGTGTCCCCGCGCAGGGTTACGCGGCAGCCGATCGCCTGGTTTTTGCGGAGCTTGAAATTGGCGACGTCCTTCTTGGATCGGCTGATGACCGGCTTGCGGCCGGTCAACTGCGTCAAATCCTTGGCGGCATCTTCCATCGCGCCTTTTTCCAGCGAGGCGTTGATGCCCATGTTGACGACGATCTTAACGAACTTCGGAATCTGGTGGACGTTCGCAAAGTTGTGCTTCGCCTTAAGCGCCGGCACCACTTCGTCGGTGTATTTTTTGTAAAGTCTGGCTTTCATTTTTTAGCTCACGGATTTGGCCGTGAAAATTAATTTACGAGGCCGCCGCCTCCGCCTTTTTCACATTCGAGATGTGAATGGAGCCTTCGCGGTCAAGAATCGCACCGTTCGGATTCTGCTGGTTCTTTTTAACGTGCTTTTTAATCATCTG
>Ga0302270_10005285_pt1 | contig 11806 bp, 10 predicted proteins | sample III_Bog_E2_3_FD_198773 | JGI IMG/M metagenome (GOLD analysis project Ga0302270, IMG submission 198773) | Peat permafrost microbial communities from Stordalen Mire near Abisko, Sweden - III_Bog_E2_3 | ecosystem: Environmental > Terrestrial > Soil > Wetlands > Peat | place: Sweden: Abisko...
GCTCGAACGACTGCCCGCAGAGGGGATGGAACGGGTGGGTGATGCGCACCGTCAGGCCGGTCGTACCTACACAGCCTGCAGTTGACGACTGTCTCCAAGGCTGCTGTTGAAGCCGGTGTGCGGTTCGCTCAGTACTATATTCTCGGCCGCCTGCGGAACATCACGTTCTTCTCTTTGGCCGAGTGCAATGCCGCGATCGCTGCGGCGATGGAGCGGATGAACGGCCGCGAGATGCGCCGCCTGGGCGCGAGCCGCCGTCAGCTGTTCGACACGATCGAGCTTCCGGCTATGCAGTCTTTGCCAGACGATGACTACGAGTATGCCGAATGGCATCTCGCTCGCGTCGGCATCGACTACCATGTTGAGGTCGATGGCTTCTTCTACTCGGTGCCGCATGCGCTGATCCGCGAGCAGGTCGACACCCGCGCCACCGCCCGCACCATCGAGGTGTTCCACCGCGGCAAGCGCATCGCTGCTCATGCGCGCCGCTACGGCGGGCGGCGTCACGGCACCCTGCCCGAGCACATGCCGAGCGCGCACCGGCGCTACGCCGAATGGACGCCGGAGCGGTTCCAGCGCCAGGCCCGCGAGATCGGCCCCAACACCGAGGCGCTGATCCTCGCCGTGCTGGCCCGTCGCCCGCATCCGGAGCAGGGCTTTCGCACCTGCCTCGGCGTGCTGCGGCTGTTCCGCGGCATCGAGGCGGTCCGCGCGGAGGCGGTCAGCCTGCGCGCGATCGAGATCGGAGTGCTGTCCTACGCCTCCGTTGCGTCGATCTTCAAACACCGGCTCGACCAGAAGGCGTCGCCGCAAGCCGCGGACGGCACGCCCCTGCTGCACGACAACATCCGCGGCTCAGGTTACTTCCATTGAGGAGAACAAAAACCTTGCTGAAGCATCCGACACTGGATCGACTGCTGGAGCTTGGCCTGGACGGCATGGCCAAAGCTTTTGAGGAACTGGCGGCCAATCCCGAAAGCCGCGCCCTGGAGCACGCGGAGTGGCTCGGCCTGCTGGTCGAACGCGAGGCCACGCTGCGGCAACAGAAGCGCTTCGAGGCCCGCGCGCGCACCGCCAAGCTGCGGCACGCCGCCACCGTCGAGGACGTCGACTTCCGCACGCCGCGGGGGCTCGACCGGACGCTGTTCCTGCGCCTGGCGAACTGCGACTGGATCCGCGAGCATCGCCATTGTTTGATCACCGGGAAATGCGGAACCGGGAAATCTTGGCTGGCCTGCGCCCTGGGCGACAAAGCATGCCGTGATAACATGTCTGTACTTTACCAGCGCTGTCCGCGGCTGTTTGCAGCACTGGCACTGGCGCGCGGTGACGGGCGCTACGCCAGGCTCATGCGGCAACTTGCCAAGGTCGATCTGCTTATTTTGGATGACTGGGGGCCGGAACCGCTGACCGCCGAGCAGCGCCGTGACCTGCTGGAGATCGTCGAGGACCGCTACAACGCCCGCTCGCTGATCATCACCAGCCAGGTGCCGGTCGACCACTGGTACGAGATCGTCGGCAATCCCACGCTGGCCGACGCCATCCTCGACCGCGTCGTCCACAACGCCCACCGCATCGACCTCAAAGGGGAGAGCCGGCGCAAGCCGGCGGCTGCCTGATGGACGCGCCCGAAACGCCGGCCGGGATGTCCGCCGGCTGTGCCGACGCGCCGGCATCGGCGGCGGCGGATGCGATGGCAACGCGTGACGTAACGGAGACCAGGACCATGCCAATAGCCTGCGAAGCCGACGGCTGCCCGACGCCGCCGCCGGCACCAGAGCAGCCACGACCGCGCCGACCAGCAGACCCGCGGGTCAAGTCCGGCGGCCGCAGCCGTCCCCAGCGTTGGCGCGACGCGGTTGCCGAGTTGCTTGCACTACAAGCCGAGTATGCCAAGTGGCTTTCCGCGCTCCCCGACAGTCTGGGTGATAGCCAGACTGCCGAGGCGCTTGGAGCGATCGTCGATCTCGACCTAACGGAACTTGCCGACATCGAGCCACCGCGGGGTTACGGACGCGACTAGCGCGCGATGACCGAAAATTTCTGCTGCCAATACTGATAAGTGCCGAGCGCCCTTGAGCCAAGCTGCACACTCCCGCTTGACCCGGCCGGCACCGCTATGAGATGACCAATACGGACCTGCGAGACGATGCCACCCCGGCCACTTTCGGATTGGAATGGTGGCCGCTTTGAAGTTGGAATCGGTGGCCGCTTTGAAGTTGGAATCGGTGGCCGCTTTCGTCGGAATCCGCAGGGGCATGCGCGGGCTCCGGCGAATCAGGACGAAGTGTCGAGACTCGCCTCTGCCATATCCGCAAGGGCGCTGACTCGCGGGAAACCGCCGAGTTTGCATCAACCCCTGACGATTGATGCCGCACTGTGGCGGACCAGACTCACCCCTCCGACCCGGCCGCCGGAAGGGAGTCGCCACTTCCGGCGAGGTGTACTAGCGCGATGCCGAGGTCGAAGACGGCGTCGATCTCGATCTCCGGGATGGCGGTCTTGCCGCGGGTCGGCAGGGTGTCGGCCGCATCGGCGTCGATGACGCGCTGAATGCTGACGATCAGGCGCTGCAGGGCGGCGCGGTCGAGTTGGTCGGCGCGGCCGAAGCTATGCACCCCCCGCGCTTCCGAGCGCTTGGCCTCGGCGTTCCAGGTGTTCTCGGCGAGGGCGTAGTAGGCGACCGTGGAGCCGTCACGGTTCCGTCGCTGGGTGACGCGCAGATACATGCCTATCTTTTAGGCGTGTACTCCATCGCTCGCAAGCGTAATCGAAGGTAGTCGTGTGTCTAGAATTTTCGAGCGTTCTAACCACCTACCAACGCCAAAACCTAGGAATTCCGCGGGTTTCCCCGCACCGCCCCCCACCGCGTGTGCCCCGTGACCGCGAACCCAGGCCCGGGCTGGCGTGGAAAGGAGTTGCAGGGGCAACGCCTCCCTGTGTCCACGATCCGGGACCTATTTTGACCGTTTCATTAACAATTAGCGGCTAAGTGCTTGGCGCGAGTTACTCGTTTCACTCTCCCAGAGGTCTCTTTCGAGGCTGCGGAGCTACGCCACCATGATACCAACCGCTGCGGACCGTGGACCCCTCTCGGTCTCCCTTCGTACCCTTCTCATCGGCATCACTGCGGTCCTCGCCCTCTTGTCGATTGGCGTGCTGGGAGTGGCGCTGTCGCAGGCCTGGCAAGCACGGCAAGCAGCTGCCCGGGTCGTCATCGCGGATATCGCCGGCACAAAGCTGATGATCGGAATAATCGATCTGGTGCTCGAACGGGTGAACACCAACACCGCCCTGGCTGCCGCTAATCCGGCCAGTTCCGAGACCCGCCAGCGCATTGCGCACCATCGCGAAAGCAACCTCCGTGCTTTCGCCGAAGCCATTCCCTTCGTAGAAATGCAGGATTTCCCGGGGCGTGCCGCCTTGGTCCAGGCGATCGGCGTTGCGCAGAGCCAGGCTGCCGCGCTGCGTCAGCGTGCAGATCAGGCTCTCGACCTTCCGCGCCCGGCGCGCGATCAGGATCTGCTGAAGGACTTCATGCCCGGCATGACCACATTGGTGAACGCGACTGTCAAAACCTGGTTGGCCGACCTGCACGCCGCCGGCCACGCTGATCCGGAGATCGCCCGCTACGCGGTCCTCAAGGAACTCGGCTGGATCATGCGCGAGCAGGCGGGATTTGAGCGGTCCGCAACGGCAACTGCGATCACCATCGGCGGTCCGGTCACCCCGGCCACGCTGCAGCAAATTGCAGGATTTCGCGCCCAGGTGGCTGGAGCCTGGCGGGTGACGGAAGGGCTTATCGGCGAGGACCCGGCCTTCACGGAGCCGGCCGACGAAATCCGTACGTCCTATTTCCGCGGCTTCCAACTTCTGGCCGACCGTATGCGAGACATGATCCAGCGGGGCGAAACCCTACCGATGAACACCGCTGTCTGGATCGATACTACTACTCCACAAATTGACGCGTTCGTCGGCATCATCAAGGCTGCCAATGAAGCAAGCTTTCAGTCCGCGACCCGTATCCGGACCTCGGCCGACAAGCAGGCAATCTTCGCCGGTACTGCTATCCTGGTTGCAGTAGCATTCGCTTTGGCTTGCGTGACAGTCGTGTTGCGCCGCGTTGTTCGCCCGCTGCAGCGCCTCACCGAGGCCATGGGACGTATCCAGGCCGGAGAAATGGCTGCGGAGGTGCCCGATACCAAGCGCAGGGACGAGGTTGGCGCCATGGCCAGGGGGCTGCTGGTCTTTCGCGATGGCCTGGCGCGCGCCAGGCAGCTTGAGGCTGCGCAGGCAGAGGGCCGCGAGCGGAGCGCGGAGGAAAAGCGGGCCGCCCTCGTCGGGATGGCTGAGACGATCGAGCAGCAGACCAAGTCGACGCTGATGACCATCGGAGAGCGGACGACGGCGTTGCTCATGGTTTCCGAGCAGATGGTGGGCTCTGCTGGTCGAACCGCCACGGCGGCCGGTGATGCCGGGTCGGCCGCCAACCAGACTATGCAAAACGCCCAGCTGGTCGCCTCCGCCGCGGAGGAGCTTTCTGCCTCTATTCGTGAAATCGGCGCCCAGGCGCACAGCTCTGCCACCGTTGTCCAGCGCGCGGTCATCGCCGCCGACGAGACGCGAACCGCCATCGAGGCCCTCAACGGTGAAGTAGGGCGGATCGGCGTCGTTGCCGATCTTATCCGTAACATTGCAGGCAAAACCAACCTACTCGCGCTGAACGCAACCATCGAGGCCGCCCGTGCCGGCGAAGCCGGCCGCGGCTTTGCTGTGGTTGCCTCGGAAGTGAAGCAACTGGCCGGGCAGACGGCGCGCTCGACCGAGGAAATCGTGCGTCACCTCGAAGGTGTCCGCAATGCCACGACCGCCTCGGTCCAGGCGGTGATGCGCATCGAGGGAACCATCGGTGAAGTGAGTACCATTGCAGAATCGATTGCATCTGCGGTCGAGCAGCAGGGTGCTGCAACGGCTGAGATCGCCCGCACTGTCGGTCAGACTGCCGACATGGCAACCCTGGTGAGCGGGCGCAGCCGCGAGCTTGCTGCCGAAGCAGAACAGAGTGGCACACAGGCATCGGAACTGCGCCAGGACGTGAACCAGCTGAACGCGGCGGTCGCCGACCTGACCGAGTCGGTTATTCGCATTGTCCGCAGTTCCACGCCGGAGGTCGATAGGCGCAAGCAGCCGCGCTTCCCCATCGACCTGACCTGCACTGCTACGCTGTCCGGCCGGGCACCATATGCGGCACAGACCAAAGACATGTCGGCCTCCGGAGCATCCTTCCGGCCTGCGGCCAACGTGCCCGTCGGCACGCGTGGAACGCTTGCGATGACCGGGGTGCGGATGCCTGTTCCGTTCACGGTGAGGTCCGCCTCGGACCAACTGCTCAGCGTTGAGTTCGATGCCGACGCAGCGGTTGTTGCCGCCGTCGAAGCTTTGATTGGTGTCGGCACCAACAGACAGGCAGCGTGACAGAAAGGTCCGGGGAATGCCGATTCAGTGGCGCGAGACAATGTCCGTCGACCGCGGACCGATCGATCGTGACCATCGGCATCTGATAGGCATCATCAATGAATTCGAGGGCGTGGCCGCCCAGCCCGCCGCTCTAAGACAGATGCTCGGCCTGCTGGACAAGCTGGACGAATACGCGAGACAGCATTTTAGCCGGGAGGAGGAGTTCCAGCGTTCGGTGAGCTATCCTCTCCACGAGAACCACTACCTTGAACACCAAAGGCTGGTTCATGAGCTTGCCCGCATCAGATCGGAGTTCGAGGCGGTGCAGGATGGCCGGATCGTGGCCGCGCACGCGCGCTTGGCGGGGTTGCTGCGCCGCTGGTTGGTAAATCATGTCGTCAAGTTGGACCTCGGCATGAGGCCGTATGTCGATGCCTCCGGGGCAGGCCACGTGATGGCGCCGCATCGTACCAGCAGTCTCCATGGCCTGCGGATTCTCGTCGTTGATGACGGACAGCCCTTCGTGCGCAACACAATGCTTTCGATTCTGCGGGTCGTCTGCCGCACCTTCGATATCACGACGGCGACGCACGGCAACTGGGCGCTGCATCTGGAAGGCGGGGTTCCGCCGGAACTGATCCTGTGCGATATCAATCTGGAACTCCAGGAAGCGCCGCAATTCATCGGCGAACTTCGGGGCCATCCAAGTCCTGACGTGCGTGCTGCCACCGTCATCGCGCTCGCCGCGCACGACGACGACCCTATTGTCCAGGAGGCCGCGCGCCTGAATATTCGGGCGTGTCTCGTCAAACCCGTTTCTCCCGCCAGAGTCGAGCAGACGTTGGCAGAGGTGTTCCGGGGCCGACAGCCAGTCGGTAACGGAAAGCGCCCGGCCGTCGTCGGGTGTTCATGGTGATTTGATTGCTTGAGAAGATGACGCAGACCAGGAACGCGGCAATCGGCGGCTCCACGATTGACAGCTTCGAACCGTCCCTGGTTTCTGGGATCCTGGCGGGCAGCCATGTCCTGCCGTTCGCCGTGACATCGAAGGGTACCGTCGTCTTCGCTAATCCGGCGTTCGCCGCGAAGTTCGGCAGAACTGGTGGGGATGTGATCGGCAGGATGCTGACGGATCTCGTTGAACTGGGAGAGAGGCCAGACCTCGCGGCACTGCTGTTGGACTCCGAGGAAACACCGATCACCGTCACCGTGCGGGCGCTGGGTCCCGGAGGCCACGCCTTTGACGTCGAGTTCGTGCTGGCGCGCGAGATTCTTGGCGGCATCGTCACAACCTGCGTCTTCGCCCACGATGTGTCGAAGCACCGCAAGGCGGAACGCCGTCTGACAAGCCTGGCTTTCACGGACATGCTGACAGGACTGCCGAACCGGGCCTGCATCATGGACCGCCTGGGCAACGCGCTCATCGACGCGCGCTGCGCGGGCGGCAGTCTTGCCTTGTTCATGGCCGACATGGACGGTCTGAAACGTGCCAACGACACATATGGTCACCAGGCAGGGGATGTCGTGCTACAGACCGCGGCGCGGCGCTTCGCGTCATGCATCCGGGAAGCCGACACGCTGGCACGGCTGGGAGGCGACGAATTCTGCGTGCTATTGTCGGTGATCGGGAGCGCCGACGATGCCGAGGCAATCGGCGTTCGGCTGGTGGAAGCCATCCGTCAGCCCGTCGCATTTGATGATCACGAAATTCACGTGGGTGTCAGTGTCGGCATCGCGGTCTTCCCGGCCCACGGGGCGACGGGAGACGATCTGTTCGCAGCAGCCGACGCAGCCCTTTACGAGGCGAAGAGAGGCGGCAAGGGCCGCGTGGTCATGGCATCGAAGCCAGCGCCGCGCGGAATGGCATCGCTGCCGCTGATAACGTGGGCCGCGGTCCATAACGTCGGCATCGAGATGATGGATAGGCAACACCGCCAGCTCGCAGTCCACGTGAATCGGCTGGCAGCCGCGCTGCGAAGCGGAGACGATCCGGATGAGGTATTCGCAGCCCTGTCCGAGACGCTCTCCTATGCGGTTCACCATTTCGATAGCGAAGAAAAACTGATGGACACCTACAGTTACGCGGGAGCCAGGAACCATACAGAGGAACACCGCCATCTTCTGGATGACCTTAGGACGTTCGCGATCGGTCGGGACACGAGGAGTCTCAGCCTCACCACGCGGTTCCTCCAGGAATGGCTGCTGCGTCACATCGATGGCGAGGATCGGGCAATGGCGGATGCGCTGAAGGCGGCAGGAGTCCGCTGAAACCAAGCTGAGATGCGCAGCGGCGATCGACCCGCTCAGACTCGCGATAAGTACCGCTTATCGCGTCCCATGGGGCCGACAGACCCCCCAGATTTTGGATGACCTCTAACCGATTGGTAGGATCATTTCGGCATTCACTGTCCCGAAGCTGCCGCAGGAGACCGGACGTCGTGCCATTACATTTGGCTTCTCGCCTGGGATGTCTCGCCGATCGCGTCGGCTTCGGGACGCGCGTCATCATCCCAACTGCGCTCGCCATCCTGCTCGCTGTCGCCTGCTCGCAGCTCTGGACGATCCGCCTAGTCTCGCAGGACGAGGGGGCGCGGGCCGACCGCATCCTGCTGCGGGGCCTCGACCGGATGAAGGCGACCCTCGACGGGTTCGGTGGCGACTGGTCGGTAGGTGCCGACGGAAGGCTGCTGCGCGGCGACACGCCGCTCGATGGCCGCGATGACGTTGTCGACCAGATCGGCCGGACGAACGGGGCGGTGGCGACGATCTTCGCCGGCGACCGGCGGGTGGCGACGAGCATCCGGCGACCGGATGGCACGCGCCTCGTCGGCACCGTGCTGGCCGCCGGCCCCGCCCGGATGGCCGTGATCGAGCAGGGTCAGCGGTTTCTCGGCGAGAGCGTGATCGAGGGCAGGCTCTACCGCACCGTCTACGAGCCCGTCCGCGACAGGCAGGGCCAGCAGGTCGGGATCGTCTTCGTCGGGCTGCCGTATGACGAGCTGTACGGCCTGATCGCTACCGCGACGCAGGGTGCCGTCATCGCGGCGCTCGGCTCCGCATTGGGGTTCGGTCTGCTCGCGACATGGCTGCTGCAGCGCAGCCTGCGGCCGCTGACTCGGCTCGCGCAGGCGATGCGCGCGATCGCGCGAGGCGACCTCGACATGGTGGTGCCGGCGACGACGCGGGCCGACCAAGTGGGCGAGATGGCGCGGGCGCTGCTGGCGCTCCGTGACACTGCCGCGCAGGCTCGCACGCTGGAGGCGGAGGCGTCCGCGGCCCGGCTGCGCGCGGACGAGGAACGCCGCGACGCGCTGGGCCGCATGGCCGAGACCATCGAGGCGCAGACCAACGAGATTCTGAGCCAGATGGTCGAGCGCAGCGCCGCGATGGCCGCCACCGCCGACGGGCTGCACGACAGCGCGGCCCACACCGGCACCGCCGCCGAGGATGCCGCGTCGGCGGCGTCCCAGGTGCAGGCCAACACCCACGCCGTGGCGAGCGCCGCCGAGCAGCTCAGCGCCTCGATCCGGGAGATCAGCTGCCAGGTCGCGCAATCCACCAAGCTGGTCGGCAGCGCCGTCCAGCTTGGCGTGCAGGCGCACGCCACATACGACGATCTGAACACGCAAGTGGTGCGCATCGGCGCCGTCTCCGACCTGATCGGCGAGATCGCGGCGCGCACCAACCTGCTCGCGCTCAACGCCACCATCGAGGCGGCACGCGCCGGGGAGGCCGGCCGTGGCTTCGCCGTCGTCGCCGGCGAGGTGAAGCAGCTCGCCAGCCAGACCGCGCGCTCCACCCAGGAGATCGCGCAACTGATCGCCGCCATCCGTGCCGCAGCAGGTGCCTCCGCCGCGGCGGTCGAGCGCATCGAGCACACGGTTGGCAAGATCGACAGCGTCTCCGCCTCGATCGCTGCCGCCGTCGAGCAGCAGAGCGCGGCGACCGCCGAGATCGCCCGCAACGTCACCCAGGCTGCCGAGGCGTCGAGCCGGATGGCGGGCGGCATCGCCGAGGTGTCGGCCGAGGCCCGGCGCACCGACCAGGCCGCGGGCAAGGCGAGGATGATCACGGCGAGCCTGGCGGCGACCGTGAACGAGCTGCGCCAGACCGTCGTGCGCCTGGTCCGCACCGCGAGCGACGAAGTCGACCGCCGCGCCGATCGGCGCCGCCCCTGTCTGGCCGAGGTGACGCTGGCGATGCAAGGACGCACCGCACCGGCAGTGGCGCGCGACCTGTCGGAAGGCGGCTGCTTCGTGGAGACCGAGTTCCGAGGCGGCATCGGCCGAGCCGTCGAGCTCCGCTTCCAGCAGGATGGCGTGTGGGTGCAGGGCCAGGTGGCGCATGAGAGCCGCCACGGCCTGCATATCGGCTTTGGCGAGAAGGGACTGCAGGCGGCGGTGGTAGACCGCATCGCTCTGGCGACGATCCCCCGCCTGGTGGAGCTGACCAAGGCCGACCACCTGCGCTTCGTCGACACCGTGGTCGACACCGTGGAGGGACGCGGCCAGCAGCTTGCGGGCACCCTGTCCGACCACCACGAATGCCGCCTCGGCCGCTGGTACGATGGCGTCAGCGATCCCGTCGTCCTCGCCATGCCAAGCTTCGAAACACTGAAGAAGCCGCACGAGAGCGTGCATGCCTCCGGCCGGGCGGCGCTGCTCGCGGTGGAGGAAGGGGACATGGAGGCCGCGCAGCGCCACGTTGCCGACATACGGAGGCACTCGGCCGAGATCCTCCGCGGACTCGATGGCTTCGGCCGCGCCTATGGCGATGCTGTCGCGCAGGCAGCGGCATCGGGCGGCCCGGCCAACGGCAGCAAGAAGGTCGGGAGGCCGGGCGGCGTGGGCACGGTCGGCGCTTGCCCAGACTGCCTCCCGGCCATCGGCGACGCGGTGCCACCAAGGGCCATCCCCGCCCGGCGCGCCGTGGCCTGCGCCTGAGGGGCGCGTCGTTGCGGCCTCGGCTCAGCGTTCCGGTGACGCGACGGTGCGACAAATCGCCGCGTGTCCCTCTGCTGAACCGCGCCGGGTTTGCCGAAGGCTGTTCCACTTGAGTCCTGGAGACCGTTAGAGACTGTTTGACTATGCAGTCATGCGGCATAACAATGGGATGCAAGAAGATTACTGGATAGACCGTCATGTGGACCGAAGAACATCGCGCGCGGCACGCGCGCCGTGCATGCCGTTATCCGAGCGATCTCACAGACGCGCAATGGGACAGTATAAAAAGCCTGTTTTCATCGTATGTGACTTACACGGCCGACATCAGGGAGATGGTGAACGGGATTTTGTATCTGACGAAGACGGGTTGTCCTTGGGACTATCTCCCGACCGATTTTGGTCCCAGGGGCACGGTCCGGGAGTGGCATGACCGTTTCCGCCGCGACGAAGTTTGGGACAAGGCGATGGAGCTTCTCCATCCGGTGGCCAGGCGCGCGCTTGGCAGACCGTCCGACCCGCAGACGCTGATCATCGATTCGCAAAGCATTTCCGCGGGCCCGCAAGCCGGGCCGAGAGGCACGGACGGAGGCAAGAAGCGGAAAGGGATCAAGCGGCATATCGCGGCGTGTTCAGCCGGGCTGCTGGTGGGCATTATGGTGACGGCGGCGAATGTGCATGACTCCAAAGCTCTTGTCCCACTCGTCGATGATGTGAAAGCGAAGCATCCATCCATCGTCCGCGTCGTGGCGGATTCCGCTTATGCGGGAGCTGAGTTGACCAAGGCGATGCGGGAGCGCGGCATTGACCTGCAGATCACGGCGAAACTCGAGGGGGCAGTCGGCTTCGTGCCTGTCCCGGTCAGATGGAAGATCGAGGCGGTCAACGGCATTCTCACCAACGGATACCGTCGGCTCGCCAAGCACTGGGAAGGTGGTTTTCCAGCCGCCGAGAACTCCACCAAGATCGCATCCGTCCGTCGGATGCTCAACATCATCCATAGAACAGCCTAAGCATCAGCGCACAGATCCGCAGTCAAGCTGGCTCTTAGCTGGTTGCGAGTTTCAGGCACCACAAAAATGCCTCAGATTGATCAAAGTGTACGCCATTAACTTCATACCGTAGTGGCGTTGTTGTTTGAACTCAAAGCGCAACAGAAGCCGTTTGAATTTGTCCTCCCACGCGAAGGTTCGCTCCACGCAGAGCCGTAACGAATGGATGGCGGCATTGAACAACCGCTTCCGTCCGCGCTTCGGGCTCTTCCGGTTGCGCGGGTTTTCCTTGATGTTCGGGATGAGACCCGCGTTGAAGGTAACCGGTCACACCCTCCCCCGTTTTGCGCGACGGTTGGCCGCGAGCAAGCTGGCGTTGGGGTGAAAGAAAGGGGCTTGCATCGGAAAGCGAATCGG
>Ga0302270_10005301_pt1 | contig 11787 bp, 9 predicted proteins | sample III_Bog_E2_3_FD_198773 | JGI IMG/M metagenome (GOLD analysis project Ga0302270, IMG submission 198773) | Peat permafrost microbial communities from Stordalen Mire near Abisko, Sweden - III_Bog_E2_3 | ecosystem: Environmental > Terrestrial > Soil > Wetlands > Peat | place: Sweden: Abisko...
ACCCGAACAGCGCGCCAAACAAGAGGAGCGCGCGCCAGTCACTGAAGAGGTCAAAGCGGCGCTTTCTCCGTTCGGGGTGCTTCTTCTCGACGTGATTGCGGCCGGGGTCCTGTTGGCTACCATCAACTTCGGGTTTGGCGGAAAAGCTACCTTCGGATCGCTCTTTACCGTCACGCTCTATGCGGGCCTTGCTTCGTGGCCCCTTCGATGGCTTCTGGGGGCTATCGTGCTCTTTTCCGGGGAGGACCCGGAGCAGTTCAACATCAACAATTTCGCACCGACGAACATCGGTGCATTCTTCCCTCAACAGAGCATTGGCTTGGGACTTTACTCGTTCCTGTCCGGCCTGGATGCCCTGGCAATATGGTGCATGGTGCTGACGTCAATCGGCGTCGCAATTGTGGCAGGGGTCAAGCGTAGTTCTGGCTATATGGCGGTCTTTGGCTGGTGGGTCATCGGTTTGTTGATCTTTACGGGTCTGGGCGCGGCATTTAGTTAGGCCCGCCCTCTGCATAAACGGCAAACAGCGCCAATCCCCTCGGAATTGGCGCTGTTTGGTTATTCAAAGCTAGCAGCTAGAAGCTGTCTTACTCCGTCCAGCGCCGCAGGATCAGCGTGGCGTTGATGCCCCCAAAGCCAAACGAATTCGACAACGCGATATCGAAGCTGTGCGCGATGGCCTTGTTGGGCACATAGTCCAGCCGGCACTCGGGATCGACATTGTCCAGGTTGATGGTGGGCGGCAGCATCTGGTTCTGCAGTGCCATCACCGTGATGCCCGCCTCCAGCCCGCCGGCCCCGCCCAGCAGGTGCCCGGTCATGGACTTGGTGCCGGAAATCTTCAGCGTGTGGCTCAGGGCGTGCTCCCCAAACACAAGTTCAATGGCCCGGGACTCGTTGCCGTCCCCGGCCGGGGTCGAAGTGGCGTGCGCGTTCACATAGCCCACCTGTTCCGGAGTAATGCCGGCGTCCTTCAGGGCGGCCCTCATGCTGCGCTGGGCGCCCGCGCCTTCCGGCGCAATGCCCGTCATGTGATGGGCGTCGGCGCTCATGCCGTAGCCGATCACCTCGCCCAGAATCTTTGCCCCCCGCGCCTTGGCAAACTCCAGCTCCTCCAGAATCAGGATGCCGGCCCCCTCGCCGATGACGAAACCGTCGCGGTCCTTGTCAAACGGCCGGCTGGCGCGCGTGGGATCGTCGTTGCGGGTCGAAAGCGCCCGCATGGCGGCGAAACCGCCCACCGCCAACGGCGTGACCGAGGCTTCGGCGCCCCCGGCAATCATCACGTCGGCGTCCCCGTGCATGATCATGCGCGCCGAGTCGCCAATGGAGTTGGCGCTGGTGGCGCACGCCGTCGCCGTGGCTGAAATCGGCCCCTGCGCGCCGTAGCGGATGCTGATCTGCCCGGCCGCCATGTTCACGATCACCGCGGGTATAAAGAAAGGCGAAATCTTGCGCGGCCCGCCTTGCAGCAGGTTCGAGTGCTCGCGCTCGATAATCTCGAAGCCGCCGATGCCCGAGCCGATGAAGACCCCCACCCGGTCGGCGTTCTCCGGGGTGATCTCCAGACCCGACTGGGCCAGCGCTTCCTGCGTGGCGGCGAAGGCGAAATGAATGAAGCGCCCCATCTTGCGCGCTTCCTTCTTGTCCACGAACTGGAGCGGGTCAAAGTTCTTGACCTCGGCCGCAAACGTCACCGGGAAGCCAGTGGCATCGAAACCCTGGATGGGCCCCATGCCGCTGGCTCCGGCCAAAAGCTGCCGCCAAACCTCGGGAGCGGTATTGCCCACACCGCAAACCAGCCCCAGGCCGGTAATGACTACGCGTCGGCTCACTGGTTACTTTGCGCCCTTCGCGCTCTTCTCATGCTTCTCGATGTATTCAACCGCGTCTTTGACGGTCTTGATCTTCTCGGCGTCCTCGTCGGGAATCTCCAGATCGAACGCTTCCTCGAACTGCATTACCAGCTCGACCACGTCCAGCGAATCCGCGCCCAGGTCTTCCTGGAAGCTGGCGCCCGGGGTCACTTCGGCCTCATCCACCTGCAACTGCTCGACGATGATCTGCTTGACTTTTTCTTCAACGGCCATGCGTGCTTCTCCTCATGTTGTTCGGAACTGTGTTTTTCGGAACTTTGGCTTCTCTGTCAGGGCTTCAACCCAATCAGGTTCCGCCTGCCTACAATAACGGCCCTCGGCAGGGGAGCACAACCGCCGCGCCAAAAAAGCCGCGCGTCCCCGAAATTTCAAGTCTACCGGGCGGCTGAGGGTGTGTAAAGCAAGGAACAGGGATCGAGGATCAGGGAACAGGGATGAGCGGCCGATGATCGAGAGCGGAGGGCCAAAATTGACAGAAAATGCACAGGACGAAGGCGTACATTAGGCGAAGAGGAAAGATCCATGCAGGCTTTGATCGCCGCAATTGCCGCCGCGTTCGCGGGTATTGTCCTGGGCTTCTTGTTGAGGTCTGTCGCCGCGAAGGCGGAAAAGGCGCAAACGGAGCGGCGCAGCGAGGAACTGGCCGCCGAGCTATCGGCTGTTCGGGCCGCATTGTCCCAGGCCCAGGCCGAATCCCAGTCCCAGTCCGCCGCGCGAGCCGGCTTCGAGTCCTTGGCGAGCGAGCGGGCCGCGACCATGGCGCAATTGGCCGCCGAACGCGACCGGCTGCGCACTGAGTTGCAAGCCCGGGGCGAGGCGGAGAGCAGGTCCGCGGCGCGCATCAGCCAGTTGGAAGCCGAGTTGCGCAACGAGCGCCAGAACCTGGCCGACAAACTGGCGCTCCTGGAGACCGCCAAGCAGGCCCTGGCTCACCAGTTCGAAGCCCTGGCGGGTGAAATTCTGGAGAAAAAATCGAAGAGTTTTGCCGAGGGCAGCCAGAAAGAGCTGGGGACGCTGCTCACTCCCCTGCGCGACCAGATCAAGGAGTTCCGCGAGAAGGTGGAGAAGGTGCAAACCGAATCCAGCAACGGCGTCACCAAGCTGGAGACCCTGATCGGCACCCTGGGCGGGCTCAACCAGCAGCTTTCCGCCGAGGCGCGCAACCTGACCACGGCCCTGCGCGGCTCGTCCAAAGCGCAAGGAGACTGGGGCGAATTGATTGTCCGCAACCTGCTGGAAAAGGCAGGCCTGCGCGAGGGCGAGCAGTTCCGCGTGCAGGAGACCTTCGACGCCGCCGACAACGGGGACGAGCGGCAAAAAAAGGCGCGTCCGGATGTGATCGTGAATCTGCCCGGCGCGCGTCACCTGGTCATCGACTCCAAGGTCTCGCTGAACGCCTACACCGACTCGGTGAATGCGGAAACCGAAGAGTTGCGCAAGGCCGCCGTCAAGCGCCATCTGGCCAGCGTGCGCGGCCACGTGGACGAATTGGCGGCCAAGCGCTATCACAAACTCAGCGCCCTTGAAACGCCGGATTTTGTCGTGATGTTCATCCCCATCGAGCCTGCCTTTCTTGAGGCGCTGCACGAGGACGAGGGGCTTTGGCGCTACGCCTACGAGAAGGAAGTGCTGCTGGTGGGGCCCACCACGCTGCTGTTCGTCATTCGCATTGTCGATAACCTCTGGCAGCAGGAGTTACAGGCCCGCAGCGTGCAGGACGTGATGAGCCGCGGCGCGGAGTTATACGACAAGTTTGTGAACTTTGTCAGCGATCTGGAGGCCGTTGGCAAGAGCCTGCGCGGGGCCGACCAGAGTTATTCGAGCGCCATGAAGAAACTCGGTGAAGGCCGCGGAAATCTTATCCGTCAAGTGGAAATGCTGAAGCAACTCGGCATCCGCACCAGCAAATCATTGCCCCGCGGATTGCTCGACAACGCAGGCGTTGAGGGCGAAGGCCTGGCCCTGGCTGCCGAAGCGGAAGAAACCGCCGATGCGGAGTAAATGCGCGATTTGCAAGGGCAATGTTGGAAGATGGTGACACGATGAAGACCGGTTTCCAATTGAAGTATCTTTGGCACGACATTGATGTGTATGAGTTTGAGGCCACTGCATCGAACGGTCAGTTCTCCGGTGCAGCCAAGGCGTATGTTCCAATCGGTGGCCTCGCTGAAGCAGCCGCTTCTCTTGAAGGCTTCCCACGACATGTCTCCGACGCGCGTGAAATCCAGCTTGGAGCCTTCGGAAGAGAATTTGCGGGAGGCGGAGTAAGCCTGCGTTTCTTCTGCAAGGATTCCTCCGGGCACGCGGTGGTTGAGTTTCGCTTTGAGTCGGAAGATGAGAGCAATACAGGATCAAGATGGAATCTTCCAGAGCAGACCGCGCACTTTTTTGCAGGCATTGAAGCCACCGCGGTGGATGAATTCGTTGGGGAGCTTCGGCGGTTGGAAGAGAACAAGAGCGGAATAGCGTTGCTCCGGTTTCACTTACCGGAGCTATGACTTGGCTGTGCGGCCCGTTGTCGATCATGAAAACTATAGGTGGAGTTATCCCAGCTTAGCCGCGAAGAAACTGCGGCGAAGCTGGGGCACCCGCATTGGTGGATTTGGCGGTCTTTCGTTGACCCGCTAGCCCAGCCCCCCAAACGCCTCCCGCATCCGCTTCCACGTCGTCGCCAGATCCTCCGGCAGGATGCGTGTCTCGGCCACGGTGGTCATGAAGTTGGTGTCGCCGGCCCAGCGCGGCAGGGCGTGCAGATGCAAATGTCCGGCCACCCCGGCCCCGGCCGCCTGGCCCAGGTTCATGCCAAAATTCAACCCATGCGGGTGGTAGAGCCCCTCCAGAACCCGCTCGGTCTGCTGCGCCAGGTCCATCATTTCGTGCGCCGCCTCGGTCGCCAGCGCCGCAAGCCGGTCCAGATGGGCATACGGCATCACCATCACATGGCCCGAGGTGTACGGATAGGCGTTCAGGCACACAAAGCAGTGCTTTCCGCGCCGGATCAGCCCGCCCGCGCTTTCAGCCTCGTCCACTTTCATACCGTTGGCGATGGCGAAGTCGATGGAGGCCATCAGGTTGCAGAAGACGCAGCCCAGGTCGCCCGGCCAGGCCGCGAGGCTCGCCGGTACGCCGGGCCGGGCGGCGCTGTCGGCTGTCGTGATGTAGGCATAACGCCAGGGTGTCCAGAGCAGGTCCATGGGTGGGTTTCCGTCTGCATCAGTATAGAGGCCTTATCCCGCTGACGGGGTTGCGGGCCCCCGGCGCATCCGTCGCCGGACGCGGCAGAAAAAAACGGCGCGTGCGACGGGGAAAACCAGGCCTTTGCTGCGGTGCGCGCTCTCGTGTCCCATCAGGTGGGATTTTCCGAGCTTCAAACCTGAAATTCACCTGGCCCGTAAGTCCAATGCCTGCCCGCCCAACCTGCGCAAAATCGAAACTGCGGTGCGGCGCGCCGAAGCTGTTGGATTGACGGGGCAAACCGGCGGTTGCTACACTCGTGAGCGTAGCTTCCTGCGCGGATTCCAGCAGTGAGTTGCGGCCGCCCTCTAGCAAGCCGTTGCCTGCCGGGTGTTTCCCAAGGAGACCAGACTGCCTTCCACGCCAGTTCATTCAGCTGGGGAGACACTGTCTCTGCGAAAACGCCACGGACCTCAGCACAACTTCGCGAGCGGGGAGACGGCCTCCGGTTTCCCTGGTTGACGGCAATCGCAACCAAGGGGCCACCCCCAGCGGCAGGCAATATCCGTCGCGGGTGCAAGGAATCCCGGAGCTGGCAGTGATGGCAAACGTCCTCAATCCCGAAACCGAGAGTATAACCCTGAACACCGAATTGGAAGCCCCAACCCTTGAACCTGCGACGGAGCAAGTGCAGCCGTTGCTAGAATCCACGTCCAACCCCGAGACCGCCGAAGCAGTCGAAATACCCGCGCTGGACGCCGATGCCCCAACCGAGCCTGAAGTTCAGGCCGTGCCCGTGGTCGAAACCACGGCAGAGGCCGCGCCCGCTCCAGTTGCAACGGAAGTTCCCGCGCAATCCGAGCCTGTTGCTCAGCCCGAGCCCGAGATCGCAGTTCCCGTCCAAGCCGCCCCTCAAGTCGAAGTGGCTGCTCCCGTCGTGGAATCTGCTGCTCCCGTGGCCGAAGTGGCCCCTCCAGTAGTGGAAGCAGCTCCTCCTGCAGTCGAGGTAGCGCCTCCCGCCGATGCCCCGCAAGCCGCCGAAGCGCCCCAAACGGTCGTTGCCGATGCCCCCGCACCGGTTGCCGCCGCACCGGCGCACACGCATGCGGAGCACGGCCTGGAGTCCATGGACGACTTTTCAGCCGCCTTGGCGGCTTTTGAGCGCGAGCAGGCCGCCGAAGCTGCCGCCGTTGAAGCCTACGGCGACAAGATTGTCTCCGGTACGGTCCTCAAGCAGACTGAAAAGCACCTGGTGGTCGATGTCGGACTCAAGTCCGAGGGCCTGGTGCCGATCGAGCAGGTTCTGGATCACACCGGCGCGGTGAGGTTTCAGCCCGGCGACGTGATCGAGGTGGTCATCGAGCGCGAGGAGCCCGAAGGCGGCTACTTGGTCAGCTACGAGCGCGCGCAGCGGTTGCGCGTCTGGGACGTGATCGAAAAGGCTGCCGCCGACAAGACTCCGGTCATCGGCACGGTGGTCAGCCGCGTCAAGGGCGGCCTCACCGTCGATATCGGCCTCAAGGCCTTTTTGCCCGGCTCGCAGCTTGAAATTCGCCCCGTGCGCAATCTCGACGGCTACCTTGGCCAACAGATTGAAGTCCGGGTCATCAAGCTCAACAAGAAGCGCGGCAATGTCGTCGTCAGCCGCAAGGAAATCCTCGAGGAAGAGCAGAACGCCAAGCGTTCCACCACTCTCGAGCAGTTGGGCGAAGGCGCCGTGCTCACGGGCACGGTCAAGAACCTGACCGATTACGGCGCGTTTGTTGACCTGGGCGGCATCGACGGCCTGCTCCACATCACCGACATGAGCTGGGGCCGTTTGACGCACCCCCGCGATCTGGTCAACGTCGGCGACGAGATTCAGGTCAAGGTGCTCAAGTTCGACAAGGACAAGCAGCGGGTTTCGCTGGGCTTCAAGCAGTTGACGCCCGACCCCTGGCTGGACGCAACCGAGCGTTACCCGGTCGGCGCCCACGTTCATGGCCGCGTGCTTTCGGTCACCGATTACGGCGCATTTGTCGAGCTCGAGCAGGGCATCGAAGGCTTGGTTCACCTCTCCGAGATGACCTGGTCCAAGCGCCTCAAGCACCCCTCCAAGCTGGTCAAGCCGGGCGACGAAGTGGAGACGGTGGTGTTGAGCGTGAATCCGGCTGATCGCCGCATCTCGCTGGGCATGAAGCAGTTGATGGACAATCCCTGGGAAAACCTGACCGACCGCTATCCGGCCGGAACGGTGGTCGAGGGCCGCGTACGCAACCTCACCGACTTTGGCGCCTTCATCGAAATCGAAGACGGCATCGACGGCCTGGTGCACGTCTCCAACCTCAGCTGGACCAAGCGCGTCAAGCACCCCTCTGAGATCGTCAAGAAGGGCGAAAAGGTCAAGGCAGTCGTTCTCGGCGTCGAGCCGCAGAATCGCCGCCTCTCGCTGGGCATCAAGCAGCTTCAACCCGACGTTTGGGAAAGCTTCTTCGCTGCTCATCGCGTGGGCGACGTGGTCCACGGCAAGGTTCTGCGCACCGCGCAGTTCGGCGCATTTGTCGAGATCGCGGAGGGCGTGGAAGGTCTCTGCCACATCTCCGAGGCCGGCGACGAGGGCGGCGGTTCCAAGCTGGAAACCGGCCTGGAGCATGACTTCAAGATCATCAAGATCAACGTGGAAGAGAAAAAGGTAGGCTTGAGCCTGCGCGCCATTGGCCAGGAAGCCAGTCGTGCCCAGGTCGAGAGCTACAAGGCGGATACCCACAAGCACCCCGTCTCCAGTTCCACCACCACCCTTGGCGACCTGATCAACTGGAAGAGCGAGCGCTAAACCTCGGCTTCTCTCACCGCACTACAGACGACGGCCACCCACTTGGGTGGCCGTCGTCTGTCTGGGTGCCTGAAAAGCATTCTTCTGCATTGAATGCCGCCCGATGTTTCTTGAGTCCCCCGGCGGTTTCTCCGGCCTGCGGGGGATGAAACGGGCATCGCTCAACGCCCCTTGCTAACCCGCCAACTTGCTTAACCCCGCACAGCGGGGGCCAACTCGCTGTCTTCGCCAACGCTGACCGTTCATTTCTCCTTTAGATTGTTAAACCTACCAGTGGCCGAAAGTTCGCTTCCTCTTTAGGTCCATTGCCGTAGGTTTTTCGCTACTGAAGAATGGCCTCGAAGCCCTTGCGGCGAATCACGTTGAACAAGGTCAGCGCCGGGCCTTTTGGCTGCTTCGCGCCACGCTCGAGCTGCGACACATAGCCCACCGTCAGATTCAGGTAGCGGGCAAACGCAGCCTGGCTCAGGTTGGCTGCCTCTCTCAGCGCGCGAATCTCCTCGCCGCTGATCGGCTCGGACGTGCCGAGAGCACGTTTCCCCAGATGCCGCACCGTGATCTTGTGAAAGGTGGCGTCGTCCATGACGCCGATGCGGTGCTGATCCCCGGCCATCTCAAGAATGGCCTCGCTCAGCCGGCTAGGTGCCTTTTTGTTCGTCATGGTCAACCTCCTGAAAATTATTCAATCTCTCTGCGTCTGCCGCAGCACAACCACAATCCCCAGCGCCGCCAGCACACTGATCAGCGCGAACAGAAAAGCGCTGGAGTAGCCGAAGACGCCGATCACCGCGCCGGCGATGGGGCCAGTCAGAAAAAAGGAAACGTCCGCAAATGCGGTGAAGACCCCCAGCGCCGAGCCGCGGTTCTGCAGCGACACTCGCTTGACCGCTTCGACGCCCAGAGCCGGAAACACCAGCGAGAAGCCGAATCCGGTAATGGCTGCGGCGGTCAGCGCCACTGCGGGCGAGTGGGCCTGCCACATCATCAGCAGGCCCACGGACTCGACCGTAAGGCAGGCCATGGCCACCGGGAATCCGCCCGCCCGGTTGATGGCCTGGATGAACAGCAATCGCGCCGCAATGAAGGCCACTCCGAAGGCGGTCAGGCACAGCGCGGCTCCGTCCCAGTGGCGGCTGGCGTAAAACAGGGTCACGAAGGTGGCCAGAACGCTGTAGCCGATGCCGCCCAGCGCCAGCCCCATGCCGTGCGGGGCCACGCGGAACATCACGTCCGTGAAGGGCAGATGCTCGCCGGGAGAAACCGGGACGGGCCTCTTGCGGCTGGCCAGAAGCAGGCTGACGGCCCCCACCAGCAGGGTCAGCAATCCGATCGACCCCAGGCCCCAATGCTGATCGAGCACCACGCCCAGCGGAGCCCCCAGGGCCATCGCGCCATAGGTGCTGATGCCATTGAAGGAGATCACTTTGGCGGTGTGCTCCTGCCCGGCGCTGGTGATGCCCCACAGTGTCGAGCCGGTCGACCCCAGGCTCTCCCCCACGCCCAGAACCAGCCGGCTGAGAATCAAGACGGAGATGCTGAGCCAGGGGGTCGGGCGCAGGGCTGCCGCCGCCATCAGCAGCGCTCCGCTGGCCGAGCAGGCGGCCATGCCCCAAAGCACCGACACCTTCGCCCCGGCCCGGTCCGAGATGCGTCCGGCCCAGGGGCGGCTGGCCAGCGTGGCGATGTACTGAATGCTGATGACCAGCCCCGCCAACGCGGCGCTGTAGCCCATGCGCAGATGCACGTAAGGCGGCAACACGGCGATGGGCAATCCGATGGAGAGATAGCAGATGAAGGTGAAGTACACAAAGCTGACGATGTGCCAGGTGCTGCCCCTGCGGACAAGCTCGGCTGGTGCGCTGGCTGGGGAAGAAGAGGGCATGAGGGGAATAGGCCTGCGGTAGGAAGCGGTCTGACTCAAGTATAACGGAGGCGCTATCGGGCCGGGCCGTTTGGCCTTTGGTTGGGTCTTAGAGCCCGCCGGGTCTTAAACTGGACGGGTGCCTGGATTTTATGTGGAACATTTCGGTTGCAGGGCGGCGCGGGCCGATGGCGAGGCGGTAAGCGACTGCCTGCAGGCCGCGGGGCACTCGGTGCGGCAGCCCGCGGAAGCCGATGTCGTCATCGTCAACACCTGCAGCGTAACGGCGGAGGCCGACCGGGCCGCGCGCGCCTTCATTCGCCGCGCCCACCGCCTCAACCCGGCGGCCCGCATCGTGGTCACCGGCTGCTATGCGCAGCGCGAGCCAGGGGAACTGGCGCGCCTGCCCGGCGTCTCCGCCGTGGTGGGCAACAGCCACAAGGCCCTGGTGCCCGAGATCATTCTGGGCCTCGCCAGCCCGCCACAAGTCGGCCCGCGCCAACCTGGGCTGCATCAGCCCCCTGAGCCGGTCCCCGGCTGCCGGCCTCTTCCCCCCGATTGGGTCAGCGTCCAATCCCTGATGGCCACCGGCGGGATTCCCGGCCAGGCCCCCATCTGGGCCGACGACCGGTTCGCCCACTCCTTTCTCGAAGAAGCGCAACTGGCCCCCGGCTCCCAGACCCGGCCCAACCTCAAAATTCAGGAAGGCTGCGGCAATCGCTGCACCTTTTGCGTCATTCCCCAGACCCGCGGCTTCTCCCGCAGCCTCGCGGGCGCTGCCGTTCTTCGCCAGGTCGAGGGCTTTGTCGCCGCCGGGGGCCATGAACTGGTCCTCTCCGGCATCAACCTCGGCCGCTGGGGCCGCGATCTGCCCCTCGCCGAAGGCGAGCGGAAGCCCAGTCTGGCCGCCCTGGTCCGCCGCATCTTTGCCCGCACGGCCCTCCCCCGGCTCCGCCTCAGCTCCATCGAGCCCATGGACTGGGACGCCGAACTCATCGCGCTCATGGCCCAGTTTGGCGGCACGCGGCTCGCGCGTCACGCGCATCTGCCCCTCCAGTCGGGCTCCGACGACGTGCTCCGCCGCATGCACCGCCGCTATCGCCCCTGGCACTACCACGAAAAAGTCCAGGCTCTGCTGCGCGCCGCGGGGCCGGACCTCACCCTCGGCGCGGACGTCATGGTCGGCTTCCCCGCCGAGACCGACGCCGAATTCGAGGAGACGCTCGCCCTCATCGCGGCCCTGCCCTTCGGTTACCTGCACCTGTTTCCGTTTTCGCCCCGGCCGGGAACGCCCGGTGGGGAGCTGCACGCCCAGCATCCGGTGCCATCCGGCGCAGTTGAGGAGCGCATCAGGACCCTCCGCGCTCTGGCCGCCGAGAAGAGCCGGGCCCATCGGACACGTTTTCTAGGCAGGGAACTCGAAGCCATCACCTTGCACACTCCCGCGGATTTGTCCGCTCGGGGCCGCACCGCCGCGCTCACCGAGAACTTTCTCCCCGTGGACCTGAAGGGCAGCCAGCCCGCCAATCGGCTGGTTCGCGTGCGGGTGACCGGGCTGACCGCCGCGGGGACGCTCGACGCGCTAGCGCAAGCGCAGGTCGACGCGCCGCGTTTTACCTCGCTTTCATCTTCGCCCGGTGTGGCTGTGGCAGTCTAGAAGCATGAACACAAAGAAGATACTCCACAGCTTGGCCGGCTGTGGCTTGTTGCTGGCCGCAATGAGCCTGGCGCTCGTGTCCCCCGCGCCGGCTCAGGTCCCCTCCGCGCACAAAACGGAAAACGTGATCGTGGTCATGCTGGACGGGCTGCGCTGGCAGGAGGTCTTTCGCGGCGAGGACCCGGAGTTGCTCAAGACCCTGGGACCGGAAGCTCTGGGCGACCCCAAGGGACGCGCCGCCGCGGCGCAAAAACGCTATGAGCGCGCGACCCCGGCCGAGCGCCGTCAGGCCCTGATGCCCTTCCTGTGGAGCGTGGTGGCCAGCCAGGGGCAGATCTTCGGCAACCGCGACCTGGGCTCGAATTCGCAGGTCACCAACGGCCTGAACTTCTCCTACCCCGGCTAC
>Ga0302270_10005307_pt1 | contig 11778 bp, 14 predicted proteins | sample III_Bog_E2_3_FD_198773 | JGI IMG/M metagenome (GOLD analysis project Ga0302270, IMG submission 198773) | Peat permafrost microbial communities from Stordalen Mire near Abisko, Sweden - III_Bog_E2_3 | ecosystem: Environmental > Terrestrial > Soil > Wetlands > Peat | place: Sweden: Abisko...
TCGAAGGATTGGCCGGGCAACCTGCAGGCTGAACGTCGAGGAGTCGTGCATTACCCCTTCCCACTTGTGCGGAGGCGTGTGACGCACGGTGCAGATGAATCGTCGCGTTCCGGAACCTGTCTCGGCCCCTTCCCAGCGGGCTGTCTGCGTCGATAACTGCAAAATGTCGCATACGCTGCGACTCCTCCGATTGACGGATGAGTTGCCGCGCCAAAGGAGCTTTGAATGGGAGCCGAAAACGAGCGCCCTCCAACATTCGTTGAATGGGTCCTGGCTCTGCTGGAAGAACGCTTTCCATGGCTGGGATCGGGACAAGATGAACCGGTCGGCGGAGCGGATACGGTCGATGAACTCGCCGACTTGTACAAGTCGCTGATTGAGCAACGCGACAAGGCGAGTCGCGAAAACTGTGATCCACGAGCGTAACCGGCATCGGTCGTCGACACCTGGAGGATCTATGTGCAATGTACGGATGATTCGACCGGAGCCCGGCCTTGTATCGATTCCTCTGGAGAAGGCCGTTTATTGTAAGAACTGCAAAATGGTCTCGTCTTCGGCCCGGCACCGGTGCGGTCTCTGCGGATCGGAGAGGATCGTCCGAATGGCTCCCTTGATCCCAGAGCCTTGGGACCCAGGTCCGATGCCGGCACTTGCCATGACCGCATAGCGCACAAGCCGCTGCGCCCCTCAATCTGATATTCAGTGATTTGGAGTGAAGGCAGTACTATCCAGGTGCAATGCGCATTTGGAGTTACCGATCAGACAGACGAGTCCGCAACTTCCCGTGCACCGCACACTGACTCGAAGGAGTCAGTTAATTACGAAAGAGGCATTTTAGAGGATAATTAAATGGCACGCTGCTGATTCCAGGCACACCTGAGCAGCCCATTCGCTAACTTCGTACGGAGAGCAACGAAACGATGGCCCAAAGGATCCAGCACACTTATCTGACGCTCCCGCAACACGGCAAATGTTTCACGCTGCTATCGAATGCCGCTAAGGCGGATGTAAAGCGGGCCGTCATTTTCATCCACGGTTTCAACGGGAGCGCCCGAAGCACGTGGACGGACTTCCTGTCATTGGTTGATGATCCTGCAGCTTCGGGGGATTGGTGGGAAGCGGCTGACCTGTTTTTCTTTCACTATCAATGGGATTCCATCTTCCGTCAGCTCACGAACAATGCTCTGAATATCTACAAGTTCATCGAGGACATATTCCCGAAGCCGGAGATAATCGGTCGCGCTCACGCCTACAGAAGCGAAAGCTTCGAATACGAGGAATTGGTTCTTGTCGGGCATTCTGAGGGCGGGCTTTTGCTCCGCAAGGTCATCGTCGAAGCTGCGGAGCGCGATACGGCAATCCTCGATTTCATGCGCGACGCCAAGTATAAGAAGCAGGACCAACCGACGCCAGAGGGCATGCTGAAGGCTAGGTTGCGGCTCTTCGCACCAGCACTTGGAGGCGACATGCAAAGCGGCCTTGTGGGCGTCCTTTCGAGCCTGCCAGTTGTGTCTCATGCTCTGTCGTCCAGCGCTGCAAAGAAGGGCATGGATCAGGGGTCTCCATCCGTCACCGAGGCCAGGCGTCGAACTGACCGTTACGCAGAAGACATCTGGTTCGATTGTTTTCGCGCACATATCCTCTGGGCGGAGAAGGATTCCATCATCAACAGCGAGAAGTACACCGAGGACAAGCAATGTCACAACTTTCCGTCAGGCTCTAGTCATACCAGCGTCTGCAAGCCAACACTGACGTATCCGCTGCCTTTGGCCTTCGTTGAGGAAGGAGTCGATCGCTATGAATGTCAGTGATTTCGACTTCCGGGAAGCTGCCACCTCTGAGTTCATGAATCATGGCCTCGGAGCAAAACTCACGGACAATTCGCAAGCCATCATGCGAGGTCTCTCTGAGGGTACTTTCCCCGAAGCTGATCGATGGGCGATCAGCTTCGCCTGTGGAAGTATCATCGAGCGCGTGCTCTGGCAGGCCTCCGGCATTTGGATGGGATACTTCAATTTCGTCCCGCCCGTGACCGGATCTGAGAAGGAATTCCTTGGCGAGTATGCTGGGCTTCTAAAGGAACTGGAGATGCCAGCCCAGTTCCAGCAGCTTAGTTACCAGCTTGGACATCTCGACTCTGCGACAGACGTGAGCTTCTACCGTGAAACGCTGCCGTTTATTCCCTTAGGTCGTAAAATGCCCGAGTGGTTTCCTGCGTTCCAGGCTTCACTGATTACCTATGAATTGCTCAATGAACCGGCGATCACTTCGTTTTTCCTGTTTCTTCGGCAAGGTGACGTGGAGCAGTTCAAGAAACAAATGCCTAATCCGAACGCCGTGTTTTCTCATCTGCAAGACCGCGACTTTACCGCTCCATTTCATGCTGATCCCGAACGGCCAGAGCCCGTCATCGCCGGCTTTATCCGCTATACAGAGTTCCTATCCGCAATGGATGGTATCTTCCCGGATATTGCCACGCAGTCTTTCGCAAAAAGCGACCAACCGGTTCCTAACCGCATTGTGGACCGGGATATCCTCTTCTCTGTTTTGGGACAGTACCGGTGGCGGTTCCCGAGGAACAGCTTTGAGCGTTTACACGCTGTCCTCTTTGCGTTCGGTGAACTCGCGGCGTCGGAATTCGCAAAGTACCCTGCGATGGGAATTCAATGGTCGTTTGCCGAAACCTACGGTTCAATTCTGCACCTCTCGCAAAAGTTCTTTGCTGAGTTCAGTGAGGAAGACTTCCAGGGTGAGGAAGATCCCCGTGTGATTGATGAGAGGCAGAGAAGGCGCAGAGCGATCGATCTGCGCATTCAGGCGTTACGCGGGGACCGCGCGATGGGTGCGTCAGCATCTGCCTCGTGATGTCACCGAATGCTCGGAGGTTTGCGGATATCAGTACCGAGAGTCGACCAATGTCCGCCGATCTGAATGATGGTACTTGATTGACGACAGTCCAACCCGCTCATCCAGATCAGAAACCAGAAGCTCGCTGATGGGCGCATTTCTTGACAATGTGCCTTGAACCATAAAATGTCACCGAGTTGAACCATAAAATGTCATTGCCGCATTTGTAATCCCTTTCAGATCTGCGCGTGTCCTCATAGGCTGAAAGTCTCTTTTGAACCATAAAGTGGCAGTAAGTGCAAAAGAGAAGCGTAAAGCGTCAGTAAGTGAAATTGCTGACGCGAGCAGTTCCAAGGGTAACTGCTGGTGTATACGCGGACAGAGAACATTAAGCCCCACAGCGCGAAACCCCGTGTGAAACCAATTGCGCCAACTTTGCATAGACCGGCGTTTGCAGTGCCACCACCAGGTGGCAGCGCCGCTCGCATTCTCTTTTGGAAGCATAACTTGGCACTTACTGACACTTTATGGTTCAAGTCACAGACAATTGTGATTTAAAGCATATTTTGGCCGGAAATAAAGCATATCTTGGCCGGCGAGGGGCTGGATGCGAGCAGCTGTTGGGATCTGAAGCTCTACGTTGAGATACCGAGAGCCTTGCGGGCGCCTGAGTTGCCAAACCCTGTGTCTTCCATTCGGTACAGGAACCCTGTGGACGCGCCACGCGGATTCGGTCTACCGCAGGTACTCGCTTCTGGAGTTCTGAGGCGATGATATGGTGCGGCCAACATATGCTTTATTCGCGGCCACAAATTGCTTTATCTCACATCTGGGCTTTGAATCGGGTCGTGAATTCTTCGGGGGAGGTGTTTTGCGTACCATGGTGAAAGACATTCTTGCCGCAATCGACGCCGAGATTGCTCGCCTTGAACAGGCCAAGGCTCTACTGAGCACATCGGGTGCAGTCGTCGCCAAGCGCAAGCGCGGACGGCCGGCAAAGGTTTCTTCTATAGAAGCTCCGAAGGTTTAGAAAGCCAGAAAGCGCCGCAAGATGAGCGCAGAAGGGCGGGAGCGCATCCGGCAGGCGCAGATCAAGCGTTGGGCTGCATTGAAGGGCGTATCCAAAGCGAACATGAACGCCACTGTCGCGCCGCTACAAAAGGCAAAGAAGAAGACTGCAAAGGCTGTTTGATAGGCTTCACTGCGGAATACAATCGATTCCGCGCCCGATACCGCGTTCTGCAGCTACAAAATCTCGTGAGGGGACCATCGTCATCCTCGCCAGATCCGTGTGGGAGCGTCGATCAACTAGCAACTGCCTGATGGACGGTCACATTCTCAGAGCAGTACCGAGATCCGGAAAACGTGCGCAATGCCGAATTATGGGGACCAACTGCTACGATTACGGATCGTTGTAGAGTCCTTCGGGGGAGATCGCGGATGAAGTTTACCTATAGCGCTGCCTGCGAGTGCGGCGGACAGATCGTTTTCTCGGCTACGGGTGAAGAGCAATTCGGCCCAGGCGAATGCTCGATGTGCAAAAAGACGCCCTATCTTATCGATCCGTTAAGCGTGAGTGTGACGGCTGAAAGGCTCCTGTATCGCAGCAAAGCAGAGCTGGAAAACGGAGACTACAGTCTTTCAATAGTAATCGCGACCATTGCTGTCGAATCCTATCTCACGAGGCTGTTCCTGAAGCTCAAGGGGATGGAGAACTACGCGACCACCTTTGAACTTCCAAATGAGTCGATGGAAGCACAGTGGGAAAAAGAATACCCGCGAAGCGGTGGATTCCTAAAGCCGAGTGATTTTGTTGCAATGCGATTCACCGGGCTGACATTCGACCAGTTCGTTATGAGCAACAATATCGCCGCCGCGTACGCTTTCTTGGGGTTGCCGAATCCCAACAAGGTACTGCCCTCAAGGTACTTTCAGGACGAGTTGTTCAATCGTCGCAATCGGATAGCGCATTGGGGTTACGTCAATTCGACTCGGCAAGAAGCCGAACATTCCCATCAGATTGCGGTCGCGATCATCACGATCTTGAGAGAGATGGACCGTTTGAAATATGGAGCTTCCTGAGTTCATGGGACGTGATGAACGTTTAGGCACTTTCGATCCAGACGATTAGTACGGCAAACGCTCTAATCTTGCGTAGTGTCCGGTTGCAAGCCTGCAAAGGCACTATGACAGCCCATGGTAAGCTTCGAAACATGGCGGACAACGAGCTGGAGATTCCCTATCATCTGATGGCAATTAGTGAGCTAGCGAAGAATTATAGCGCCGCGGCCTTCCAAATCGAAATCGCTGAATGCCGTGAGGTCATTGCTAAGCTCGCCGCCGAAGACAACCGTTCTGACCAGCAGCGCGCACGCTTCCGCATACTGCGCTATCTCGATTTCCAGTTGACGCGGTCCGTTAACTGGGTCGACAAGGAAGCTGACCTGATGGCGTGGGTTATGCGGAATCTCATTGAGCTGAAATTCTGGGCCAAGTTCGTTTCCGAAAGCGAGGAGAAGGCGACCCAGTTCGTCAACGAATCCAATGTCGACTTGAGGGAAGTTTCCGAGCGCCTAACAAGATTGATGCCGGACGATGCCGAAACCATGCCGCCTCTGCCACCGAATTCGGATGGAAAGCGCATCGACGTGAGGCCATCAGGTGATCAGGAAGAGTTGACCTGGAAGATGGCCTCGAAGCTTATACACCCGAGTTCTCACGTGATTAACGGGTTCGAGAGTACGATGAATGACCCGCACAGCAATCAGTTCTTTGCCCTTCAGATCCTCATCTACGGCTGGGGAATTATTACGATCTTCCACGACATTGTTTGGACGGTGTGAGATTTCCCCGCGCCTGCTTGCTGTCCCAAAGAGCGATTGGCGGATTAGTAACGATCAACGCCGCAGGCTTCGGGAGACTCGTCCGATCCCAGCTCGGCCGCAAGCCATGAAATTTCAGTCGCAATGCCGACTCCCAAGGAACAAATCGTGTTCCTTTACATCCTGCCTGGCCGCGAAGGGCCAGTTGCACGCTTAGGGGTACTGATCTGGGGGCAAATGGATACGGCTGATTTGCCCCGCCTTGAGAAGCTCGCGAGACTGATCGAGGTAGCACTAGCCGGTTGAGATTCGTGCCCTACACGGTGCTCAGGAGGGAGGCACTTGGCGCCAATTCGCGGTTGACATGTCTGCGTCCCAGCAACCGGGCCAACACAGACAGGAGGAACTAAAGCTTGACAGAGGCCAGAATCTGCTGACGCCGCTCCTCTGCCTCGATCGCCCTTTTGCGCTCGTTATTTATGTTTTGGATTCTCTCCCGATGAGCATTCTCCACATCCTGTCTATACCGCTCATTTGCCCGATCAACGAACTCCCTCGCCGAATTCGTAATCACTTGCGCGTCTCCACCTTCGAATCTGACGCTCGCGACATTCTGATGAAAGCTGTAATAGTCTGGCCCCGGACCGCGAGAAGAGCTGTAATATTGAGGACGCTGGAAGGCAGCAATCCACTGGGATGACGGTCTTGCGGTCAGCTTGAAGTGCAGTAGGTCATTCTCGAAATCCACAGATTGGATCGAGATCGGGTTGGTGATAAATGGGTCATCCACCTCGGATTCAGAAATCACTTGCGTTTTGAGGGCATTGAGACGTTGAACGCTGATTGACGCGTTTCCACGAGCGATGAGGTCTCGCTTCAGCTCGGCTATTGAAGGTCGAACTGTGGCATCGCGATCCAGCATCGTCTCTACGGAGCCGTCCAAATACGAAAACTGCGGAGCTATCTCAGCGATCTTTCTGTACCTAGCTCCAAACGGAACTTCGTGAGTAAACATTTCATTCAGGATCAACCCGAGTGAGTAAACATCAGCTTTTTCATTGATATCTTTCCCTTTGACTCGTTGCTCCGGAGCCGCGTAGACGAAATTCGCAAGCCGATCACCTGGTTTCGTTTCAACCGCAGTAAGGAGAGCGTCTTCCTCAAAATGAGCAATCCCGAAATCGGCGACAACCAAGCGACCTTGTTCGGACCACAAAACATTCTCGGGCTTAAGATCCCGATGCCATATCCCTTGCAGGTGCGCCGCCTCGACTCCATCGAGAATTTGTCCGAACAGCCTCACTAGTTCTTCGGGAGGCAAATCGCCGTCTATGACGGACCGAAGCGTCCCATCATAGAGAGGCATGACATAAAAAGGAATTCCGCCAGAAGTTCGCCCAGTTCCTAAGATCTGAATGATGTTCGGGTGCTTATTACTTGAACAGAAGTTGATTTCGTTCTTGAATCGCTTGAGCTTGGAACCACTCGCCTTTTCACCGTCGAGCACCTTGATTGCGTAACGATCGCCGCCTATATCTGTGACCGCATATACCTTGCCAGCTCCTCCCGCTCCGATCTGCTTGGTTATCTGGTACTCCTCGAAGGTCGTTTTGAGGATCGTACCTTTCCTAAAGGTCATGCGTACACTCCCTTGCTCAGGATGCATTTGTGATGGAAACCTATCGATAAGGATACTCGCATAGCAGTTGGCCCGAAATCTCAACGACGCTGCTGCCCACCCACACCCGCGCTTGATGGGCACCTAGGGAGCCACCGGCCTCAATCGGGCGGAACCGAGACACGGATTTCCCAGATCGGTCCCCTTAAACGCCGCCGTATCCAAAATTGAGACAATACCTGGATTTTTGCCTGATTGGAAGTTGATTGCGATTTCAGGACACCATCTTCCCCGGCCTATCCTCCGGCGAGAAACGCGCGAGCGGCGCTTAGGATGGCTGGCGCCACCACATCAATCTCCTTCTCGCGCATCAGGAGCAGCGGTACTCGATCTTCCAGTTCCGGATTCACACCCGTCAGCCAGGCCTGCACGACCGCCGGCGAATCGTGTTCGCTTATGGCACGCGCCACCTGAAAGGCGAATCGTAGACGGCTCTCTGCGTCGCCGTAGATCGCGCCGCCGGCGATCCAGCGATCAACCGCACGCGCGTCCTTGACGCCGCCGATATAAGCAGTCAGTTTCCGCCCAATGATCTCGACCAGCGTCTCGACGACCTTCGAAGCAGGAAGCCGAAGCGCCTCCCGGTGGGCTAACAGGTCGGGCCTGGGAAGCAATGGTGTGTCCATGGCGGACCTCCTGATTGAGATCTCTCAGCATAGCGATGGGCGACCTATCCTATCGGGTCCACTACGCCGCTCTGGCCAACTCGATTCGCATGATGGGCGCGGAGCGCCGAGCCGATGCCGAGCCGGAGTGCGGCCCCATCGGCGGCTGCGGCAGCAATTCAGCTAGCGGCCAAACGGAGATGTTGCCGCATACGCCGCAACACCCCCCACTGGAGTTCGAGACCGAGGCGCAACTCTCGCAGTAGACGGCTTCGACAACCGGAATGCTGACGAGGTTGCGGCGCGGACGCAGAATGCTGATCTCTCCCATGATTTCCTCCTGGCGCTCAACCGTCCGTTAGGCGACCTGCTGATTGGCCAGGGATTCGAGATCCTCGACCAGTTGCTTTAACGCCGCCAGGCTCGGCAGTTCGGTGACCGACGCGATCTTGAAGCGCTCCGTCACGGCGAAGAAATGCGCGTCGCCAGCCATCTCAGCCAGTTGGCGCAGCCGCTCGAAACCGCGCGCTGCAGCTTGCATCTTCTCGATGGTCTGCTTCTGCCGCTCCGCGTTGGGAATGGTCCGCGCGTCAGCGCTGTGCCCGGCCCGGCGCAGAACCTCCCCGTAGATCGGCTCGCCCAGCGTCCCGCGAAAACCCTCGATCTCGGCCGTCAACCGCTGATCGACCGGGCCGCGCGTGTCGCCGGCCAGGCCGTTCGCCTGAGCCATGGTCATGCCCGGCGGCAGCGCCCACTCGGGCAATGTGGGTATCGCCATCGGCTCTCCACGCCCATTCAGCCGCAACCGAGTCTCCCCGAAGCGATAGAGGTAGCGGCCCAGCCCGAAACAGCTACAGGCCCGCTTGAAGGCTTGGGCGTCCGCCGCCGTGACGGCGTTTTCGCGATCAGCCCACTCTTCGCCGGTGCCTGTGTGGCTGCCCAGCCGCGTGATCGTCAAGGCCGTGGCCACCAGCACCTTGCTGGTGACGATGGACTTGCCCCGCTCCATGCGACACAGCGACGGCACGGTCGAGATGGTGTACTCGCGCGTCCAGCCCGACGGCGTGAAGAGCTCGCTGAGCCGGTCCGTGTAGGCGCGCGGATCGGCAAAGGGCAGGATGACGCCGCTCCGGCCATAGTCGAAGGTGCGCATCACGCGCCACTTGATCAGCGCCGGATCGAACGGCGCTTCGAGCTGCGCGAAGAGTTTTTCGCGCTCGGCTTCCGTGAACTTCGTTGCAGCCATACCAACCTCCTTGAGTTGGGATCCGTCGGTGGAAATCCCAAATGCAATTGCCCTGTGTTTTATCGAGAGACGGGTCCGTTCCAGCGGCGAGACGGTGTACAGTAACTGGCAAAGACTTGTTGAAAGGCGGCTACCACGATGCCCCCGCTGGACCAAATCCGCGAAGAGAAGCTTATCAATCTGGCGAAGGCTTGCTTTGACCCGCTCCCCACCGAGGCGGAAGAGAAGGTTTTGCGCGACTCCGCCAGTTCCCTCGACCCGGATATGCCCGCTGCCTGTTCGCCTCGACCGACCATCCGCTCGGATTTTGTGCGCTGGCTGGCCACAGACCCCGAGGCCGCCACCCATATCGACCCCAAGGGCCTCCGCGCATTCGGCATCACCCTTCCGGACAAGCTCGACCTCCGGAATTGCCGCGTTCTCGTGCTCCTACATTTCCAGCTTTGCACTGTGAAGAGTGAAATCAATCTCCAGTCTGCCGAGACCAGAGGGGTATTCTTCCTTGACTCCTCGTTCGACGGGGTTATCAAGGCTGACCGAATCGACGTAGATGGTCCAATATTTCTCCGGGGAAGCAGTTTTTTTGGTGAAATTCGACTGTCGGGCGCGCGGATCAAGGGCGCTTTGGATTGTCTGGGCGCGAAGCTCAAAGTGACTGAAGGAAATGCGCTCAGTGCAGACCGTGCCGAGATCGGGGGATTCGTCTTTCTACAGCAGGGTTACGATCTCAGCCGCACTATGCTGCAGGGATTCGAGTCCAGCGGTACTATTCGTTTGTCGGGCGCGCGGATCAAGGGCGACTTGTCTTGCTCAGGCGCGAAGCTGAATGTTAAAGCGGGAGATGCGCTCTTTGCAGATGGTGCCGAGATCGGGGGCAACGTCTTCCTAAACAATGGATTCGAATCTGGCGGCACTATTCGCTTGCCGTACGCGCAGATCAAGGGCGTTTTATCTTGCTCGGGCGCGAAGCTACGAGTGAAGGAGGGGAATGCGCTGTATGCGGATGGCGTCGAGATCGGGGGCAGCGTCCTTCTAAACGTATTTCTAAACAAGGATTCCGGACAACGCGAGGATTTCGAGTCCAGCGGTACGATTCGCCTGCTGGGCGCACAGATCAAGGGCATTTTGTCTTGTTCGGGCGCTAAGCTGAAGGCGTCAGTGGGGGACGCGCTCTTTGCTGATTGCGCCGTGATTGGGGCCAATGTCTCTCTAGACAAGGGCTTCGAGTCCAGTGGCGCTATACGCCTGCTGGGCGCGCGGATTGGCGGGGAACTAGCATTTATCGGCGCGAAGACAACTTTAGTCGTTTGCAAGGATCTGCATCTCAGGGGAGACATGTGGTGGACGGGCGTTCAGGAATCTCAAGAGGCCATTCTTGATTTGACTGGCGCTTCCGTGAAAAGCTTGCACGACGACCGAGAGAGTTGGCCTTCCCCTGGGCATCTTACCCTCGACGGACTAGCCTATGAAGAGCTGGCCCTGCACGAGCGACCATCTGAAGAGCAGGTCAGGAGCAACGCCCACGGTCCTGAACTCCCATTCAAGTGCGAAGAGCGCATTGAATGGCTCATGCTACAGTCTTCCGAACGTCTGATCAAGCCCGGGCCGTGGATGCAACTCTCCGAGCTTTTGGAAGCCAAAGGCGATCGCAAGGGTGCGAAGCATGTAATCTTCAAATACCGAACTTTGCTGGCCAAGGAAAAGGAGTTTCACCCGCTTCGTTCGCTGTTCAGATTGTTGTTTCGCATCGGGACTTTTCGACATGTGTGGCCTTACTTTCGGCACCCGAATCGAAGCTGGGCCATCGCCTTCGCTTGGTTGGAAGAAGCGCCGATACGCATCTGCTGGTCAATTGCGCTCACCCTGACGGTGGGTACACTGATCTTTGCGGGAGCCTTTAATAGTGGCGCAATGCTCGCATCGGTTCAAATTCAGCCCAATGCAGTTCTGCCGAATGGGGAGAGTAAAAACTTATCGGCACACTATCCGCTGTCTCAGCCGTTTTTGTATGCGCTGGAAAATGCTGTTCCGCTGGTGAAGCTGGGGATGGACGAGAAGTGGATGCCGGACCCGAAGCATAAGCCGCAGCCATGGTTTCCGCAGTTTCGTTGGCTGGATTGGTTGGGGAGGTTCAACAGCTATTGGTTTTTAGTGATGAGCCGCGTGCTGCTCATCTTTTTAGGCTGGTTCCAGGCTGGTGTCTTAGGTGCGGTGCTCCTGAGACGCTTCAAGGAGTAAGTGGACCGTTTGAGCGCCGACCCACTCATATGGTGGCATCGCTGTCGGCGAGAGTCATACTCGCTGCCTGCGAGATCCACGAGGCCTTCTCCCGAAAGCCGAAGCCCAAATCGATCCAGAACATCGATGCGGTCGTTTTCGATGCACCGATACCAGAGTAAAAATATCATCGGTCATGGAATGCGCTGCAGAACCCAGGATTTTCAGCTTCGACTATTTCAATATTGGTTCGGGTCTAATACGGTTTTACGCGGTTTTCGCCGTGTTCACATTGATAAGCTGCACAAAGAGAAAGACTTGCGGTGAAATCAGCGACTCCGCTGTGCAGTTTTGCTGTTGCGG
>Ga0302270_10005315_pt1 | contig 11769 bp, 9 predicted proteins | sample III_Bog_E2_3_FD_198773 | JGI IMG/M metagenome (GOLD analysis project Ga0302270, IMG submission 198773) | Peat permafrost microbial communities from Stordalen Mire near Abisko, Sweden - III_Bog_E2_3 | ecosystem: Environmental > Terrestrial > Soil > Wetlands > Peat | place: Sweden: Abisko...
AGGTGCGAGCCAGGTCGTCGTAGAGACGTCCCGCCTCGCCTTCCGTATCGTCCCTGCGATAACTGATGAAGATCGCGCGCCCCACGTCGCCTCCGTTGAACCGGCCCAATCCAGACAGTCCTTTGCCGATGCCAGAATAGGCGGAAATGGTTCGCTGGGCAAGAAAGAACGGCGTGGGCCGGCAACTATCTCTCAACATGCCCTTCGACAGCCCTCTGCCCGCTCCCGGCGATGGGGGCAGGACCGGCGCGATTCGGGAATTCAGACCGTGGCGCCCCAATTCCGTTTGGGGGTGAGACACTCGCTGTTAGAGTTCTCCTGCATGGCCTCCTTTCTGGGGAGCTTGCGACTAATGTACGATACCGGAAAGCAGTTCATTTGCCCTGAAGAGGCGGTCTGTGTACATCAGCAAGATTTCGTTGAAAAACATCCGCGGCTTCGAGTCCTTGGATTTTGATCTCGACAGAGGCGACGGCCAATTTGCTGGTTGGACGGTGTTCACCGGAAGTAACGGCTCGGGGAAGAGTACCCTACTCAAGGCGATTGGGTTTTGTCTTGTGCCGCCCGATGCAAGGATCACTCTGTCTAACCCCTTATACTTTCCAAGTAGGAATCCTATCGGCCCCGATTGCGGGATCGATCTGCGTTTTTTGCGCTCAGAAACTGACGATGAACTTCCTAGTGCTGAAGGCTGGCCGTATCCCGACTACCATGAGGGCATTTCCTTCCGCGGTCTAATTGGATGGAACGAGGGCGGGATTTTTACATGGACCGAGCATAGTGCTGATAGGCCCCTCAAAGGCTGGTTTTCCTGTGGCTACGGCCCGTTCCGCCGCATTACCAGCCCGAAAGAAAATGTCGAACAGGTCCAGCGGTCGAAGGACTCCGAGCGATTCGCAACGTTGTTCTTCGAAGCTGCAACACTCTCCGAAATTGACCCTTGGTTGACTACGCTTAAGTTTCAACAGCTTGAAGGATCGGAAGTCGCTGCGGGGCAACTCACCTTTTTCCTGGATCTAATCGGGGACAGTCTCTTGCCTGATGGCTTTTCCGTTGATCGGGTCGATTCCAAAGGTCTTTGGCTTAAGAACTCAGACGGCGTAGAGCTTTCCTGGTTCGACATGAGCGACGGGCACCGGGTCGCAATTATTCTGGTTGCCGACATAGTACGCCACATGATTGCGGCTTACGGCCTTGAAGCTCTCTACGACCGCGATGCAGAAGGAAAGCTCTTCATCAAGCGTAGCGGCGTGGTCCTGATCGACGAGATTGACGCCCACCTGCATCCTGAGTGGCAGCGAGAAATTGGTTTTTGGCTCAAGGATCATTTCCCAAAGGTTCAATTCCTAGTGACGACGCACAGCCCCATCATTCTGCAAGCTGCTGACCCCAATGGGCTATTTGTTTTGCCCGAGCCAGGAAGCGGAGAGAAGCCGCGCCCGCTCACGCAAGAGGAGTATCAGAAGATCATTGCTTCGAGGCCGGATTCCATTCTGCTGTCGCCTGCGTTCGGTATGGAAAATACGCGCTCTGAGCCTGTAGTGGAGAAGCGGGCTCGTTACTCGCATTTGCAAGCAAAGAAGCGGGCGGGCGGCAAACTCTCTGCTGTCGAGGCTGACGAATGCATGAATTTGCTTCCATTCGTCTCTGTGGATGGAGAGGCATAATCAGCGATGCGACGGATAGAACGAGTGGCCTTGGCCCAGGAAACGGGCAACGCACTTCGGTTGCTCCAAGAGGAGGTCGATGCCCAGAGAGGACAGACAGTCTTCGATCCAGGGGAACACTGGAAAGGAAAACGCACCTCGCGGCCCATTCTCGCCGTATATGCGAGCTTGAAACTCATGGCGGGTGCGCGCGAGCGATGCATGTACTGCGTAGACTCCGCGGGCAGCGACATCGAGCATTTCTGGCCAAAATCTCCACACTGCGACCGAATGTATGTATGGGAGAATCTTCTGATTGCATGCACGCCATGCGGGCGCTTCAAAGGAAGCCAGTTTCCGCGCACTGAAGATGGAGCGCCGTTGCTGATCGACCCGACCGCTGAGGATCCATGGGAGTATCTTGACTTCGATCCGGTTACCGGAAATATAAATGCCCGCTATTTGTTGACGACAGAAGCATATTCTCCCAAAGGGGAGACCACAGTAAAGGTGCTTCATCTGGATAGGCGGGAGGGAATTTCCGCTGGCTACCGTAAGACCTATAAACGTTTGTGTCAGCTTGTCACGGATTGGACCGATCGACAACTTCCGGTGGAATATCTCGAACGACTGCGTGAAACCGATGACCACGGGCTCCTTGGATGGTTCCTGCACGGTTCGGGTCAGAATGAGCCTGCGTTCTCGCGTTTTCGCGAACGGCATCAGGAGGCTTGGGCCGTCTGCCAGCAATCATTCTGTTGACCGGAACGACCCTTGATTGAGGCCAGATCGCCCGTATGCACTTATCGAGCGCAGACAGGGAACGAAAGTCCCCCAGAGTTCATCTGTTTGCCTACACGGGGCTTCAACTGTTGACGGCCCTCACCGCTCGGTCATGGGTTCGTACCGATCTGTCACAGACTGACCTGCGCCGGAAAGGGTGGGCGACGCGGAAGCTGGCGGGCGGCCAAGGTGCCGGTGATTTGCGGCGCGGAGGCTGTCCTCCTGTACACTGGAGTGTTTATGGCCATGAAAAACAAATATCCCATCGGCATTCTGGGCGCGACCGGCATGGTCGGGCAGCGGTACATTCAGCTTCTTGAGAGCCATCCGTGGTTCGAGGTGGCCTGGCTGGCGGCCAGCGACCGGTCGAGCGGCAAGCTGTACGGCGAAGCCGCCAACTGGCGCCTGGACACTCCCATGCCCAAGCGCATTGCCGCCATGACGGTGCAGCCCGCCGATCCGGTGGACGCGCCCAAGATCATCTTCGCCTCGGTGGATGCGGCCTATGCGCGGGAGCTGGAGCCGCGGTTTGCCGATGCGGGCTGCGCCGTGCTTTCCAATTCCAGCGCCTTCCGCATGACGCCCAACGTTCCGCTGGTGATTCCGGAGATCAATGCCGACCACCTGCACCTGATCGAGGAGCAGCCGTCGCGGAAGTTGTCCGGCGGCTACATGGTGACCAATCCCAACTGCTCCACCATCGGGCTGGTGATGGCGCTGAAGCCCATCGAGGAGCGGTTCGGCATTGAGCAGATTTTCGTCACCACGATGCAGGCGGTCTCCGGCGCGGGCTACCCCGGCGTGCCCTCCATGGACATTCTGGGCAACGTGGTGCCCTACATCGGCAGCGAAGAAGAAAAGATGGAGGCCGAGACGCTGAAGCTGCTGGGCAGGCTGGAAGGCCACTCCGTCACGCCGCTCGACGCGCGCATTACGGCGCACTGCAACCGCGTCGCGGTGGAGGATGGGCACACCGAATGCGTGAGCATCAAGCTGGGCGGCAAGCTGGGCCGGCCGGCCACGCGGGAAGACATTCTGGCCGCATGGGCGGAGTTTCGGCCGCTGGCCGGGCAGGGATTGCCGACGGCTCCCGAGCAGCCCGTTGAGTGGGCGCCGCAGAACGACCGTCCCCAGCCGCGGCTGGACCGCAATCGGGCCAACGGCATGGCGTCGACCGTGGGCCGGTTGCGGCCGTGCGGATTGCTGGATTGGAAGTTCGTGGTTCTGTCGCACAACACAATTCGCGGGGCGGCCGGAGCGACCATTTTGAACGCCGAACTGCTGGCCAGCATGGGCAAGCTGGAGCCGGTGGCGGAGGCGGTTGCTTGAGTGTGTGAGAGTGTGAGTGTGTGAGTGAGAGTGTGTGAGTGTGGGTGAACGACCCGAACAATCGGGGGCCTTGGCCCCAGAAGTACGCTAGGACAAAGCGCATGAGCCTGGTAGTGATGAAGTTTGGCGGCACCTCGGTGGAGGACCCGGCAGCCATCGGTCGTACCGCGGCAATCGTGGCCGGGCGCGTCGCCCAGGGCAAGCAGCCGGTGGTGGTGGTCAGCGCCATGGCCAAAGTCACCGACCAGTTGCTGCGCGCCGCCGCGGCGGCCTCGGTAGGGGACCGCACCGGGGCGCTGGCCATCAGTTCGCGGCTGCGTTCGCGGCACCGCGACACCGCCGTTGCCCTGGTCAAAAACCAGGCCGACCTGAAGTCGCTCACCGATTTCGTCGACCAGAAGTTCGACCAGCTCGACGAGATTCTGCGCGGCCTGGCGGCCATCCTAGAATTGACCCCGCGCATCTCCGACCTGATTGTGAGCTTCGGCGAACGGGTCTCCAGCCGCATCGTTGCCGCCGCTTTCCACGAGTTGGGGATGGACGCGGTCCACGTGGACGCGCGGGAGATCGTTATTACCGATTCGCAGTTCCAGAAAGCGGTTCCGCAGGACGTCCTCATCGAAAAGCGCGCCGCGGAGAAGCTGCGCCCCCTGACCAACAAGGGCCAGGTGCCGGTGATGGGCGGCTTCATCGCTTCCAACGAGGCGGGCATTACCACCACGCTGGGCCGCGGCGGTTCGGACTTCACCGGCGCCCTCATCGGCAGCGGTCTCTCGGCCGAAGCCATCGAGATCTGGACCGACGTGGACGGCATCATGACTTCAGACCCCCGCGTCTGCCCGGATGCCCTGCGGGTCAAGACCATCAGCTTTGAGGAAGCGGCCGAGCTGGCCTACTTCGGCGCCAAGGTGCTGCACCCGGCTACCATTCTGCCGGCGGTCAAAAAGAACATCCCGGTGCTGGTGCTCAACAGCCGCAACGCGGAGTGCGAAGGCACGCGCATCACTTCGCTGGCCCCTCCCTGCAAGAGTCCCTTCAAGTCCATCGCCGTCAAAAAGAAGCTCTCCATCATCGACGTGGTGGCCAGCCGCATGTTGATGACCCACGGCTATATGAAGGACATCTTCACGGTCTTCGACAAGCACCAGTGCCCGGTGGACATGGTTTCAACCAGCGAGGTCTCGGTTTCTCTGACCGTGGACTCGAACGACAAGCTGCCCTCCATCGCCGCCGATCTGGGGCAACTGGCCGACGTGAAATACGAGGGCCGCAAGGCGCTGGTCTGCCTGGTGGGCGACGACATTCGCGGCCGCTGCGGCATGGCGGCGCAGGTTTTCAGCGCCATCCGCCACATCAACGTGCGGATGATTTCGCAGGGGGCGAGCGAAATCAACATGAGCTTCATGATCGACGAAGACGACGCCGACGAGGCGGTTCGCTCGCTCCACGCCGCCTTCTTCCAGGACCCCGACCCGGCCATCTTCGACGTCGAGGCGCGCAAGGCGAAGACAGCCGTTAGCCTTTAGGACCAGCTTCTAGCTGCTCGCTACTAGTTTCTAGCTACTCCGGTTCGTTTTTTGAGCTAATAGCTAGTAGTTAGCAGCTAGAAGCTAGCAGCTTGAATTTCACGAGGCTCCCATGCTCTTTCTGATTCTAGGCAAAGGAAAAACCGGTTCCCTGGTGGCCGAAGTGGCCCGCGAGCGCGGCCACGGCGTCCGCGCGCTGGACATTGCGGAGAACCAGCATGCCTCGGCGCTCACGGCTCCCAACCTGGCCGGCGTGGACGTGGTCATCGACTTCACCGCGCCCCAGGCCGCGGTAGAAAACATGCGCGCCGTGCTGGCCCTGGGCGCGCGCATCGTGGTCGGCACCACCGGCTGGTACGAGCACCTGGAGGCCATGAAAGCCCTGGCCGAGAAGCGCGGGGGCGCCCTGCTCTATGGAACCAACTTTTCCATGGGCGTGCAAAAGCTTTTCCGCCTGACCGCCGAATTGGCGCGCCTGGAAGGCTACAGCTTTTCGATCGACGAAACCCACCATGTGTCCAAGCTCGACGCTCCCTCGGGCACCGCCATCACCTTGCGCGAGATCGTCCAGGCCGCCCATCCCGGCCTTGAAGTCCCCATCGCCTCGCACCGCGTGGGCGACGCCAAGGGCGAGCACATCGTCACCGCCACGAGCGACACCGACACCATCAATGTTCGCCACGACGCCTTGAGCCGCCGCGGCTTCGCCCTGGGCGCCGTTCGCGGGGCCGAGTGGCTGGCCGCGAAAGAGGGCGCCTGGGAGTTCCGCGAAATCTTCGACCAACTCTAGGGCGGCGCAGGTCACCCGGAGGGTCGTTTATGTTTTGAAAGGGCAAGGCTTTAGCGGTTCGTGATGAAAGTCGAGGCTATCTGAAACCACCCCCCCAGGGGCTAAAGCCTACGTTGAATTCGCGACACTTTCGGCAAGACTAAAGCCGTGCCCTTTCAAGACAACGAATTGCGCCGAGGCTCCCTAATCCTCGATGGCGCGCAGGGCGCTGACGCCGGCGCCGAGGAGGGCGGTTTCGTCGTCGGGGGGCAGGATTTCAAGCGAGAAGCTTTGCAGCGGGCTCATCTTGACCATGGTCTCCAGGTGGCTGCGCAAGAGGGGCAGTTCGAGGAAGCCGACGTTGTGGCCGGTGAAGTAAAAGCGGCCGGGGCCGGCCAGGTGGATGAAGGAGGCGGTGCCGGCGGCCAGGGCGCGGTGCCAGAGGTCCACAAACTCCCGGCAGCGGGTGTCTCCCTGGCGGGCCAGGGCGAAGACTTCCTCGGGTTCGAGGTCGAGGAAGCGCATGCGCATGGCGCGGTAGCCCATGATGCCCTCGAGGTGGCCCGCGCCGCCGCAGCCGCAGAAGCGCTCCCTGGGGTCCAGGGTGACGGTGATGTGGCCGCCCTCCCAGACGCCCTCGACGTAGGGCCAGCGGCCGTAGCCGATGCCGTTGCCGATGGTCCAGACGCGGGTGAGGCGGTCGAGCTGGCCGCGGGTGGCGGCCACCCCGGCGGCGATGGCGTCGGCGTCGTTGGCGATGCGGACCGGCGCCACCACGCCACGGCTGACCAGCACCCTGCCCAGTTCCTCGGCCAGCCGCATTCCCTTGAGCTGGGGCAGGTTGGGCGACTCCTCGACCACGCCGCCGCGCACGATGCCGGGCACCGCGACGCCGATGGCGTCTACCGGACCGGCGCCATTGTTGGCCAGGGAGCAGATCTGCCCGGCCAGCAAATCGACCAGCTCGCCGCTGGGGATGGCGGTGAGCGCGTCGGCCTGGTCGGCGTTCTCGGGATAGCGCAGCAGAGGGCCGATGAGACGATTGTCGTCCAGCCGGCCGCTGACAATGTGTTCGGTCATCACGACGCCGATTGCGGTGGTCATTCTGCCCTCCTGGGGTGGGTGGGGAGATTCTGTGCGGTCAACCTGCCTGGTAACGATGGAGGCGGCCCAGGCCGTTGAAGGCGGCCACCTTGTAGCACTCGGCGAGGGTGGGGTAGTTGAAGACGGTGTCGATGAAGTAATCCACCGTGCCGTTGAGGATCATGACCGCCTGGCCGATGTGGACCAGCTCGCTGGCCTCCTCGCCGATGATGTGCACGCCGAGGACCTTGCGGGTGTCGCGATGGAAGATGAGCTTGAGCCTTCCGGTGATGTCGCCGCGAATCTGGCCGCGGGCGGTTTCGCGATAGTAGGCCATGCCGACCTCGTAGGGCACGTCTTCGTCGGTCAACTGCTCCTCGGTCTTGCCGATGAAGCTGATTTCGGGGATGGTGTAGATGCCGTAGGGATAGAAGCTGGGGTTGGAGGAAGTGGCGTTGTCATTGAAGGCGCGGGCGGCGGCGATGCGGCCCTGCTCCATCGAGACCGAGGCCAGGGAGGGGAAGCCGACCACGTCGCCCACGGCAAAGATGTGCTCGACCTTGGTTTGATAGTGCTCGTCGACGGCGATGCGTCCGCGGGAATCGGCTTCGAGGCCGGCGGCGGCGAGGTTGAGGTCGTCGATGGCGCCCTGGCGGCCCACGGCGTAGAGCAGGGCATCGCCGGAGACGCGCTTTTTGCTCTCCAGGTTGGCAACCACGGTGCCCAGGGTCAGCTCTTCGACGCTTTCCACCTCTTCGCCCAGGCGCAGAGTCACGCGGCTGTCGCGCAGGTGGTAGCTGAGGGCTTCGATAATCTCCTGGTCGGCGAACTCCAGCAGCCGCGAGCGCTTCTCGATGAGTGTGACGCGAACGCCGAGGACGGCGAACATGCAGGCGTATTCGACGCCGACCACGCCGCCGCCGACGACGATGAGGGTGCGGGGCAACTCGGGAAGGTCGAGAATCTGGTCGCTGTTGACGATGGTGCGCCCGTTGATGGGCACCTTGGGCGAGGCCGCGGGGCGGGTTCCGACGGCGATGATGATGCGGTCGGCGTCCAGCGTGGTCTCGGTCTGCGGACCCTCGACGCGCAACTGCTGGGGACCGGCGAAGCGGGCGATGCCGTGGATGACGTCGATGCCGTTGCGCGACAGTTGCGCCTCGGTCACGTCCACCTCGGTCTTGATGACCGCCTGGATGCGGAAGGCCAGGTCGGCCATGGTGACCTTTTCCTTGACCCGGTAGTTGATGCCGTAGACGGTGCGGTAGTTGTAGCCGGAGAGGTGGAGCACGGCCTCGCGCATGGTTTTGGAGGGGATGGTTCCGGTGTTGACGCAGACGCCGCCGACCACCGAGCGGGACTCGACGACGGCCACTCGCTTGTTCATCTTGGAGGCGGCTACGGCGGCTCGCTGCCCCGAAGGGCCTGAACCGATCACGGCCAGGTCATACTTGTTGGCGCTCATGCGAGTCATACCCCCAGGGAAGTCGGAGCCAGCCTCTGCCGCAAGGTGTTTCGGCGCGCGGCGGCGACAAGTCCTCAACCGGAGGCTAACATAGCGCGGGGCGGCGGGGAACGGGGAGCACTGAGCGGACGGCATTTAGAGGTGGCGGCCGGGGGCTCGGACAAGGCGGGCGAACCCCTGTGGCACGGTTGTGCCGAATGAGTTCGCCCGCCCTGCGGTTGCCGGATTGCGTCCGGCATCCGGCTTAGGGCGTGAGTTTCTTTTTGAGCACCAGCACGGTGCCCAACTGGTTGAGAACCGCCTCGGTGACCTTGCCGCTGGGGTCGCGCTTGAATTCGATGGTGATGCCGGCCAGGTCGGCGAGCTGGAAGGTGGTTCCGCGCTTGGGATTCAGCTTGTAATCGGGCTGCCCCTGCACGCTGATGATGAGGGAGTTTTCGCCGCGCAGCGAGACCTTCAGAGGCACCGGAGAACCCTGAATTTCGTAGTCGCCGGCAAAGGGCTCGATGAAGCTGCGCTGGGTGAGCTGGCGGTCGGGCAGGCGGGTGAAGACGATGTCTTTCACGTCAGGCTGCAGCGGCATGGAGATGCTGGAGATGTCGCCGTCGTAATCGGTGAGGAACATGACCTTCATCTTCTGGAAGGGATCGAGCGGGTCGGCGGGCACCTGGAACTGATCGTAGTGATAATGCTCCAGGGTGCGGGTGATCTTGTTGAGGGTGAGCTTGAAGGTGTCGCCGGCGGGCTCGATGGTGAGGTTGCCGTAGCCGGGGTTGGAGTAGTCGCCGGGGTAATCCTTCAGGTCGTGCGAGGGATGGGTGCCCAGCTTGCGGCTGCTGTAGCCCTTGTCCTTGGCTTCCTGTTCGGATTTTTTGCCGCCCGCCTCGGAGGCCAGCATGCGCTGGTTCCAGGGAACCTGGTCGAGGCCGAGCAGGCGGTCGAAGATATTCATGGCCACGATGTTGGGCACCGGGTTGCCGTCCAGGTTGGTGAGCACCACGACGCCGATTTTCTCGTTGGGCAGGAAGGCGAGGTTGGCGCTGAAGCCGTCGATGTTGCCGCCGTGCTCCACCTGCTTGTGGCCCCGATAGGTGGAGAGGAAGAAGCCCATGCCATAACTGCTGTTTTCGCCGGTCTCCTTGTAGGCGGGCGAGCCGGGGATGGCCATCTGCGGAGTCTGCATCTGGGCGGAGTTGTTTTCAGAGAGCAACTGCTTGCCGTCGGCTTTGCCGAGGCTCATGTGGAAGAGCAGGTACTTGCTCATGTCGGCCACGTTGGAGTTGATTTCGCCAGCCGGGCCCATGGCGCAGCGGTTGGGGCATTGCGCGTCGAAGGGAATGCGCTTCAGCTCGGCCTTGAGGTCGCGGCCCTTGCGGTAGGGCTGGCCGAAATCGGCGCTTTGCTGAGTTTCAAGTTCGGAGAAGTTGGTTCCGGTCATGCCCAGCGGCTTGAAAATGCGCTGGATGACGGCGTCTTCCCAACTGGTTCCGTTCAACTGGCCGGCGATGTAGCCGGCGGTCATGAACATCATGTTGTTGTACTGGAAGGTGGTGCGAAGGGGCTTGCTGGGCTCCAGGAATTGCAGGCGGCGGAGGATGTCTTCGCGGGGAAAGTCCGACGAATACCAGACCAGGTCGTGGCGGGGCAGCCCGGTGCGATGGGTGATGAGGTCGCGGATGGTGACCTGCTCGGTCAGTTCCGGGGTGAAGAGCTTGAAGGTGGGCAGATAGTCGCGCACAGGCTTGTCCCAGTCCACCTTGCCCTCGTCCATCTCCATGCCCAGGGTGGTGACGGTGAAGGACTTGGTGATGGAGCCGATGGCGAACAGGGTGTTGGGTGTGACCGGCAACTGCTTTTCAAGGTCGCGATAGCCATAGCCCTTGAGCAGCGTGACCTTGCCGTCCTGAATGACGGCCAGGGCCAGGCCGGGGACCTTCCAGTCCTTCATGGTCTGGTTGACGAACTCATCCAGGCCATCGAGCGAGGGCTTGGCGGCCGGTGCCGCGGCGGAAGCGGCAGGGGCGCGTTTGAAGTTCAGTTCCAGGGGCTGGCCCTGGGTCCAGGTTCCGTCAATCTCCGTGGCATCCTTGTTGACCGTCCCATCGTAGGTTCCGTGTACGGCGTCGATGACCAGAGAGAGCTTGGAATCCTTGAGGGCGGCGGTGGTGATGGGGATGCCGTTGGCGCCCTGATCGACGCTGTCCAGAGAGCCCGAGAGGCTTCCGTCCTTGGCCGCGGCGAGGTGCAGGACGAGGTGAAGCTGCGCGCCGCCGGCGCTGAGCGTTCCCTGCCAATCTCCGGCAACCTGCGACTGCGCGCTCGAAACCGACGTGAGGGCCGCCAGGGCAAATGCCAGCAGTGTAAGTCTCCGCATGAATCTGGTTTTCATCTTTCTCCTATCTTGTGTGGAGGGCTCCTGAGCGATCTCCAGGTGATTCCAGTGGGTGGTTGACGACAGGCGGACAAAGAACGGAGCCGCACCGATAGAGCGTACGAGCCGGCCGGGAGAAAAGTTCAGCCGCCTGGGGGAGGCGAACTCCGGCGGTCAGGCTGCCGCCGGGGTGCGGCCGGCAGCCTGCGCTGTACCTCGCCAAAAGAACCAGGCTGAGGGAAACTAGGCCCAGGTGCGGATGCCGACGATTCCCCACCAGGCCAGGTAGAGAGCCGCGATCAGCAGTCCCGCGGTGGCCAGGGCCGAGAACCAGCGGACGCCGCCGCGAACTTCTCTCTTCCAGCCTCGGATCGCAGTCCAGACGCTCGCCAGAGAGGCCAATGCAAAGGCCAGCGAGGCGAGGAAGATGCCGAAGGACCAGATGGTCAGGTTTCCCAGGCGGTCAATGGCATTGTTGTTCGACAGGATGAAGAGTGCGACAAAGGCCAGCAGGCTGAGCACCGCGAGCAGAGGCCAGAGGCGCATGGCGCGCTCTTGCGGGCGGCGGCGCTTTTTGATGAGGCCGCCGATGGTCCAGAAGGGCGCGTAAAGCAGGATGGCGGCAAAGGCCAGCAGGAACCATGCGGTCAAGCCGATTTGCGTCATCGCGAGCCAGGTGGGGATGCGCCGCATGGCGCCGCCGATGAAGGCGAATCGTCCCTCGGCATTGGGAGCGAGCAGGGCCGCGGTGGCGATGGGTTCGGCGGCCTCTTTTTTGGGAAGGTAGCGGAACTGGT
>Ga0302270_10005348_pt1 | contig 11723 bp, 10 predicted proteins | sample III_Bog_E2_3_FD_198773 | JGI IMG/M metagenome (GOLD analysis project Ga0302270, IMG submission 198773) | Peat permafrost microbial communities from Stordalen Mire near Abisko, Sweden - III_Bog_E2_3 | ecosystem: Environmental > Terrestrial > Soil > Wetlands > Peat | place: Sweden: Abisko...
CTGCGCCGGCCCCAGGGTGCCGTCCGTGAATCGTTTCGCGAGATAGGCATACCAGGATTCGCCGAGCGGCAGGGCCGATAGCGCCACGCTGGTCCGCGCTCGCGGCAGGTACTCGCGCTGCAGGAAGCCGTGCAATGCCCGGTACGAGGGCAGGATGCGGTCGCTGATCACGGCGGTCATCGCTGCGCTCAGACGGGCTTGCTCGGCGGTGCCCGTGCCGCCTGCGCTTCCGCGCATGGACTGGTAGAACACGTTGGCCGGCGTGTCCTCGCCGAGTGCCTTGAGCTGCGGCAGGCTCTTTTCGACCAGCGGGCGCGGCAGGCTGTAGCCGCGCCGGACTCCTTCGCGCAGGTTGACGACGGCCTGGTTCATCCAGCCGAGGAAGCGCTCGGTCCGGGTCCGCCAGTCATCGAATTCCTTGGCGCTCGACAGCGCGAGCCGTTCCGCCGCGGGAGCCATCAGCGCGAATTGCTGCGGCATGCCCTCGTAGGGATTGACCGGCAGCAGCTCGTACGGATACGTGAAACCCTCGACCGCCAGCAGCCGCCCGCGCCGGAACAAATCGTACGTCAGCTGCGATCCCGCATCCAAGGTCGAGCGGGGAACCGCCGCAAGCTCCTCCAGGTAGCGCCGCTCCAGCGCCAGCGAATCGGCCAGCGTCTGCGGCGCGATGTTGCCCCCGGGGGTCGCGCCGAAGGCGAGGTCGGCGGCGCCCCATGAGTACCACGGCTCGAGCGCCGCGCTCTCGTCCCAATATCGTTCGACCAGAGCCCCCAGCCGTTCGACGCGCGCCCCGGAATCGGCCGCTTGGGCCGGAGGCGGCGCAGGCGCGCCGCAGCCCCAGAGCGCCGATGTGGACAATACCAGCAGGGTCAAATGAGAATAACGGGCCATCGGTCGATTATATGCCGGCGGGTGGGGTCATAATCCGAAGCCTGGCCGGCTGAGCCGGGGACTCTAGCGAGGAAGGACTTATGCTGGTCGGAAAAAACGCGCGCCGCGTGGCGATAGTCGGCGGCGTGCGCACTCCGTTCGCGCGCGGCAACGGGGCCTATGCCCAGGCCGGAAATCAGGACATGCTGACCGCGGCGCTGCGCGGCGTGGTGGACGCCTACGGCCTGCAGGGGCAGCGCCTGGATGAGGTGGCGGCCGGAGCCGTCATGAAGCACCCCAGCCAATGGAACCTGACGCGCGAATGCGTGCTTGAATCCGGGCTGGCCGCGGAGACGCCGGGACTCGACCTGCAGCGGGCCTGCGGCACGAGCCTGGAGGCCGCCATTCTCGTCGGCAACAAGATCGCGCTCGGCCAGATCGACTCCGCGATTGCCGGCGGAGTCGACTCGGTCAGCGACCCCCCGGTCGTCTTTCCGCGAACGTTTCAGCAGTTGTTGTTGAAGAGCTTCCGCGGCGAGACCGGAAGGCAGCGGCTGGCTCCCTGGTTCGGATTGCGCATGCGCCACTTGCGCCCGGTGTTGCCGGGCCTGGCGGAGCCGCGCACCGGCCTCTCGATGGGCGAAAGCGCGGAGCTCATGGTCAAGACCTGGGGCATCACCCGCACGGATCAGGACCAGCTCGCGCTCGAAAGCCATCAAAAGGCCGCCGCGGCCTACGCGGATGGCTTCTACGCGGACCTGGTGCGCGACTATCTCGGGCTCACCCAGGACGACAACATCCGCCGCGATTCGAGCCTCGAGAGATTGGCCCAATTGCGGCCCGCGTTCGACCGCTCGGGCACCGGCAGCATCACCGCGGGCAACTCGACGCCGATGACCGACGGCGCTTCGGCGGTGCTGCTGGCCTCCGAGGCATGGGCGCGCGAGCGCAACCTGCCCGTGCTCGCCTACCTGACCTACGGAAAAGTCGCGGCGGTCGACTTCGCCGACAAGCGCGAGGGCCTGCTGATGGCGCCGGCCTACGCCGTGCCGAGAATGCTGAGCGATGCCCGCCTGAAGCTGCAGGACTTCGACTACTACGAGATTCACGAGGCGTTCGCCGGGCAGGTTCTTTGCACGCTCAAGGCCTGGGCCGATCCGGCGTTCTGCCGCGACCGCCTCGGGCTGCGCGACGCCCTCGGCACGATCGATCGGTCGCGCCTCAACGTCAAGGGCGGCGGTCTCGCGATCGGACATCCGTTTGCGGCGACCGGCGCCCGGATCGTCGCGACGCTCGCCAAGACGCTCCACGAGAAGGGAGCCAAGCGCGGCCTCATCTCCGTTTGCACGGCCGGCGGCATGGGCGTGTCGGCAATCCTGGAGCGTTGAAGATGGTTGAGCGGCGCGGAACGAACGCGCTATTCTCTCGGCCCCCTTCGTCAACCTCGAGTTCCGGGAGCTGAATCGTCATGGGCCGCAACCTTGCGCTGACCGCGTCGGATGGACATCGTCCTTCGGCCTACTTGGCGGACCCCGCCGGCGAGCCGCGCGGCGCAGTGGTCGTAATCCAGGAGATATTCGGCGTCACGCGCCACATTCGCGCCGTCGCCGACCAGTACGCGGCGGAAGGATATCTGGCGGTCGCGCCGGCCCTGTTCGATCGCCAGGAGCGCGACGTCGACGTGCCTTACACCGACAGTCAACGGGGGCTCGGATACATGAAGGCCGCCGATCCCGCGGACGTCATGCAGGACCTCGATGCGGCGATCCGCCACGTGTCCGGCGCCGGCAAGGTCGCGACCGTCGGTTATTGCTGGGGCGGCCTGCAGAGCTGGCTGGCGGCGGCGCGCTTGAAGGTCGCCGCCGCGATCGCGTACTACGGCGGCGGGATCGATCGGCATCTGGCGGATAAGCCGCGCGCTCCCGTCCTCTTCCACTTCGGCGAGAGGGACGATCACATCAGCCTTGCCGCCGTGGAGAAGATCCGGGCGGCCTATCCGCAGGGCACCTATTATCTCTACCCCGCCGGGCACGGGTTCAACTGCACGGACCGCGCGAGCTTCGAGGCGGATTCCGCGAAACTCGCCTTCGCTCGCAGCGTGGAATTCTTACGGCAACACGTCGGCTGAAATCAGGACATCCATGAAACTCAAAGATCCACGGCTATTCCGCGAACAGGGCTTCATCGACGGCAGCTGGCAGGGAGCGGACGGCGGCGGGACGCTGCCGGTGCACAATCCAGCCACTCTCCAGCCGTTGGGCGTGATCCCCAACATGGGCGTGGCCGAAACACGGCGGGCCATCGCGGCGGCTTCGGCGGCCATGCCCGCATGGGCGGCCCGGACCGCCAAGGACCGGGCCGCCGTCCTGCGCCGTTGGTTCGATCTGATGATGGCGAACCAGGATGACCTCGCGATCCTGATGACCGCCGAACAGGGCAAGCCGCTCGCGGAATCCAAGGGCGAGATCGCCTATGCGGCGTCGTTCATCGAATGGTTCGCCGAGGAAGGCAAGCGCCTGTACGGCGACATCATTCCGGGACACCAGGCCGACAAGCGCATCCTGGTGCTGCGCCAGCCGGTGGGCGTGGTCGCCGCGATCACCCCTTGGAACTTTCCTTCGGCAATGATCACGCGCAAGGCGGGGCCGGCCCTCGCCGCGGGCTGCGCCATGGTGTGCAAGCCGGCCACCCAAACCCCCTATTCCGCGCTGGCGCTGGCGGAGCTCGCCGAGCGGGCCGGCATTCCGAAGGGCGTGTTCAACGTCGTCACGGGATCCTCCACCGCCATCGGCGGCGAGATGACCTCCAACGTCAAGGTCCGCAAGCTCACCTTCACGGGCTCGACGGAGGTCGGCAAGAAATTGATGATGCAATGCGCCGGGACGGTGAAGAAGCTGTCGCTCGAGCTGGGCGGCAACGCCCCCTTCATCGTGTTCGACGACGCCGATCTCGACGCGGCGGTCCAGGGAGCCCTCGCCAGCAAGTACCGCAATACCGGCCAGACCTGTGTGTGCGCGAACCGGCTGTTGGTCCAGTCGGGCGTGTACCAGGAATTCGCGAAGCGGCTGACCGCCGCGGTCGGCAAGTTGCGGGTCGGCGACGGGCTTGCGGGCGTCACGGAGCAGGGACCGCTCATCGACGCCAAGGCCGTCGCCAAGGTCGAGGAGCACATTGCGGACGCACTCGCCAAGGGGGCGAGCGTGGCCCTGGGAGGCAAGCGCCATGCCCTCGGCGGCACGTTCTTCGAGCCCACCATTCTCACGGGCGTGACCGCGCAGATGCTGATCGCCCGGGAGGAGACCTTCGGCCCCATCGCTCCGCTGTTCAAGTTCGACTCGGAGGCGGAAGCTATCGCGATGGCGAATGATACGGAGTTCGGCCTGGCGGCATACGTCTACACCCGCGACCTGGCGCGAAGCTGGCGGGTCTCGGAGGCCATCGAGTACGGCATCGTGGGCCTGAACACCGGCATCATTTCGACCGAGGTGGCGCCGTTCGGAGGAGTCAAGGAGTCGGGAACCGGCCGCGAGGGTTCCAAGTACGGAATCCTCGACTACACCGAATTGAAGTACGTGTGCGTGGGGGGCGTCGGTTAGCGGATTGCCCGGACGGGCTCTTATTTGGAAACACGTGCTCGGCAAATTCCTCGAGCTGTCCATCGCGACCCCGGACGTCCGGGCGTCCTTGGATTTCTACCGCCGGCTCGGATTCTCCGAGGCCGGGGTCGGGGAAGCGTGGGAACATCCCTATGCGGTGGTGACCGACGGCAGGCTCTGCCTGGGGCTGCATCAGAATCCCGGGTTCGAGCCGTCGCTCACCTTCGTCAAGCCCGAGCTCCTGAAGCATGTGGAAGCGCTGGAGATCATGGGTGTCGAACCCGGTTTCCGGCGGCTGGCGGGCGACGTGTTCAATCAGATCGGCTGGTCCGACCCTTCCGGCCACGTCATCAGGCTGGTCGAGGCGCGCACCTTCTCCCCGGTGAAGCGGCGCCCCACCGAAGAATCCTTGTGCGGCTATTTTCTCGAGATCGGCCTGCCGGCGCCCAGCCGCGAATCCGCGAAAATCCACTGGGAGCAATTCGGGTTCGTCGGGATGGACGAGCCGGACGCCGCCCTGCCGCACGTCACCTGCACCAGCGACACCATCGATGTGGGATTCTACGACCCGATCCACCTGCGCGAGCCGACGCTCGTGTTCGAAGTCGACGACTTCGACGCGGCCATGGGCCGGCTCGCCGCCGCCGGCGTCACGCCGGCCGGACGCGTGCCCTCGCCGCTCAAGCACGCGCGGGCCGCCATGCTCGTGGCGCCCGAAGGGACCTCGCTCCTCCTGATCGGCAAGCCCGAGGAGCCGCCGGCCGCCTGAGCGCCGCGCGGGGCTCACGCGCCTTGCCGGACCCGGCGCCTATCGGGCGATGATGCGGAATTTGACCGTGAGCTCGTCCTGCACCTGCAGCGCCCCCAGCATCACGCTGAAGGGGGTCAGGCCCATGTCCGACTGGCGCAGCACCGTGCTGCCGGACGCCGCGATGCCGCCCGCCGTCCGTTCCAGCGCGAACGGGATCGTGAGCCGCGACTCGTGCCCGGCGATCGTCATGACCACGGCCGCCGTCAGCGCGCCCTGCGCCTGCGCGATCGAGATGCTGCCGACGGTCACGGCCGGAAAACGCTCGGCATCGAGCAGCGCGGCGCCGAGCATGTTGCGCCGGGTTCCGCTGCGGGCCTCATCGCCCACCTCCTGCGCGAAATCGGCGCCCTCCTCGGCACGCGCCTGGCGGTCGTCGACCACGAATGCGTCGACCGGAATCTGCATTGAAAACGCGCCGGCGGCGGGGGCCCCGGGCGCGCTCACCCAGCCGCTCACGGCGCGATTGACGATCACGTGGTTGTGGCCCAGGCGCGCCATGGGACCCGCCTTGTACACCAGCAGCCGGATCTCGGATTGCTGCGGGTCGATGCGGTGGACCGCCGCGCCGGCGGGCGGCTGCGCCGCTGCGGGGGCGGGGCCGGGCCCCGGCTGCTCTGCCTTGGGCAGCGGTGCGCCGCAGGCCGTCAGCAGCAGTGCGGCGCCGATCATCCCGAATGTTTTGAACGTCATGGGTTGCGCGCTGTCTTGCTAGACTAGCCTGAAGTCTGCACGCGGAGCGTCTCGATGCCAACAGCGAATTCCCCCGCGCGATACTCCCGGGTGGCCCAATGGCTGCACTGGATCGTGGCCGCGCTGATTGGCACGCAGTTCGCGCTGGCCTGGACGGCGGATGACCTGCCGAACGGGGCGCGCAAGCTCGCGCTGCTGACCCGCCACAAGAGCTTCGGCATGACCGTGCTCATGCTCGCGATCGTCCGGGTGCTCTGGCGCCTCGCGAACCGGCCTCCGGAATTGCCGCCCGGAATGAGGCCGATCGAGCGCGGCCTCGCGCGCGCCACGCACCTCGCCTTCTACGTGCTGTTGTTTGCGATGCCGCTCACGGGCTGGATGATGTCGTCCGCCAAGAACTACTCCGTGAGCTGGTTCGGGCTGTTCACGTGGCCCAATCTCATCGGCCAGAACAAGGCGGCATTCGAGGCCCTGAAGGCGACGCACGATTTCATGAGCGACATCCTGTTCGCGATCGTCGTGTTGCACGTCCTGGCGGCCTTGAAGCATCATTTTTGGGACAGGGATGACGTGCTGACGCGCATGCTGCCCTTCACGAGATCGGAGCGAGGCTGATGAACGGGCGAGTGGCGGCATTGATCGGACTGTTTTGCATGGCGGCGCCGCTGCTGCGCGCGGCGAATCCGGTGACCAGCTACACCGCGGACCCCGCGGCGAGCCGGCTGAATTTTACCGGCGTGCAGGCCGGCGCCGAGTTCACGGGCACCTTTCACAAATTCACCGCCGCCATCGATTTCTCCCCCGACGCGCTGGCCGATTCGCATTTCGACGTTCAAATCGATTTGAATTCGCTCGATTCCAAGGACGGCGACCGGGACCAGACCATGCGCGGACCGGACATATTCGACATCGTTCATTTTCCGAGCGCCCACTACGTGACCCGCAGCTTCACGAAGACGCCGACGGGATACGCCGCTCAGGGCGCCCTGACCCTGCACGGCGTGACCAAGGACGTGCCGCTCGATTTTCAATTCACGCCGGCCGGCGGCGGCGCCAGGCTCGACGGCACCGCCCGGCTGAAGCGCCTGGAGTTCGGCGTCGGACAGGGGGATTGGAAGAGCACCGACCAGGTGGGGGATGCCGTCAAGGTGTCCTTCTCGCTGCAGCTGAAGCCCAAACCCTGATCGGGCCCGGGGCGCACCGGCGCTTGCCCGCAGGAGCCCGCTTTCGGATCAGCGCACCGGCAGCTCGCGCGACTTCTGGACCGTGCGCAGCGCAAAACTCGAGTGCACTCGCGCCACGTTGGGCAGGCGCGTCAAATGCTGGCTGTGCAACCGCTCGAAATCGGCGGTGTCCGCCAGGACCACACGCAGCAGGTAGTCGTATTCTCCGGACATGAGATAACACTCCATCACCTCCGGCACCTTGCGGGCGGCCTCCTCGAACGCGCGAAGATGCGCCTGTTCCTGCCTCTCGAGGGTGATGTTGACGAATACGTTCACGGGACAGCCGGCCTTCTGCTGATTGATGAGCGCCGCATAGCCTTCGATGAAACCCGCCTCCTCGAGCGCGCGCACGCGCCGCAGGCATGCGGATTCCGACAGGTTGACCAGTTCGGCCAGCTGGCTGTTGGTGACCCGGCCGTCGAGCTGCAGCGCGCGCACGATGGCGCGGTCATAGCGATCCAATTTCAGCCGCACATCCGATTCCATCCGAGCCTCCTCGACTGCCGGTTTTGACGGGACCCCGGACGCCACATATTCTTGCGCCAATACGGCTCTCCGAGACAGATTCTGCCATTTTCGCGCTCCATCGGGGTGCATTTGGCAATTTTTCGTCTGCGATGCGGATTAAGCTCCAAATCCACTCATCCCATCCCGGAGCTCCCTCATGAAGATCGGCGTCCCGAAAGAAATCAAGATTCACGAGTATCGGGTTGGATTGGTGCCCGCCGGGGTGCGCGAGCTGGTGGACGCCGGCCATCAGGTCCTGGTGCAGACGGGCGCCGGCGCCGGGATCGGATTCGAGGATGCGCATTATCAGGCGGCCGGCGCCAAGATTGCCCCCAAGGCCGAAGAGGTATTTTCCGCCTCGGAGCTCATCGTCAAGGTCAAGGAACCTCAGCTGGCCGAGTGCGCCCGCTTGCGTCAGGGCCAGGTGCTGTTCACCTATCTGCACCTGGCGGCCGACCGCGAGCAGGCCGAGGCGCTGATGGCCTCGAAGGCCACCGCCATCGCCTATGAGACGGTGACGGCGGCGGACGGGTCCCTGCCGCTGCTCACGCCGATGAGCGAAGTCGCCGGACGCATGTCGGTGCAGGTGGGCGCCAACTGCCTGCAGAAGGCCAACGGAGGCTTCGGCGTGTTGCTCGGCGGCGTCCCCGGCGTGGCGCCGGCGAAGGTGGTGATTCTCGGAGGCGGTGTCTCCGGCACGCACGCCGCCGAAATGGCGGTTGGATTGCGCGCGGATGTCACCGTGGTGGATCGCTCCGTCAAGCGCCTGCGCGAACTGTCGTCGATCTTCGGCAGCCAATTGAAGACCGCCTACTCCACCGCGCACGCCATCGAGGAGCTGGTGCGCGATGCCGACCTCGTCATCGGAGCCGTCCTGATCGCCGGCGCGGCGGCGCCCAAGCTCGTCACCCGCGCCATGGTCAAGTCCATGAAGCCCGGCGCCGTGTTGGTCGATATCGCCATCGACCAGGGCGGCTGCTTCGAGACCAGCCGGCCCACCACCCATGCGGATCCCACCTTCGTCCTGGACGGCGTGATTCACTATTGCGTGACCAACATGCCGGGCGCGGTGCCGCGGACCTCGACCTTCGCGTTGACGAACGCCACGCTGCCCTTCGTGAAATCCCTCGCCGACCTCGGCTGGCAGCAGGCGCTGGCGAAGGATGCCGGGTTGGCGCACGGCCTCAATGTCCACGAGGGCAAGCTCACCCACGAAGCCGTCGCCACGGCGCTCAAGCTCGACTGGCGGACCTTCCGCGCCGCCTGACCCGCATCGCGGTGCGCGCCATGACCCGCATGGCGGCGCCGCGCTCCAGCGCAGCGTAGCCATGCCCGGCCGGCCCCGGCACGGGCGCGCGCGCCCGCTGTTGCTACTGTACGACTGATCAATTAGGCTCGCGGGTGTCCGGCTTCCCACCGCGGACGCCTGATTCGAGGAGCATGCCATGGCGCGAAACCCACGCTTTGATGTCTTGTTCGAGCCGGTTCGCATCGGGCCCGTCACGGCGCCCAACCGCTTCTATCAGGTGCCCCATGCGAGCGGAATGACCAACGCCTTGCCGCAGGTCCGCGCCGCGTTCCGCGGCGTGAAGGCCGAGGGCGGCTGGGGCGTCGTGTGCACCGGCGCCGTCTCGATACATCCGAGCTCGGACGACTCGCCGCTGCCCTTCGCCTCGCTCTGGGATGACCGGGACATTCGAGCGCACGCCCTGATGACCGATGCCGTGCACGAGCACGGGTCGCTCGCCGGCATCGAACTCTGGCACGGCGGCGCGTGCACCCTGAACCGCACCAGCCGGCTCGCGCCGCTGTCGCCGTCCGGGATGCCGTGGCTGTCGACCCACCTGGGGTTCATGGGCAATCTGCGGCCCCGCGTGATGGACCGGAGCGACATCCGCGATCTGCTCAGGTGGCAGGCGGCCGGCGCGCGGCGCGCCATGCAGGCGGGCTTCGACATCGTCTACGTGTATGCGGGCATGGGATATCTGCCCTACGAGTTCCTCCTGCCCGAGTACAACCATCGCACCGACGCCTATGGCGGCCCCATCGCCAATCGCGTGCGCCTGGTCAGGGAAATGCTCGAGGTCACCCGCGACGCCGTGGGAAACCGGTGCGCCGTGGCCTTGCGGATCAGCCTCGAGGAGCTGCGCGGCAAGCCGGGCGTCGACGCGCCGTCGGAAGCCCATGAGGTGGTGCAGCTTCTCGGTGAGATTCCCGACCTGTGGGACGTCAAGATGGATTCCAGCCCCACCGATTGCGCGCCGTCGCGATTCTCCCCGGAAGGCAGCCACGAGCGCATCGTGGATTGCGTGAAGCAGCTGACCAAGAGTCCGGTGGTGGGCGTAGGCCGCTTCACCTCGCCCGATGTCATGGTTTCGCAGGTCAAACGCGGGATCCTGGATCTCATCGGCGGCGCCCGCCCCTCCATTGCCGATCCGTTCCTGCCGCGCAAGATCAACGAGGGACGGGAGCACGAGATCCGCGAATGCATCGGCTGCAACATCTGCATCTCGAGCTGGCATGACGGCGTGCCGGTGCGCTGCACTCAGAATCCGACGGCCGGCGAGGAATGGCGGCGCGGCTGGCATCCCGAGCGCTTCGAGGCGCCGTCGAGCGAATCGCGCATTCTGATCGTCGGCGGCGGCCCGGCCGGATTGGAGTGCGCGGTGACTCTGGCGCGGCGGGGATATCGGGTGACCCTCGCCGATGCGGCCAAGGAATTCGGCGGCCGATTGCGATTCGAAACCCGGCTGCCCGGTCTCGCCACCTGGGGACGCGTCGTGGATTGGCGCCTGGCCCAATTGCGCGAGCGCACGAACGTGAGCCTCTACCCGGGCAGTGAGCTCGGTGCGGACGACATCCTGGGGTTGGAGCATGACCACGTGGTCGTCGCCACGGGCGCCCGCTGGACCAAGATGCTGTTTTCGACGCTGGAGTTTCCGGTCGGGGAACTCGACGTTCCGGGCGTCTATACGCCGGATGATCTCGCCTCCGGGGCGCTGCCCCCGGGACCTGTCGTGGTGTTCGATTTCGACAATTACTACCTGGGGGGCGCCGTCGCCGAGCGCCTGGCGAAGCACTCCCCCGACGTGCACTATGTGACGACGGCCGGCAACGCATCGGCGTGGACGTTCATGACCAACGAGCTGCCCCTGGTTCATCGCGCGCTGGTCGCCGCAGAGGTGCGGATTCACACCCTGCATCGCGTGGTGGGGTTCGACGGCGCCGAGGTGACCCTGGCGGATGTGTACAGCGGCCGGGAGACCCGGCTGGCCTGCCGGTCCATCGTCATCGTGGGCATGCGCAAGCCGAGGAGCGAACTCTATGAATCCCTCGAGGCCCGCAGCGGGGATCTCAAGGACGCCGGCATCCTGTCGATCACGCGCATCGGCGATGCCATCGCTCCCGGCGCCATCGTCCATGCGGTGCACAGCGGACACCGTCATGCCCGGGAATTCGAGTCGGCCGGGCGCGGCGCGGCGGGCGCCGGCGCGGCCCCGGACATGGTGCCGACCGACCTGCCGTATGTGAGAGATTTTCCGGTGTGAGCGCGGACGGCCTCACGTTTCGTGTTCGCGCATGCGCGGCGGTCGGCTATGCTGGTCCCCGCCTGAGAACGACAGGGAAGATCTGACATGGCGACCAAGCGGACGGTACCCAAATTTCACCGCGAGCCCCGGGCCGTGCGCCGTGAGGCGCTGGTCGAGGCGACGCTGCGCTGTCTGAAGGAGTACGGCCATGAAGGGGTGTCCGTCCGCCGCATCAGCGCCGCCGCCGGCGTGTCCATCGGCTTGATCAATCATCATTTTCCGAGCAAGTCCGGGCTGGTGGCGGAGACCTATGAGTCTCTGGCGCTGTCGCTGCAGGACCTGCTGCGCCGCCAGGCCGAGGATCGGGCTGCAACCCCGCGCAAGAGAATCAGCGGCTTCTTTCGCGCCTCCTTCGCCCCGGAGCTGATCGACCCGCAGCTCTTCAATGTGTGGATCGTGTTCTGGAGCATGGTCGCGCACTCGCCCGAGA
>Ga0302270_10005360_pt1 | contig 11705 bp, 13 predicted proteins | sample III_Bog_E2_3_FD_198773 | JGI IMG/M metagenome (GOLD analysis project Ga0302270, IMG submission 198773) | Peat permafrost microbial communities from Stordalen Mire near Abisko, Sweden - III_Bog_E2_3 | ecosystem: Environmental > Terrestrial > Soil > Wetlands > Peat | place: Sweden: Abisko...
CTTGCAAATACGCAATGGCGGTATCTGTGAAAGGCCTAGCAACACTTGGCGAAACAGAGGGATGTTTTCCCTTTGAATTCCAACCATCTTTGAAAGCTTTGAATGCGGAAAACATCCCTGCGGTGGACTAGTAGGCTTCAACGACGAGCTAAGTGCGAGCTTCCCGTTTGCCCGAAATGGGGGAAACTCGCCGAGGCGGACTTGGGATTTGGTGTGCTGTTTCTGCGTCGGGATCAGTCGGCAATTCATGCGGCATTGGAGCAACTGCGGCGGAGCTCGCGAGGCTGCCAGGCGTTGGCCGACTTCACAAAGCTGATCAATATTGGTGGGTATGGCCTCGACGACGAAAACCTCGGCGCTCTGGCGGCAATCTGTCGAGCCGAGGGCTATCGTAGGCACCTATGTCGACGTCCGTTGGGACCCCTTCGATATTACAAAGGTATACGCCTTTATTTGCGACGAGTGGGCGGAGTGCACGTGCCTTAAGCTGCGGAAGCTTCGTAGACTCTCAAAGGAGGACCTTTGCGCCGCCAGTTTAGAAATCCGCAAGGGACGTTCAGATTACAACCGGTCTCGCGACTCAATCCTTGAGCGGGTCGCTGCCTTTCTTGATACCAAGCGTAAGTCCGGCGAGGCTCTCGCCCATCTGTTGCGCACGAAGGGTTCAGCTCAGCAGTTCCTAGAAAGAATGCAGCCCCCTCGGCTCGATGACGACGAACCTATCTGAGGTGGCTTAAACGACGTTGCTTGAGTGGCGACCAATCAGTGCGCAGGCCAAAGAACATCCCCGTCGATGTGCGCGCCTTCTGGAGCCTTCAAAAGGCCCAAGAATAGCGAATCGAGGCCCTCGTTTTAGGGGCCGGTTGAAAAGCAGCGAAGTGTAAAAAGCAGGAAGCAATTCGCTTTCCTCGGTCTACTCCTCGAGCGAACGTGTACCTGTGGAAACAATTCCCCAACCATGATTTTTGGAAGCAATTCGCTGACTTTTGGTCACAGAATTGGTTCTAACGACACATCGTTGTTCTAAGATACTCTGTAGCCGAGTTCATATGGGTTAGGTACGGTATCCACAGAGGATGCCCTCGGCGCCATTAAAAACATTCAAAGTGCGGACGCTAATGAAACGGTGCCGCTTTAATACATAGACATTCTTTATCCAATGCCTACATTGCTGATCCCCAATAAATATGTTTCCTCCAATAGATAAACTCACTCCACCGTCGGATAATTTATATAAGTTTTGGGCGATTTTCGGCCTGGTGGGTACTCTGTTCGTGGTAGTAACGCCAATCTACGAAATCGGACGCCATAGCGACGCACTTGCTCGAGTATCGATTGACGTAGCAAAGGAAAGCGCCGAGGTGCGTGCGATGGCTGCGCAAAGGGAAATCTATCAAGTCCAACTGGAGCATTTCAAAGGAACCAATGCTACTAAGGAACCCGACGAACTCATTAAGGCGCAAGCCGACTTTAAAAACCTCTCCGACCGTTGCGCCTCTGCAGCTGAAGAGTTGCAAGAGGCATCAAAGGAAGCCAGCAAGGAAAGTGCGGCGACGCAAATCGTCACATATCTCACGGGCTGGTGGATCTTCAGTACTATCGTCTTCGCAGCGATAACCATCTCGGGCTTCCTATCGTGGTACGCTTTTTTTCAACGCCATCAGGATGAGCTGCTAAAAATCCAGGTTGCAGTCGCACAAAAACAACTGGCCGCAATGGAGCTCCAAGAGCAGGAGTCGCCCTCCACAATCGAGGGTATGCCGAGACAATCTTCTAAGGTAACCGAATCTACGGAGGCAGAAGAGAACTCTGCGAAAGACGATGAGGCTAATGCAGAAGACGAAACGTAAATTCGTGAATGGAAGCGCCGTGGCTTTTGGGCGGCAATCGACCGACTGATGAGGGACATGATCGCCATTGTTAGAGAGACGCGGAATTAAGGAGGAAACCCCATGGATGAACAGACAAGACACATATTAAAGGGACATCTCGTTGCGACAAAGGCTCTATCGTCTGCAATGGAAAAGGCTGAGAAATCGAACGCCGAGGCGCATTGGCGGTATGTCGGATTCAGGGATTACATGCAGAAGTACCAGTATATTTTCACGGAGGTAGCCAAGCTTGTCGAAATAACGGCTCCGATTGGCATTTGGGATATGGCAAACGTTAAGAGTTCCATGGACACCGTTGGCCTTGTTCAGAAGGAATATTATGACGCGGTGTATTCTAATACGCTGATCCTGTCGGCGTTTCTTGAGAACGAGATTGGCACGAAGCAGGACGAAATCCGTGCGTTATCCGATTTTTTTCAAGTGAGTCTCAGGAAAGTGATCTTTGAAGAGCCGAGGACGGAAAGGGATGTTCAAAACGCTGTTGAGCAATTGCTGGTTGGGCGTGGTCTTTCTCGTGGTGTCGATTATGAACGGGAAAAGGGACGTGTTAAGGTTTCGATAAAGGAGACTGTACCTGATTTTATCGTTCGACGGCTATCGTTGGCGGTGGAGGTAAAGTTGTCGCGCGATAAGAACGCATCACGTGCAATCGTCGACGAGATTAACGCAGACATTCAGGCATATGGTAAGGCGTACGCGGCCATGATATTCTTGGTCTATGATCTTGGTTCGATTCAGGACGAAGGAGAGTTCAAACAGGGCTTGGTGTCGTCGGAGAATAACATCCACGTTGTTGTGGTTAAACATTGAGCTGAGCTCTTAGAGCTCGTCTGCGCGATCTCGAGGGAGAGCAAACGACAAGATACAATTTTAGCGGGTGTTCCTTGTCGCAATCGACTGAAAGCGACCTTTTGCGCCATATGTCCCATTCGAGCCGACGGGATAATGAAAACGATTGAAAGCCGTTGAAAATGGCGGTCAACGGGACGCAACGATAGCAAATGGCGAGCGTGGGAGGCTTCTGGGTTATCTGGTGCGCGCGAAGGGTCCAAAGCCACGGGTTAACGGGAAGAGAACCTCCTGCACATCCAGGAACGCTCGGATAAAGTGGAGACTGCGGCTGCGACTATTTAGACTGCCAATCGGCTTTCCCGCCGGCAAGCAGGCGGTCGACTGCCGAGCGGCTGTAGATCTTCCGGCGAATGCCAGGCATGGCCTTTAGCCGGCCACTAGCCTCGAGCTTGTAGATTGAGTCTCGAGAGAGGCTGAGCTCCTTGCACAGCTCCTCCGCAGTGTAGGCGAGCTTGGGAGGGATTGGCGGAATGCTGGCGGGCGGTTCCAAATGGGAGGATTCGAGGCGATTGAAGACCGGTGGGGGTGGAGCGGCGAGCCGCTTGCCAATCGTTTCCACAAGGCGAAGCGCGATGGCCTCGACGTCCTCGTCCGTTAGAGTGCGCGACATGGACTTTTTTCTGCCTGGATGTACTGGGTTGTGGGAGTCCGGAGATTTCGATTGCCATTTAATCGGACGATTCCCGGTACTTGAGGTCTACGCTCGCTCCAATAAGCGCCGTCTTAACCAAATACGTGAGACTCAACGCGCAGAGCATGGGCCAGTACCCAGTTGGCTTTAACCCAAAAAGAGCGGGCATCGATTCATTCCAAAGGTAGGCGCAGGGGTAAGCCAATGCGGTCACCCATAGAACGGTCAGTATGATCGAGGCAAAGGTGCCAGCGGTGAAGATGGCTATATAGCGCGTTATTGTATCCATAGTGGGGAAAGACTACGGGATTCAATGAACGTAGGATGCTGCCAATTCGGCCCTGCTTCACGTTAGCCCGAAAAGGGGAAACCCGGCGGGGCTGTCTTTGGCTAATGTTGATCGTTAACGGGGCGGGGGTGGGCGGCTTTCAACTGTTGAAGGGCTTTCAAGGACCCGCAACGACACGCATGTGACGAGCGCGTTCCGGGCTCCGGATAGCGGTCGCACGGGGCACAGATCCGTTTAGTCCCGCAAGAGGTGGCGATCAAAGTGCATTCCTATTTGCAGTAAGATATGGGCTAACTTTCGCGCATGACATATCGACAACAGGACGCTGCCGGTATATTCAAGATTCTTCATAGGACAGGTTATGGACATTCGGCGGGTATGTGAATGCAACGAAAGGCTAGGTTTGGCCGAATATGTCGTTAGACGGCGGGCAAATCGCCCACACAGATTTTCAACGAACGACATGAAACACTTGCCCCCCGCCTTTCTTGTCATGTTGTGCGCCGCTTCGTTTCCTTCTTTGGGGGCGCAGGAAACGGCGACAGCCGTCGTGTATTCCGAGTCGCTCCAGCTGATGCCCTCGCAGCCCGTTCTTGTCTCGGGCGTCGGAGACGAGACTGTATATTTCTCCACCTTTAATGGAACGGCAGGTGCATTCCTAATCGACACTTCCCAGGGCAACACGATCAGCGGGGAATTGCGACCACGGGCCGGAGCCCCTGGCCTCTATGAAGGCGCCTATGGAATAGCGACGCCTCTTGTCGAGTTGGACTACGGCTCTTATGTGGTGACGGTGCCGACGACGGATACGGGAGGTTTCGGGCTTCCAGACGTTCTGCAATATGCCAAGGCAGGGTCATTTTCTGCCACAGGTTCGGGGTATGATACGGCGGCAGGTGGCGCCACTTTCTCGATTTCATTCAGCTTCGCGAGATCTGCGGGTAGCGCCTCGGGCACCTATGTGGGAACAACCACCAGCCTTACCGGCCAGATGTTGACGGTTACGGGGACGGTGAACCTGGATGACTATAAAGGGTCGGTTACCTACACGCGTGGCACGACAAACAGCCTGAGCATTGCCCTCACGAATCTGGCGGATTCGACGATCACCCTCTCGGGCGCCACCACGTACACAGTGGAAGACTCCAACAACGTAAGCTATCCGGCGTTTGTAGCGTCCTCGTCGACCGGAGCCAATTACTACGTCCTTGCCGGCACTATGGCCCGCACAGGCAAGAACTACCTTGGGCAAATGCAGCTTGTGGATGGCCTCCCTAACACCTATTGGGCTGATTTCACGGGTTACAGGATTGTCCTCACGGACAACAACAACACGAGCGGTGACGGGATACCTGACTTTACGGATGCGCTGCCCACTGCGCCTTCCATTTCGGCTCAGCCGGTGGCGCAGAACGCGGTACAAGGTGGATCCGTAACGTTTTCGGTGACGGCCTCCGGTGGACAATCCTACCAGTGGAGTCTCAATGGCTCAGCCATCGCCGGGGCGACAAGCTCGAGCCTGACGATCGCAAACGTCCAGAGCGCCAATGCCGGGAACTATACGGTAACCGTAACCAATGGAGCGGGCTCCACCACCAGCATCGGCGCGACCCTGAGCGTGACAAGCGTGGGAGGACAGGTGTTCTTTACCGACACTTTTCCCGGCCCGTTGCTAAACACTGCAAACTGGTCGGCGTACGCGCCAGTCGCCGGGGCCACGGTCGCAGTATCGAACGGCCTCATTCTGACCGACGGGGGCGCTGTGCTGATCCAGAATAGCGTGCCAACCGACACGGAGATCGACCTTTCGTTCGCGTTCACGGGGTCGGCCTATGACTCCTTCAAGGTCGATACGCGCTCGGATGGATCGTTCCTGGGCAAATCCGGCCAGTTCGCTCAGGGGATCCGTGCGAGCTTCCGGATCCGGAGCGACCCCAGTGATCCGGCGGGAACGAGCAACAACGTGGAGCTGGACGACGAGAGCGCCTCGTCCGGCCAGACCGTCTTAGGGACCGCCACGTTCCCGCTCCTCCAGGGGCAGACCTATTCCGTGCGCATCATTGAGAACGAGACCTCAGTAAGCCTCTTCATAAACGACTTCTCGAACCCTATCCTGAAAGTCGCCACGACCAAGTCCTATGGGGGCAAGGTGGGCCTGAACAACCGGGCGGGTGCGGCTGCGGGGAGCAGCATCAGCGACGGTTCCCAAGTGACGATCAAATCCTTCTCGGTCTCCGCGGCCGCGCCGGTGCCCGGGTACTCGACGACGAGGCTCGTCAACATCTCTACCCGGGCCATGGTCGGCACCGGAAGCAACATCCTTATCCCCGGGTTCGTGGTGAGCGGGAACGGTCAGGAAGTGCTGCTCATCCGGGCGGTTGGTCCGGGCCTGGCGGGGTTTGGGGTTACCGGGGTCCTCACCCAGCCGAGCCTCGCCCTCTATAATTCCTCGGGCTCCCTGATCGCCGCCAACAGCGGGTGGGGGAGCTCGGCGCAGATTGTGTCGGCCGCAAGGGCGGTGGGTGCGTTTGATCTCCCCGCCGGTAGTGCCGATTGCGCCCTCCTCATTAGCCTGGCACCCGGCGCCTATACGGTCCAGGTGTCGAGTGTGGGCGGGACGACCGGCGTGGCGCTGGCCGAGATCTACGAGGTGTCCTCCAGCGGGACCCGCCTTGCGAACATCTCAACCAGGGCCCAGGTGGGGACCGGGGCCAATATCATCATCCCCGGCTTCGTGATCACGGGCGTGGGCTCCGAGCAGCTCCTAGTTCGGGCGGACGGTCCGGCCCTGTCCTCGTTTGGGGTCACAGGGGTCCTGGCCCAGCCTAGCCTCACGGTGCTCGACAACACCGGGAAGACGATCGCGGCGAATGCCGGCTGGGGAACGGGTACCAACTCGGCGCAGGTCTCAAGCGCCGCTACCCACGTCGGCGCCTTTGCCCTCCAGCCAGGAAGCGGGGACAGCGCCCAGGTCATAAGTCTCTCAGCGGGGGCCTACACAATGCAGATTGCCGGCGTTAACAACACGACCGGCGTCGCACTCGCCGAGGTCTACGAGGATCCCTAAAAAGGGAATACCGGGGGGCTCCGGCGCATCAAGGTTTGGGTTTGGCCCCCTTCCGGCCCGGGGGAGCCGGGCGTTTCCAGAAAAATCCAGGTTATGTCTCTCGGCTCTCGCTCACACCCTGATGCCCATCCCAAGAACTCTTGCTACTGGGCGGGTTTGGGAAGCAGTTTGGCGACCACAATGAGCAACGCGATGACGACCAGTGCCAAGGCTCCCCAGAAGACAATGCCGCCTTTGATGCCTGAAAAAGGGTGTGATGTGACGTTCCCCTGGGCTACCTCACCAAGGTGCGCCGCGGACCTGGGGGAGGTGAGTAGGCGGCCGGCCACGAGGGCCAAGTCGTTCATGGTGCACCAACGCATTCTTTTGCAGGTCCGCCACCCGGGGCGCTTCACCGCCAGGCGTACGTCATGAACATTTAGGTTTTCGCATTATCCTAAGGAAAAACGTGAGAAAATAAGCGACCGTCATGAAATTGGTTCGCGGCTTTGCCGACATCGGAGCGAATGGGGCTCTCCCTGGAACTAACACGTAAATGATGCGGCTATTATGGCTAAACTCACAAATATGGGGAAAAGGTTGGGCGCGCTACGGTGCCTTGCAGCGCTACTTGGGTTGGTGTTAATCCCGCTCCCGGAAGGCAGAGCGGAAGTTCCTGATTTGGCAGCCATTCCAAGCGGTATTGGAAATCCTGAGAAAGCGATGCTCGAGCACCAAAAGGAAATATGCGACAAAGAGTATGATGCATTCAAAACCGCCGCGGATCGATTGAACCACGAAACCGCCGAGCAACAAACGGATCAGGAGATCAGCAGTGTAGAGCATCTGATGGAGGCATACACTGCCGATGCTAACAAATTTAATGCGGCGGTATCTGCGGCCAAAACCGCGCTACGAGGGCAAATTGATAAAGAAATTACGGAAACCAGGAGGCAGCTGGGAGAATTGGGTTTCCATCAAGCCATAAGCGACTTTACATGGTTTTCCGGCCAGTCGGAACGGGCGAAACAAGGCATGGTGCAGAAGCTCGTCGCTCAATTGGCGGACTATGCTGCTTCGAAAGCCACGGACCAACTGCAGGATCATTTTTTGAAAAGTCTCGGGAAGCTAAGCAATCGCGACGTCAGCAACGTGGCTGACCAGATGGCTCGCCAAGGACTCGACAACGAATCGATCCAGCAGTGGATTCGCGCTTTTTCCCGGAATGCCTCGAGGAAAGATCTTATCGTAGACTCAGATTTCACGCTAAAGGCGATTCATAAGTTGAGCGACCTATCGGAGGCTCAAAGCGGAATCGATAAACAGACAATCGAAGGTCGGCAAGAGGCGGCGCTCTCCTTGGTGTCGCTGCTGGTCGATTATCCCGGAATCAACGAACTCAAAGCCGTTGCGGCTGGCATGGAGGATGTTGGCGAATCGTATGCGACAATCGTGATTCTGGGGCAAGGAGTGGACGAATTGAATGCGGCCACCGAGAAGCAGCTATTGAATCAAATTCAGCTGGTTAGACGGATGAAAGAACTTGTGGATAAGCGAAAATCAGTGAATTCAGCGGTGTCCGAATGAATGTTGGGACTGGAGATGTGGCTCGCCGATCAGGCGGTCGATGGTGTGCGACCTTGCCATGAATGCATTCCTGCTGTGCTGTTCGTGCGCAAGGGACCTTGTATTGGCGTCGTGAGGACTTGGAAGTGAAACAGGATTATAATGACATCCTTGAGCGAATTCCTGAGAGTCCGTCTTGGTATGACCACAACGGTGTACCTAGGTATGGTGCATTCGCACCTGGACTCTCGCCAAATATCTACGCCGACCAAGTAGGCCTGATAGAAATTGCCTGTCAGCAGTGTTACAGACGATTCAAGGTGGAACTTTGCTCATCTTCCGGTGCAGGGACCACTCTTGATGCCGCGATCCAAAGCCAGGGTCTTTCCTATGGTGACCCGCCAAGCCACGTCTGCACCGGTGACTCGATGAACAGCATTTCCGTCCGGGTTGTCGAGTTCTGGCGCCGTGGGCAAGGTGGCTCTGGGGAGTTTTCTCGTATCCCTGAGCTTGAGATCCCGGTGAGGCAAAGCTGGGCCGACGATATCGAGCTAACCTAGTGCTGGCCTCCCAAACCTCCGGGGATGGGGCGCCCGCGGACGCTGCCGCCCCGGCGGGTGTGGCAAACGGTGCAGAACGGCATACTGGGGTGGCGGGGGAGGGCGGGCCATCTTGGGGCATGGCTGGACGACGCGCACTAATCCCCTTGGAAGAACGGATGCTGCTATCGGTTGTCCGGGAACTCCCGCCCCGGGACCGTTGTCTCATCACGGCGCAGTGGTTCACGGGGTTCCGGATCTCGGAAATCCTTTCCCTTACGGTGGGATCCGTTCTCCGCTCCGGAGAAATCGTGAGCAAGATCGGTGTCGCCCCTCGGAACATGAAGGGCGGCTACGGCAGGACGAGGTGGATACCGGTCCTGCCGGAACTGCACCGCGCCCTGGAAAGTTACCTGGGGTGGCTCCGCAGGCGCTTGGAGCTAAGCGCCGGGATGCCGCTCTTCCTTAGCAGGGAAGGGGACCGCGATGGGAACCTCCGCCCCCTCACCCGTGAAAGCGCCCGGCGCATCATGCACGCGGCCTTTGCGGCGGCTGGAGTTGAGAACGACGGCAGGCTGGGCACGCACACGCTGCGGAAAACCTGGGCCCGGAAGGTCTACAAGAACAGCGGCAATGACATCATGATCCTAAAGGCGGCGCTAAATCACAGCGATGTCTCCGTCACCCAGAAGTACCTCGAGGCCGACGAGGACGAGGTTATGGCGGCGATCGCGAAGTGCGATATCACGAGGACCCAAAAGGTGGTTCAATTGTCGGAAGGCGTGCGAGCTGGAGAATCCAGCATTGCAGCGGCCTAGATCAACATGAGTTGCTTTCGGGCTTCCCATTTTGACCTTCCAGTTACGGGGGCAGGTATCTAGGCAACCCCACAGCATATTGCCTAGCGTGCTTGGCATGAAAGGCGAATGAGCCGCATGCCTTGACCGTGGAACATCTCACCCCTAACAAGGCGCCATGGCCATCTTCCGCAGCTCCGTCTGAAAGTTTCGTTAACCGTGGCTTTCTTCAAATACGCACCACCTGAACGCGTCAACCTGCTCGAAGTGTTGAAGATCCGCTTCACCCCTGGTGACGAGTTTAACGACCCTTTCGAGATCACCCCAAGCGCTAGATTCATGGAGAACCCGGAGTACTTCGATCGCTTCGTTACTCGCTGCGCCAATCAGCAGGCTTCCAGAGAAGTTGCAGACAGCAAGATCCTCAGGGAGGAGCGGGAAGAAAGGATCACTGAGCTGAGGGCCAAGCTGGGCTCCGACTTCAAGGGCAACCTGATCGGCATAAAGGGCGTCGCGCTCAGCGCAATGCGCACCCGCTTCGGCGATTACCGGATCCTCTGCCTTTCGCGCGTGCATCCAGAGGACCCCGCTGGCCTCCTGCTCTGGGCCCACTACACGGTCGGCCACACTGGCCTCGTCTTCGAATTTAACGAGGGCCACGAGTGGATTCGGGCGCATGACTCCAGGAGCCACGACCTGCGCGACATGGGCGAAGTCGAATACCGCACCGAAAGGCCACTGCTCGAGGGGAGCGCTGTGCGGCGCAATTGCTACCTGGCAAAGTCAAAGCACTGGGACTACGAAAACGAGTACCGCCTGGTGAGAAGCAGCTCGGACCAGGAGCTCGACTCCCACTCGCTAGCATCAATCCCGAGTTCCCTGATCATTTCCGTGACTCTGGGCGCGGATATGGCGCCGGAGGTATACGAGAAGCTTATGCGGATTCTCAACGGCAACCCAGCACTGGCTCATGTGAAGGTCTACCAGGGCGAATTGCATGTGGACGAATACAAGGTGACGCGGTCTCTGCTGCACCCGTGACCTACAGCGCCCCCGGCGCCGGATCCCGCCAGGCATTCCAGCGTCTCGCGAGCGGGCTGATGCCGGCGATGACGTCGACCGCGGGCTTCTCGGTCCTCCTTGCCTTAGCCGCATGGTAGACCTCCACCAAGCGGTGCGTGCCTTCCATTACGACCCACGGGCCAGCCGGGCCATAGCTCACCAGGACTGGCCGCCCTCGCATCGCGGACCACACGAACGGCTGAGTAAGCCGGAATGATGGATCGCCCTCGGCGAGCTCTTCGATCGTGCGAAAGTAGCTTGGGACCCCGTTAACCTGATGAGTCCCTTCGAAGTACTTGCAGAGGTGCAGCCGGCCAACGCTCTCGACCGGGCACGAGGCCTCGAGCCAATTCGTGGGGTTGGCCACGAAGATCCCAAAGAATCCTCCCCGGTGTCTGCAGATGGCGTCAACGAGCGCCTGTCCGTCATGATGGGATAGACCGGCGACAGCTTCCGAGCGGTCTGCCAGCGATTGATCGATCCACCTTGAGTCCACCAGGCGCTTCCTCTCCGCGAGCGCCCACTCGAAGACCATCGCCTCCATCGGCACGGTCCTAGATGAAAGGATGAGCATGGTGAGCGGGAAGCCTTCAAACGAAGCTGGCCATCAGTCATGCCATCCGAGCGGCAACGGGCAAGCGTGGAACAATGGGCGTGGAACACGGAGGTGGCATCTCACCGCGCGTTGCGCCCCGGTACGTACGCCCACGCGCGGGCCAGTCCTGTTCCAGTCTGCCGTTATCCATAGAAAGCCACACCGGTCCGGGCCACAGGGGCACTTTGGGCGGCGGATGACGACGAGTCGGGAGCGGGTGGGGTGAGCCCCAGGGGGTGGGGGAGCCGGACCGGGGAACGGCCAAGTCGGAATAATAGGCGTTCGTTGACGCCATCTATGTCCCAAGGGGCGGGCCATGCCGCAGGGGACCTGTTTCTGAGGCCAAATGAGGCCATAACGCCCCCGCCATCTTGGGGCGTATGAACAACACAACGCCAGAAAAGGATACGACAAACGGCGACGCGGGCCAGGACCG
>Ga0302270_10005364_pt1 | contig 11704 bp, 13 predicted proteins | sample III_Bog_E2_3_FD_198773 | JGI IMG/M metagenome (GOLD analysis project Ga0302270, IMG submission 198773) | Peat permafrost microbial communities from Stordalen Mire near Abisko, Sweden - III_Bog_E2_3 | ecosystem: Environmental > Terrestrial > Soil > Wetlands > Peat | place: Sweden: Abisko...
TCCCATTTCTTCCAATATGAGATGACCTCCTCGATGTCCTTGCAGACCTCGAAATGCGAATTCACCTTGAAGCCGAGGTCGCGAAGGAGCTCGAGCTCACCTTTCTGCGTGCGGGGCGTGGCATCCTTGCCCGCAACTTCATACCGCGCGACGTCGTAGACGAACATCTCAAGCTTGCGTGCCGCGGCGATCTTCGGGTCAAGCTGGCGGATGGAGCCTGCGGCGACATTGCGCGGATTTGCGAAAAGAGGCTCGCCCTCCTTGGCCCGTATCTTATTCAAAGCGACGAGGTTCGACTTCCTCATCCACACTTCCCCTTCGACGATGATGTCGACGGGCTGCGAGAGACGCAATGGCACGGACTCGATCGTGCGCACGTTCATGGTCACGTCTTCGCCGATGACGCCGTCGCCGCGAGTGGCCGCAGTGACGAGCAGCCCCTTCTGATATTCGAGCACGACCTTGAGGCCGTCGATCTTGAGCTCGCAGACGTACGTGAGCGCCTTGCCGGAAGTCTTCGCGCCCGCATCCGATTTTAAAAATCTTTTCGTGCGCTCGTCGAATTCGCGGATCTCGTCTGGAGTGAAGGCGTCGTTGAAAGACCATTGCGTCACCTTGTGCGGGACTTTGACGAACTGCTTCAGGGGGGCGCCGGCTACGCGCTGCGACGGAGAGTCGGGCGTGATGAGCTCGGGATATTCCGTCTCGATCTCGACGAGCTCGTGCTTCAGGGAATCCAAGGCCTGCTCGGAGATCTCCAGGCGGTCATAGACGTGATATTCGGTGCGGTAGCGTTCGATGGCCTCGCGGAGCTTCTTGAGGCGTTCCACTATTGATTTCGGGGCTTTCGAGGCGGCGGACATGCGGATAGTATACCTATTTAATAGGTAACTTGCAGGCCGCGCTCGGTGCGGAGCGAGCTGTTCGGATCGCAGGTGTTGTATCCGCGCGAGTCGATGTCCGTATACTGCCTTCCGGTGCTGTCGGTATATTTGCCGACCTTCACGATGGCGCAATATGGCTCTGCCGGCTCAAAAGAGATCTCGAAGGTGGTGGTCGCGGCGCCGTCGGGAGGAGGCTGGGGTCCGGCAGAATCGTCAGGGAGCGTCGGCGCGTCAGATCCGGAATCGTCCCACGCAGGCGCGATCGACAGGCCGGTGGTCGTGCTCACCCCCGTGGAGATATTCTCGTTCACGCAATCGAATTCGCCCGTCGGGAGGACAGATTCGGTAGAGGTCGCGAAAATGCTGTTGCCATCGGCACCCTTGATGTCCCAATAGAGGGCGCACTCGCTTCCCGTGTCTGCGGCATAGAATGCGAACTGGGATTCTCGGCCGGTACCGGAGAGCTGGATCTCCTTGATGGTAAGGTTCGCGACGCTCAAGCCGATGGCGAGGACGAGCGACGATACGAGCACTGCGAATAAGAGCGTAAATCCCTTGTTCTGCGGATATATTTTTTTAATAAAATTCGCTTTCATATCAGTTTCCTGCCCAGTTAAAGAGGTCCTCGACGACGGTGAACGTGCGAGGAATGTTCTGCGCGTTCCACGTGATCGTCACCGCGACCTGTGCTTCGACGTTCGGCACGAGCTCGGTTATCGTCACCGCGCGGGTATAGATCGACGGGAGGGCGGTATCGCCGTCCAGCGTGCCGTACGTGGGAGAGGGGTAGCCGTATTCGAACGTGACCGGGTCGAAATCGAGTACCGGACAGGTTCCGTCGCCGCTGCAGGCCTGTATATAGCTCTGACCCGGAGTATCGGTGGTCGATATGACGCAGGTATGGCCCGAACCGTTGCCCCCGCCATTGAGGCATGAGGTCAGGTTGTTCGTGTTAGGGCCCAGATTCGAATTAATGAGCCATGAATCAGTATGCGTTGTTCCCGCGCGAGAAATGATCGCGTTCGTATCGCGGATGTTCCTCACCTGCTCGACTGCATCCTGGGCGAGATAGAAGGCGGTGATCTGGTCCTTCGCGTAGAGAGCCTGGCTCACTGCCGCGGACACGAATACGAGCGGACCTGTGATCGCGATCATGAGGATGGTGATGGCCACGAGGGTTTCGATCAGGGTGAATCCCCTTTCATGCGGCCGCGCTTCTTTTTTTGGCTGTTCGAAATTTCTCATATATCAGGAATCGAGAAGGCGCTGTGAGATGCTGCTCTGCAGGTTGAAATGGGTGACGGTCTGTCCGGTACCGGCATAGCCCTCGATGATCATGAGCACTTCCGGCTGCTCGTTGTCCGGCGTATTGTCGGGATTGTTCCCGCTCACGTAGAAGCACATGCGCTCGATGGTCACTTCGGGAGCGGTCACCGTATACGAGGAGTAGTTAGTGTCGCCCGGGTTTCCTGTGGTCTTGAGGATCTGATGATTGTCGGTGAGGGAATACACCACAGGCGCTCCTCCGCCGCCATCCCCGGATCCGTCGTCGGTGCCTACGTCGACTACGGCATTGCCCACCTTAAGCGTATCGGATTCGTCTACCTGCGCGCCGGCGCAAGGGGTGGTCACGCTGTATTCCGACCCGGTCTTGATGGTCCTCGTCATGTCTTCGAGGGCAGAGTCCAGGTTGTTCATGACGGACTTTATGGCCTGCGCCTTGCGGTCGTTGCTGATGATGGTGAATATGGCGCCCATGGAGATGGTCATCACGATGGCGAAGATGGCCACCGACACCATGATCTCTATGAGCGTGAAGCCTTCCTGGCCGCGAGCATTATTCTTTTTTAAAAAGGGCGTCTTCATTTTATTATCGCAGTATCATTGTACAGATATCTGGCCGCTCTGGTCTACCGTGATCACCTTCAGGGTCTTGTCGTTGCCCGAAGCGATATATATCTTGGCATTCTTGTACTGCGGCTGCTGGGTCCCGCTGGCCGGCAGCTCGACCATATCGACGTTCGCGTCGGGATTCGGGCGCTTGAAGGTGATGTCGAGCGTCGCAGGGTAGCTCGCGTTGCCGCCGGTCGTATTGTCGCAGGACTGGCTGTCGTCGGATACCGTACAGACCATCTGTATGTGATTGGTCCCTTGCAGCTTGACTGCTTCCAGGCATTCCCCGGGATTCGGAGAAGCAGTGGGTCCCATGCAGGTGCCGTTGAAAGTGGCGTCGTCCGCGCTGTTCTGGAGCTTGCCTGTACCGAACGTATCCACGAATAGGTAGAAAGTCTGGTCATTCGCGGTGTTATTAGGATCATAATCGAAATGGACCCCATATCCCGAATCGAAGTTGTCCTGGTTCGTGGTGGCGTCCTTGGTGCCGAGCACCGACAGGCCGTAGACCTGGGCCGTCCTCACTTCGAGCGCCACCTCGTAGGCGAGGTTGCTCACGATGAGGTCGTCGTTGAAGTCGCCGTAATTGTAGAGGACTATGCCGGTGATGACCATGAATATGGCGAGGCAGACGAGAAGCTCGATCAAGGTGAAGCCCTTCTGCCCTCTATTCCGGGCGGTTTCTTTCGTGCTCATTTCATCTAGTATACAACAATTCCCGTGAAATATATGATGAGGAATCCGATGATGATGAAGGGCGCGAAGGGAATCTCGCTCTTCAGGCCTAGTCCTTTTTTACCCTTCCTTTTGGATGCGAGCCTCTGGAAGCCGATGATGCCGAGCGTGACCACGCAGCCGACCCAGAACGCCATGACGATCGCGGAGACTCCGCCTTCCGCACCGAGAAACCACCCTACGCCAAGGGAGAGCTTGGCGTCGCCGAGCCCCATCCACGTGCCGTCCGATACCCGCCAGAGGAGGTAGAAGAAGAACGCGATGAGAAGTCCGGTGGCGATGTCCCAGAGGGCGCCGCCCATAAGAAGATTGGTCGGCCCCCAGTCGATGACGATGCGCGCCAGGCCGAGAAACGCGAATATGTAGGAGAGCGCGTTCGGGATGATCTTGTGGCGGATGTCATATATGGTGATGACCATGAGCACTGACAGGGTCACCCACATGAAGAGGGTGAAGAATACGAAATAGACCGGGTCCATTTGGAGCAGCAGCTCGTACTTGAAGGCGACCGTCGCGAAGAGCGCGCCTGTGACGAATTCGACGAGCGGATACTGATAGGAGATGCAGCTCTTGCAGGAGCGGCACTTGCCGCGAAGCACGAACCAGCTCAGGACCGGTATCATGTCATACCAATTGAGCTTGCGTGCGCATGACATGCAGGCCGACCTGCCCCCTACCGTCTTCCCCGTATTGAACCGCAGCGCCACGACGTTCAAGAAGCTGCCGATGATGGCGCCGAACACGAACGTGAAGAATATGAGAAAGAATGTCATGGATATGAAGGACTCTAGGGCGTGACGTCGTAGCAGGATTCGGACTTGCCGTTTCCCGAGTCCGTGCCGCACGGCGTTCCTGCGGGAGCTGAGCTGAGGCCATTGAAATCTGTGGCGCTGCCGGTGCAGACGGGCTGCGGCGAGGCGTCGTTGTCCGTCTTCAGGACGCTGTTGGAGGTATTCTCGAGCGACACGCCGAGATGGTAGCTCGTGCAGTTCGAGCCTGAACCTATCGCGGCATACGAATATCCTGAGGAAGAATGTGAGGAGGGCTCCTTCGGAAGCGCTGGTATGTATTCGGGGACGAGCTCGCTCAGCGTCGCGGGATAATTCCCTGAGTTATCCGATGCATACAGGGAAAGGAGGCTCTGCAGGCTGCTGATGGCGGAGATCCTCTGGGTATCGCGAGACCTTCCTCCGAGCGAGTCCACTATGATGAGGACGACGACCGCGAGGACGACGAATGCTGCGATTATCAAGGTCGTCTGGATGAAAGGAGCCGACACGTTTTTGCTGTTCATTGGGAATAATTATAGCACCATAAAAGAAAACCCCACAGAGGTGGGGTTTTCAACAGCTATCCTGCCTGAGAGATTAGCTGCAGACCGTTCCTGTCAAAGGCGTGGAAACTTCCAACTTGGAATCTCCGTTGCTGTCGACGCACCAGGAATTCGAACTGGTCGTCTTGAGCGGAACTTCGATGGCCCATGCCGCGCTGGAAATCCAGCACTGATTGGTTCCTGCCGTCGTTGACTGTCCTGCAGGCGAGCCAGCCGTGCTGGTCGCATACTGCAAGATGCTGTAGCCCTGCTGGCCATAGCCTACGAAGCCGACGCTGCCTGTGCTGTTCGGAACGCCGCCGGTGCTCGTCGGCCCTGAGCATAGGTTCACTGCGGTCGAAGGGCCGCCATATGTATTGTTATTGGAATCATAATAGATCTCCCCCTGGGAACGCAATTGGTCGAGGGAGGACTCGATGGCCGCGTCAGCGCCCTTTGCGCGCGCAGTATTCAAAGAGGCAAGGATGATTGATGAAAGGATGCCGATGATCGCGATGACCACGAGAAGTTCGATCAATGTAAAACCTTTAGTAGTGTTTATTTTTCGCATACGGATAGAATATTAGTAATTTTATGTGACGTGCCACACCCTTATAGTATATCCTATATCCCTTTTGGGCGCGCAAGCCCTTTGTGGACAAAAATAGGCCGCAAAAGGCTGTTCCGAAGCCTAGAACGAGGCCGAGATATTGTAGATAGGGATGAGGATGGACGCGAGAAGGATGCCCACGCCCACGCCCAGGAACACGATCATGGCTGGCTCGATCAGGCCGACGAGGGTGTCCACGGCATTGGTCACCTCGCGGTCATAGAACTTGGCCAGGGTCGAGAGGATGCTGCCCAGGTTTCCCGTCTCCTCGCCGATCTTCATCATCTGCACCATGATGCCAGGCATCTCCTTGTAATGGGCGAAGCTGTCCGACACCGATCCGCCGCCGCGGACGTCTTCGACCGCCTTCCTGACGATCGCCTTATAGATGTAGTTGTCCACGACATCTGAAGTGATCTCGAGCACGCGCACCATCGGGATGCCGGACGAGAGCATGGTATTCATGTTGTCGGCGATGCGGGCGAGGTAGAGCTTCTTATAGAGGTCGCCGAGATACGGTATGTCGAGCTTGAAATGGTCGAACGAGGTCTTGCCTGCCTCCGTGCGGACGAAGCGCACGAAGAGGAATATCAGCACCGCGAGCACGATGGCGCCGAAGAGGCCGTAGTGTATAAAGATATTGCTGAGCGAGATGACCACCTGGGTGTAGAGAGGGACGGGCTGGCCTGAGTCGGTGATGATGCCGCTGATCTTCGGGATGACCACGGTGAGCATGAGGATCATCACGACCGCGAAGGTGAAGATGACGAATGCGGGATAGATGAGGGCGTTCTTCACCTTGGATGTCACCGCATAGCTGCGGTCGATATATTCGGCGAGATAGGCGAACGTCTGGTCGAGCTTTCCCGATTCTTCGCCCGCCTTGACCATGTTCACATAGAAATCGGAGAAGGCGTCGGGATATTTCGCGAGGGCGTTCGAGATGGAAGAGCCGCCCTGGATGAGGCCGGCGATGTCGTTCAGATGCGAGGCGAGGAGCTTGTTGTCGAGCTCGCCCGCGAGGAGGCGGAAGATGCGGAGCGCCGGGACCTGCGCGGTGAACAGCGTCGACATCTGGCGCGAGAGGATCACGATGTCGCGAGAGGTCACCTTCTCGAAGAGCTTGAGGTCCCTGTCGAAGATCGATCCCGCCTCGCCCTCCGGCTTGATCGACGACACGAGGAGCCCGCGGCGCTGGAGCGAGCTGATGGCTACGTCCAAAGAGACCGCCTCGATGGTGCCCTCCCTCTTGGCGCCGTTCTCCTCTAGTCCTGAGTATTTGAATATCATAGATGTTAGACGAGCCTTTCGAGGATCTTAGGGTTGAGAGAATGCAGATAGGCGTTCTCGATGGTGATCTCCCCCCTTCGCACGAGGTCGGCGAGGCAGCGGTCCATGTCCACCATGCCCGATTCCATACCTGTCTCGATGACCGTGTTGATCTCATGCGTGCGCTTCTCGCGGATGAGGTTCGCCACTGCGTTGTTGTTTATCAAGAGCTCGTATGCGGGGATGCTTCCGCCGGAGATGCGCGGGATGAGGCGCTGCGAGAAGATGCCGAGAAGGCTTCCCGAGAGCTGGACGCGGATCTGGTCCTGCTGGCCCGGAGGGAAAGAGTCGATGATGCGGTCGATGGTCTGGGCGGCGTTGTTCGTATGCAAAGTGGAGAGCACGAGGTGTCCCGTCTCTGCAGCGGTCACCGCGGCGGACATGGTCTCATGGTCGCGCATCTCGCCGACGAGGAGCACGTTCACGTCCTGGCGGAAGGTCGAGACGAGCGCCGTGTTGAAGTCCCTCGTGTCCACGCGGACCTCGCGCTGGTCGATGATGGATTTCTTCGGCTCATAGATGTACTCGATCGGGTCCTCGATGGTGATGATGTGCTCGGCGCGCTCCTGGTTTATCATCTCGATGAGGGCGGCGAGCGTCGTCGTCTTTCCCTGACCCACCGGGCCCACCACGATGAAGAATCCCTGTCGCTTGCGGGCGAAGGACTCGAGGATGGAAGGGAGGCCGAGCTCGGCGATCGACTTGATCTTGTTCGGGATGAGGCGGAGCACGATACCGACGTTCCCCTGCTGGACGAATGCGTTGCCGCGGAAGCGCCCCTCGTCCTTGTATGCGTATGAAAAGTCCACCTCGCTCGTCTCCTCGAAGAGCGCCTTGTTCTTTGCGCTGAGAAGAACCTCCAAAAAGCCCTGAGTGTCTGCCCTGGCGAGCACCGGCTGCGTGAGCACGGGAATGAGCTGCCCGGCTACGCGGATGGTCGGGCGCTTGCCTTCGGCGAGATGAAGGTCCGATGCCCCCTCCTTCACGACGATCTCCAAAAGTGCTTCAAGTTGTGTGCTGTGATCCATAGTGTTTTAAGCTGACTGCGCTGGTAAGCTCTGCGGGCGCAGGCGATGATAGACCTCGATCACCTTCTCCACGACTTCCGTCGGGATGGCCAGAGCCTTGATGATGTAATCGTCGACGTGATACGGCTTGACCGCGGCGAGGTCGTCGGCCTGTCCCTGGTTGGTGAGCATGATGACGATGGCGTTCTCGGCGATCTTCTTTTCGCGGAGGTTCTTCAAGAAATCGATGCCGTTCATGTAGGGCATGATGACGTCGGTCAGGATGACGTCAGGGGCATACGTCCCATCCTCGAGCTTGGCGAGCGCGTCCTTTCCGTTCAGGGCGATATTCACCTGAAAGCCGTATTTCTTGAACTTCATCGAATACATGTCCAAAAGGAACGTATCGTCGTCGACGATCATGACCTTCACGTCTTTGAAATCTTCAGGATTGTTTTTCATAGGTGCCTATATCTCTTTATTATACAGCATATCCGATATATTCCAGTATATTTATATTATAGCGTGGCCACTTCCTCGAACGGGATGACCTTCTCGAAGGCCTTGATGATGGCGTCCTCCTTCATGGTGAGCATGCCTTTTGCGCGCACGGTCTTGTAGATCTCGGATTCCACCGGATTGTTGAGGATGATCTTCTCTATGTCCTTGTCCATCTCGAACATCTCGAGAACGGCCTGGCGGCCTCGGGTGCCGTTCGGGCATTCGGCCGTGGCCGATGCCTTGTACACCTTGTTGCTCCAAGGGATCGCGGCCTTGAACTGCTGCGGGAGGTCCTCGAAATCCTTGTCGATGATGGTCTTGATCGCGCCTTCGACGGGGATCTCCTCGCCCGCTCCCGGACAGAGCTTCCTCACGAGGCGCTGCGCCATGCCGAGGATCAGCGTCGGCGGGATCAGGTACGGATCGACTCCCATGTCGATGAGGCGCGGGACGATGCCGGTGGCGTTGTTCGTGTGGATGGTCGAGAGCACGAGGTGGCCGGTCAATGCCGCCTGGATGGCGAGCGCTGCCGTCTCCTTGTCGCGGATCTCGCCCACCATGATGACGTCGGGGTCTTGGCGCAAAGTGGTGCGGAGTCCGGATGCGAAGTCATAGCCGATCTCCGGATGCACCTGCGACTGGCTGACGCCTTCGATGTTGTATTCGACAGGGTCTTCGAGCGAGAGCACGTTGTTCTGGTCTTTATTTATCTCGTTGAGCATGGCGTACAGCGTCGTGCTCTTTCCGGAGCCGGTAGGGCCGGAGATGAGGATGAGGCCGTAGGGGCGCGAGATGGCCTTGCGGATCATCTCGACACACCTCTTCGGCATGCCGATGTCGTCGAGCTTCTTCACGCCGTGGGTCTGGTCGAGGATTCGCATCACGACCTTCTCTCCGTAGAACGCGGGAAACGTCGACACGCGGAAGTCGATCGGCAGGCCGTCGATCTTCGCATGGAATCCTCCGTCCTGGGGCTTTCGCTTCTCGTCGAGGCGCATGCCGCAGAGCACCTTGATGCGGGCGACGAGCGCGTCATGCACCTTGAGCGGCAGGACGAGGCTCGTATTCAAGACGCCGTCGACGCGGAAGCGCACGCGGATCTTGTCGTGCATAGGCTCGATATGGATGTCGGACGCGTTCCCCTCCACGGCATAGCGGAGGATGGTCGCGGCGATCTTGGTCACCGGCGCGTCCTCGACGATCGTCGTCCCCTTCCCTTTCTTGCTGCCGAGCGTCTCCTCGCGCTGGTTGTTGATCTCGATGTCGTCGGTGGAAAGCTCGGTCTCGAGCTCCGAGAGCGCCTTGGTCACCTCTCCCGAGAAGCCCTTGTAGACCTCGAGGACCTGGGTGAAGTCCTTCTCGGTGATGAGAAAGAGCTTGAAGGGCAGGCCGACCTTCGACGAGATGAAGTTCAGAGCGTCATTCGCCTCGATGTTGTCGGGGTCGATGACGCCCACCTCGAGAAAGCCGTCTTTGACGCCGATCGGCACGAAATGATAGTGGAGCGCGGATTCTTCCGGGATGTATTTGAGGATGTCGAACGGGACCTGCCCGCTTCCTATCGACACCGAGGGTATCTTGTAGAAATCGCTCTTGGCCTTGAGGAGCTCTTCGGGGGTCACGCCGATCTTCTCGAGGGTCGCCTCCATCGTGCCCGAATTTATGCTCGCAAGAACTGTATCAGCGTCGTTCTTGCTGATGATATTCTCCTTAACGAGGAAATCAGTGAGGGTCATATGGGCCTTATGTAATTAAGCTAGTTTCCCGATGACGAAGGTATCGCTTTTGGAGCGCTTGGGGCGGCAGCAGTGGACGTCGCGAAAGTCTGAGGGCCGCCCGGAAGGACGCCGGTGCTGCCGGATTTCGCGAAATTGATCGGCTGGAACGGGTTCTCCCTTCCCACAGGGACGTTCTGCGGAAGGTCCTGGCTGAAGTCCTGGAGCTGCAGGCTATCGATGTCGGTGAAGATCTGGGTGTCGAGGGTGAGCGAATTGACCTCGTTCAGGGACGAGAGGATATCGGCGCCGACGATTCCGTTGTCGCTCGAGGATACCACGAGGTCGCTGGACTGTGGGGCTCCCTCGCTCGAAAGATAGGCGTAGGCGATGAGGCCGAGGACCACGACCGCGATGATCGTCAATACTATTTTGTTTTTGAGTAGGTTCATCATGTTATTTGAGCCAATAGGTCTTAATGGTCAGCGAATAGGTATAGAGGCCGCTCGATGTCGAACTGAACGTGATCTGCGTGACGTCGAGGATGCGCAGGCTCTGCTCGAGGTCCTTGAGGAAGGAGAGGAACGTGTCGTAGGTGGTCGTCACGCTGAATCCTATCGTGACGGACTGGTAGAGCTGCCCGTTCGTGGAGATCGTCGCGCCCGACGAAGCCCCTGCGGCGCTCGCGCCGGCCAGGTTCAGGTTGCTGATCGACATGCCGTAGCGCTGCGCGATGCCGTTCAGGTCGATGACGAGGCGGATGTTGTCGATGGTGTCGGGAAGCATCTTCTCGAGCTTGGCGATGTCGTTCGGGTCGATGCTCGTGTATTTCGCGTTCAGGGCGTCGCGCTTGGCGAGGAGGGCCTGCGCGCTCTGGAGCACGGAATTGTACTGCGAGATCTGCGACTGGAGCGGCTTGATCGTGTTCTGGTACATAGGATCGATATACCCGAAGAAGATGCCGAGCCCTGCGATTATGAAAATGATGGGGGTGAGGAATTTCATAGGTTTAATTTCCTGTCGGGAAAGGGCTCGCCGACTGGGCTGAAGCCGCAGCTGACGCCGTGGATCCGCTATTCGATGGAACAGGCGGAGCGAAAGGCGTCGTCGTGCCGACCTGCGCGCCCGCATCGGAAGAAGACGTATTGGCGGACGAGAGGTCCTCGGCGCGCTTGTCCTTGAAATCTATCACCGACGCATCGACCGATGCGCTGAAAGAGAACGTGACGTCGCCGTTCTGGTCGAGGCCGATGTTCGAGAAGATCTGGTTCTTCAGATACTGAATATTGGACGCGAATTCCTGGGCCTGGAGGGCGACGGCAGTGTAGTCCTTAGCCACGCCATCCATGGTGATCACGCCATTGCCCGCGCTGTCGTAATTCCAGCTGAAGCTGGTGTACTGGACCTCGTCTGCGAGGGTGTATTTCTCAAGAAGGTCGCTGAATATGAAAGAAGGCGCGATGTGAGCGTTGAGAAGGGCCTCGGCTCCGATGATGCGCGAGTTAAGGCGCGTAGCGGTAGCGATGAAGCCGGGATCGAACTGCTTGCGGGCCGTATCGAGGCTCGCCTGAAGCGTCGTGAGCTGGCTGTTGAGATAGTACTGATATGCATATACGCCTCCGGCAAGGAGGAGCGCTACGAGAAAGATGGCGAGTCCGATGAGAGAGAAGAAGTTCACCGACGTCTGCTCCATGGAGGCGCCGGAAAAAATAGGCTTT
>Ga0302270_10005367_pt1 | contig 11703 bp, 9 predicted proteins | sample III_Bog_E2_3_FD_198773 | JGI IMG/M metagenome (GOLD analysis project Ga0302270, IMG submission 198773) | Peat permafrost microbial communities from Stordalen Mire near Abisko, Sweden - III_Bog_E2_3 | ecosystem: Environmental > Terrestrial > Soil > Wetlands > Peat | place: Sweden: Abisko...
TCCCTGGTCTGGATCTCAGCGTAGGGAGAGCAGGCGGAATCCAACGGCCACGGCAAGCAGCCCCACCGCCACCGCCACCCAAACCCACCTGCCGGGACCGAAAACTCCCTTTGCGGGAGTCGGTTCATCCTCCTCGTCGTCGTCGCCGCCTGGAAGGGAGATGCCATCCAGGTAGGTGTCCTCGCTCCAACCCGTGCGCTCGTCGGACCCGCATTCGGGGCAACTCTTGGAACCGCCGGGCAGCTCCTCCCCGCAGTGCGGACAGACAAAATCCGGCTCGGGAGAAGACCGCTTCACGGAATCAGCCCCGGCCCAGCGTCCGGGCGAGTTCCACCAGCGTGCGCAGACCGAAGGCGGTGGCGCCCTCCGGCAGGTACTTCCACGCCTTGGTCGTGAAGGCGGTTCCGGCGATGTCCAGGTGGGCCCATTTGGCACCCTCGGGAGCGAACTCCTTCAGGAACAGCCCCGCCGTGATGGCGCCCGCCTCGACGCCACCGGCGTTGCGCATGTCGGCGACCGGGTCGTCCAGCTTGGAGCGGTACTCGTCTTCCAGCGGCAAGGGCCAGAACTTCTCGCCCTGCGTCCTTCCGGTGCGGCAGATGGAATCTCCCCATCCCTCGTCGTTGGACAGGACCCCCGCGATGGAGCTACCCAAGGCGCGGATCACGGCACCCGTGAGGGTCGCGAGGTCCACCACATGCGTGGCCCCCAGGGCTCCGGCTTCCCAAAGCCCGTCGGTGAGGATCAGACGGCCCTCGGCATCCGTATTGTCCACCATCACGGACTTCCCGTTCTTGGCGCGGAAGATGTCGCCGGGCAGGACCGATCCGTTGCCGGGGCGGTTTTCGACCAGGCAGACCACCGCGGACACCGCGATGGGAAGGCCGGATCGGGCGATGGCCAGAAGCGCGCCGATGGCGGTGGCGGCCCCCGCCATGTCGTTCTTCATCTCCCACATGTGGTCGGCGGGCTTGATGGAGATTCCGCCCGTGTCGAAGGTCACGCCTTTTCCAACGAGCACCAGGTGGATCCCCGGTTTCGCATTCTCGGGAGAGTACCGGGCGACGCCCAGGAAAGGTTCGTTGTCGGAGCCCTTGCCCACGGTCACCAGGCCCTGGTAGCCCTGCTCCTCCAACTCCGCGCGGCCCCGGGCGTTCCAGGCGATTCCGGCGTCAGACAAAACTTGTCCGATGCGTTCCTGGAAGATCCGCGGGGTCAGCGAGGATCCGGGCGTGTTCACCTGGTCGCGGACCCAGTCGGTGGCGTCCAGCACGCGCGCGGCGTCGCCCAGAGACGCGGCCCCCGCGGGGTCGGCGTTCGCCCGCACGACGTGGAAGACCGCATGGGGCGCGGACGGCTTGGACTTCCACGACTCGAAGCGGTAGGTGGACAACCACCAGCCCTCCAGCACCACGGCGAGCTGGGCGGCCGGCAACGCGTCGGCCAGGAACACCACGCGTTCGCTTTTGCGCGAGGACACAGCCTTGAAGCCCTCCGCGACGGCGGACCGCAGGCGCTCGTCGGCGTCCAATCCCGGCTTCTCCGCGACCTTCTGGACCCAGGCGCGACGGCCGGAAACCTCCACCCACTCGCCGCCTTTCAGGTCACCGGAGGTCTGGTTCGCCAACGAGGCGCGGATGGCTTCGGCGAAAGCGGTGGCGCCCTCGCCGCCGAGCAGGCCCGAAGGCTGGTCGGTGCCCAGGACCAGAAGGAGGTCGGTGGGAAGGGGATGGTATTGGTCGATGGTTTCCGTGGTCCAATGGCGCATCGGGGAAATATAGAGGGAAGGGACGAGGGACGGGGCGCCTCGGTCACGAGTGGTCCCATCCTGGGCGATCACCGCAAGACGACCGGCACCGCTCCCACGCCCTCGGCCCGCACGATCCAGAGGCCGGTCAGCCGATTTCCCGAAGCGCTGCGACCGTTCCACAAATTCGATCCGGCCTGCGCGGCAAAACTTGTCGCCATCTTTCCGTCCAAGCCCACGATCTGGATGCGAGACGCCTGGCCGAGTTGGATCTCCACTCCCCCTTCGACCCCGAACGCGGCGAATCCCCGGACAACAGCGGAGCGCGGAAGCACGGCATCGGGAACTGCGGTTTCGTAGGAGTACTTATACATAGCCAGGTCAGTCCGGACGGAATCAGTCCCACTTCCAACCGATCGTACCGTGGGTGCTTGGTTGGAGAGAGACGAGATCAGGTAGCCCTCCGCGATCCTGCGCGCCGGGTTGACGGTCTCCAAGATCCCGCTGCTGGCGATGTTGGAACCCGTGCTGGTATGGGTGAATACGTACGAATGCGACAGACTGGTCCAACCTTCGATGTCGGTGGAACCATGCGGCATGCCGATCTGGACAGAGGGAAATTGCCACATGAAATCGAACGTGTCGTTCATCCCCTCGAAGGATATCAAGCTGGCTCCGGTGCGTCCCACCTTCTGCTGGTTTTCCGCCGTGTCCACGGAGATCAATTGCGTCGGTCCGCCGCCGGCTGGGGCCAGCACCAGGGTATCGCGCACCGCGGCCACCAGGACGTTGGAGACGGAATCGGGAGCGCAGTCGGAGGAGAATCGCAGGTAGTGTCGGACCGTGTCGGCGGCGAACCCGGTCATCGAGTACCCCACTGGGCCCGCGTTCTGGAGGTCCGTCAGGCTCCATGGATTCACCACGGTGGAGTCCCATGTCCCCAGGGTGGTGTCGTTCTTCAAGCTCTGCCGGTACACGGTGATCGACTGCAGGTACAGGGTGTCGTCGCAGGTGGCGCTCGCGAGGGCGCTCGCCCCCAGGATCGCGGCCAAGGCCAGGGTGGATCTGCGCATGGGAAACTCCTCCGATGGGTGGGTTCCCCTCATGTTAATTCGCCGATGGCCGTTGCGGCCAGGACCCTCCCCGCGCGCGCGCCAGGCTTACTCGGTCGGAGTACGGTCCAGTCTGGACACGGAACCATCGCGCCGAGCCACGAACGCGACCTCCACCATGTCCACGAACAGGCCGTGTTCCAGGAGCCCCGTGACGCCATCCAGCCGGGATGCCAGCGCGGCGGGATCGGCGATGGGACCGAAGTCCGCATCCACCAGGAAGTTCCCGTTGTCCGAGTGCAGGATCTCGCCATCCTGCCCCCTGCGCGCTTGGATCCTTCCCCCCAGCTCCTCCAGGTGGCGGCAAGTGGTTTGCCAGCCGAAAGGGAGGATTTCCGCCGGAATCTTGCGGCTCGTGCCCAGCGTGGCCACCAGCTTTGTGTGGTCGGCGATCACCGCGAATTTCCTGGCCGCCTTCTCCACGATTTTCTCCCGAAAATGCGCTGCTCCCCCACCCTTGACCAAGTTCAGGCGCGGATCGATCTCGTCGGCCCCGTCGATCGCGAGGTCCAGCTCGCCCAGATCGTCGAGGTCTCCGATCTCGATGCCCAGGGAACGGGCGAGGTCCGAAGTGTCGCGGCTGGTGGCGCAACACTGCACGCGCAGGCCGGTGGTGTGGATGCGTTCTGCCAGGAGCAGCACCAGGTGGCGGGCGGTGGAGCCGGTCCCTAGCCCCAGCCGCATCCCATCTTCCACCAGTTCCAAGGCCGCGGCAGCTGCCCTGCGCTTGGCGGATTCCAATTCGTCCATAGAACGAGACAAAGTAGAAAGGGCGCCCTGGTGGAGGACGCCCTTGGACACGACGGACTCGGGCCGGGATCAGAGCTTGGTCGAGCTCTGGACCGTCCCGTTTCGGGCCACCACCACGGTGGCGCTGTCGGTGCCGTTGGAATAGGTCCCCGAGAAGATGCCCTGCGACAGATGTCCGTGGAACTGGACGTAGGTCTTGTCGGCGAAATCGACCCGGGCGAAGAGGGTTCCCGACGTCGGTTGGGCGCCGCTGGCCACCGGGGTGTCGGAGGTGAACTGCCAGATGGTGTGGCGATCGTTCTGCAATACGCGCAGGCGTTCCAGGCTCACGGAAAGCAAAGAGTCCGTGACGGGTTTGCGCAGATCCGGTCCCAGCAGGGCGTGCGCTTCGATGTGGGTGGAATCGGCGGTCAGCCCGGAGTGGAAGCGGTCCAGGAGCGTCACCGTGTCACGCGCCTTGAAGGTCGAGTCGACGGATTTGGGGTTGAAGGCGGCCTGCCAGCGGTTCCATCCGGTGACGTTCCACACGGTGGTGGCCTGCCAGAAGCGCGGGTAGTTGAGGGTGGAGTCGCGGAAGTCCACCAGCAATCCCCGCTCCGTGTGCCGCCAGGTGGCGTCGCGCACCAGCTTCTGCGCCCAGGTGACCCCGGAATCCCCCGGCCCACCGTAGACGGGAATGCCGGCACTCGGGTTGTACGGGGACAACGAGACCCAGGTGGCCGTGTCTCCCGCCGGGCGCAGAAGGACCCGTGTCGCCAGCCAGAAGGCGTTGTCTCCGCCGGTTCCCAGGATTCCATCCGCTCCCCCGCTCGCCAGCACGTTCTGCAGATCCGTCCAGCCCCCCGCGGTGCGCTTGACCGTGTACTGAACCTTTCCCGTGTCGGCGGACTTGATCAGGAAGTATCCACGACCGCTCGCGTCCTGGAGGGTGGTGTAGCTCTCGTAGCCGAGCAGGCTGGTGTCCACAGAACTCCAGTAGACCGTGTCCAGGTTCGCGGAATCCGCTCCGGTGAAATAGGCGATCACCGAGGAATCGCGGACGAACCCCGAGGCACCCAGGCAGGCGTTGCTGGTCCAGGTGGCCTCGGAGCCCGCGAGGGTGAGGTAACTGGTGTCCACGCACGCGGCTGCCAGCCTGCGCGCCGATCCTGCGTTGGCCGTGTCGGAGAGGGCGTTGCCGGTGCCCACGCCCGTGGTGGCCGAATCGAGTCCGTTCCAGGATTGGGACGAGTCCATGCCCAGGGCCAGTTCGCGGCCGAGCGCGGTCACGGAGTTGGGAAAATCGTCCCCGCCGGCGTTGGGTCCGTTCGCGGTCGTGCTGCTGTCGCACGAGGCCAGGAGCAGGGCTGCCCCGATCAGGATGATTGCGTGTCTCATGTTGCCTCCCTGTCCCGGCTGCGCGGGAAGTATTGGATGGAAAGTTGCAGCACCCGGTCTGGTTTCTTGTCGGCTCTCAGGAGCTCGAAAAGTTCGGAGCGAAAGGTCTCGACGCGGCGACGCACTTCCTGCGCGGTCTGGGCCGAAACGGAAAGCAGCATGGTGGAGATGTGGCGCCTGTCCACCGGGAAGCGGGCGATGGCTTCGGCGCCATGCCCGATCCAGGTCCGGTTCAATTCTCGCACCTGTTCGCCCAGCGTGGGAGGTGGTTCCACGAAATCGCTGGTGGGTTTCCACCGACCGGCGGCGTCCACCACCACCAATCCCCAGGTCTTCAGGTCGTTCGCGATGCGCGAAGCCACCGCGGGAGCCAACGGGGGATCCACGAAGGTCGCGAGCTGGGCGGGGTCGCCGCGCCAGTCCATGCATTGGAGGGCGGTGCGCACCAGGGGGTAGCGATAGTCCTGGTAGTACCGGACCAGGGCGGGGTTCATGCGGGTGAAGCTGGCCCTGGACCGCCGTCCCAGAATCTGTCTCCAAAGGTCCTGGCGCTCCTGGGACTCCCGGGTCTGGTTGTGGCGCACCAGCAGCTTGAAGAACTCCGCCTCGCCGCCGCGCAGGCCGAACCCGCGGACCATCTTCTGGAGCGCCTCGGGAGACAGCTTCCTGCGCCCGGAGATCACGTCCCCCAGGAATCCGGGATTGGAAAATCCGACTTCGCGGGCGAACACGCGGTGGGTCGATCCTGGTTGGGTCGCCTTGCGGTTCGCCCAGAGATCCTCCAGAACCTTGCGGTAGTCGTCGTACAGGTAGATGTCGATGGGCATTGTCCCGCTCTCCTTGTGGAGAGAAGATAGAGAGGAATGGACCGTAGATCCAATTAATTGATTACACAAAGGCCTGCAGATTCGTCCATTCTGCAGGTTTAAAAGCCATTTTTTATTTTTCTGAAGACCATTTATGTGACTTGAATCACAGTTTTATCGATTACAGATATCCGACTTTCCACCTGCCTTTTCCTCCGATTGCGTAACCTTGGTCGCTCCATGATCGACGGCCTTCCAGACTCCAAGGGTTCCACTCGAGACGCCGGAGCTTTCTCCGTTTGGCTCGCCAAGGCGCGGAACGCGCTCCTGGAATCCACGGGCTCCGACGTGGACTGCGGCGAGTGCAGGGGATGCTGTCGGTCGTCCTATTTCATCCACATCCGGCCCGATGAAACCAGCACCCTGGAACGCATCGATCCAAGGCTTCTGTTCGCCGCGCCGGGCATGCCCAGGGGCAACGTGCTCATGGGCTACGACGAGCATGGAAGATGCCCGATGCTCCTGGGCGGGAACTGTTCCATCTACGCCCAGCGACCGCACACCTGCCACCGCTACGATTGCCGGATCTTCGCGGCAACGGGACTCGCGGCGGGCGAAGACGAAAAATCGGAGATCAACCAACGCGTCGGCCAATGGCGATTCTCCTACCCCGCCGAAAACGACGGGATGGAACACCAGGCGGTCCTGGCAGCGGCTGCCTTCATCGCCCAGCACCCCGAGTGTTTCCCCAACGGCATGGTGCCCACCGCCCCCAGCCATCTGGCCCTACTGGCCATCAAGGTCTACGGCGTCTTCCTGGTGGCGCGGGACGAACCCGACGATCCCGAGTCTCGCAAGTGGGAAATCGCCCGGGAGGTGGTTGAGGAAAGCCGACGGTTCGATGATGAGATGGCGGCGCACGGCTCGGGCTGAAGCCCTCGCAGATTCCTTTGGCGGCCAAACTGGTGTTCTGAACGGCCGGATTCGTATTGGATGAGCCCGAAAATCGGTGCCGCCGGAAGGCGGCGGGATGCTGCGAGGGCTTCAGCCCGAGCCGGCTTGGAACCGGCCCATCGAGACGGCATGCACCGGCATCCACAGACTACCTTTGCATGCCTATGTCCGATGATCTGAACGCAACTCCCGCCAGCGACTACGACGCCTCTTCCATCAAGATTTTGGAGGGTCTGGAAGCGGTCCGCAAACGCCCCGCGATGTACATCGGGTCCACCGACCAGCGCGGCCTGCACCACCTGGTCTGGGAAGTGGTGGACAACGCCGTCGACGAGGCCTTGGCCGGCTACTGCTCGCTGATCCAGGTCAGCATCACTCCGGAAAATCGCATCCGCGTGACGGACAACGGTCGCGGCATCCCCACCGACATGCACGAATCCGGGATCTCCGGCGTGGAAGTGGTCATGACCAAGCTCCACGCGGGCGGCAAGTTCGACGACCACACCTACAAGGTGTCCGCGGGCCTGCACGGCGTGGGCGTCTCCTGCGTGAACGCGCTGGCCTCCGAGCTGGTGGTCCTGGTGATGCGCAACGGTCGCATCCACCGCCAGCGCTTCGAGCGCGGCGCCACGGCGAGCCCGCTCGAGGTCCTGGGCACCACCGAGGAGCGTGGCACGACGGTGGAATTCGCCGCCGATTCGGAGATTTTCGAGACCCTGATCTACGACCGCACCGTGGTGGCCAACCGTCTGCGCGATCTCGCGTTCCTGAACCCCGAACTCAACATCCTCTTCACCGACGAGCGGCTCCCCGCGGACGATCCGTTGCGTCAGGAGAACTTCCACTTTCCGGGCGGTCTGGAAGCCTACGTGGAGTACCTGGACCGCAAGCGCACCCCCATCCACCCGAAGCCCATCCGGATTTCGGCCACCGACCCGATCCCGGTGGACATCGCGATGCAGTACAACGACTCCTACACGGAGGTCCTGTACAGCTTCGTGAACAACGTCCACACCACCGACGGCGGCACCCACGAATCGGGCTTCAAGGCGGCCCTCACCCGCGTGGTGAACCAATACGCCAACACCAAGCTCCAGGGTAAGCTCAAGGATCTCGCCATCGAAGGCGACGACACCCGCGAAGGCTTGACGGCCGTGGTCAGCGTGAAGCTCGCCGAGCCGCAGTTCGAGGGCCAGACCAAGCACAAGCTGGGCAACTCCGAGGTCAAGAGCCAAGTGGAGGCCTTGGCCTACGAGGCGCTGCAGAGGTGGTTCGAGGAGAACCCCGCGGTGGCCAAAGCCATCGTGGAAAAGATCATCCAGGCCGCCACAGCCCGCGAAGCCGCGCGCAAGGCCCGCCAGCTCGCTCGGCGCAAGAACGTGCTGGAGGGGTCGGGACTCCCCGGGAAGCTCGCCGACTGCCAGAGCCGCAAGCCCGAGGAATGCGAACTGTACCTGGTGGAGGGCGATTCGGCCGGAGGGTCGGCCAAGCAAGCGCGGGACCGCGTGTTCCAGGCCATCATGCCCTTGCGCGGCAAGATCCTCAACGTGCAGCGCGTGCGCATCGACCGGGCCCTGGGCTCCGAGGCCATCCAGACCATCGCCCAAGCCATCGGCTCCGGCGTGGGCGAAATGTTCAACCTGGAAAAGGTCCGTTACCACAAGATCATCCTGATGACCGACGCGGACGTGGACGGCTCCCACATCCAGACGTTGCTCCTCACCTTCTTCTACCGCTTCATGCCCGAACTGATCCGCGCTGGATACCTGTACATCGCGCAGCCGCCGCTCTACAAGGTGAAGTGGGGCAAGCACGAGAAGTACGCCTACGAGGAGAACGAATTGGAGCTGATCCTGGCCGAGGCCGGCGACCGCAAGGGCGTCTACATCCAGCGCTACAAAGGCCTGGGCGAGATGAACCCGGAACAGTTGGCCACCACCACCATGATGCCGGCGCACAGGACGCTGCGGCAGGTGAACTTCGTGGACGCGATGGCCGCGGACGAGATGTTCGAGATCCTGATGGGCGAGGAGGTGGAGCCCCGGCGCAAGTTCATCGAGGACAACGCCCACCTCGTGGGAACTCTCGACATCTGATCGCCTTCCGGCCGCCACAGCCAAATCGTCGAAGATGACGAATTCCGGAACCCAATGCCCCTGCCTCTCCGGGCGGGAACTGGTGGATTGTTGCGGCCCCTTCGAGGGTGCCCCCCATCCCTCCGGAGAGGTCTCAGCGGAGGTCGCCCACGCGTCCCTGCGGTCCCTGCTGCTCCAGGCGCTGCGCGAAGGCCGGACGATGCAGGAGATGTGGTTCGCCTTCCTCGACGAACAGCCGGACCGTTTGCGGGAGTCCATGGAGGCCGCGACCGACCGACAGATCCTGGCCGACCATTTCCTGTGGGACTGGTTCCACCGGTACTCGGAATCGCGCCCCTTGTGCCGGGCCGCCCGGGCGGTGGAGGCCACGGACCTCCGGGGAGGCAGCCGACTCGACGAATGGGCCCTGGCGTCCTGGGAACCCTGGGAGGTCGTTTCCGGATCCGAGGATACCTGGACCTTGCACCGGATCGGAGCGGACCGCAGGATCGCCGTCCGAAAGAGCTTCGCGCACCACGGGTTCCAGGCCGGAGATGGGATACTGTCGCGGGTCCTGAACCACCTCGGACACCGGTTCCTGGGACTTTCCGTCTCGGTCTTTTCCGGGGCCAAGGGTCGTCGCGAGCTCCAGATCGGGTACGATCGGATCCTCCACGAGTTCGGACTCTCCACGCAAGTGCACCTGCGCCCCGACATCCACAACGAGGTGTGGCTTCCCCTCCACGACCGGCTGTTCGCCCTGGCGCTGCACCTGAAGCCGGGAGGGCCGTCACCAGAGAAGTCGACCACGGCGATCCTGGACACCCCCCGACCGGAGTTGGGCGGTTCCACGCCCCGCCAATCCGCCTTGCACGAATTCGGGCGCCACAAACTGCGCCATTGGCTCCAGGGCTTGCCCGAATCCGACAGGCGGATGGTGGAGACCCTGCTGGACTGACGAGCGAAGGCCCCGGAGAGGTTCCCCTCCGAGGCCTTCAAAACCAGGGTTGCCGCGGCGCCCACCGCAATCGACACACCGTTGCTCCCTTCCGGGCCTGGCGGGGTTCAGCCGCGCGATGCCGCGCGGGCCCTGGCATCTTGGCCGCGGCGCCATGGCCGCGACAAGCGGAGAGGGAGGGATTTGAACCCCCGGTGGGTTGCCCCACAATAGATTTCGAGTCTACCGCAATCGACCACTCTGCCACCTCTCCAGTGGAGGGAGGCAAAGATAACCTCGGGGCCCAAGGATGAACAAGGGAGGAGCGCCTCCCGAACTCCCTGAGCGGAGACCCGCCCGGTGACAATATTTAACATTGGACCCAGTTGTCTGTTATTGCCAGGATCGCCTTTCCACCACTCCAGGCCATGGCGATTCTGGATCGTTGGCATGGAATTGGATCTCCCTACCGAGTGGAAAAAAATTTCAACTCGAAGTCGCACCACCCTTATGTAGAAAGGTCATTCCCATGATTCGCCGGAGCTGGATGCTGCTGATTCTGGCCCTGGCGGGAGCAACCCGTGCCATCACCATCGCCGCCGCCGCCGATCTCCAATACGCGCTGAACGAGGTCGTGAGCGCGTATGGGAAGGTCCACCCGAACGACTCGGTCTCCGTCGTCTACGGGTCCTCTGGCAAGCTCGACGCCCAGATCCGCCAAGGCGCCCCCTACGACATGTTCTTTTCCGCGGACATCGCGTTCCCCCAGGCTCTGTCCAAGGACGGTTTGGCCGGGTCGGCGGTCGAGCCCTACGCCGTGGGACGCCTTCTGATTTGGAGCTCCGAGCGGGACGTCTCCCGCTGGACCTTGTCGGACCTCGCGGGGACATCGGTCGGGAAGGTGGCGATCGCGAACCCCGAGCATGCGCCTTATGGCAAATGCGCCGAGGAAGCCCTCCGAAAGTCGGGTGTATGGGAGAAGGTCGAATCCAAACTGGTGTACGGGGAGAACATCGCCCAGACCCTCCAGTTCGCCCAGACAGGCGCGGCACAGGTAGGGCTTGTCGCCCAATCGCTCGTCCTGGGCCTGGATTCCACCCGACGCGGGACGTGGTCGCTGATCCCCGATTCCCTGCATTCCCCCCTGGTCCAGGGCTGGGTGATCACGGCGCGGGGCGCGAAGAACGACATGGCCCGTCGCTTCGCCGAGTTCGCGACCGGCTCCCAGGCCAAACGGATCTTGTCCAAATACGGCTTCTCGGCACCGCCGCCGCCACTCGGAAAGTGACCGCGTGGACCGGGAAGACCTGCTGTCGCTCTGGCTGACCCTTCGATTGGCGCTTTCGGTCACGGCCATCCTCCTCGCCATCGGCACTCCTCTGGCATGGTGGCTCGCGCGGACCGGCTCGCGTTGGAAAGGCCCCGTCGCGGCGGTGGTTTCCCTGCCGCTGGTCCTGCCTCCATCGGTCCTGGGGTTCTATCTGCTCCTGGCCATGGGTCCGCACGGGCCGCTGGGACGCCTGACCGCCGCCTTGGGGATGGATCCGCTCCCCTTCACCTTCCGGGGACTTGTCATCGCGTCTCTTCTCTACTCGCTCCCTTTCACGGTGCAACCCCTCCAGGCTGCCTTCGAGAGCCAGGACCGGAGACTGCTGGAAGTGGCCGCGACCCTGCGCGCCTCTCCATTGGACGCCTTTCTCACCGTTGCCGCACCGCTCGCCCTTCCGGGATTCCTCACCGCCGCGGCGATGACCTTCGCGCACACCGTGGGAGAGTTCGGGGTGGTGTTGATGATCGGCGGGGACCTTCCCGGCGCGACGCGCGTCGCCTCCATCCGCATCTTCGACCACGTGGAAGCCATGGACTACGGCGCGGCGCACCGGCTGGCGGGAACCCTGCTGGCGTCGTCGTTCCTGGTCCTTCTGACGGTGCAGCTCCGGCGGCC
>Ga0302270_10005374_pt1 | contig 11695 bp, 10 predicted proteins | sample III_Bog_E2_3_FD_198773 | JGI IMG/M metagenome (GOLD analysis project Ga0302270, IMG submission 198773) | Peat permafrost microbial communities from Stordalen Mire near Abisko, Sweden - III_Bog_E2_3 | ecosystem: Environmental > Terrestrial > Soil > Wetlands > Peat | place: Sweden: Abisko...
TATGCGCGCGCAGAGCCCTCGGCGGAAGAACCGGTCGGCGAAGTGAATAAAACGCCCGCACAATAAGCCGATTTTTGAGATCACGAAGTTTCGGCAGAACATGTTCCGGGTCGCCGACAAGGCGCTCAGCGGCAAAGAGTTTATTGCGAACGGCGACCGACTTAACGGCGGACGTGAGGCTCCTGGTAAGCTCCTTCTGTAATAGGAGGGAACTGAAATGCCGCAGCATCCGACATTGCTGAATAAAAGAAGAGGCGTCCAGGCTGATTGCAAGCATCCAGCCCGTGCGCTGGCGGAATGCCCTCGCCCTGATGACGGAAGGCCGGGAGCGGTTTTTTGCCGAACAACCGTCTCAGCTGCGGATCCCCTTCGATCTTGCCTTCTTTGCCGCCATTTTGCGTGACCGAATCGAGTCGCTCGAAAAGGAATTGGACGGCTCTTCCGCTGGCGACTGGGGGAAGGCGCGCAATTGAGAATGAGCGAACGCCAGGCCAACAACTTCGTCGCGGTGCGCCGCGATCAAAGGCTTCAGGGTGCGCTCCTCACACTGATGAACGGCGCGTATGTGCGTCAGTGCGGGAATGTGAAACAGGCGATAGGAGGCGGGTGGGTGCCTATCGAACAGCTGAGGCCCGAGAGTCCGTTCGACTTTCTGTTTATGGTGATGGCGATGGATTATGCCCTCAGGCCCGGTCAGCCCGCCAGGGTCTTGTTGGAGACTCCAGACCTCCGATGAAGTCAGGCTTCCTCTGCAATCGATGACGGCGTACTGCGCGCGACAACAACACTAGACCGGCGCGAGTACCGGGGCCTTACGGTTGGCCCGGCCCACACCGGCATAGTCGAATCCCGCGGCACGCGCCGCTTCCGGATTGAAAAGATTGCGGCCATCGACAAGCACCGGCGTTTTCATGCGCGTCGCCAGATCCGCCAGATCCAGAGTGGCAAACTCCGGCCATTCCGTCACCAGCAACACCGCGTCGGCATTCTCCGCCGCATGCACCACGCTTGAACAATAATGCACGCGCAACTCGGGGTACTGCTCCTGACACGCCTTCATCGCGACAGGATCGAAAACCCGCACCCTCGCCCCCAGGCGAATCAGTTTTTCCGCGATCTGAATACTGGGCGCATCGCGCAGATCGTCGGTATTAGGCTTAAACGCCAGGCCTAGCAACGCGATCGTCCGCCCCTTGAGAATGAAAAGCTTCTCCTGGAGCTTCTGAATGACTACCTGGCGCTGCAAACGGTTCACGGCCATGGTGGCATCGAGCAGGTTCGGATGATAGCCGTATTCCGCCGCCGTATGCAGCAGGGAACTGATATCCTTGCCGAAGCAACTGCCGCCCCAGCCGATGCCTGCGTTCAGAAATCCGGTGCCGATGCGTGAATCGAGACCGATGCCTGTCATGACCTCTGTCACTTCCGCGCCCACGCGCTCGCAGATGTTTGCAATCTCATTGGCGAATCCGATCTTCATGGCGAGGAACGCATTGGCCGAGTATTTAATCATCTCCGCGCTGGTCAGGCTGGTGGTCACCAGTGGCACGCCGGTGACGTGACGTGGCCTCGGCGCAAATGGCGGCGGAGCGAATTTCTGTTCGGCGAGCGGCTTGTAAAGTTCGCGCAGCAGGCTGAGCGAACGGTCGTCTTCCGTGCCGAGCACGATGCGATCGGGATAGAGCGAATCGTGAATGGCCGAGCCCTCGCGCAGGAATTCGGGATTGCTGGCCACGCTGAATTCGATTCTGCCTCCCGATGCCGGAACGCCTTCCCGGATGAGCGCACCCACCAGGTTGCCGGAGCCCACGGGAACGGTGGACTTATTGATCACCACCCGATAGCGGGAAGAATCCATGGCCGCGCCAATACCGCGAGCCGCGGCTTCCAGATAGGCGAGATTCGATTCGCCGGAAGGCAGCGGCGGCGTACCCACGGCGATAAAGATGGCATCGCTGTCCCTTGCCGGTTCGGTGGCATCGGTCTGGAAATCGATGCCCCCGCATTCGAGCGCCAGAGCCAGCAGTTCCGCCAGTCCCGGCTCATAGATAACGGGATCGCCGCGTCGCAGCCGATCAACTTTGCTCTGATCGGTATCCACGCAGGTGACGCGATGCCCCAGAAAAGCCAGACACGCCCCCGTAACCGTACCCACATACCCTGTGCCTACGACAGTGACTCTCATCTTCCTTACAGGGTATCGCGATGAAAGTGGTCGAAGCCGCGCACCGTGAGTGGTTCGCCCGCCAGGCGGACTTCGCCCGGGACGCCGGATATGGCCATGCCGATGCGCGTCAGCGGCAAACCTTCAAAGGCCGCGGGCACGCTGGTGCCGGCGCGTACGAAGAAGAGCAATTCGTATTCTTCGCCTCCGTGCAGCGCCTGGTCGGGCGTCGCGCCGGGGAAACGGGGAGGCATCGCGATATCCGCGGCGACGCCCGATGCCAGGCAAACGCGTTCCAGATCGAGCGACAAGCCGTCGCTGATATCGATTGCCGCCGTCGCCCGCAGTTTTTCGCGTAGGAACTGACCGAGAGCCAGGCGGGGTTCGGGATTCAGATGTCGTTTGCGGGCTTTTCCCTTGGCACTGCCTGTTAAACTGCTCAGGCCCAAAGCGGAGCCGCCCAACAGCCCGGAAACATAAATCTCGTGCCCGACCCGCGCGCCGCTGCGCAGCAAAGCCATGCCGCGCGGAACAGCGCCGCAAACGGTCACATCGGCCGCGAATTTCTCGCCGCGCGCCAGGTCGCCGCCCGCGAGAATAGTTTGATGCTGCGCCGCCGACGCTGCCATGACTCCGAAAAAGTCGTCGATCCACCGGTCGGACGACCAGGCGGGCAGACAGACGGAAACCAGGCAGAAACGCGGCGAGCCACCCATCGCCGCGATATCGCTCAGACTGCGGGCCAGGGCGATCCTGGCAACATCGGCCGCTTTGTGCGTCTCGCGGAGAAAGTGGATTCCCTCCACAAACAAGTCGGTGGTGAACAGAAGGTCGTCCGCGCTGCCTCGGGGGCGATAGATGGCGCAATCGTCGCCGATTCCGGCGATGACGGCCGAAGACGGCGGGATTTTAACGAGTCCACGGAGGCGTTCGGTGATGGTTCTTTCGTTCTTCAAGCCGCAGTCTAGCATTACCGGCCACTCGAAAAAACAATGCCAATTTGAGAGTATCGTCTACTTTGCCGATATATTTCAATCACTTACATGTTGAAACTTGGTGGCAGTATGCTTTACTGCGATCAGGAACGTCGTTTTACCGCCCCGGAAACAGGGTCAACCCGGAATAGTCCGCCTTTACCGACTACCGGTTGAACCTGATCCCAGGCTGTGAGACAATTTGTGACGTTAAAGACACAAAGGCGCCTGAACCGCCGCATGTTTCAAGCGGATTCCGCGCTTTTCAGGAGAAGGTTTGTGAAAGAAAAAGGTACAGTCAAATGGTTCAACGCTGCCAAGGGCTTCGGCTTCATCCAGCGTGAGAGCGGAGACGACGTGTTCGTCCATTTTTCAGCGATTGCGTCCACAGGCTACCGCAGCCTGGATGAAGGCGCAGCCGTGGAATTCGAGGTCAAGCAGGGCCCGAAAGGGTTACAGGCTGAAAACGTCACGCGCGCGTAGGCCGCCGCGCAGTCTTAGTGAAAAAAGTAAAGCCTCGGAATCACTCCGGGGCTTTTTTCGTTATCTGGAGGTTATACCCGGCTCCAGATAAAGCCTGACGCGGTTGCTTTCTTCGCCGCTCACTACAATGCGAAGCTCGCTCGCGCCGCGATTCACAAACGCGGGAATCTGCAATTCCACCAGATAATTTCCGATCAGCGTTGGTGCCAGCGTGGCGCTGAGCACCTGTACCGGGCTGCCATCCAGAAACGCAGCGACCGGCGCCACAACCGAGGGCGGGGAATCTACGGGCGCCGGCGTATTCGTCGGCCATTCCGGCGTCACTTTTCCCAGTCCCGTGGCCAATACCTGCACTCTGGCGCCGGGGCGAAGAGGCGTTCCCGCATCAATGACCAGCTGGCTGTTTGCGTCCTGGAGCATGGGCGCGCCATCGGAGTCCACGAAAATGGCGGGCGCAACTTCCTTCACGTTGAGCGGCGCCGTCCAGTTGCCGCCAGCGCCCTGCACCACCAGTTGCTGAATACCGGGCGAAACTTCAAATGGAACCTGCAACTGCGAACTTTGTTCCGTTGCGAGTAACACCGGATACGCGTTCCGTCCGCTGGTAGCCTGTCTTACGCTGGCGCCGAGCACGCTGATGAGCGACCCGGGCGCGGCCGCGCGATCCGTCATATCCGCGGCATTCACAATGCGCGGCGATTGTGCGCGGTGCGGCGCGATTGTTTCAAACGCGCCATAGCCATCCAGCAGCACGGTGAGCGTGCCATCCATGTTGAGCCGCACGTCCCAGGCGGTGGCGATAGGCAGATCGCCCGTCACCGAAACCCACCTTGCGGGTACGCCATCGGCCGCGTTCAGCGAGAGCCGCCCGGAATGGATTCCCGTATCGGTGGCGGCGTAGACCACGCCGGCCGCACTATCGGCAGTGAGGCCGTGAATTGCTCCGGCGGCAAGCGTGCCGGTAACCGGGTCCCAAAATACTCCGCCGTTGGTGGTGCGAAACAGGCGGGCGCCGGAAGCGGCGAGCGCCGCCTGCGAATTCGCGGGATCCACCCACAAACTGTCGATGGATGCGGCGGAGGCAATCGCCGAATCCCTCCACGTGTTGCCCCCATCGGCTGAAATTTTCACCAGTCCGCCCGCCGCCATTCCGGCGTAGATGAGAGATCCGCTCTGCTCGGCCACGGTTGCGACGATGCCCGCCCGCGTCGCCAGCGTCGCGCGCAACGCGGTTTCCGGAGCCACGCCTTCGGCCGCAGTCCACTTGCCGGCCGTCACCGAGGCTAAAGCGGAATCGGCCAGAACCACCGTTCTTTGCCCCACAAAACTGCGCGCATCCAGATTCGGCAGATCGGCGTTCAGGCTCTGCCAGGAAAGGCCGGCATCAAGAGAACGCCACACGCCGAAGCGATTGGCCGCCGTGATATCGAGGGCGCTGGAAGGTGAAACAGCCAGTGCGGAAAAGCCGCCTCCGATTATCGAAACGCCGTTGAAGCCCGTGAGGTTGACCCAGATGCGATCTGTACTAACGTCGTCTGTTCCATAGATGTTGTCGCGGGTCACCGAATAACGGCGCGACCCTGCGGTGGTGACCTGAACGCCCGAATCCGGATTCGCCGCCGTGACAGGTTTCGCGGGGGCCGGAGGCACGGCGTCGGAAGAATTGAGCTGCCAGTGCTGAAAATCAGTGGTCTCGAAAACGCGGCCCGATTGCGTCTGAGCCAGCAGACGATTGCCACCGGCGGTATACCAGACCGCCTGTACGGGGCCCGTGGCAGGTCCGGCGAGTCCGAGATTAACGGTGTAACCCGCGACTGGACTCCACTGAGGCGCGGTTTGGGCCTGCGCGCGGTCTGGCAGGGCAGCAGCAATCATAACCGTGATCGCCAATACGCCTGCCGTCGCTGAGCTTTTGACCCTCATCCTATATGACGACCCGCTCCATCCCCTCAATTCGACACAAACACAACTTTGCTGTAGCAGCAGCGGCGCTTGTATTTTAGCGACACACAGCCGTGTCCCGATTCTACTCCATTTTTGCCGGTAGCGGTTTGGAACCATCTGATTCGCCGGAGTTTGCAGATTAAAATCCATTCGGAATGGCAATTTCCATGCACGTCCTGGTGGTATTCTGTGAAAAGTATCCAATGGCAGGTCTGCCAGTTGCGATGAGGCGTGCTCTGACTGTCTCCGTCATGATGACGGCGATGGCGGCGGGGATGCTCGCGCAATCTCCGCAAGTGGCCCGGCAGCCTATGGCGGATACCGGCAGCGCGGCAAACCTGGTTACCGGCGGCGGCCGCATCGTGGTGCAGCGCAACAATTCGCCATGGCGTCTGGAACCTGGCGAATACGTTTACCCCAATGAAGTGATATCCACCGGCGACGATGGCTGGGGCATGTTCAAGGTTTCCGATGGCAGCACTTTCGAGATTTATCCGAACTCGAAAGTAGCTTTCCGTACCAATCGCGGCAACTGGGAAGATTTGCTGGAACTCTGGCTCGGCAAGGTCAAGGTTCAGATCGAGCACCCCGGCGGCTTGCCCAACAACAATAAAGTGCGCACCCCTACCGCCGTGATTTCCGTACGCGGAACCACCTTCGACGTCGAATACAAGCCGGATGACGATTCCACTACCGTCCTGGACGAAGAAGGCTCAGTTGAAGTGGCCAGCGCCTTCAATCTGGATAACAAGAAACTTCTGAATGCGAACGAGATGATCGTGGTCTACAAGAACACCTCGCTCGCGCGGAGAATCGATACGGGCGGTATCTTCAAGCGCGTGTTCCAGTCGGCTATGGATGCGTTGACCCGGGAGGCGATTAATTCGCGTTCGAGCGCGCCCTCCGGCGCCGGCGCCGCAACCTCGACTGGCACGTCGACTACCTCGGGCGATAAGAACAACAATCCAACGCCGCCGCCACCTCCGCCTCCGCCGCCAGCGCAATGACCGCGCTCGTTTTGCTCCGACAGTGCTAGCCTGAGTACGGATGCGTCTGCGCCCGGTCTTTTTCGCGATCCCGATCGCCGCGGTCACCGCCTGCTGGCTCGCTGTTCCCGCGCAGCAACAGTCGCCGCAGGCAGCCCAGGATCGGACTTTCGTCGATTCCTCTGAAGTGCCCGTCATCGCAACCCGGATTTCCGAGCGCTCCGAGCATCTCAAGCCGATGTTGGAGCAGGTACATGTGACCGAATGGGTCGCGAAGGGCGCACCCGAAGCTTATGCCTCGCAATGGAAATCGCTCGGCGAGCAAAACCAGGCCATCGAGACCGATATGACCGCCATCGCGGGCCATCCCGAAGCGATGCAGGACGTCATGAGAGCGCTGTTTCGCGTGCATCGTTTCGATAGCGATCTCAACGCGTTGCTCGGCGCGGTGCGGCGTTACCAGAATCCGGCGCTCGCGGACCTGATCGAGTCGGTGGCGGTGAGCGACCAGGCCGGCGTCGATAAATTGCAGCAATACGTGCTCGATCTGGCCGATGCAAACGAAAAGCAGCTCAGCGTCGAAGACGAGGAAGCGCAGCGCTGCCGCGCGACCCTGGCAAGTCAGCCGCCCGTCCGACCCGCTGCGCCGAAAAAGACAAACGGAACTTCGAAATGACACCAACCACATTCACCTGCAGTATCTGCGACGCGGAATCGACGCGCATCTGCGCGCATTGCACGAAGGACGCCTGCGTCAATCATTTGTGCGATCGCTGCGGCCGCTGCAGCGATTGCTGCAACTGCGAACTCAAACTGGACAACGAGCCGTCGGATCACGACAGCGTTAACTGACAGGCCAGGCTTCATCCACGCGGGCGCGCGCGAAGGCCAGGTCCTTTTTCATGGCGTTCACCGCACTCGTGGGTGCATAATCCATATGCATGGATACCGGGCCGTGGAAGCGCGCGGCGGCGAGAGCGGAAAAGAATTTCTTCCAGTCGATCACGCCTTCGCCAAGCGCGCACAGGCGCGGCTTTACGGTTCCGTCGGGGTCCGGATCGAGCGTCACATCGGATAGCGCCACGGCCCCCAAACGTGGCAACGCTTCCTGCAGCGCCGCTTCCCACGCGTTTGCGGCGCGACCTTCCATAATGGCCTGCACGGGATCGAAACAGTAGCCAAATGCCTTCGGCTCGATGCCGGTGAGCATCGCCTCCACTTCCGGGATGCTGCGCCCCGGATAGCTGCCCGCATGGTTTGCCAGCAGCGGCGTGATATTACATCGCAGACCGGTGGCTGCGAACTGGACCAGATCGTTGCGCATCATCGCGGCCCGTATGGTCGCCAATTGCCCGGAAACTTCCGTCTGCAACGGTGGCGGCCAGACGCCGAGACGGCAAAAGCGCGCGCCCAACTCAGCGGAAACATACAGGATCGCGTACGCGTAGTTCTGCGAAGGGGAGACGAAGTTCGTGGTCACCATCGGAAGTTCAATGCCGGCGTCCTGGAAGGTCTGGAAAGCGCGGTCCAGATCCACCATGTAGCGGCTGGGATCCACATGGCCACCTGGCATGACCGTCAGATCCATGCCGTCATAACCCATCGCACCGACGATTTCCGGCAGCTGCGGATACGGGATCTTTGCGAAACAACCGGAGTACGCACAGAGCAGAGGCCGCGCTCCAGGCTTCAAACGGGCCGTTGCGACTTCCGGCGTCACCCTCTGCGGAGCCGCCTGGGCAAAAGCTGCGCGCGCTGAAATCGCCACGGCACCCAGAGCCGAGATCGCATGCCGTCGATTCATCGAACTTCGTCTCATCTAATTGCGCAGCGGCTTACCTGTCTTGAGCATATGCTGAATGCGCTGCTGCGTTTCTTTGCGGCCGCACAGACTCAGGAACATTTCGCGCTCCAGATCGAGCAAATACTGCTCCGTCACCTGCGGCGTGCCGCTCAGCTTCCCGCCGCTCAGGATGTAAGCCAGCTTCTCGCCGATCACGGCGTCGTAATCGGAAATATAGCCGCCCTGGCGTGCCATCCAGACGCCCATTTGCATCAGCGCGTAGCCGGCTTCGCCCGATACAGTGATATCGGTTCTGGGCGTACCGGGCGCGTAGCCCGAAACGAGCGATAGCGCCAGTTGTTTCGCGTCGTCCACCAGGCGCTCGGGATTCATCGAGATGCGATCACCCTCGCGCAGGTATCCAAGACTACGCGCTTCATCGGCGCTGCCGGAGACTTTCGCGAAACCGATCTGCTCGAAGGTCTTCTTGACATCGCGCGACCGCAGAACCATTTCCTTGCAACCGCCGCCCGCGGGGATCACGCCGACTCCCACTTCGACCAGCCCCATATACAGCTCCGCCGACGCCTGCAGGCGCGTGCAATGCAGGGGAATTTCGCAACCGCCCCCCAGTGCCATGCTGAACGGCGCGCCCACTACGGGCTTCGGCGCATATTTCAGCGACATGTTGAGCTGCTGGAAATCGTTGACGAAGGCGTTCAACTCATCCCATTCCTCATCCTGCGCGGTGAGCAGAATCAGCATCAGATCGGCGCCGGCGGAAAACGTAACGCCCTGGTTGGCGATCACCATCGCATCGAAATTGGTTTCGAGTTGCGCCAAGCCGGCCCGCAGCATCTTCGAGACGTCGCCGCCCACCGAATTCATCTTGCTATGAAATTCGCAGCAAACCACGCCATCGCCCAGATCGATTAAAGACGCACCGGAGTTGGAATCGACCACGCCTCGCGCTCGTTTAAGTTCGGAGAGCACGGTAATGCCGGGGCGCGGCTCCATCTCCGCGTAGCCGGCGCTGACCAGATCGAAATATTCGGTGCGGGGCTGCCTGTCGCGATCGGCTGGCCGGTAAAAGCCCTTCGCCTGCGCCCACAGCATGCGGTGAACATTGTCGGGCAGCAGGCGGCCTTCCGCTTCCATGCGGCGCGCCGTCGCCTCGAAGCCGAGCGCATCCCATAATTCGAAAGGCCCCAGCGTATGGCCATAGCCCCAGTGCATAGCACGATCGATTTCGACGATGCGATCGGAAATCTGCGGCACCATGTGAGCGGCATAGAGGATATGGTCGCTCAAAACCTGCCAGAGGAAGCGGCCGACTTTATCGTCAAGCTTCACCAGAGCCTTCAGGCGTTCGCCGAGCGGTTCGAGCTTGCGCAGAGTTTCGAGCGACGCGAAGCGCGGCTTTTCGGCAGGATGATATTCGAGCGTCTTCCAGTCGATCGCGTGAATGGCGCGGTCTTTACCGACGCGCTGGTAACAGCCCTGGCCGCGCTTATCGCCAAGCCAGCCGCGCCGCACCATTTCTTCGAGAAACGGCGGCATGGTGAAGCTTCCGCGAAAAGGATCGTTCGGAACCGCGTCATAAAGGTTCTTGGTGACGTGTGCCCAGACGTCGAGACCAACGATATCGAGCAGGCGGAAGCTGGCGCTTTTTGGCAGTCCGATCAGCTGGCCGGTCAGGGCATCTACTTCTTCGATGGTCAGATCCTGTTCGGTAGTGAGGCGCTGAATGGTGGCGCCGAAAAATGCGCCGATGCGGTTGGCGATGAAGTTCGGCGTGTCTTTGCACGGGACGACGCCCTTGCCCAGATGCAGATCGCAGAATTCGGAAAGGAAGGCGAGGATTTCGGGCTTTGTAGCAGGCCCCGGAATCATCTCGACCAGATGCAGATAGCGCGGCGGATTGAAGAAGTGAACGCCGAGGAAGTGTTCGCGAAATTCCGGCGCATAGCCATCGGCGATTTGTTGCAGAGGAATGCCGCTGGTGTTGCTGGAGACTATGGAACCGGGCGCGCGATGCTCCATCAGACGGTCATAGAGTGCGCGCTTGATGCCGAGATCTTCCGTGACCGCTTCGATGATCCAGTCGCACTCGCGCAGACGCGGGAGATCGTCGTCGAAATTGCCGGTGGTGATGAGACGGGCGGCTTCGGGCGTGAAAAACGCACCGGGCTTGCCTTTCAGCGCGGCCTCGACGCCGTTGCGCGCGGCCTGATCGCGGACTTTGCCACCCGGAAGAACAACGTCGAGAAGCAGGGATGGAATATGTGCGTTGGCGAAGTGCGCAGCAATGCGCGACCCCATGGTTCCGGCTCCAAGAACGGCGACGCGGCGGATTGGTTTCATCATTTCATCAGTGGTCCCGTGAGGATTTTACCAGTCCTGGCGGAATCGTGCGAGGATGGGGACCGTGCGGGTTGGTTCGCTGGTTTTATTTTCGGTCGCTGTAGCGTGTTATGCACAGCAGGATACTCCGGTTGCGATTCGGCAAGCGTTCGAGGCGCATGACGCTTCGCTCCAGTGGTTCAGCGTGGTCGCGACTCGGCGGGTGGATGCGAATTCGGAGGTGGTGCTCGCTGAGGCCGCTCCTATGGAATCGGACGGCGTGCGGCCGCCAGCACCCACGATGCAGAGAATGCAACTCGGTGTGTTTCTGGAATCCAGCAAAACACACCAGGTGGAAATGGTGATCGACATCTCTCCGTGGTCAGCGGAAGAGTATCCTCAGCTGGATGAGGTGGACGCGCACTCCATCCGGCTTCACTCTCTTGGGGACTATGGGGATTACGTCGAAAGCGTTCGGTATTTCTACGATGCGTCACTTCGCAAGCCGGCGACGAAGATTCGATACCGAGTCGCAGGTCTGGAGTCGGCGCGGATTGAGAACGGTAAGCTTATCTTCACCGCCGAGTACGGCTTCGGCGGAGAGCAATTTGCACTTAACAAGCGACGGGTAACCATTACAGTCAGCGCGGCGAGCGCGCCGCCGTTATTCGTTGTCGCCGAGGATCGTTCGCACGCAAGTTCATCCTCCGCGGAGCCAGTGTTTCATGCCGGCGACCAGACATTTTCAGTCGAGACCAAATCGCAACCTTCCGGCATATGGATCACTGATGCCTCGGGCAACAAGAGATTTTTCCCGGCACCAGCTATCCACATCGGGCCGGTCGTCTTCGACAGTCGTACGATTTGGTTTGCCCGCCGATCTCTGGATAGCGATGCATACTCCGTGGCTGGCGCGATTGTGGCATTCGACCCCAGGTCGCACAAATACCGTGTGCATGAACTTCCGGAGATTGGGTCGCTATCGGGAACGGCGATTCTGGCGGATGGAGACAACATT
>Ga0302270_10005378_pt1 | contig 11691 bp, 10 predicted proteins | sample III_Bog_E2_3_FD_198773 | JGI IMG/M metagenome (GOLD analysis project Ga0302270, IMG submission 198773) | Peat permafrost microbial communities from Stordalen Mire near Abisko, Sweden - III_Bog_E2_3 | ecosystem: Environmental > Terrestrial > Soil > Wetlands > Peat | place: Sweden: Abisko...
CATCACCGTAGCGCAGCCGGCTTCTTGCAACCGTTTCGCCAAAACCGGATCGGCATTGATGTAAGGCAGCACGGTGAAACCTTCTTTGACCAAAATTTCCGCCGCGCGAAAAGTTTCAATGGGATCGGGCAACAGATAGCGCGGGTCGGGATGGATTTCCAGCTTCACCCATTTGGGCAAACCGGCGGCCACGGCGAGGCGCGCGAGGCGCACGGCTTCCTCGGCGTTCATCGCGCCGCTCGTGTTGGGCAGCAGCAAATATTTTTTCGGATCAATGAATTCGAGGATGTTCGCGAACGGATCTTTTTTGCCGGACAAATCCGCGCGGCGCAGCGCGACGGTGACCATTTCCGTGCCGCTGGCGGCGAGCGCCTCGCGCATGGCTTCGGGCGAAGAAAACTTGCCCGTGCCGAGAATCAGCCGCGAGCGAAACTCGCGGCCGGCGATGACCAAAGGTTTGAACGACATCAAAGAAAATTTAATTTTGTTTGCCCAAATTGTCGAGGCACGAACCGAAAGTTGTTGGCGGCCAATAAAAATTGGCCCGCAACCCGGCGAAAAAACTGCCCGCATTTTTTTGCCGGCACCGTTTTGCCAAAACGCGCGCTTTCAAAAACCGTTCAGCACATCAATCATCTGGCGCAGCCGGCCGTAATCGCGCCGGTTGAAATTGAAGCCGATGCGTGCGAGGTCGAGCCGGTCCTTGTCCTCAACTTCTTCCGGCGTCGGCGGCACGATCTCGATTTTTCCTTCGACGACAATGTCTGCAAAATCTTCGTTCAAGGCGACCAGCGCGGAGGCGCTTGGCGCATTTTTCAGGCGGATCACAAAGCGTTCCTTGATGAAGCGCGTGGAATTGAAATTGCGGTAAAAGCGCGAAACGATTTTCACGGCTTCATCCGCGTTGTCGGTGATTTGATATAAATTTAAATCGTCGGGCGAAATCAATTTGTCGCGCAGCAGATGTTCGCGGATGTTTTTGTCCCACGTTTTCCAATAGGTGCCGCCGGGTTTGTCCACGAGCACGAGCGGCATGAGCTGGCTCTTGCCGGTCTGCATGAGCGTGATCGCCTCGTAGCCTTCATCCATCGTGCCGAAACCGCCGGGGAACAAAACGATCGCGTCCGAGTGACGGATGAAAATCAATTTGCGCGTGAAAAAATATTTGAACGTGATGAGCTTTTTGTCCTCGGCGATGACCGGGTTCGCGCTCTGTTCCCACGGCAGACGGATGTTGACGCCGAAACTGTTTTCCGGTCCCGCGCCTTCATGGCCGGCCTGCATGATGCCGGGGCCGGCGCCGGTGATGACCATGAAACCGGCGGCGGAAATTTTTTTGCCGAACTCAGCGGCCTGTTGATATTCCGGCTTGCTCGGCGCGGTGCGCGCGGAACCGAAGATGGTGACCTTGCGTTTGTGCGCATAAGGCGCGAAGATGCGGAACGCGTAGCGCAATTCGCGCACGGCCGTCTGGATGACGCGCACGTCGCCGGTGTCCTGCACATCGCCGAGCATTTTCAGCGCGTTTTCGATGATGTCCGCCACTTCCGGTTCGTTGTGACCGCCGCCTTTGAATTTGATGAGGGCGTCAATGTGGCTTTTCAGCACTGGATCCATCGGAACTTTTTCTGTCCTTTTCATATTTAATTAAGAGGGAAAGAATAGCTGTGAACACGCAAAAGGCAATACGGTCGTTTGGCTGCGCAAAAATCCACCGCGCCGCCGGCGCCCTCGCGGATTTATTCGACCAATGCACAAGTTAAAATTTTTAACTTTGCGCCTTGGTGCCTTGGCGTGAGGAAAAATCTCGGTTCGCGTTGGCCGAAAATTTCCCGTGAAAATTTTATCGAGCCCGATAAGCAATAGTCGGCGGCCAAAGTTTTTTCTGTCCGTTAATTGTCAAAACCAGTCTGTTTATTGCGCGCGAAAAAAATCGGGTTTTGCAACGCGCTGGGAGCAATTATTTTTTGCCGCGACAAAATCGGAGTTTCATCTGCGTTTCATCTGTGGCTAAATTAGCCGCGTGAAAATTTTCGGCATCGTTCCCGCGCGCTTCGCCTCGACACGGTTTCCCGGCAAGCCGCTCGCGCTGATCGCGGGCAAGCCGCTCCTCCAACACGTCGTCGAGCAGTGTGAAAAAGCGAAATCACTTTCGGAAATCCTCGTCGCCACGGACGACACGCGGATCTGGGAAGTCGCGCAAAATTTCTGCCGCGTGGAAATGACGCGACCCGATCATCCGAGCGGATCGGACCGCATCGCGGAAGTCGCGGAACGCTACGATTGCGACGCCATCGTAAATATTCAAGGCGATGAACCGTTGATTGATCCGTCTGTGATTGACGCCGTGGCGAACGCGCTGGCGCAAAACGAAATGTCCACCGCCGCGACGCTGATCAAAAATGTTTCCGAGCTCGACAACCCGAACGTCGTGAAAGTCGTGGTCAACGCCGCCGGCCGCGCCTTGTATTTTTCTCGGCGGACAATTCCCTATGTGCGCGAGGCCGCGAGTCGCCCCGCCGATGAACAGTTGGCCAGTTTTCCTTTTTTGAAGCATCTCGGCATTTACGGCTATCGGCGCGAGACTTTGCTGCGATTGGTGAAATTTCCGATGTCGCCGCTGGAAAATGCGGAAAAGCTGGAGCAGTTGCGCGCGCTCGAAAACGGCATCGGCATTGCCGTCGTCAAAGTCAATTACGACAGCATCGGCGTGGATGCGCCGGAAGATGTGGCGCGGGTGGAAGCCATTTTAAAAAAACTTTAATCGGCGACTTTCACAAAAGGGGCGCCGATTTTTCGAAGAACAGGCGCAGTGAATTTTTATCGCGGGTTTGAATTTGGCCGCTACTTAAATTCAGGAAAGGCGCCGCAAGCCGCTTTGGTGGTGGCGGCAGAAATCGGTTGACGGGTGGGATCGCTGAACGCGAGCAAAACGGCCTTGGCCTTGTTTTTCTTTTTGCCGTCCAGCTCCGCGAGCGCGGCGCGAAAACTTTTCAGGCGGAAATCATCCGAGCCGGCGGCGCGTTCCACGCGGTCCAGAAACGCCGCGAGGTCCACCAGCTTGTGCCGCGCGTCGAGAAAATAAAGATCGAGAACTTGTTGCCGCGTCATACGCGGCGAATATAAGGCGAATTCGCGTCCCCGCAACGGAAAATAAAACGGCCTGCCGGAACAAAAAATAAAAACCGGCAGGCCGCTCACCGACACCAAAATCTATCAGTCGTATTTCGCCAGGAGCATCAGGCCTTCGGGATTGCTCACGCCTTTGCCCTGAAGAAACACGATGTGCTCGTAGCCGAGCGTGCGCAGCCCGACGAAGAGCGATGTGCTGCGGTCGCGAAATTCGTCGCCCACTTGCGGCTCGTTGTAATTTTCGAGCACGACCACGGCGGTCTGATGCTGCGGAAATTTCTTGGCCTGATTCAAGATCGTGTCGTTTTCGGCCTTGCCGGTCGGAACGGGCTGGATCATGGCACTCGTTTTTTCGTCCAGCGATTCGATGACCAGGGCGTTGTTATCCACGTTGTGAAAGGCCTGCGGCGGCGGCGGCGGCGGGGTGGCGCAGGAAGTCAAAATCAGGGGCACGGCGGCGAGGGTGAACAAAAGCGTTTTTTTCATCAGGTTCAAATTGGTTAATGGTTGATCAAATTGCGGCGATTACATTTCCGTTACCAATGGAAAGCAATGCAGCTTTGATGCCATCGAATTTCGTCATTATTTTATCGGACTAAAACTTGTTTTCGTGGAGAAGTTTTTCGGGCTGGTTCCAAATCCCTGCCAAATCAGCAGCTTTTGCGTGCGCATCCGCGCGCAAAAAAATTGCCGCCAGTTTTAATCGGAAAAAATCCGGCCAAGAACCCGTCGCCCGGCTCCAAAAAACGAGACAGGTTGTATCATTTTTAGGCGCGCGCAAGTTTAAAGAAAAAGTCGTGCGCCGTGCGGCAGGTGGCCGCGCTCAATTCTTCGAGCGAACAGTTTTTCACCTGCGCCACGGTCTCGGAAATCTCTTTCACAAAGGCCGGTTCGCCGCGTTTGCCGCGATACGGCACGGGCGCGAGATACGGACAATCCGTTTCCAGCATGAATTTTCCCAGCGGCGCGGCGGCCACGGCGTCGCGCACATTTTGCGAATTTTTGAAAGTGACAATGCCGGTGAAACTCACCAGTGAACCGATGGCGAGAATCTGTTCCAGCCGATCGACCGATTCGCCGAAACAATGAAACACGCCGCGCACTGTTCCGGCAAACGGTTTGAGCTGCGCCAGCGTATCGTCGAACGAGGCGCGTTGATGAATCACGCAATTCAAACCAACTTCAGCGGCGACTTCGAGCTGCTGCTGGAAAATTTCCGCCTGCCGTTTCTTATAATGCGCGTCATCTGCCGCCGAACCGCCGTTGGCACTCGGCGGCCGAAAATAATCCAATCCGGTTTCGCCGATGGCGACGACTTTCGGATGCCGTGCGAGTTCGCGCAGCGCCGGGCGCAAATCGTCCGGCGCGGTCAACACATCGGTCGGATGCCAGCCGACGGCGGCGTAAACGCCGGGATTTTTTTCCGCCAATTCGATCGCCCGCGTGCTGCTTTCCAGCGTGGTGCCGATGGAAATGATTTTGGCAATGCCGGCCGCCTGCGCGCGGGCGATGACTTCCGGCAAATCCGGCGCGTAGTCGGGATAATCCAGATGGGCGTGCGTGTCGAAAAAAGTTGGCATCAGACTGTTAACCGCGAAATACCCAAACCACATGAAAACCAAAATTGGCGAGTTGAAAATGATTTTGTGTATTTCGCGGTTTCATTTTTTATTTTCAGCGGAAATTTTTTGTTCGAGCGTTTTCAACTGGTCGCGAATTTGCGCGAGGCCCGCATAATCCGGCGCTTCGGCGATGAGCTGCCGGTAATTATCCACCGCGTCGGCCTCGCGATTTTGTTCCCGCAGTTTTTCCGCGAGGGTCAAGTGGATGCGGATGCGCTGTTGCGGTGAGGGATTCAATTTCAGCGCGGCTTGATACGTCGCGATGGCCGAGGAAGGTTTGCCGGAGGCCGCATAAAGGGCCGCCAGTTTTTCCGTGAGCACCGCACTTTGGGCGGTCGCGGGAATGTTCTCAAGAAACTCCGCGAGTTGCGGTGCGCGCACGCCTTTCACGAGATCCAAATTTATGAGCCGGTCAAACGACCATTCAATCAGCGGATTATGAGCGTGCGCGAGTTGGGCGTGGCGTTCCGGCAACGGTTTTTTGAATGGCGAATACAGCGGATCGCCGATGACGGTGGTCTGCCAAGACAAGGCATTTTCGGAAGTCCAAGCCGCTTCGCCGAACGTGTAGCCGTTTGCCCACGCCTGAAGAAAATAAGCGATGTTCGGCGTGAATTGAAGATATGGTTCATACACGCAGCCCATCGTGCAGGTCGCGCCCTCGGCGAGCAGCGGGCCGCACCAGTTGCGCTTGGTGCTGCGCAATGTCTCCGCGCTGAACGAATGCAAATGATAGGCAAACGCGCCGGGCATGAACTCGACATTTGGTTGGGCGAACGGGCCGTCGGCGGAGCTGGCATACCAGCCGGCGTAAATCGCAATGTGGCTCATCGGCCGCGACGCGGGCCACGTGGGTTCGTTCGTGTCGGTCTCCGTTTCAAAACCCTGCTGCCGGGCGATTTCGGCGCTGGTTAAAATCCACTGGTCGCCGAGATAATAAGGATCGCCCGGCTTCAAACCGCGCGAGTCAAAATAGGCCCGGCCCCAGAAACCATTGCTCTCGGCGGCCATCGCCTTGTCCACCAGTTGATTGGCGATTTCCGGCGTGGGTCCATCCAGCCGCGTCACCAGCAAAATGCCATTCACCGGTGAAAGCATCGCGCGATTCGTCGTGCCATAAAATAAATTCGGCAGCGGCCCGGTGAGCGGCACATTCATTTTGATCAGCGGCAGCCAAGCCAGTTCGGAATCCACCGAGGCTTCGTTGTGGCGAAATTCCGTGCGGGTGATTTTTTCCGCCAGTTCGTCCGCGGTGGAACTCGGCGCGATTTTCAGCGGCATGCCCCAGCACAAAACCGCATAACGAATTTTCGATTTGATCACGCGATTTTCCGTGTGCGCCGGCTGCGCGCCGTTGGCCGCAATATTTGCCTCGCCGAATTGCCAGAGGCCGGCCGCCTCCAATTGATCGGCCAGCGGCTTCTGCAAAAAATCCGTGAAGTCGGCGCGCGTGATGATTTCGTTGGTGGTGACCGCGAAGCTGAAAATCTGGCTGGCCGGCACGCCGCGCATGGCGGCGTAATGGTCGGCGACCATCTTGGATTCCGGCACGCGCGAATTGTAAATCACGATCACCTCGTCGCCGCCGGCGAAAACGGCCGCCGGCGCGAGGGCCAATAAAAAAATCGCCAATCGCAAAAACATCATAATTATTTCCCCGGATTTCGCCGCAAATAATTTCCAAGATTCTTCAAGCCACGACAATTTTCAAACCATCCCACGCGAGCATCACGCCTGGCGGCAGTTCCGCCTGCGATTTATCGTGGTCGTAGTCATGCGTCAAGTGCGTGAAATAAGTTTCCCGCGCGCCGATGCGCCGCGCCGCCGTGAGCGCCTCGTCCAGGCACATGTGCGTCGGATGCGGTTTCTGCCGCAACGCGTCGAGCACGGCGATCTCCACGCCGCGCACTTTTTCCATCGCCGCGTCGGGAATTTCTTTGCAGTCGCTCAAGTATGCGAGCCGTTTCCGGCCATTTTGTTCAAATAAAAATCCCGTGGTCGTCATGCGCCCATGCGGCAGGTCGAGCGGCGTGATTTTCAGGTCGCCGATTTCAAAGGGCCCGGCGATGATGTTTTCTTCGGGAATAAAATAGCCGCGTGGCCACGGGCCTTGGTGAAATGCGTAAATGAAAACGCGCCGCAAGTTTGCCATGGTTTCCTCGCTCGCGTAAATCGGCAGGGAATTTCCGCCGCGCGCATCGCAGAAACGGCGGCAGTCGTCCATGCCGAGAATGTGGTCGGCGTGCGCGTGCGTGACGAGCACGGCGTCGAGCCACTTGATTTTTTCGCGCAGGCATTGCATCCGAAAATCCGGCGGCGTATCGACGGCCAGCTTCACTTTTTCGGTTTCGAGATAGATTGCCGGGCGCGTGCGCCAGTTCTTGGGATTCGCCAGAAATTCCGGCGGATAATCCACGCACATCAGCGGCACGCCCTGCGACGTGCCGGTGCCGAGAAATGTAAAACTGAAGGGCATTGTAAAATTTTTCTTTTGCCGAACGGCGCAAACCGTTCAAATGAGCGGAGGAAATCTACCGATGTTGACGACGCTGCGCATCAAAAACCTCGCCCTCGTGAGCGACCTGACGCTGGAACTCCAGCCGGGCGGCAATGTCATCACGGGCGAGACCGGCGCGGGCAAATCCATCATCATAGGCGCGCTCAATCTGGTTTTGGGCGAACGCGCCGACCGCTCGTTGATCCGCAGCGGCGAGGAGAGCTGCTCGGTCGAAGCCATGTTCGATGTAAAAAAATTGCGCGCGCCGCTGAAAAATTTTCTCGCGGAAAGCGGCCTCGAACCGTGCGAGGAAAATCAGCTCGTGCTCAAGCGCACGTTCACCAGCGCGGGCACGAATCGCCAGTTCATCAACGGCTCGGCGACCACGCTGGCCACGCTCGGCTGCATCGGCGAATGGCTCGTGGACATGCACGGCCCGCACGATCACCAGTCGTTGCTGCACCCCGCGAAGCAGCTGGCAATTCTTGATGCCTTCGGCGGTTTGCAAACGGAGCGCGAGGCCTTTGGCGAATTGGTCCATCGCCGCCGCCTGTTTGAAAATGAAAAATCCGCGCTGATCGTGGACGAAAAAACTTATGCGCAGCAATTGGATCTGCTGCGGTTTCAAGTCCAGGAAATTTCCGCCGCGCGGTTGCAGCCGGACGAGGAAAAATCGGTCGAGGAGGAATTCAACCGTTCGAGCAATGCCGCGAAATTATTGCAATTGAGCCAGGCCGCGCTGGATGCCTTGAGCGAAAATGAAAATTCATTGTTCACGCAAAACGGCGTGATCGGCCGCGTGCTCGCCGAACTTCAGCGCGTTGACAATGGCGCGGCGAATCTGGTGGAACTGCACGCGCAGGCGGGCGAAACGCTGCGCGAATTGCAGACGGAGCTTTCGCGTTATGCGGACAAAGTGGATGTGGACCCCGCGCGGCTCGCGGAAGTCGAGGAGCGGCTGAATCTGATTCATTCGCTCAAGCGCAAATACGGTTCGTCGCTGGCCGACGTGATTGCGTTCGGCGACGGGGCCAAACAAAAATTGTCCGCGCTGGAAAGCCGCGACGCCGAACTGGCGCGGCTGAACGCGGCGCTGGAAAAATTGGACGCGGAAACTTTGAGCGCCGGCAAAAAACTTTCCGCCGCGCGCAAAAAAATAATTCCCGCGCTCGCCAAGGCCGTCAGCAAACAATTGGAAGATTTGGGTTTCAAGCAGAGCAAATTTGACGTGGCGATAAAATCCGATGTGGTAGGAAACGAGGTGACGAGGCTCAAATCAAATGAAGGTCAGAGCCTCCTCCCGTCGGCTGCCACATTAAAATTGACGGGCCTGGACGAAATTGAGTTTCAATTCGCGCCGAATCCGGGCGAACCGGCCAAGCCGCTGCGTGCCATCGCGTCAAGCGGCGAAATGGCGCGCGTGATGTTGGCCCTGAAGACCGTGCTGGCGGCGGAGGATGAAATTCCCGTTTTGGTTTTTGACGAAGTGGACGCGAACGTCGGCGGCGAGACCGCCAATGCCGTGGGCGAAAAGATGAAACAAATTGCGGCGAAACGGCAGGTCCTTTGCATCACGCACCTGCCGCAGGTCGCCGCGCCGGCGGACGCGCACTATGTCGTGACCAAGGAAGTAAAAAATGGCCGGACAATTTCTGCGATCGAATTGCTCGGCAAAAAAGAACGCGTCACCGAACTCGCGCGGATGCTCGGCGGCCAGAGCGAAGCCGCGCGCAAACACGCCGAGGCGTTGTTGAAATAAATTCATCGCCACCGTCTTGCCGCTGCAGTTTGGTTTGACCGGCGCGTGTTTGGTTGTTAAAAGTTCTTTGTGATTTTTTCCGCGATTTCGAATTTATGACCAAGCCCAAACGTCCCCAATATTCCAGAATTTTACTTAAATTAAGCGGCGAAGTGCTGGGCGGCGAAGGGGGTTTTGGCATTTCCCCCGAGGCCGTGCAGGGCATGGCGGAACAAATTGTCGTCGTCATCGGCGGCGGCAATATTTACCGCGGTCTCGGCGCGGCGGAACGCGGGATCGAGCGCGCGACGGGCGATTACATGGGCATGCTGGCGACGATCATCAACTCGCTTGCGCTCCAGGATGCGCTGGAAAAAATTGGCGCGCCGACGCGCGTGCAAAGCGCGATCGCGATGTCGCAGATCGCCGAGCCGTTCATCCGCCGGCGCGCGGTGCGGCATTTGGAAAAAGGCCGCGTGGTGATTTTCGGCGGCGGCACCGGCAACCCGTATTTTTCCACGGACACGGCGGCGGCGCTGCGCGCGAATGAAATCGGCGCGGAAGTGGTTTTGAAGGCGACGAAAGTGGATGGCATTTATGACAGCGATCCCAAAAAAAATCCCAAGGCGCAGCGCTTCGAAAAAATCACCTACATCGAGGCGCTGCAGCGTCAGCTCAAGGTGATGGATTCGACGGCGTTCTCGCTGTGCATGGACAACAAGATGCCGATCATCGTTTTTGATTTCTTCAAGCCGCACAATCTCAAGCGCGTCGTGCTCGGCGAAAAAGTCGGCACCTTGGTCACCAGCTAGGCGCGCGAAGGCCATGCCTGAACTGCCTGAAGTCGAAGTGCTCGTGCGGCATCTGCATCCGCTTTTGCGGGGCAAAACCATCCGCGATGTTTTTGTCGGCCGGCGAAAAATTATTTCGCCGACCCCGCTCGCGATATTTCAGAAAAACCTGCGCGGCGCAAAATTCATTGAAGTAACGCGGCGGGGAAAATATCTGTTGTTTCGGCTGCGGCCACAAAAAGGTCGCAGCGAAATCACTTTGCTTGGTCACCTTGGCATGACCGGACGCATGTTTCTCGGGCGCAAAAACGAGCCGCTGCCAAAACATGCTGCGGTGGTGTTTGATCTTGGTGCCAAAAATTTCATCTACGAAGACACGCGCTATTTCGGGCGGATGACTTTTGACCTTGCTTCGATCCAAGCACTGGGGCCGGAGCCGTTGAACGATGGGTTTTCCGTGGCGAATTTCGCGGAAGCGTTGAAAAAATCGCGGCAGCCGATCAAGGTGAAACTGCTCGATCAATCGCTCATCGCGGGCGTGGGCAACATTTATGCCAGCGAAGCGCTGTTCCGCGCGGGCATTTCGCCGCGCCGCGCCGCGAACCAATTGACGCTGCTCGAAATTGAAAAACTGTGCGCCGCGCTCCGCAAGGTTTTGGCGGAGGCGATTGATTGCGGGAGCACGCTGCCGTTGAATTTTAACGGCAGCAAGTCTGACGGGCTGTTCTATTTTGGGCGGATGCCGGGCGCGCCGGATTATTACACCGAACGGCTGTGCGTTTACGACTTGGCGGGCAAACCGTGCATTCGTTGCGGTTCCGGCATCAAACGCATCGTGCAGGCGGCGCGCAGCACTTTTTATTGTCCGCAATGCCAAAAGACCTGACGAAACGGTTTGACGAACGCGCGGCAATTTGTAAACTAATCATCCGTTTGCGTTCCAGAATAGCTCAATGGTAGAGCACGCGGCTGTTAACCGTGTGGTTGTAGGTTCAAGTCCTACTTCTGGAGCCAACGTTTATTGGCTTTTCTTAACAATCTCCTCGGTTCTAACACAGTTCTAACATTTGAGGGTCAATGTTTGAACTGTTACAGAACTATGAGAAACGAAAAGTTCCCTGTAACGATTACAGAAAAGGGCGTTTCTGCCGTCATCCGACAGGCATTGAAAATTAAGGGTGGCAAAAAGCTCGAATACTTCATCGTCGAATACATTCTGCTTGGAAAACGCAAGCAGGTTTGGCGTTCCGATCTCGACAAGGCTAAGGCCGTTGCGCGGGAAGCCTGCATCAAGATTGCCAACGGCGACCAGTCAGCCCTGGAATTAAGAAATGGTGAACTTCTGGCCTACACTAGAGCCGTTGAAATTTTATCGCCTACGCGTGTTCCGATTGACACCGCCTGCCGCGAGTTCACAGATGCAATGCAAATCCTAGGTGGTCACGCGTCCATCATCGAAGCCTGCCGCGACTGGATGAAGCGTAACGCCGTGAGCTTCCCCAAAATCACAGTTGCTGATGCAGTGGCGAAGGTTCAGAGCCGATCCATTGCCGACAATAAATCAAAAGGGCGGCAGCACGAACTTGAAGTTTTGCTGAATCGTTTCGCCGAGAGTTTTCAATGCGAAGCTCACACGGTAACGCCAAGCCTGATTTCGGCATACCTGACAGCGTTGCCTCTCAGCGAGCGGTCGAAGCGGAATCATCAGGATGCCATCAAACATTTGAACCGGTGGCTCGTGTTTCAGGGATATTTGGCCAAGGGAACGGACTGGATGGAAGGCGTTCAGAAATACTCTAAACGCAAGCACGGCGAGGTCACGATCTATGCGCCGGAGGAAATGGCAAAAATAATGAAGGCCGCGAAGGGCTGGCAGATTCCGGTCTGCGCAATTTTGGGCTTCAGCACGAT
>Ga0302270_10005392_pt1 | contig 11668 bp, 8 predicted proteins | sample III_Bog_E2_3_FD_198773 | JGI IMG/M metagenome (GOLD analysis project Ga0302270, IMG submission 198773) | Peat permafrost microbial communities from Stordalen Mire near Abisko, Sweden - III_Bog_E2_3 | ecosystem: Environmental > Terrestrial > Soil > Wetlands > Peat | place: Sweden: Abisko...
TATCTATTAGATGTATTACTATTAGGCATATGACGAAACGTTCCAGTTCCAGCATGGAAGTCCTGCTCGGCCTTCTGGCCATCCAGCCCATGTCTGGATACGACCTCGGGCAGACCATCCGTGGGTCTGTCGGTCACTTCTGGAACGAAAGCTACGGCCAGATCTACCCGAATCTGAAGGCACTCGCGCGGGACGGATTTGTGAGCGCGAAAACCGAGCGCCAAAAGAGCAAGCCCGACCGCAACATCTACTCCATTACGAAAAAAGGCCAGGAACGCCTGGCGAATTGGCTTGCCGTTCCGCCGCAACCCGAGATTCCGCGTAATGAGCTGTTGCTGAAGATCTTCTTCGGTGTGCAGACATCCCCGGAAATCCTCATCGGATACATGGAGCGCATGTTGAAGAATGAGCGCGCCGTCCTTCAGGAGCTAACGCGGATCGAGAAGGAAGTCTTGTCCCAGAACCAGCAGTTTCCCGATGTTCCTTACTGGCAGATGGCCGCGCGCTTTGGTCAATTCGAATTAGAAGCGCACGTCCGATGGGCGGAAGAGACCCTTGCCGAACTGAACAGGATCGCTACTAAGCAACACAGTCATGCGGAAACTATAAAGGAGAGCAAAAATGCAGCCGGGTGAGAAAATCGCGACGATGAATCCGCAGTCAGGCCCACACCCCAAACAAATTGCCTCCTGGGGATGGCTTGTGGGCTTTCTCCTGATCGGCGCTGGAACGGTTCTGCTTGGGTTCCTTGCGCAGCATGCCCCCGCTGCAGGCAGTGCGACCCCCACCCAGCTTGCCAGTCACGGCCAGGCGATTCAAATCTACCTCACGGTGGCCGCGATGGATTGGGCCCTCCTTTATTACTGTTGGGCCGGTGTTCACCGCTTTGGCGGCGGAATCGAAACGCTGTCCGGTGGCCGCTGGACCTCATGGAGGGCGCTTGCCGTCGACCTCGCGATTGCGCTACCCTTCTGGGTTTTGTGGGAAGGTGCAGCCTACGGTGCTCATTGGCTCCTTGGCGCAAGCAGTGCAAAAACCGTAGATAGCCTGTTGCCCTCGAGCCCCCTTGAAATCATCATCTGGATCGGCGTATCAATCACCGCTGGCATCTGCGAGGAACTGGCATTTCGCGGCTTTCTTCAGCGCCAGTTGCACGCACTTACAGGGAATACGGTTCTGGCGGTGCTGGCCCAGGGGTTGGTGTTTGGCTTATTTCATGCGTATCAGGGCTGGAAGAACGTCGTGGTCATCAGCCTTCTCGGAGTTCTATTCGGAGCGCTCGCGGCATGGCGAAGAAATCTGCGCGCGAACGTCCTAGTCCACGCCTGGGCCGACATTTGGGGAGGATGGCTGCAGTTGGTGATCTTCAAGTAAACCCGGACAGGGTCCGCTCTTTCTGATCTGCGGACGCTGATCACCGATCCCTGTCGGCACTATAATCGGCGCATGCCATTGAACGGCGATCCAAGGCGTCGGACGATCCCTGTACTGGCAGGCGGAGCAATTGCGTTGCTCGCTCTGCTGGGCGCCCTCAATGCATTCAATCCTTCAAGCATCCACTTCCTGAATCCTGATACCTCTGGAGAAACGCTGGCCTTTACCAGCGTCATCATTCTCGTCTTCTTGGTGCTGATGGTGTTTCTGCTGCTGCTGCTCAGAACCATCGTCAAGCTCTATGCCGACCAGAGCAGCAGTGCCCTCGGCGCTCGGCTGCGCACGCGCATGGTGCTCGGCGCAGCGCTGATTGCGTTGATCCCGGCGATCTTCATGTTCCTTTTCAGTTTTCAGCTGATGAACCGGTCCATTGATCGCTGGTTTTCGCAGCCCACATCCGAGTTACGCGAGGACTCCACGCGTGTAGTGCTTGAACTGGCTCACTATGTCACCAGCAATGCGCGCGTTGAAGCGCAATCGATCGCAGCATCCGGGGCTCCCGATCAGGATTTGCCTCAACTGCAGCAGGCTCTCGTGTCGCATCGCATCACGCTGGCCGGTGGATTCGCAGTCGTCTACGACAAGGACTCAAGGCCCTTGGCCAGCTTCCAGGCCCCCCCGGATTCGAGCCGCGCCACACTGCATCCATGGTTGAATGAGGGTGGTCAGGATACGGTGGTCCAACTCCCAGGTCCGTTTTCAGCAGGATTGCTCAACGCAGCGCAACGTAACGACGAGCCAGTCCTTGCTGTGAAGGGGCTTGAATACGCCCTTGGGATCGCCGGCACCAGTTCCGGGAAGATTGTTGTCGTTGCGCTCCCCATGCCTGAGGGCCTCAATCAGACTGTCGTGCGCATTCGTTCCGGCGCAGACGAATACTGGCGGCTTTTTCGAAGCCGCAACCAGATTCGAACAACGTTTCTCCTGTTGTTACTGGCCATCACCGCAGTGGTTTTCTTCTCCAGCGTTTGGCTGGCTCATTTTCTCTCCAAGCAAATTACCCGGCCGGTTGAAGCCCTCGCCGACGCAATGGATAAAATAGCCACAGGCAAGTACGACCATCGCGTGGCGCTCATCCCCACGGGCGAAATGGGCGACCTTGTGCGCGCCTTCAATCACATGGCGGCTGACCTTGATGCCAGCCGACAGCTGGCCGAGAGTTCCTCGGCGCAGCTTACGGCCGCCAATCAAGCTATTGAGGAACGCCGTCGCGAACTCGAGACCATTGTTGAAACCATACCTTCGGGGGTTGTCACTCTCGATGGAGCAGGAATGGTGCTTCAGTCCAATCGAGCCTTCGCTGCACTCATGGGTCAGCGCGAAGACATTAGCCTCGCAGGCGAAAGAATTGAATCGCTTTTGCCCCCTGACTCCGCTGAAGACCTCGCCGGCGTCATCCGGCGCGGACAGCGCATGGGCGCGGCTTCCACAGAAATTGAATTTCATGCGCGTGGGCGCACCATGCATCTGGCCATAACCAGCGCGCGCCTCGAATTGGCACACGGCCAACCAGGAACCGTGCTGGTTGTTGAAGACACAACAGAGCTGTTGCGGGCGCAGCGTCAGTTGGCATGGAAAGAAGTCGCGCAACGTGTGGCTCACGAAATCAAGAACCCGCTTACGCCCATCGCCCTCTCTGCGGAACGTATTGGCAGGCATCTTGACCGCTCGCAACTGGATTCGCCTAACGTTATCCGCAAGTGCGCTGAAGTAATCCTCGGTTGCGTAGGCACCCTCCGTACACTTGTCGATCAGTTTTCCGCGCTGGCCCAGTTTCCCGCGCCCCAGCCGCGCGCCTGCGACATGAACAAAGTTGCCGAAGAGGCACTCGCACTTTTTGCCGGACGCCTCGATGGCATCACAGTCAAATGGGATCTGGAGCCCGGACTGCCCACCGTGCTGGCCGATCCCGATGCTACCCGCCGCGCCCTCGCAAACCTCGTCGACAACGCCGCAGAAGCTATGCAGGGTAGTCTGCTCTGCGTGCTTGGCATTCGCAGTTCCTTAAGTGAGGACGGCGCAGCGGTGGAGGTTGAAGTCTCTGACACAGGTCATGGACTCACCGATGAGATTCGCGAGCGATTGTTTCTACCCTTTTATTCCACTAAGCATCGCGGTACCGGGCTTGGGCTCTCCATTGCGGCAAAAATCGCGCAGGAACACGGAGGCTCGCTTCGCGCTGAGACCAACAGTCCAAAAGGCGCTCGCTTCGTTTTACGGCTTCCGCTGATGGAGCCGGCAACCGGAACGCAGTCCATACAGGCCAACGGCGAAAGCAAAACTCCTGCAGTACTCAAAGGAATGGGCGCATGAACCACATTCTCGTGGTGGACGACGAAGCGGAGATTCGCACTTCACTCGAAGAGATCCTGCGCGAAGAAGGTTACGGAGTTGCCACTGCGGCCACCGCCTCCGAGGCACTGGTTCTGCTGAAGGACGCACTGTACGACGTAGTCCTTCTCGATATCTGGCTTCCTGATCGCGATGGCCTCGACGTTCTCGCGGAAATGCACGCACTAGCCGTCGAAATGCGCCCTGAAGTGGTAATCATCAGTGGCCATGGCACCATTGAAACCGCTGTTAAAGCTACGAAGCTTGGTGCCTACGATTTCCTCGAGAAGCCGCTTTCGCTCGATCGGACCCTGATCGTCTTGAAGAATGCAGTCGAGGCTCGCCGCCTGCGCACGGAGAACCTCGAATTCAAGCGCCAGTTCAGTGTGGGCTCCGTGCTAACTGGTGAAAGCATTCCGGTAAAAGCATTGCGTCAGCAAATTCGACTGATGGCGCCCACCAACGGCCGCGTCTTGATTTACGGCGAGTCGGGCACTGGCAAGGAACTGATCGCCCGCGCCATTCATGCTGAGAGCCTGCGCCGTGACGGCGTCTTTGTTGAATTAAATTGTGCAGCCATTCCTGAAGCTCACATTGAGGCCGAACTATTTGGCTATCGCCATGGTGCACAGCCTGGGGGGCCGACTGAGCAGCGGGGAACCCTTGAACGTGCGGATGGGGGAACGCTTTTCCTGGACGAAGTGGGAGATATGAGCTTGAAAACGCAGGCCAAGGTTCTCTCCGCGCTCGATGATCAGCTGTTCACGCCGGTTGGCGGCACGCAACCATTGCGCGTCGACGTACGGCTTATCGCCTCTACAAACAAGGACTTAGAAGAGGAGATTGCCAAGGGGAATTTTCGCGAAGACCTTTTTTACCGGCTTAACGTGGTTCCCTTCGCTGTGCCGCCGCTTAGGGAGAGGAAGCAGGATATACCGCTGCTGGCGCGCGAATTTCTTGCGGAGTTTGGGCGGCAGTATGGACGGCCGCGGATGGAAATCAGCGAAGAGGCTCTTGCTACGCTTGGCGAATACCGGTGGCCAGGGAATGTTCGGGAGCTGAAAAACGTTGTAGAAAGGGTACTTATACTCAATCCGAGGGCGCTGCGGATTGAGCGAAAGCACCTGCCGCCGCTTACTCATAGGGCGGCGTCGCGGGCGGTGGAGGAGTTCTCGTCATTGCAGCAGGCGCGGGATGCTTATGAGCGGGAATACATCCTGAAAAAGATTGAGGAAGCGCGCAGTAACATCAGCCATGCTGCTGAATTGCTTGGACTTGAGCGCAGTCACCTGTATCGAAAGATGAAGGCGCTGGGGATCGGCGTGCGGGAGTGAAAAGCAGGGAACAGGGAACAGGGATCAGGGATCAGTGATAGCGCAAAGGTTCAATCGGAGGGGTGCGCAACCTAGCTGAAAAGGCTGCACAAGTGGTTACAAAACATGCGAAAGGGTTGAACCTGTGGTTGCGTCTCGTGGAGACACGTACCGTGGGGGCAGTCCGCGCAGATGTTTTGGGTTGCTGAGAAGTTCGCTAAACGAGGGAGTGGGTTGCAGAGAATTTGTCATTTCTTCGGGAGATGCGCTGATTCTACACGGGGTAGCGGTTTAAGTTGTTGATAATGCGTTCTTTGTTTCGATTTTCTTTACTGTGCAATTGCACTCTGAATTGGATGTGGCTCGAGATTGTCCGTAAGCGAACAGGAGTTTGCGAAAGTGAACATCCGCGGGTTGCGCGTCGTGTGGCGATTGGGGTTTAAAGCGGTTGGCAAGGAACCACTTAAGCGATTGTGAAGGGCCGCAAAAAGTGGCGCGAAGATTGCTTGCGCATTACAAAGAGATTTCTCCCGGAGGCCATTCATGGCGTATTTCGAGCGTGTTCGCGATGTAATTTCCGGCCCATTCAGCACTGAAATCATTCAGCAGCGCAGCGCAACCGGATGGCAGATGGTGTCCATCGAGTGGCGGCGGGAGCTGCCGGACGCGGAAGCTCCGACGGAGGGCGCTTTCGACGACGAGATTCCTTACGGACTGCGGATCGCAAACGACTGCAGCCGGCTTGAGGTTCATCCCAGGGAGCACCAGGTGCTGATGCTGATGATGGAGGGGTTGGTGCAGGACTTCTCCTATTCGGCCATTGTGAGCGACCTGAATGAGAAGGGATACCGGATGAGGAATGGCAAGCCGTGGAGCCGGGTTGCGGTCTTCAATATGGTTCCTCGGCTGATCGAGGTGGGACCGCGGTTTTTCAACTCGGAGGAATGGGAGACGCGGCGGAGGAAGTTCGCGAAGGTGAAGGCGCCGGATGGGGCGTAGGGGATTCGATCTACGCGGCTGCGCTCTGGATCAATGGCTTGACTTTTGCACGCCGCTTTCGGGAAGCGACCCAAAGATCGCGCTGCGCTTGCAGGCGAAGCCAGAGTTCGGGGTCGGTGTTGAAGGCCTCCGAGATGCGGAGGGCCATGTCTGCCGAGACTCCGGCCTCTCCGTTCAATACGCGGGAGAGCGCTGGCCGGGTGACTCCCAAGTGCCGCGCAACTTCCGTGACCGATCGGCCATCGAGATAGCAGGCGAGGATTTTTCCGGGATGCGAGGGATTGTGCATGGGCATTGAGCGAGCTCCTTCCATTAGTGGTAGTCCTGATAATCGACGAGGATTGCGTCCTCTTCATCGAGGGCGTCTATGGGTATTGATCCGGGTTGGCTGCTTCCTGCCTTCGACGGATGCCGCTAATCGTCGTTGACGAAACGACCACCGAAAGGTGTGCCAATTAAGGATACGAGATATTCGGCGTCCTCTGGGGTGAGGACACCATCAAACGTCCATCCCCCAGGCCGCGGCTTTTGATCGGGACACGTTGCGCAATAGGCCTTGGTGAAATCGGCATAAGCGGCATCGAGTTCTCGACCTTCGACGTGGAAGTTGTGCAGCTTGCAGTTGACGACTTTCGAACATGCCGTCTTCATGTTGAACAGTTCATTTATCAGACGAGCATTCGGGCCGACGGCGCCATAGCTTATGATCAGATGCTCACATTCCCTCAGCACGCGATCAAAGGTGTCGTCTCTAACTCCAATTCTGAGCGCCCTTACCAGCGGTGAATTCTCGTCGGAAATGTCGACTCCTCGCCCAGATGCCATATTCTGAAGAGCCAGCCAAACCAAATCACCCTCAATGTCGCCTTCTACCTTCTCGCCCTTCCACCTGAGTTTGGCGTTATTGAAGCTTTCGCGGACGCTATTGCGAATCTCCTGATTCGAAATTGATTCTGCAGTCCGTTTTGCCCACTTGTATGTTTCGCTGTCTTCCGAGTTAACCGTTATCAGTGCGCCCACAACCGCCATAGCTATTCCATTTCCATCTTTGGTTTGTGCGCTGATCCAAGCTGCCAGTTTGCAAATTTGAAACACAGATCTCGCATAGGCACCCTCAACTTCGGACCGTCCTTCAATTCGTAGGATGCCCAAATAGAGGGAAATCGCGTTGGTGACTGCTGTCAGAGCGCGTCCCAGCAACCAAGGGTCATCCGATCTCGCTGCATATTTAGCTAACCGTACGCATTGGTTGTATTTTCTGTTAATTGCTCTCGCAAGCCATGCTCGACGGACATAAATGTTTAGCACGAGCATAGAATTCCCACCCTCCCTCAGGTGCGCTTTTTGCAGAAGCACAAGACGGAAATTCTCGTATATAAGCGATTCGAGCTCGGCTGCTCTTTTCGTCACGATTGAGTAAAACTTGAACGGTTTCGGCCCGTGCGCGGTGATCCTCATGAGCGAATTCGCGTGATCCAGATGAGACTTTACCAGCAGTTCTTGGGGTTTACCGGAAGTAAACAATTCCCTGAAGTCAATTCCGTACATCTGTATGCTTGCCCAAAACTTCGTTTGAACACTCGCACCGGGATCAATGAGGAGAACGTAAGTTAGTTGACGAGCCTCTGCCAGCTTGCCACCAGCGTATAGCCCCGCAATCTTTTCCAGCCGCAGCACGTCGCCTTTATCTTGAATCGCAGCGAGTATGCGTGAAGGATCGCCAGAGTATTTGAGCGACTCGGTGAAGTCCGCGGTCGAACTCCTGGTTAACTGACGATTTGCGAGAACGTCGCCGCTCAGACGCAGCGCTGTCAGGAATTGAAGTTCAGTGCCGGGAAGATATTGCTTCGTAGGTACACGAACTGTGATCGTATCCTGTTGAGTTGACTCGTCGAGCCGGTGCATCAATGCGGTATCGAGCTGTAGGCAGTGCCAATACAGCTTTTTGGAACCTACGTCCGTAATGAGAAGAAACATGGGCTGCTGGATTTCGATAGCGAAGTGTCGAACATGATCCATCTCGATTGACTCAGAGATGAAGTTACGGCCGGAAGAATAGTCGGGATTTTGGTGGCTTTTGAGCTGGATATGAAACCACATGCCATTGGGTGATATCCCGTCGAAAACTTGAATGTTGAAGTCGATGCCGTAGTCACTCTGAACTTCGTTGACGGTCCATCCAAGAGGTTCGATTGCGTCGCGAAGGATGCGCTTGCCAGCATTGTCGATGTTGTGTTGGATCGGTTTCGTGATCATAACTCAGCGGCCTCACACCGCCTGCACCAATCCAAGCCGCATTCTCACTGAGCTACCCCGACTACGACGGCCTAGGAGGTTCGGAGCATTTATACACGCTTCTTTTATGGGAATTCTAGCGCGTTCGGCTTATGCCGGGGTTGAAGCCCCGGCATACCCCGCCGAGATACCTGGTCCTAAACAGGCGGAGACCCGCAATTCCCAAGCCTCAAAGGCAGACCGGGCCGCCCGCGTGTATCCTCGATGGTCAGCGGAGCGTAGACCACATGAGAATCAATTTGATCTGTCCAACTTGCGCCAAGGCCGCGGGTGGAGTCGGTACGTGGTTTATCGATACGATCAGGGCGGACGGCCTCTACACCGGCAAGTGCCCGAACGGACACGACCTGCTTATTGGCACACAGACGCTTTCCCACGAAATGCTCTTCGAAATCGCACTGAATGCCATTATCGACGGATACAACCGGGAAGCGGTTTCTTCTTTTACAGCAAGCATGGAACGATACTTCGAATTCGCGATTCGGGTCTTCGCGAGCAAATCTGGTGTCAACGCAAATTTGTTCACAGAAGCGTGGAGAATCGTATCTAATCAGTCCGAGAGGCAGCTTGGCGCCTATGTCTTCCTCTACTTAACGGAATTTGGAATGCCTCCGAAACTGCTCGGCGAGAAGATGACTAAACTGCGTAATGGAGTTGTCCACAAAGGGAGCCTCCCCGAGAGAAACGATGCCATTGAATTTGGGAATGCGGTTCACGAGGTTATCCAGGAGGGGGTGCGTCAATTGCGCTCGACGCTCGTCGATCAGGTCAACAAAGCTATTGGAGAAAATGTGAGCCGGATCGCGGAAAAAATGGGCACAACTTACCCACGCAGTTTTCAGGTGACCTCGACCGCGCTCAACATAATTGACGACATGTCCACCGGTTACAAACCCTTCGCGCAAATCCTGCGCGAACGCGGGATTCCGATGTAGCTTTCTTGGGCTGATCGCTTATGCCGCAAAGCCCAACTGACGCGAACAGGCTGAGGCTCTCATCCAAACGGACCGGATGTCAGACCGGGGTTTCCAGTCGAACGATTCGCATCTGAGGCCGTCGGCCGAGATATTGGCTCCGCTCTCCAATTGCGAACGCTGTTTTCCGGGCCTGAAGGCCGCGTCATTTGGGCCTGTTTTCATGGGGTTGAAACCCCATGCTCCCTCCGGGCGAAAACGGTCCGGGATCGAAACCGCTTCTTAAAACTTTGCAGAGGCTAAAGCCCGAGCCCTTTTTTATGGGCTTTTTCGGCACGACTGAAGTCATGCCCTGATACAAGGCTTGTCAATTCGAGTTCTTTAACAGGCTTTGAAGTCCTGCCCTGACATTGCGGCGGGTTCTGTCGCCCCTACGGGGCTTGGGACGTTCTTGAGGCTTACCCCGGGTTTTCGTCCGCACGCTTTGCGCGCAGACTTCACCCGGGGCTAACCTCTTGCGCTCCCTCCGGGAGCTCGACACATTCGCTTTTTCCGGGCCTGAAGGCCGCGTCATTTGGGCCTGTTTTCAGGGGGTTGAAACCCCCTGCTCCCTCCGGATCGAAACCCTGCTTCCTCCGGAAAAGCAGCCGGGCGAACCCCCTGCTCCCTCCGGAAAAGCAGCTAGACAAACCCCTGCTCCCTCCGGAAGTGTGCCGGGCCAGTGTGCCTGTGTTCCGGGCCTGAAGGCCGCGTCATTTGGGCCTGTTTTCAGGGGGTTGAAACCCCCTGCTCCCTCCGGATCGAAACGGACCGGGATGCCTTTCGTTTATGCTGCTCAGATGCGCTTCGCGCCGCAAGAAACTCGCACGTATTTCGTCACTGCGGCCACGGCGCAACGCCGTAGCCTTTTCCAAGTGACGGCCACGGCAGAGCTGCTTCAGCGAACCATCCTCGACTATCGGACCCAGGGACGATTCCTTCTTCATGCATTCGTGATCATGTCAGACCATTTCCACGCGCTGATTACACCGGCTCCAGACGTTTCGCTCGAAAAGGCCATGCAATTCATCAAGGGAGGTTTCTCCTTTCGCCTGAAGAGCAAGCTCGATGTTTGGACGCCCAGTTTTAACGAGAGCCAGATTATGAGCGAGGAAAAATTCATAAACTGTGTGCGGTACATCGACGAGAACCCGGTGCGGCGCGGGCTTGTATCGATGCCGGAAGCATATCCCTTCAGCTCCGCTGCCCTTGGGTCGCTGGACCCTATGCCTTCACATTTCGCAGGGAAATGAGGCCCGGGCCTAAAGGCCGATCCTTTTGGGGGCTGCTTTCAGGAGCCTAAAGGCTCCTGCTCCCTCCGGAAAAAGCAGCCGAACGAACCCCTGCTCCCTCCGGAAGTGTGCCGGGCCGGTGTACCTGATTTCCGAGCCTGAAGGCCGCGTGATATGGGCCTGGTTTCAGGGGGTTGAAACCCCCTGCTCCCTCCGGAAAAAGCAAACCCCTTGCTCCTTCCGGAAGTGTGCCGGGCCAGTGTCACAGGATCTGATTCCGGGCCTGAAGGCCGCGTGATATGGGCCTGTTTTCAGGGGGTTGAAACCCCCTGCTCCCTCCGGAGAAAGCAGCCAGACAAACTCCCTGCTCCCTCCGGAAAAAGCAGCCAGACAAACCCCCTGCTCCCTGCCAACTGCATGTCTCATTGGCCAGCAATCTGGGCTGACAGCTCAAGGCGGGCGTCGCGGCTCTCCGTAGCGGCCATGAGGGCTACAGACAGCACTGTGATGTCGTCATCCTGGCCGAAGCTGCAGGCTGCGTCCACAATCTGCTGAACCGTGGGCTGGGCCTCCATCAGTGTGGAAAGGCGATCGTATCCGTAGAGCTCGCCACGGGGGGTGCGCGCCTCCAGAACGCCGTCGGTGATCAGGGTGAGTGTCTCGCCCGCACGCAGGTGGATGGTTACGGAGTCATACTGCTCATTGGCCGCGAGGCCCAGTGGCAGCGATCCCGGTATGTCGATTTCGCGCCCTGCGCGGAAAGGTGCGAGGTGCCCGGCATTGGCGATTGTGGTTCTGCCGTTGGGCTCGATGAGCAGCGCAGTGCAGGTGGCAAATCCGCCTCGGGTACGGCCCAGCAGCCGGTGGTTAAGCCGGGTAAGAATCTCGGCGGGGTCGCTGGTAAATTCGGCCAGGGTGCGCACCGTACCCACAATCAGCGATACGGTCATTGCGGCTTTCAGTCCCTTGCCGCTGACGTCGCCCAGCACGATGAGCGCGCGGGGCTCGTCGTGCAATTCTCCCAGCGGAATGACCTGGTAGAAATCGCCGCCCACCTCGGCAGCCGGCTTGTACACGCTTGAGATGGCGAATCCCGGAATGGCGGGCAGGT
>Ga0302270_10005393_pt1 | contig 11668 bp, 9 predicted proteins | sample III_Bog_E2_3_FD_198773 | JGI IMG/M metagenome (GOLD analysis project Ga0302270, IMG submission 198773) | Peat permafrost microbial communities from Stordalen Mire near Abisko, Sweden - III_Bog_E2_3 | ecosystem: Environmental > Terrestrial > Soil > Wetlands > Peat | place: Sweden: Abisko...
TACCGGCTGCACTGTCACATTGTCCAGACCTGCCTTGCGCATGAGGCCGGCGCCCCATTGCACAGCCGCGTTCAACTGCGGGGATCCGCTGCTTCGATTGCCTATGTGGTCGCAAAGATAGGCTAATGCCGCATAACCGTCGGTATCCGCATCCGCAGCGGCGAGAATGCGCGTGGCATCCGCGCGATAGTGCTCCGTCAAAGGGCCGGGCTGGCCCGGAAGACCTGGACCCCCAGGACGTTGCGCATAGAAAGGTATTGCGGTAAGCGATGCGGCGAACAGTAGGGTATGGCGCAATAGCCTCATACGGCTCTCCTCATGATCGATGTGCTTTGAAATAGGCCCGGCTATGGCAACCCAGCCTGCCTTACTGTAAAGGCTACAGCTGGAAAATATGCTTGCCGGCAAACTGTACGTTAGTGGGTTCTTCGGGACCTATGCCTGTTCACTGTTATTGTTGCGCGTCAAAGTGATTCGTGCAAACGTGGATGACGACAGCGTTCCAACGCTGCAGCAGACCGATAGCAGCCTTGCCCGCTGTTGGCCCCGCGTGTTTGACTGGGGTGCGAAGGTGGATGGAACACATGGCTTATATCCTTGCCCTGGACCAGGGCACAACCAGTTCCCGCGCAATTCTGTTTGACCAGGCGGGCGCGATTGCCGCGGTGGCGCAGCATGAGTTTGAGCAGTTCTACCCGCAGGCAGGCTGGGTGGAACACGATCCCACCGAAATTTTGACCAGCCAGTTGTCCTGCGCCGTTGAAGCGCTGGGGCGGGTGGGCGCGCGCCCGCGCGACGTGGCGGCGATCGGCATTACCAACCAGCGCGAGACGGTAATTGTGTGGGAGCGGGCGACGGGCAAGCCGATCCATCCGGCCATTGTCTGGCAGGACCGCCGGACAGCCGCGCAGTGCGCGGAGTTGGAAGAGAGCGGGGTTGGGGATACCGTTTCCAACCGCACCGGGCTGGTGCTGGACCCGTATTTTTCCGCGACCAAAGTGGGATGGATTCTGGACCACGTTGCCGGCGCGCGGGCTCGTGCGGAGCGGGGCGAGCTGGCATTTGGCACCGTGGATAGTTGGCTGATCTGGCACCTGACCAGCGGGCAGCGGCACGTGACGGACGTGACCAACGCTTCGCGGACGCTGCTCTTCAACATTGTGAAAGGCGCGTGGGACCCGGAGCTGCTGCGCATCTTCAATATTCCTGAGAGCCTGCTGCCTGAGGTGGTCTGGTCCAGCGAGTTGGTGGGCGAAGTGACGACGACGCTGGGACTGGGCGGCACGGTGATTGCGGGCATTGCCGGCGATCAGCAGGCGGCACTGTTCGGCCAGTTGTGCTGGGGTGCGGGCGAGGCCAAAAACACGTATGGAACCGGCTGCTTCTTGCTGCAGAACATTGGAACGGAGTTTGTGCGCTCGAGGCACCGGCTGATTACCACCCTGGCGGCCAGCGCGCAGAAGCGTCTGGAGTACGCCTTCGAGGGAAGCATCTTTATCGGCGGGGCGGTGGTGCAGTGGCTGCGCGACAACCTGAAGCTGATCGGCTCCTCGGCCGAGGTGGAGGCGCTGGCGGCCAGTGTGCCGGATGCGGGCGGCGTGGTGTTTGTGCCGGCGTTTGTGGGGCTGGGCGCGCCGCACTGGGATGCGCATGCCGGCGGCCTGCTGATCGGGCTGCGCCGGGACACCAAGCCGGGACACATTGCGCGGGCCGCATTAGAGAGCATCGCCTTCCAGGTCGCCGACGTGCTTGAAGCTGTGCAGAGCGAGACAACGCCGCTGGCCGCGTTGCGCGTGGACGGCGGGGCAGCCGTGAACAATTTATTGATGCAGTTTCAGGCCGACGTGCTGGGCGTGCCGGTGGTGCGACCACAAGTGACGGAGACCACCGCGCTGGGTGCTGCCTATCTGGCAGGATTGGCTACGGGATTCTGGGCGGGGCCGGAAGAGTTGCGCGCGAAACGGCAGAACGATGCGCGCTTTGAGCCGAAGATGACGCCGCAGGAGCGGACTGAGCGGCGCGGGCGCTGGCAACGGGCCGTGGAGCGGTCAAAGAACTGGACAGCGTAACAGAACAAAGAACGGGAGCGAACGATGCGACGGGAAGAGATGGTACGCAATATCAGGGAGCGGCAACAGCCCTGGGACATTGCGGTAATTGGCGGCGGGGCCACCGGTATGGGCGTGGCCGTGGATGCGGCGGCGCGCGGGTTGAGCGTGGTGCTGCTTGAAGCCCACGACTTTGGCAAGGGAACCAGCAGCCGCAGCACCAAGCTGGTGCATGGCGGAGTGCGCTACCTGGAGCAGGGAAATATTCCGCTGGTGATGTCTGCCTTGAAAGAGCGCGGCCTGATGCGGCAGAATGCGCCGCACCTGGTGCACGACCTGGCTTTCATTGTGCCCAACTACTCGTGGTGGGAGGCGCCGTTTTACGGCATCGGTCTGAAGCTCTATGACCTGTTGGCGGGCAAGTACGGGTTTGGCGCGTCCAGGCTGCTCAGCAAGGAAGAGACGCTGGAATTGCTGCCGGCCCTTGAGCCCAATGAACTACGCGGCGGCGTGGTCTATTATGACGGCCAGTTCGACGATGCGCGTCTGCTGATTCACCTGGCCATGACGGCTGCGGATCACGGCGCCACGCTCGTGAACTACTGCCCGGCGACAGGGCTCATGCGCGATGCGGACGGCTATGTGAACGGCGTAACCGCGCGCGATGAGGAGACGGGCGAAGAGCTGACCATTCCGGCGCGGATGGTCGTGAATGCCACCGGAGTGTTCACCGATTCCATCCGGGTGATGGCCGACCCGGCTGCGGAGCCGCTGATGGTGACCAGCCAGGGGATTCATTTGGTCTTTGACCGGTCGTTCCTGAAGGGCGACACAGCGCTAATGGTTCCCAAGACCAGCGATGGGCGTGTGCTGTTTGTGATTCCGTGGCATGGGCACGCCGTGGCCGGCACCACCGATACGCCGGTGGATGCGCCGAGCCTGGAACCCCGGCCGTTGGAAGAAGAGATCGAATTCGTGCTGGAGACGGCGTCGCGCTTCTTTGTCCGTCCGCCCAGCCGCAAGGACGTGCTGGCTGTTTTCGTAGGTCTGCGACCTCTGGTGAAGGGCGAGGGAAAGACTTCGGCCCTGTCGAGAGACCACCTGATTCATGTGGACACATCGGGGTTGCTGACCATTACCGGCGGCAAGTGGACCACCTACCGGCACATGGCCGAGGACACCGTGGACCACGCAATCACGCTGGGCAAGCTGCAGGATGTTGAGTGCACAACAAAGAATCTTCGCATTCATGGGTATGTGGAAGACTCGGCCAAGCTGGGCAGCCTGGAAGTGTATGGCTCCGATGCGGAGGCCATACGCGCCCTCGCGAAAGATCCCGCACTGGCCGCGCAGTTGCATCCGGCGCTGCCGTACATTGCGGCAGAAGTGGTGTGGGCGGCACGGGAAGAGATGGCGCGGACGGTGGAAGACGTGCTGGCTCGGCACACGCGGGCGCTGTTCCTGCATGCGGACGCGGCGATAGCCATGGCGGAACCGGTGGCGCGGTTGCTGGAGGCGGAACTGGGGCGCGATGAGGCGTGGGTCAAGGCGCAGGTTAAGGAATTCAGCGCGCTGGCCCAGCAATATCGGGTAGTTTGAAAGGAAGGGACGAAGAAGTTCGGGTTTGCGGAGGTCAAGATGGCAGCAGCTGTTTGCAGTCATGTTGCGGAGCACCTGAAAAAGGTGAAGCCGCGGACGAAGGGATGCGAGGAGTGTTTGGCGAGCGGCGACACGTGGGTGCATCTGCGCATGTGCCTGGAGTGCGGGCACGTGGGCTGCTGCGACTCGTCGAAGAACCGGCACGCGCGGGCGCATTTTCACGCCACGCAGCATCCGCTGATCCAGTCAGCCGAGCGCGGAGAAGACTGGCGCTGGTGCTACATCGACGAGATGTATCTGTAGTCGGCACGTTTGACGGGTTTCCGTGGCGAGCATGGTGGGAGCTCGCGAATTCATGGGTGGTGAATCCACTATTTGGTACAATTTGGTATGGCTAGTTCGCCCCGTTTGCGTGGTAAGAGCGTCGCTTCGGTTACTCCTAAACCGATCGCCGCTGAGGCAATGCATGAGATTGTGCGTTACCGCGCGCTCGTCTCGCGGACTGTGGATGCGTTTGGGGATGAGATCAAAGCATCCCGATGGCTATCAATGCCCAATCGGGATTTAGGTGGCCAGACACCGCTCCAAGCTGTCCAGGGCAGCGGCTACGATATGCAAGTGCTTGAGCCGATATTGACTCGCATCGAACACGGAGTCGATTATTGACTCCCGAAAGCCTTGAGCTCGATCCGGACTTCTTTCTAACTCATCAGCCTCTTATACTCTACCGTCTTGCCAGGGCGCGCTATTCGAACCTGTCTGGCGTAGGCGCCGCATATGCACATGGGCGCTGGAACCGTCCGGGGCAGGAGGCAATTTACACTTCGACCGAGATGGGAGTGCCCGTTCTTGAAAGATTAGTCCATACGCCGAAGGATTTAATACCTTCGAATCTGGCTCTCATGAAGATAAGAGTTAAGGGCAATTGGGAGATACATAAGAATGCGATCACCGATCCCCAATCGGACGGCTGCATGTGGTTCTATCGAAATATCGCCACCGCAAAGAGTCGATTCAACGATGGCCCATCTTATTTCGCGGCCGAAATGAATCCGTTTGCGGTGGCTATACCTTCAGTCATTGTTCCAGTATGGAATGTTGTGCTCTTTCCACAAGGAGCGGGCTTCTGGGATCATGTCACGCTTGAGAGTGTGGATGCCTTTGATTTCGACCCACGTCTGTTTCCCGAAAGCGCTGCACTGGAAACGCCACAGCGAGATATAGGTATTTAGTCTTTCTGCCTCATTCCCAAGATTCAGAGTCGCCCAAGCCCGAGCGACCTTACTCCACCCGCAGGGCCTGCATGGGCCAGACGGCCAAAAGAGCCACGGCGCCGAGGATGAGCGGGACGGTGATGAAAACAATCGGGTCCCAGGACTTGACGCCGAACAAGAAGCTGGCGATGAGGCGAGTGAGCCCGAAGGCCGCGGCGATCCCCACGACGACGCCGATGATAGCAAGCCGCATCCCATGCCAGACAACCAGCTTGCGGATGGCGCCGCGGTCTGCGCCAAGAGCCATGCGGATGCCCATCTCCTGGGTGCGCTGCTGCACCGAGTACGCCATCAAGCCGTAGATGCCGATGGCGGCCAGAACCAGCGCCACGCCGCCAAAGATGGTCAGCAGCAGCATGTTGAAGTTTTCGCGCGCGGTGGAGTGGCCCACCACTTCGTCCATGGTGCGCACGCGGGCCACAGGGAACCCGCCGCTGGCCTGGCGCAGTTGTTCCGTGATGGCGTTGGCGGCCTGGTGAGGGTCGTCGTGGGTGCGCACGGACCAGATCAGCGCCGTGATGCGTGCATTGAGCGCGGTCATGCCGTCGGTTACCTGGGCCTGCGGGACAAACAACATGGGACCGGGAGCGCGGTTGAGGCCGCCGGCATGCGTATCGCCCACCACGCCGACGATCAGGCGCGCCGGCTCCTCGAACTCCGGTCCCACGTCCTTGCCAATGATGATTTGCTGGCCCACGGGGTCCTGCTTCGGCCAGTATTGTTTGGCCAGAGTCTCATTGATGAGCACCACGCCGGGCGCGCCGGCGGTGTCACTCTCCTTGATGGCTCGCCCGCGCAGAATGGGAATCCTGAAGACATCGAAGTAGCCGGGGGAGACGTTCATCCAGCCGCTGCCGGGCGTGTCCTTACCTTTGACCGGGGGACGTCCGACGATGTTGAACGGCAGGCCGAATTTTCCCTCCAGCGGCAGGCAGCAGGCTGAGGTTACGCTCTCCGCGCCGGGGATGGCGCTGAGCCGCTCGCGGGCTTCGCGCGAAAGCTCGGCAACCCCGGCTGTCTTCTGGAAGCGGTCGCCGGTAAGAGACATCTCCAGTGTGAGTATGTTGTGGGGATTGAAGCCGGGATTGACGCTGTGCAGGGCGATGAATGTGCGGATGAGCAGCGCGGAACCGACCAGCAGCACCAGGGCCAGGGAAACCTCGCTGATGACCAGCAGGGAACGGGCCTTGCTCTGGCGGAATCCCGTGCCGGAGCGGTTGCTGCTCTCTTTCAGGGAGGAGTTCAAGTCGGCGCGCGAAGCGCTGATGGCGGGAAACAGTCCGAAGAGAATGCCGGTGAGCAGTGAGACGGCGAGGGTGAAAGCGAGAACGCGCCAGTCGAGGCCGACGGCAGCGCCGCTTTCGCCTATGCGCGGCAATCCGGCGGGGCTCACGGCCAGCAACGCGCGGACGCCGATGAAGCCGAGAATGAGTCCGAGAATGCCGCCGGTGACGGAGAGCAAGACGCTCTCCGTGAGTAACTGGCGGATGATCTGGGCGCGGCTGGCTCCGAGGGCAGCACGGATGGCGAACTCGCGCTTGCGGCCTGTGGCGCGGACAAGCAGCAGGTTGGCAACATTGGCGCAGGCGATGAGCAGCACCAGGCCGACCGAACCGAGCAGAATGAGAAGGGAGTTACGCACATCGCCCACGATGGAGTCGCGCAGAGGCTCGACGGCGAAGCTCTGCTGCGGGTTCGACTCAGGATAAGCGCGATGGTACGCGGCGGCGGCAAGCTTCATCTGCGCGTTGGCCTGGGCCAGCGTCACGCCGGGCCTGAGCATGCCGGCAGCCCGGAAGAAGTGTCCCTGGTTGGTGCTGACGGGCTCGAACTGGAAGGGCAGCCAGATGTCAGCTTCGGGATCGGAGAGGTAGTCTTTGCCGAGGACTCCGATGATGGTATAGGGGTCGGTGCCCAGCGAGAGAGCGCGGCCAATGACGTTGGGATCGCCGCCGAACTTGCGCTGCCACAGGCCGTAACTGAGCACCACCACCTTGCCGCCGTTGGGCGCGTCCTCCTGGGGCGTAAAGGTGCGGCCCAGGAGAATCGGCGCGCCGAAGAGGCGGAAGTAGCCCTCGGACACATGAATGCCGTGGATCTGTTCGGGGTGGTCGCCGGTGATGTTGAAGCCGGGGCCGGCGGTGTCGTAGGCTGCAACTTCCTTGAACACGCTGGTCTGTTGCTGCCAGATATGAAACTTGGGGATGGAGGCAGCGTCGCCGGTGCCCCCGGGCCAGATGAGCAGGAACTCGACGATGCGGTCGGCGTTGGGGTAGCTCAGCGGCTTGAGCAGCACCGCGTTGACCACCGTGAAGATGGCGGTGTTGGCTCCGATGCCGAGAGCCAGGGCTGCAACCGCGGCGATGGTGAAGCCGGGGTTCTTGAGGAACATGTGCAGCGAATGCCTGATGTCATTCCAGAGGTTGCCCACGCGTCAGCTCCATTACCCGCAGGATTCTTTTGATCTTAGACGCATTCGAGCGGGGGATGGTTCCATTGTGGAGTGTGCGGGTGGAGCCTCGCTGCCCAACAAGTGCTGGGCAGCGAGGCAATACGTCAGGCCAGTTCCACTTCGATCTTCTTGGCCTCTGCATCCAGCTTGACGATTTTGAAGGTGCGAATCTGGCCTTCTGCCAATGGCTCCGGCTTGGCGGATGCGGCGGGCGTGTTGCCTTTCCAGCGGTCCTTCAACATGGACGAGAGGCTGGACAGGTCCACCTTGGGCGCGGCCTTGGCTTCCGGTGCGGAGGCGACAATCACCGCAGCTTTGCCGGCGCGGCAGGTGGCCCGAATGCCATCGCCCAGTTCCACCTGGACGAAGGATTCCGATGCTTCGACGACGCGGCCGGAAACCTGATCGCCTGCCTTGTGTTCGGCGATGTATTCGTCGATGTCCGTGGGGACAAGCTGCTTGATGCTGAGCTTGATCTGGCGCTTTTCCGTATCGATGGCGAGGACTTGCGCTTTGACGATTTGACCTGTGCGCAGCACGTCCTGCGGGTGGTTAATGCGCTTCTCGGCGCTGATTTCGCTCACGTGGACCAGGCCCTCGATGCCGTCGGCGAGCTCGACAAAGGCGCCGAAGTTCATCAGCTTGGTGACCGGGCCTTGAATCTGCGAGCCTACGGGGAAGTTGCGCGGCACTTCAAGCCAGGGGTCGGCGAGGGACTGCTTGAGGCCGAGCGAGATGCGGCGCTCCTCGGGCTTGATGGCGAGAATGACAGCGTCCACGCGTTCGCCCACCTTGAGCAGGTCGCTGGGATGCCGGACCTTTTTGCCCCAGGACATCTCCGAGATGTGGATAAGGCCCTCGACGCCGGGTTCAATTTCAACGAAGGCTCCGAAGTCGGCCAGGCGGGTGACGGTGCCGGTGATGCGCTGGCCCATTTGCAACCGGCCGGGCGCGGTCTCCCAGGGTTCTGCCTGGAGCTGCTTGAGGCCGAGCGAGATCTTCTTGGTTTCAGGGTCGATTTTAAGAATGCGGAGCTGAAGTTCCTGGCCTACTGTGAGGACGTCTTCCGGCTTGGTGACGCGGGCATGGGCGATGTCGCTGACGTGCAGCAGGCCATCAACGCCGCCGATGTCCACAAAAGCTCCGTACGGCATGAGGGTGCGGACCGTGCCGGTGACGGTGGCGCCTTCCTGCAGGGCGTCGAGCTGCGCCTGGGCTGCGCCGCGTGCCTGCTCCTCGAGAACGACGCGGCGGTCAACGACCACGTCTTCATCCGTTACATCGAGCTTGGTAATGCGGCAGGTAATCTCAGTCCCGACCAGCTTTTCCAGCTCGGTCGCGTCCTTGGTTCCGCTGCGGCTGGCGGGCATGAAGGCGCGTACGCCGATATCCACCGAGAGGCCGCCCTTGATGACTTCCGTGACGGTGCCGACGACGGCGGTCTTCTCAGCAAAGGCTTCTTCCAGGGCCGACCAGTCGCGGGGCTGCGCGACCTTGAAGCGGGAGAGCTCGTAGTAGTGCTCCTCGTTGCGGCCGGTGACGGAGACGGGAAAGCTGTCGCCTGGCTTGACGGCCTCCGCGTTGTTGTCAAAGGCCGAGCGCGGCAGAACACCCTCTGCCTTGTACCCGATGTCGAGGAAAACCTGGTCGGCGGAGACGGAAACGACCGTGCCCTCCAACTGTTTTGAACCCGGCGCGGCCCTGTGCGAGTGGCTGCTCTCAAAGGCGGAGAGCAGGTCGGCGAAGGATTCCGTGGGTTCTTCCGCAACGGGCTCGGCAACCGGCGCTGCAACGGATTCCGCGACGGGTTCGGCAATCGGCTCTGCTATGGGTTCTGAGGCGGCTTCCACGATGGGCTCGGCGGTCGGCTCTGCATCGGGTGCTGCGACTACTTCAGCGGCCGGCTCGGCGATTGCTTCGGGGGTGGTTTCGGCGGTGGGCAGGGATTCTGGAAGGCTGTCGTTGGTCATGATGTTTATGGTTCCATTCTCCCATGATTCAACGGAGGGGTGGTCAAAGGGGAGCTCAGACCAACAAAATGACGGGGAAAAAGACGTGATTTTTTGCGTTCGCGACATAAAAAGCAGCGCGGATAGTGCACATGGCTGTATCGGCAAGCGCTTGTCTCTCTGAACTTGTGGACACAGAGCAGTCCGGGGAGCGAGAATTGTGCCGCACGTTGGAGAGGCTATGAAGACACCATCCATGACACGGCGCGATTTTGTGCGCCTGGGCGCAGGTGCGGCTGTAGCAGGAGCGGCGGTGAACGCAACGCTGCTGGAGCCGGCAACACTGGCGGCGCAAACAGCGGGCGGCGACCGCAAAATCCGCTTTGCCTCGATCGGAACAGGGATTCGCGGTTGCGACCTGCTGCGCTCGGCGCGTAAGCTGCCGAACGGGGTTCTGGTAGGCACAGCAGACATTTACGATATGCACCAGAAGGCCGGCTTGGAGGCCTACGGTGCGGATGTGCCCACCAGCCGCGACTACCGCGCGCTGCTGGACCGCAAGGATGTGGACGCGGTGATTGTGGCCGTGACCGACCACCAGCATCGGCGCGTAGTGCTGGACTGCATCGCCGCTGGCAAAGACGTTTACTGCGAGAAGCCGATGTCGCACAAAGTGAGCGACGGATTTGCCATGATGGATGCGATCCAGGCCAATCAGCGGATCTTCCAGGTGGGCAGCCAGCGGGTAAGCAATATTCTGTACAAGAAGGCGGCGGAGATTTACGCCTCCGGCCGGCTGGGCGAAGTGCACTCGATTGAGGGCCACACGGACCGCAATTCACCTTCCGGCGCTTGGGTTTATCCGATTGCGCCCGATGCCAGCCCGCAGACCATCGACTGGGATACGTTCCTGCACGATGCGCCGCCGCACCCGTTCGACGCGGTGCGCTTTTTCCGTTGGCGCTGCTTTAGGGATTATGGCGAGGGCGTAGGCGGCGACCTGTTTGTCCACCTGCTTTCGGGCATCCAGTTTGTGAGCGGCATGAATCTCGCTCCCAGCCGCGCCTACTCCACCGGCAACCTGAGCTATTTCAAGGATGGCCGCGACTTTCCTGACATGATGTCCACGCTGTACGACTATCCGGACGTGACGGTGAGCCTGCACTGCAACCAGAACAACGCGGCGGGAGGCGATCAGACCATCTTCTACGGCAAGGAAGCCACCATGACCATCAGCGGCGGCACGCTCACGGTAACTCCGCAAGACACGCGTCCGCAGCCGGAGGGCTACTCGGTGGGCGGCTGGACGGCGGCGGCGCGGCAGCAATACCTGAATGAGTGGCATGCGGCCAACCCGGCGCATGCTGCAAGCCTGGGCGAGGTGGAGAGCTACTCCGCCACGCCCGGATATGACGACACCGCAGACCACATCGCCAACTTCTTCAAGGCTATTGAAACGCGGCAGCACGTGGTGGAAGACGAGGTGTTTGGCAACAACGCCGCCATCGCCTGCCACATGTCAAACCACTCTTACTTTCAACACAACGTGGCCGTATGGGATGCGGCGACCAAGACGATCAAGGCGTAAGCCTCGACGATTCCAAGGAGAACAAGCAAATGAGCTTTACTTCGCGCAGAACTTTCTTGAAGGCCACGGGTGCGTTTGCTGCCGCGGCAAGCATCGGCATTGACCGGCTGGCAGCCAAAGAGCGGCACATGCCCATTGGAATCCAACTCTACAGCGTGCGCAGCCTGTTTCCCAAGACCGGCAACCCGACACCGGCGGAGCTTGACGGCGTGCTGGCTCAGGTGCGGAAAGCCGGATACACCGCAGTTGAAGCGGCCGGTTACTTCGGCCGCACGGCCCCGGAACTCCGCAAATCCCTGGACAATGCAGGCCTGCGCGCCATCAGCACGCATCATGGGCTGGGCCAGCTTCGGCAGCAGCTGGACGAGCTGATCGAGTACGCCCACACGCTGGGGCTGCAGTTCATGGTCTGCTCCTCGGCGGGCGGACAGCACCGCGATCCGACCGTTAAAAGCGGCGAACAATCGGTGGACGACTGGCGCTGGATTGCCGACGAGTACACCAAGATCGGCGAAAAGGTGAAGGCCGCAGGCATGACCTTTGGCTTCCACAACCACACGGGCGAGTACGCCACAATCGACGGTGTATGGATTTATGGCGAGTTGATGCGGCTGACCGATCCCCGCTACGTGGTCTTCGAGATGGATGCCGGCTGGGTCTCGGCTGCCGGGTATGACCCGATCGCCATGCTGAAGAAGGCCCCCGAGCGCTTCCAGCTGATGCACGTGAAGGATGTGGCGAAGGGAGCCGACGGCAAG
>Ga0302270_10005398_pt1 | contig 11665 bp, 10 predicted proteins | sample III_Bog_E2_3_FD_198773 | JGI IMG/M metagenome (GOLD analysis project Ga0302270, IMG submission 198773) | Peat permafrost microbial communities from Stordalen Mire near Abisko, Sweden - III_Bog_E2_3 | ecosystem: Environmental > Terrestrial > Soil > Wetlands > Peat | place: Sweden: Abisko...
AGAATGACAGCGCTGGCTATGAAGAGAGCGTCGCCGCCCACAAAACGTGCCTTTATTCGTTGGCCCTAACGTGCAGCGCATTCTAAAGATTTATCGGAAGTGCAAGATCGAGGAAACCGACTTGCGTGAACCGAAGCACGGGAAGTGAGTCAGATCGCATGTCAGCAGGACAGAGAGGTTTGGAAGGCCTTTGGCTCAAAGCATTGCTTTTTGTGCTCTTCGGCTATGCGCTCCTTGACAAAGGATTTGCTTATTTGTTTTTGGGCGAATTGGTGTTGGTGGTTGGCGCCATGATTTTTCTCATTTCTCGCAGAGTCATGCTGGTCTTCAGCGATCCTGTATTGTTCCTTTGGGGGGTGCTTGCCTTCTGGGGCATCTGCCGCACAGTGCCTTTCCTGTCCATTTATCGCTTTGATGCGATTCGGGACGCGGTTATTTGGGCATATGGCTCGTTCGCTCTGATCCTCGTCGCATTCGTCAACAAGAGCAGTCAGATCTCCCGCGCTCTCAACACCTATCGGAAATTCCTGCGTTGGTTTTTGCCCGTCATTCCGATCTTGTTAATTTTATCTCTAACTTTAGGCGGTTCTCTGCCACATATTCCATGGGGAAAATCGACAGGCATCCTCACACTCAAAGCCGGAGATGTGGCCGTCAGCATCGCTGCAGCAGCCGTCTTCCTTATGACGTTTCCCAATCGAATGGTCGGAAAAGGGAGACCGGAAATCTCGATATTTCGCACTATTGGTTTTGCCTGCATCTACTTGACCACGATCATCGTGATGGTTATGAACCGGGGCGGATTTGTGAGCATCGTTCTCGCGGTCCTTTTGTTTTCGGTTTTGCGCTCCCGTCGGGTTGTGTGGAAAATAGCGGCTACTGTCATCCTGGGGGCTACCTTGGCTCTGGTATTACTCGTTGCTCTCCCATCCAATTTCCATATAGGAAAGAGGGCCTTGAGCGCTGACAAAGCTCTTGCAACCGTAGCCAGTATTGCGGGCGGTTCAGCAACGGGGACGGGGCACGAGGGCACGGTACAATGGAGATTAGTCTGGTGGACAAACATCGTCCGCGAGACGTTCTTTGGCCCCTATTTTTGGACGGGGAGAGGGTTCGGTGTAAACCTTGCCGTTGCAGACGGCCCATTTGGGGATGCGACGTCAGAGGAGGATGTGGCGCTTCGCAGCCCTCACAATGGAAGTATGACCATTCTTGCGCGAATGGGCGTTCCCGGCTTCGCCATCTGGTTAACTCTCAACGCAGTTTTTGCTATTCGCATGTTCAGAGCACAGAGGCTGGCGGCTCAATCAGGATCGCAATTCTGGAGCGGGCTGAATTTGTGGATCCTCGCCTGTTGGCTTGCAACCATCACAAATTCAAGCTTTGACGTGTACCTTGAGGGGCCACAAGGCTGCATCTGGTTCTGGTCCATTATCGGCTTCGGCGTTGCCGCGCTTCGCATTCAGGCTTATGAAGCGCGGCAGTTGGTGTTTCGGTCGCGAAGTCAGGATGCGGATGCTTTGAAGATTCGGTATGCGAGCGCTTGAGAACTGCTGGCTCGTTAGTCGGAGCCGGCCTGGTATCGTGAAGTCAACCAACAACCTAGGTTAGAATTAATGCCCAATCTTCAAAGTTGGACACCCACAAAGGTCGAGTTACGCAAAGGGCATTGGTGCGTTTCACGCAAGTCGTCGGAGGTAAGCTACGGGTCGCGATTGAGCGCAGAGTTGGTCATTGCAGAATACGCGAGGCAAATCCAGGCCCACGCAACAGGCGTTCTTGCCGACATTGGCTGCGGAAAGGCCCCTTATTTTGGAATGTACCGCGACCTTGTAACAAAGAGCATAGGGGTAGACTGGGGTTCCAGTCTTCATGTCAGTGATCAGGTCGATATCATTTGCGATCTGAATAAAGGGATTGCGCTCCCGAACGATACGGCGGACACCGTTCTTTGCACTGACGTAATTGAACACCTCTTCGAACCGGCTAGGATTTGGGGGGAAATCGCACGAATTCTGATCCCGGGCGGCAAGGCGATTATCGGTGTGCCTTTTCTCTATTGGATTCACGAGGCTCCCTTTGACTATCACCGCTATACATCGTTCGCACTTCGCAGATATGCCGAGAACGCGGGCCTGGAGATAGAAGTGCTCGAAGCCGTGGGCGGTCCTTTACATGTGTTGGCGGACCTAACCTGCAAATTGGTACGCCAACGGCCTTTCCAGTTGCTGATCGGTTCGGCGTGCCGAGTTGCGTTGAATCTCATGAAACAAAAAAAGACCCGAACTGACACCGCTTTCCCCCTTCATTATGTTTTGGTGGCTTCTAAACCAAGAAGTAGTTAACGCGTCGTGATCAGATTTGATCAGCTTTCTTTCCGCTCCAAATGTAGCGGAGAGTGTTACTTGCTCGGCTTGGTCAATCGACTTCGTGCAGCATGCAGTTTTTTGTCAGCAGTGCCAACTAGAAAGAACCGCCATAAGCCTTTGCAAGGTTGCCATGACCAATAATTCCTTAATAAGATTTCTGATAACAAACTCCGTTCCTTTGAACGGTGGCGACGAGGCCCTCTTGAGGGCTCTCTTGATTGCAATCACCAGGCGATGGCCGCAATCAGAGATCGTTGTTCTTTGCAGAGACGTAGAAAAGTGCCGTCAAAATCTTCCGGGAATACATTTCGCGGCAGACCTGGAGTTCACGAAATCACGGAAATCGCGTCAGAGCACGATAGAGCATTATCGGAAAGCTGACATAGTTCTCTCGGCCCCTGGTGGATTTCTCCATGATTACTATCCGATTGAGGAACGCCTGCGCGGGTTTGAGTTTGCAATTTCGCTCAACAAACCAGTAGTGCTGGTCGGACAATCGATCGGCCCCTTTTTCTATCCAAGATCGGTTGAGAGGGTCCGAGAGGTTCTCAACAAGGTTTCATGCATCTGCATCCGAGACGAGATTTCGCGAGACCATCTCTTGAAATGCGGCGTGGACGCTTCGCTTATCCAGGTGACTGCCGATGTTGCTTTCCTATGGCGAGCTATCGAGCCAAAGCTCTATAGGGTGGGTAAGTCGAATTCCGAGGAGAGGCTAATCGGTATGAGTTTTCGTCAATGGCCTCTCGGAAATAAAACGGGATTGAAAAGAACGATTGCGCAGGCTGCTGACTTTTGTCGGTATCTTCTCGATGACCCCAATAGAAGGATTCGTTTCCTTTCAACTTGCCAGGGAATCGCAGGATATGTCGACGATTCGGACGCTGCTATGCAGATTCGTCAGTTGCTCCCCGAGAGTTTACGCGCCCGCTGCGAAGTTGACCGTTCCCGCTACCGACCGGAAGAGTTGATCACGAGGCTTGGGGAATGTGATGCATATATTGGAATGAGACTGCACGGTTGCATTCTCGCTATGCTTGCGGGCGTGCCTGCGTTCGGTCTAGGCTACGAAGATAAGACGCAGCAGATTTTTCAACAAATGGGACTAGAGTCGTATCAGACTCCCTTCGATCACGACCTTAATTCTTGGATCTCACATATTGAGCATTTCTTCTCTCACAGTGATGAGATAAGAAAGCAGTTGCCCAAATTGCTGGATGAACGCAGCGCGGCCGCTGAGGCAAATCTTGATGTCATGGAGAAGCAATTGACGACGATTTCGCAATCGCAAGTAGCTCCGGAGGTCCGCTGGTCCCATGACGTGGCCCGGTACGACCGGCCCCATCTTCGCCTTCGCCAGGTTGCCGCTTTGGTAAATGAGCTGCATCCAAAACGGATGTTGGACGTGGGGTGTGCGAAGGGTCATTTAAGGAAACTCTGCCCTGAGGCCGAGTATAGTGGCTGCGACTTTGTCCAGCCTGAGTCACCACCTGACTTCTCTTTTCAACGGTGCAACTTCAACCAGGAGCCATTGCCCGATATACTTCGCGATTTTGACGTCATTGTATGTTCGGGTATCCTTGAATACATCGCCGACTTCCCTTCGTTCTCGGCTTTCGCCAGGAGGCCACTTGGTTTTTACATATCTGAACATGAATCATATCTCGCGTATCTTTGCCTTGATGCGTGGCCGGTCATTTCCAGTTCATCGCGACTGGAAGGGATTCTATTCCCCAAGGGATATTCGGTTCGCAGTGGAAGCGAGCGGATTTCATTTGGTCAGGTCCGCGGCGATGAACCACACTCTTGGTACGTCCGGGAATATTGAGGACACAGTCTCCGCACCCTTCAGGCTACCGAAAGCACATTGGTGGTCGTCATTGTTTGCAAACCAGCTTCTCTACGTGGCAGCAAAAACAACTACGTCTAGCGGGAATTCCACAGGACAGTCTTAGCATGAGTCTGCTGCGAAAGGTCGTTCAAATCATATCCGGGTATCTTGTCGGGCTGGTAGGTACACAATTCTCCAGCTAATTCTTAGTATTCCGATTGTACGTTTGCTGACGCGAGTGAATTCGGCGCCATCGAAATGTTGAAGTCTTTTGGGGGAGTCGCCCAGATTCTCTCCGACAGCGGGCAGAGCGCCGCGCCAATCTTGAATAAGGAACTCATCGAAGCGCATTACTCGACTGGATTCTGACTCGCAATCAGGTCTGTCTGTGCGATGGACATGGCAGGATTTGGCCATATTTGGTCTCCCTGCAAGCAACTCCAAATGAGAGAAAATCAAACTTATGAAGAAGATCCTGAAGCGGTTGGCACATTCCCTTGGGTATGAGATCTCGGTTCGCAAGACCGGCTCTCCACTTTCGTCTTACATCGACCTTCCGCCGGAAGTGCGCTCGATTATTGAGAAAGTCCGTCCTTTTACAATGACCAGCCCCGAACGCATCGCTGCTGTCTGCGCGGCTGCGGCGTATGTAGTTCGAGCATCCATACCGGGCGACTTTGTCGAGTGTGGAGTCTGGCGAGGAGGCAGCACCATGGCAGCGGCTCTGAGCTTTCTGGGGCAAGGAAGAAAAGATCTTCCCTTGTATTTGTTCGATACTTTCTCTGGCATGACCGAACCCACGTCCGCAGATCGCAATGCGCTTACGGGCGAATCTGCAATGGTCCGATTTGGAGGGACAGCGGACCGAAGTGCAGGATGGAGTGATGCCTCGAAGGAGGATGTGTCCGCAAATCTCGATTCTACGGGCTATCCCACTGAGCACATCCATCTGATCGAAGGTAAGGTGGAAGACACGATTCCAGGCGCCGCCCCCGCGAAGATTTCCTTCTTGCGCCTAGATACCGATTGGTACGAGTCAACTCGGCACGAGATGGAACACCTGTTCCCTCGTCTTGTACCGGGTGGCGTATTGATCATCGATGATTATGGACACTGGGAAGGATCACGCAAAGCGGTGGACGAGTATTTTGCAGCTAACAACGTTCAGATGTTACTGAACCGCATCGATTATACCGGACGAATGGGAATCAAACTACAGTAAGCATTAACGGTGATGTGAATCCGGCCATGCTTTTGATGGTGGACGAGTTTGGTTGCACTTCAGGAAAAGCAATGATCGGAGGTGGAGTAACTTTGCTGTGAGGGTGTTAACTTAATCACACAAAGCTAAACCCAACGCGTATGCGGCATTGGAGCCCAATCTGTACGCCGGTAATCGCGAAAGACTGAGAGCCTCCTGGCTCAGCTTCGTCCTGAGTTCAACGTGCTTCAAGGAGCAATTCATCTTGGGCAACTTGGCCCCGCACTTTCGCCGTCATCCGGAGAATCAAACACATCGTGAATTTTCGCAAAACGGTTGTTCATAGCCTATCTTGGAATGTCCTTGGGCGGGTCGGATCACAATTCTTTCAGCTGGTCTTCAGTGTTGTGCTCGCGCGCTTGCTGACGCCGAGTGAGTTCGGCGCAATCGGAATGCTGATTGTTTTCACAGGATTCGCACAGATTCTATCCGATAGCGGGCTGGGCTCCGCGCTTATCTACAATCAGGACCTCACCGAAGCGCATTGCTCGACTGCGTTTTGGCTGCAGTTGGCGGTTGGCGTTTGTCTTACAGGAATCTTCTTTTTCGGCGCACGAATTATCGCAGGCTTCTATGCCCTCCCCATTCTTGAACCTCTTACGCGCTTCATCTCAATGGTGTTCCTCGTGCAAGCGGCTGGTCAGACGCAGTGCGCTCTCCTGACCAAAGAATTCCATTTTCGGAAATTGGCAGCCGCAAATATTGGAGCAACCGGAATATCAGGAGTTCTTGCAATCGTCCTCGCATGGAGAGGGTACGGCATCTGGGCGCTCGCGTGGCAGATTGTTGCAATGGCTGCCGTATCGTCGCTCCTGTACTGGGTCCTATCGAAATGGAGGCCAAGATTCATCTTCCATGGTGATAAAGCTGTGGAACTCGGACGCTATGCGATTTATCTATTGGGATACGGATCGGTAAATTATTGGCTGCGGAATGGTGACAACTTAACAATCGGCAAAGTTCTTGGAGCCGGTCCTCTTGGAATCTATGCGCGAGCCTACCAGCTCATGCTTCTGCCGCTGAACAACATTACTTCTGTATTCGGGCAAGTGATGCTTCCGGCGCTGTCGCGGATGCAAGATGATCTGCCACGGTTTCGCCGGCTATACATGACCGCCACGCGACTCATTGCACTAGTGTCATTCCCTCTGATGGCGGGCTTGGCGGTACTTGCCGGACCCCTCATAGCCCTATTGTTCGGGCCCCGATGGGCTGAGGTTGTTCCGATCTTGAAAATAATGGCCATTGTGGGGCTCGTCCAGTCGATTGTGGCTCCAGTGGGCTGGGTATATTCCGGACTGGGGCGGACCAAGGCTATGTTTATCGTAACCATTTCTCTTGGATTTGCCTTCGTTGTCGCGATGGCGGCAGGAATACGGTTTGGCATTCTAGGAGTGGTTTACGCATATACAATTTGGACAGGTATCGGCGCTGTTGTTCATCTCCATGTTGCTGGTAGGTATATAGGTTTGACGGTATTGGAAACTATTTGGAGCGTTGCGAAGATCAGTGCCATGATGGCCGCGATGGGAATTGTAATCCTTGGAATCGACGTGGCCTATTTGCACAAGTTGTCGAACGTCGAGCGTCTTACTTCAGGCACACTCATCGGTATCGTCACTTATCTTTTGCTTTGCATCCTGACTCGTGATGAGACCTTCTCAGAATTCCTGGGAATAGTTGGGGTGAGAAAGCCACAGCAAGCCGAAATAGCGCGACCGGATCCTATTTAAGCGATCCGTTAGATCGACGTTAACTAAAAACACTATCACTTTAGAAATTGCTTGGTCATGAGGTCATGCTGAATGTCGAATGCCATTAGGAGGAACATACTCTTCTACCGTGACCGATTATTGCCATTTTCAGAAACGTTCATCAGGGAGCAGGGTGAATCCTTTTGTAGGTTTACTCCATATTATCTCGGCGTAAGGCCTGTGCCGGGGATAGTACTTCCGCCGGAACGAACTATGTTCATAGGAGAATCTGGACCCATTGGACGCGTGCAGGAGGTCCTCTTCAAGGGGCTTCATTTTGCGCCAATTACGCTGCGAAAGATAAGGATGTTTCGCCCTGTCCTGGTGCATGCACACTTTGCGTATGACGGAATTGAGGCGATGCCGATTTCAGAGGTTCTCAACATTCCTCTTGTGGTCACGTTTCACGGTTACGACGTCACGGCGAGAGACGAATTCATTAAGACCCAACGAAGGGGGCGCAGATACCTGCGGCTGAGGCGGATGCTCGGTGAAACCGGAGCTAGGTTCATTGCCGTGTCTGAGTTCATTGCAGGGAAAGCGCGCGAAGCAGGCTTTCCCGAAGATAAGATTCAAGTCCACTATATCGGTGTGAACGTAGATAAATTTCGGCCAGACCCAGAGATTGTGCGTAAAGCCCTTGTTCTCTTTGTGGGCAGATTGGTAGAGAAGAAGGGTTGCGAATACGTCATACGCGCGGTTGCATCTCTTCAAGGGGAGATTAAGGGGCTCAAACTCGCTATCATTGGAGACGGTCCATTGCGAGGCTCTTTGGAGCAATTGGCGCGGACCGAGTCCTGTGACTGCCATTTCCTGGGTGCTCAAACGCCTGAGATCGTGCGACAGTGGATGAATCAAGCAAGGGTCTGTTGCGTTCCGAGCGTCACGGCGGCGAGTGGCGATTCAGAGGGTCTCCCAACCGTAGTTCAGGAAGCGCAGGCGATGGAATTGCCGGTTGTCGGCTTTGCTTCGGCTGGGATTCCTGAAGCAGTCGTACATGGGGTGACGGGGCTTCTAGCTGCTGAACGAGACTGGGTGACGCTAGCAACACATCTTAAGACCTTGTTCGCTGAGGATGCTACATGGCGCAAGTTCAGTTATGCCGCGCGCGAGCGGGTGTGTCAGAGATTCAACATCGAGTTTCAAACGCCTCTCCTTGAAAGTCACTACGAACAGGTTCTTCAGGAGTGGTCGAAGGGGACTCGATGAATAATAGAATTCCGATTTGAGATCAACGAAGGAATGACCAAGATCAATCCGTTCATTTCGGGAGTTATACCTACGGGCCATCGCGATTTCCAGATTACACCGGCATCGACGTTTCATGCGAATCGGTGGAACGATGCCGCGCCTTGTTCGAAGGGGACCGCTCGAAGCGATTTCTGCAACTGGACGAGTTGCCAGGGACATTGTCTGCCGATCTCATTCTGTCTCTTAACGTGATTTACCACCTTGGTGGAGGACTTCGTAATCAACGCTCACATGCGCAGTCTGTTTGATTCTGCCAGAAGTTTGTCATCGTTTGCTCCAGCAATATGGATCAGGAATGGCCGGCGAAGCATGTTCGGCACCGGCAGTTTACAAGATGGGTGGAGGAAAGCCAGCCAGCGTGGCACCTTTGGTCCACAACGAAGAATCTTTACCTCTATGATTCAGGGAATCCGGAACAGACCTCCTTCGCCGATTTCCATGTTTTTGCACGGCGCGGATGACTGGCAGGATGCAGTTCCTGACAATGCCCAAGATATCTGACCAGGAAATTCTGAACTGAAACCAGGAGTTGGAATGCAAAACGAAAAGGCGTTGGTCACAGTCGTTATTCCAACGCGTAATCGTCCGGAACTCGTCCAACGGGCCGTGCGGAGCGCGTTGGCGCAGACTTATGCAAACATTGAGGTGATCGTAGTAGTAGACGGGCCCGACCCAGCTACGGTCGCGGCCCTGGAGGTTACTCGGAGCACCGACTCGCGATTATGCGTCGTTGCGCTGGCTCAAAACCTAGGGGGATCCGACGCGCGAAACGCAGGAATTAAAGCCGCCAATGGGGAGTGGATTGCATTGCTGGACGACGACGACGAATGGCTGCCTGAGAAACTGGAGAAGCAACTGGCGTTGGGCTTGAGCTCTTTACATCGCCTCCCCGTGATCTCTTGCAAGATAATTGCAAGAACACCATTTACAGAGTACATTTTTCCGCGAAAGCAACCTTTTCTTCCGGTCGGTGACTATATTTTACAGCGAAAGACTCTATTTGGAGCCGAAGGCTTGCTCCAAACCTCAACTTTGGTAGCACGCAGAGAGCTGTTCCATAAGTGCTTCTTTACCAGCGGACTGCCTAGACATCAGGATTGGGATTGGCTCATCCGAGCGTGTGAGGTGCCAGAAGTTGGTTTGGAATTTGTCCCTCAGCCGCTGTCAGTCTGGTACGTAGAAGAGAACCGCGTAAGTATTAGCGTTACACATGATTGGCGTCATTCGTTTGACTGGGTTCACAAAATGAGACCTCACCTTTCATCTGAGACATATGCGGCCTTTCTGCTTACGGACGTTAGCGCCTCTGCATCGAATCAGAAAGATTGGAGCGCATTTGCTCCGCTCTTGTTTAATGCTCTCAGCGCAGGGAAGCCGCGAGCGATTCACCTGGCATTGTATTTCGGTATGTGGATAATTCCGCAGAAGCTCAGGCGGCTTATCCGTCGATTTTTCACCGGGGGGGCAAGGGGGCGGAAATGAAGCCGCTTTGTGTATTAGTGACAGGTCAGACGCTGGTTTTTCATGGCAGGTAATTACGATCCATTATCTTCTCGGGAGATTCACGAGGATTTCGAGCCGACCGATCTGTGGATGAACTTTCTCCCAGGCGATTGGATACCTCAGATGGTTTTCCGATAATCATCGGGTTAAAGAGCACAGTGGGTTTTGAGAGGGATCGATTCCATGAAAAATCAGCCCGCCGACACTTCGCGCCGCCCCACCGGAAAGCCGAGGCTGGAAGCAAAATGAGGCCCCTACCTCTCCCATTTTGTTGCAAACAAGAAGATTTACACGCAAAGTCCGCTTTTTTCCATGAAAACAAATGGGTTACGGGGACACAAATGTCGGAACACACACATTTTTCGTTGCGTTTGGATCAAAACCGGGTCCATAACTTTAAGAATCCCGCCTTTGGAGTCTCGTAATCGGCCAACTACTCACGATGCAGAGCGTCCGAACGAATCGCAAAGAAGGTCCCCAGCACATATGAATCCACTTCGGATACTCGTCGTCGGCCAAACGCCGCCACCCTTTCACGGGCAGGCAACTATGATCCAGTATCTTCTCGATGGGAAGTACCAGGATATCGAGCTGATCCATGTACGGATGAACTTCTCTCAGCAGTTGGATAAGGTAGGCCGCTTCGGATTCGCAAAGCTTTGGGAACTGCTTCGAGTCGTAGCTGCTATTTACATCGCCAAACTTCGAATGCGGCCGTATGTGCTTTACTACCCGCCGGCAGGTCCGCGTTTTGTGCCGGTGATGAGAGACATCGTGATCCTTGGAATGACTCGTTGGACATTCGGTAAGACAGTGTTCCACTTTCATGCCAGCGGCATTTCTGAGTACTTCGTCAAAATGAACCCAGTGATGCGACGCCTTTTCCGATTCGCTTTCATGCGTCCGGATATGGTCATCAGAATAGCTCACCGTTCCCCCGAGGATGGCCAAGGCCTGCTCTGTAAGAAAGAGGTAGTAGTTGCAAATGGCATCCCTGATTTTGCTGGGGTGAGCATTGAAAGAGGCGCTGACCCTGGCTCGCCGATCAGAATTCTCCTCGTAGCCGCGCTGAGTGAAGACAAGGGTGTCTTGATTGCCATTGAGGCTGCCCAGCAATTGATGTCAGCCGGATTGGATGTGGAACTAACCTGTGTTGGAGGTTGGAATTCACAAGAGTTCCAGGAGCGCGCAGAGTCCCTGATTGACTCAAGATTCAAATCACGGTTTAAGTTCCCGGGGATTCAAACTGGTGCTGATAAATGGGAATATTATCGACGCGCGGATATTTTCGTCTTTCCAAGCTTCTATCATTCAGAGACCTTCTCAGTTGTCCTTCTTGAGGCCATGTGCTTTAGCTTGCCGGTAGTCGCGAGCAGATGGCGCGGGATCCCCGAGGTTGTTGAAGAGGGAAGCTGCGCCATCCTATGTGACCCCAGGGAAGTTGCGGGCTGTCGGGACGCCCTGTCTCAACTGGTCAATAATGCTTCTCTTCGGCGCGATATGGGACAGAAATCGCGAGAGAGATACCTGCGTTATTTCACTCTTGAAGCTCATCGGAAAGAAATGGAGGGAGCTCTGCTTCAATTGAGATAAACGTGAGCGCTACGTAAAGCGCATCTTGTTTAAATCTGTTCCAGGCGTCAATGTTGTGGCATGAAACAGCTCAAGGCAGAACTATGGGCAAAGTGGCGTGGAC
>Ga0302270_10005400_pt1 | contig 11664 bp, 9 predicted proteins | sample III_Bog_E2_3_FD_198773 | JGI IMG/M metagenome (GOLD analysis project Ga0302270, IMG submission 198773) | Peat permafrost microbial communities from Stordalen Mire near Abisko, Sweden - III_Bog_E2_3 | ecosystem: Environmental > Terrestrial > Soil > Wetlands > Peat | place: Sweden: Abisko...
AACTCCCACTGCGCCTCGTTCAACAACTGGAATCGCTTCTTGCTCATACAAGAAGTTCATCAAATCTCCCGCCTCACGCAGAAGTCCCCAGCTTGAGGCCGTACCTGTTTATGAAACACGCTCTAGAGAGAATGCGGGCTGCCGGTGAGAATGGCTCTGCAAGGGATTTGTAGACGCTGCATTTGGTAACTCCTTCGTTGTGGCGATTGTGTCATCCCAACCCACAACTCCGACAATCTTAGTTATTGTGAATGGGCATCAGCGCTATAGCATGCAATCGGTTGCACTGCTAGCGTTTGATCGTAGATACAAGGTTGTACACTGGGAAGCAAATGACGTTACGGAAAAATGACGGGGTTCCCACCATCAGTGATGTAGCCGCTGGTGCACGCGTTTCACGTTCCACGGTGTCCCGTGCATTTTCGCGTCCGGAGTTGATTAATCCTTCGACCGTTGAATTAGTCAAGAAGATAGCTGCAGGGCTGGGGTATGTGCCTAATCATGCGGCCCGCGCTCTCAGTACCGGACTGCATGGCAATATTGCCCTGATTGTTCCGGATATTGAAAATCCTTTTTTCCCTCCACTGATTCGCGCGGTGCAAACGAGTGCGGATATGGATGGATACAGTGTCTTCATTGGGGATTCTGATGAAAATTCAGCTCGCGAGATAAAGCTTGCCGACCGGCTGATCAATCAGGTGGAAGGATTTGTACTGGCGTCGCCCCGAACCGGACAGCAGAACATAGTTGCGCTCAATCAACGTCGACCGGTGGTGGCAATAAACCGCGATATCCGCGGTATACCCCGTGTATTGATCGACCCATCCACTGGTGTCTCTGATGCGGTGGCTCATCTTGCGGAGTTTGGGCATCGTACGATCGCGTATGTCAGCGGACCAACGGCATCTTGGTCTGATCAGCAAAGGCGGCTGGCGCTATGCAGAGCGGGGCTAAAATGCCATATCAAGATTCGCCTGATTGCGGCAGAGAGGCCTACGTTTGATGCCGGAGTGCATACGGTGCCTGCCGTTTTGCGAAGTGGCGCTACGGCTGCTATCGCGTTTGACGACTTTATGGCCCATGGGCTACTGTCCGGGTTGGCAGATCACGGAATCTCAGTTCCTGAGCGATTCAGTGTAATTGGTATGGATGATGTTTTGGGAGCATCAACTTTTCCGGCACTGACCAGCGTCTCCGCACGCTGTGACGATGCTGGTCGTATTGCGGTGCAACTGCTTATGGGCGCATTGCGTGGGGAAAGTGCCGATACGCGCAGTGTATTACGAACCCAGCTTGTCGTCCGTGCTACGACCGGCACAGTATCCCACAGAAAAATGTAGATTTTCTGTTATTTTTTTCGACTTTACGCAACCGGTTGCATTAGAATGGCTAAAGCTTGAACTGCTGGAGTCTACTACGTGAAATTTCTCGACTGGTTTGTGCTGAGCGCCTACTTCGTCCTCATGCTGGGTATGGGCGTATGGGCGCGCACTAAAGTAAAAAACGCGAGTGATTTCTTCACAGCGGGCGGCAAGATGCCATGGTGGCTCTCCGGCATCTCGCATCACATGTCGGGATATAGTTCCGCGGTCTTTGTTGGCTATGCTGCTATCGCGTATACATGCGGTTTCACCATTTATATATGGTGGGCCTGCACCATCACGCTGGCTATGCTGATTGGCTACCGTATCTTTCCACCACGCTGGGCACGACTTCGGAAACGTACCGGGATGATCTCTCCGCTGGAGTATCTGATTGTCCGCTACAATCTGCCTACCCAACAGGTGCTAGCGTGGTCCGGGGCGTTGTTGAAGATATTTGACATTGGCGCTAAATGGACAGCTACGGCCATTCTGTTGAACGTGTTTGCTGGTGTCCCCCCGGTCTATGGAGTTCTACTGACCGGTGGAGTAACGCTGATCTATGCGGTGATTGGTGGGCTCTGGGCCAATGCACTTACGGACTTTAGCCAATTTGGGATTCAGCTTGTTGCCGGTATTGTGATGCTGGTCGCAGTCTTAAGCCATCTTGGTGGCTTTTCTGCGCTGTGGACAATTTGGCAATATCTGCCGCCCTCGCACCATCACGCGTTCTCAGCTCCATATACTCCGTTATTCGCGGCTGTATTTTTGTTGATCAATACGCTTTCGTACAACGGTGGCACCTGGAATCTTGCGCAGCGCTTCATTGCGGCGCCGAGTGGCAAAGATGCGAAGAAGGCGGCATTGCTCTCCGCGTCGCTTTATCTAGTGTGGCCACTTGTCTTGCTCTTTCCTATGTGGGCGGCCCCGCTGTTGCTGCCGAATATTGTGGATCCCTCGAATAGTTATGCACTGTTAGTTAGTATGATGCTACCGCATGGTTTGATTGGTTTGGTGTTAGCTGGCTTATTTGCGCATACCATGGCGATGACATCATCTGACGCTAACGCGATCTCCGCCGTAGTGGTTCGCGATATCCTTCCAGCATTGCGCCGAGATCGGCTACGTTTGAGCGAAGTTGGCCAACTGCTTGCCGGAAGAATATGTACCTTTGTCTTTCTAGCACTCAGCATGGTCATTGCAGTATTCGCGAACAGTTTTGGCGGTGTACTGGGTCTGTTGATCTTATGGTTCGCTGCGTTGCTTGGCCCGATTGCGATTCCCATGCTGCTTGGAATGTTGTTGCCTTTTCGCCGCAGCGGCCCTGCGGCGGCACTTGCTGCGTGGAGCGGAGGGTTGCTCACGTTCGTGCTCATTAAATTCGTTTTTCTTACACGTATTACCAATATGGCCGGAGATACGGCTACGGCAATCAGCGTGGGCGGTCCCGTGGTTACTGCGCTGGTGCTTTACACTATCATCGGTCTCTTTACTCGCAAGACAAAGCCAGCGGTTGATACGCTGCTGCAGAGCATCAACCAGGACTTCGTTGGTGAAGATGTACCCATATCAGAACAAATCATCTCTTAAGGATTTTTATGCATAAATCTAATCGCGCAACAATGAATATGCTATCGCTTTATCTCGCCGAGTCGCGTCTCGCTATGGGCAAGCGTGCTGCGGAAGATGTAGCTAGCGCCATTCGCACGCTGCTTGAAAAGCAGGTTGGAGTGCGCATGATCTTCGCTGCGGCACCCAGTCAGGCGGAGATGCTTGCGGTCCTGCGCGAGCAGCCAGGCATCGACTGGAAGCGTGTGACGGCGTTCCATATGGATGAGTACATCGGTCTTAGTGTTTCAGCGCCACAGCGGTTTGCGCTTTGGCTGCGGCAGCATATCTTCGATCATCTTCCATTTGAAGCAATTCACTGCATTGAGCCAGGTGTTGATCCGGAGCAAACTGCCGCTTACTATGGTGAGCTTCTGAACGAAGCGCCGATTGATATAGTTTGCTGTGGTATAGGTTCCAATGGTCACCTTGCGTTTAATGATCCGCCCGCTATTCTTGATGATCCGCTGACTGCGAAGGTGGTTACACTTGATCTTGCGTGCCGTCAGCAGCAGGTGGATGATGGTTGTTTTGCGACGCTTGCCGATGTGCCAAGGCAGGCGATCACGCTTACCGTGCCGGCATTAATTGGCGCAAAGCGCATCTACTGCTGCGTGCCCGGAACGCTGAAGCAGTTGGCCGTGCGTTCTATGGTGCACGAGCCAATCAGCGGTGCATGCCCGGCGACGGCTCTCCGTCGGCATCCGCATTGCACGGTATATCTAGATCAGGACTCAGCTGCGTTATTGGGTTAGGATAGTACGCGATCGGCAGCCAAAGGCAATCACTATGGATGATATGCAAATTGAAGGTAGAGATGTAGTAACAGGCGACGGCATATGCGTCCTAGTGAAGGAAGGTTGCATCCATTCCATAAGACCTGCACGTGTACACGAGGGCCACTGGATCTCGGCAGGATTAGTTGACCTGCAGGTTAATGGTTTTTGCGGTTTCGACCTGAATACCGATGCGATGGATACGGCGACTGTTTCCGCACTGACGCGCCAGTTGCTTGCGGTAGGCGTCACTACATTTGCGCCGACCGTGATTACGGCATCGCGCGAACAGATTCTGTCACGTGTACGGGCCATTGCAGAGGCTCGCAATGCCGATTCTATTGCCGCAGCTTGCATCCCCTTTGTTCACATAGAGGGACCACATATTTCACCTGTCGATGGATATCGCGGAGCACATCCATTGGAGCATGTTCGTCCACCGTCGATTGAAGAGTTCGACGCATGGCAGCAGGCAAGTGGCAATCTTGTTGGATTGGTTACTTTGTCACCGCACTTCGATGAAAGTGCAGATTACATTACGTCGCTTGTGCGTCGCGGAGTGCGTGTTTCTATAGGACATACTCATGCCACCGAGGCGCAAATTCATATGGCGGTAGAAGCGGGTGCTTCGCTCTCTACACACCTGGGTAATGGTGCTGCATCCACGATGGCACGTCATCCTAATCCGATCTGGAGTCAGCTGGCAGAGGACCGTCTTCAGGCAACATTTATTGCAGACGGACATCATTTGCCTGCCGAAGTATTGAAGGTGATGCTACGCGCAAAGACAATTGAACGTAGCATCCTCGTATCGGATGCCGTTGCTCTGGCAGGCATGCCGCCCGGCCGTTATTCAGCACCCATTGGAGGTGAGGTGGAACTTTTGGCTAACGGCCGTCTCGGAATGGTCGGCACCCAGAGTCTCGCGGGCGCAGCCCTGCCACTCATTGAGTGCATTGGGAATGCGATTCGCATGACAGGACTGCCACTCGTCAGCGTGCTTAAGATGGCGAGTGAAAATCCAGGGAAGTTGATTTCACCGGCATCGATGCCGCGCGGCCAACTGCTTCCAGGCATGCGCGCCGATCTGCTGCAGTTCAGTTGGGATCAAGCGAACTGCAAAGCACATGTTGAAAAGGTCTGGCTCGCCGGTGAGCAAGTATTTTGATACATGCAGAGTCCTAGTTGTGTGTACTTGGATATAGCTGGACCCAGTCAATAACCCACAATGGGTTTGTCTTTGGCCGAATGACATTCAAGCATAGATCGTGTATTCCACTCAGATCGTGGAGTGAGGCATGAAGCGGCGTCACACCCACGTGACCCACAGCAGGCTCCAGCGGAATTGTCGCAAGAAGTTTTCCAGTGCAGGTATCCAGGTGCATTTCCACTTCTCCAGTGACGGTGTGGGATTCACCAAGAGGCGGAGTTGCATTGTTCGTCCCATGGAAGACCCAAGGGAGCGCAACCATACCTACTGAGATACCATCTACTCCCGTGAGGTCAGCAGCCTTGTAAATCCAGCATGGCCGCTGATAGTTCGCCAGAATTACTGGGCGACCCGGCTGCACTGGATCCTGCTCCATCGCGATAGCAGGATCGTTTGCGCAGAGCTTAAGCTCCTGGCTGTAACGTTTGCGTTCTGACAGCGCGTCCAGTTTGCGATCCAGTTCACTACCAGGAATTACAACTGCTTCTGCGCCGGCTGCTGGCGCAAATGTAGCAGCACGTAAGGGGGAGGGCAGAGTTAGGTTGAAGGGACTCTCATACTTTGCAGATGAAGCAGTTACCGTGCTGCCGTCTGTGGTGTAGTGCACAATGCCAAAGCCCGTCTGATTGCTGAGTTGAACGGTCACATGGACGTGATCTGGCTGTAGAGTCTCTGTGCTTCGCACGCGGAATACTGCCGGATCAAAATTAATTCCAAGCTTGCGGTAACGACGTGCCTCAACCGTCATACGTTGAAGAAAGTCATTCCAATTTCGACGATCTGGCGGTGTCCATCCGATTTCAGCCAACGCAGCGGCACGCGGAAACAGCATCCATTCGACGCGATCGGGGCTGATGACATATTCACTCCATAGGTTCCCCTGAACACCAAGAATATGAGTGCGCTCTTCGCTGGTGAGGACATCTGGTGTGGGATTGAATGTGTACACGTCAGAGAGAGTATTCAGTGCAGAGCGTCCGGGAGCTTCGTCGGCTGCATCACTCTGTCGGTAGTTGAAATAGAGCGGGCGGACAGGCGTCAGCACAGCATCATGACCGAGTTTAGCCGCGTCAATTCCACCCTGAACTCCATGCCACGACATAACAGCGGCATTTTTCGCCAGTCCGCCTTGCAGAATTTCATCCCAGCCAAGCGTGCGACGGTGATGCTCTGTCAGGAAGGTATCAATTCGTTTGATGAAGTAGCTCTGAAGCTGATCTTCAGTCGTAATCCCAAGTTGCTTCATCTCATCCTGAATTGTGGGCGATGACTTCCATTGATTCTTAATTGCCTCGTCGCCGCCTACGTGAATATACGGGCTCGGAAAAAGCTGCATTACTTCGGTCAAGACATTTTCAATAAAGGTGAAGGATGCGTCGTTTACGTTGTAAAGATTGGGGAATATGCCGTATTCGTCCGGCGGTGCCGTCAGATGTGTATCGGCCATACCAAATTCCGGGTAGGCAGCAAGTGCAGCAGACGCATGGCCGGGCATCTCAATTTCCGGCACGATCATTACATTGCGCAGTGCAGCATAGGCCACTAGCTTCCGCACTTCTTCCTGCGAATAATAGCCACCATACTGATGAGATTCTAATGTCGTGCGATCCATTATCGCAGTGATGGCCTTAAGCTCTCTCTGGCTGCCTATCTGTGTCAGCTTGGGATACTGCTTGATTTCAAGCCGCCATCCCTGATCGTCCGTAAGATGCCAGTGTAGCGTGTTCAGCTTTTCCAGCGACATCCAGTCAATTAGCTGCTGGATAAATTCAATTGGCTGCATGTGCCTTGCAGAATCGAGCATGATGCCACGCCATCGGAGTTGTGGTTGATCATGAATGTGCATGCAGTGTAATTCGACAAGATCATGAAAAGAATCCTGTGCAGTTAGTAGTTGCCACAGAGTTACGGTTCCGTAATATATTCCGGCATCGTTGGCAGCAGAAATGGTGATCTGCGTAGGCAGAATATTCAAATCGTAGGCCTCAATCTGTTCAGAGTCAGCAATAGGGACAGTGCGTGTAATCGCGATGAGTGCGTCGGTATGCGCCCCGGTGCGGACAGCTCTTGCAACGAGATGAAGCGCGCTCGTGCGTTGCACCAACTCCACCAAATGCTGTGCCGCAAAGGAAGCCTGGGCATCGCCCTCAGGATAGGAGACGACTGCACCATTTTTCACTTGTATTGTGCCGGGGGTGGTAACTGCCGACATTGGAGCAGGCACAATAGATGGTTGTTGCGCTTGGGCAGCATATACTGCACAGAAAACTGAAGCTAATACTGTGAGGGCGGTCCAAACATGTTGAATAAAATGTGAGTTTGTTATCTGTACCTTCATCAAGCCGCTCTCCCTTTTATGTCGCAAAACCATTTCACGAGCGCCAGAGTGCACTCGCAACTCATATCTTCTACTCGGTCAGAACCGCCTTGGTCAAATTGCGCGGATTATCTACGTCAATCCCGTTCTGAATTGCCATGTAGTAGGACAGCAGTTGTAGTGGAACCACTTCGCACATGGCTAGCAGTGGTTCGCGCATCGCATCTATGAAGATAGTATGATCGGCCAGGGCGGCGACAATATTGTCGCCACTATTTGCAATGGCTAATATTTGAGCTCCCTGGTGCCGCATGTCGCGTAGGAGCTGCACTGTCTTTTCATAGCGATGCACTGAGTCCGCATCAGCATGATCGACGGTTGCGATCATAACGAGGGGAGTTTCAGAGTTCACCAGCGCATTGGGGCCATGTTTCAATTCTCCGCTCGGATAGCCTTCAGCATGTAGATAGGCAGATTCCTTCAGCTTGAGTGCGCCTTCGCGGGCGATGGGATAGTGAATGCCCCTCCCTAGGAACAGAAAGTTCTTCATCTCGTGGTAGGACTGTGCCACTATGCGCACAGTTCGCTCCCATTCCAACAGTTGCATGCGAATTCGCGCGGGCAGCGAAGCAAGCTCGATTAAAAGCGGCTTTAGTGCTGCAGATGAGATTGCACCGGTTGATTCCGCCGCGAGTAGCGAGAGAAGATACAGGTTCAGTAACTGCCCGGTAAAACTCTTCGTCGCAGGGATCGCACGTTCGCAGCCCGCCTCAGTCGAAAAGGATACACTTGCTTCTCGCGCCATGCTGGAGTCCACGACGTTCGTGATCGCTAATGTTTGGGATCCAGCCCTATGTGCCTTGCGTAGCGCGGCAAGCGTATCAGCTGTTTCACCTGATTGAGAAATTACAATGACCGCAGCCTGCTTCGTGGCGACTTCAGATCGGCAACAATACTCGCTGGCATATTCCACGTCCACTGCAATGCCCGAGATCTCTTCGATCATAATCTCGGCCGCCATGCCTGCATGGCGGCTGGATCCGCTGGCGGCGATGACGATCTCATTTTTTGATTCGGTTAGCCATTGGCGAAGCGCCGCGCAGGTATCGTTGCGGAAGCCGCTGGCATCTACATACTGCTCCAGCGTCTCAGCTAGGACCTCAGGTTGCTCGTAGATTTCCTTGAGCATCCAGTGTGCATAGGGTGAGGGTGACTGAGCCATATCAATCTGTGTTGAATTAGACTTACTGACAGGAAATTCGGCGGCATCGTTCATTTAATGTCTATTTGAACATAAATATGGCTTTTAGTGGCACAAGCAGTTCCATATTTTGTGCATTTGCTATATTGGTATTGCACCTATTGCTCTATCTATGGAATTAGAGGCGAGCCCACCATGTCACAGAAGATAGATGATCGTTGCGATCGCATTATGAAAGCTGTTCTGCTGGCTGGAGATATATCCGTTCAGGATCTGGTTAGTCATGTTAATTCATCGGCTCCCAGCATTCGCCGTGACTTGGCCCGATTGGAGAAGCGAGGTCTGATACGGCGTACACACGGGGGTGCCACCTTGGTTGAGCCGCTTCTGTATGAACCGTATCGCCATGACACCTCGTTCCAGGCACGCGAAGTTCGCTTTGCCGACGAAAAGCGTCGCATCGGGCTTGCAGCGGCCGAGCTTATTTCAGAGAAAGAGGTAATTGGCATTAATGCCAGCACAACTACGACTCAGGTAGGACGATCCCTGCGACATCGGCAGGGCATCTCAGTCATTACAAATGCACTGAATATAGGCATGGAACTCTGCAATCAACCGGCAATCAAGACGACTCTGACAGGCGGCAGCATAGCCTGGGTATGGACCTTCGCCCTGATTGGACAATCCACGATCAATTCGCTGCGTGACGTCTATCTCGATAAGGTATTTATCGGTGTGACCGGCATTGATCTGGAACGTGGTATCACCACACTCGAGCCCGAAGAGGCTACGGTCTCGCAGGCCATGATCCATCAGGCCAAGCAAGTGATTGTGGTTGCCGATTCGAGCAAGATTGGTCAGGTCAGCCCTGCCCTTATCTGCCAGCTTTCTGCTGTGAACGTCCTGATGACGGATATCGGCATGTCAGAAGAGCATTTCCAGGCTTTCACTGCAAAGGGAATCAAGGTCATACGCGTCTAAATTAAACATGGCTACTGTGTTTCTCGAATGGCTCTTTCCATTTTAAAGATTGAAAACAAAAAATTATTCGGGAAGTGGGGTAATTGTAGTCGACATCCGGTGGTTAGCCCCCGGCGCAAGAGTGATAGTGTTACCGAGAGCATTCGCGGTTTCCACGCAGAGGAAGTTGCGCCATTCGCCAATCGCGAGATTGGGCAGGGCATCGCCAACCTTGCTGCCGGGATTCCAGATGACGGTTGTCTGCGATCCAGATTTCTCTACTAGAATACGGCGCGTATAGCCAGGATCATGGATGGTACAAGCGGAGGAGGATGTTTCATAGATGGAATCAACTTCATGCCCGAAGTACAACGTGGACTGTAGCTGTTGTTTGCTGATTCGCTGCTTTGTGCTGTCCAGGTAGGTCGCACCTTCCAGTCCGTCGACTGTGGCTCTGGTTACGTCGTTGATAGCAAAGTAAGTGTGCAGTGCTTCTTCAAACACGAGAGGCGTCTCGCCCTCGTTGTAAACCGCAAGCTCCAACTGTAGTGTCCGACCTATGCGAAGTGTGTATACCAAACGAAAGCCATCATAATCAAGCGCACGTGATTGCTCATTCGCAGCAAGCTCAAAAGTAATCACCACCCTGTCGCCACACTGTACGGTAGAGGCGACGTTCCATGGCATGATGCGCGCGAAGCCGTGGAAAGGATGTTGCTGTCCGGCTTTCCCGGGACCGGTATATGTGGAGAACCACGGAAAAATAACGGGAACTCCTCCGCGAATCGCGCCTCCGACGGCGAAGTCATTTTGAGATCCCATGAAGAGTACAGGTGGAGCTGTGGCTGGCTGCCAGTGGGTCAGATGGGCTCCCTGTAGGTAGATCGTCGCTTCAGCACTGGGTGCTGTGATATGTGCTCGGATGAGGCCAGTAGGCGTCTCTTCAAAGCAGAGTAGATTTTGCAGCCCGAACTTCTCGTTTATTTTCTCTACGTGCACTAGTTATCCTGTCTTCTATATAGTAGCGCGTAGTTCTGGGTATAGATATCGCGTGTATTCTACATTTCTATAAAGGTGGCATTAGCTATTTATCCTTAACGGTAAAGGTCATGCAATGCGGGTCACTTTCGTGTGAACATTCTCAAAATCAGCACGGCCTAACCCACGCTTTTCAGCAAGCGCAAGATACGGCAATGCATCTGCATCTAGATTCCAATACGCTTTGGCGGTGTAGGCATCGATAGCGACAGGATCGGTTCCCGCAATCAGGATTTTGGGGGTTGCAACATCTTCCAGGTTGCCACCGGTGGGCCCGTTACGCAGTAGGATGCGGTAGCAGTCCATCATGGTCAGTGTCGGTAGCATGAATGCAGCAAGATCCGCTAGGCTCTGATGAATCTGCTGATGCAGCCGGTTTCGCTGTCCACCCAAGATTCCGTACCAGTTCTTCATTCCTAATGTTGCTCCGGTAAGTCCATGATGCTTGGCGATGGGAAGATTGATGACCTTGTCTGCCTCCAGAAATGGCTCGAATACCGGCCAGCTTTGTAGTACTAATCCGCCCAGATTGACCTCGCGAAAGCGTGCAGGGTCCGGAAGAACTACTTCCGCGCCCTCAGCATGCGCTGCCGCTTGTATACCAGAGCGATGAAAGCATCGTTCGGCGTCATTGCAGCTCACGTCCGTCACAATCACACGTTTGGCCCCGGCTTGCCAGCACTGCTTCACCGTTTCAGCTACTATGTCAGGATTCGTATTGGCGGCCTGCTCTGGTGTGCGGTCCCAGGCAATGTTGGGTTTCAGCACAACCACATCGTTGCGCGCAATAAAGCGGCTGGCTTCGCCGAGATCGACAAATGCTTGACGCACCAGCGCACGCGGATCGTCGCCCTGAATCACTACCATCTCCGGCAATAGAGAACTTGCCTTCACGGTGTGGTCATGTTTTGCGTTAGCCGCGAGAGAGGCAAGGGGTTGGTGGCTTTGTTCTGATAACCACAATGCGGCCATGGTGGTACCCGCCCCCACCCCCGCCACGCGCAATATCTGCAGCATGGCTTCGCGACGAGTCATAGATGCGGATGCAACAGAAGCCATCGCCATACTCCTAGAGCGTGTTTCATAAACAGGTACGGCCTCAAGCTGGGGACTTCTGGGTGAGGCGGGAGATTTGATGAACTTCTTGTATGAGCAAGAAGCGATTCCAGTTGTTGAACGAGGCGCAGTGGGAG
>Ga0302270_10005412_pt1 | contig 11653 bp, 9 predicted proteins | sample III_Bog_E2_3_FD_198773 | JGI IMG/M metagenome (GOLD analysis project Ga0302270, IMG submission 198773) | Peat permafrost microbial communities from Stordalen Mire near Abisko, Sweden - III_Bog_E2_3 | ecosystem: Environmental > Terrestrial > Soil > Wetlands > Peat | place: Sweden: Abisko...
GCCCTCGCGAAGGTCGGCGGCCTGGGCCGGGCTGCCTTCGGCGACGCCGGTGACATAGATCCGCCCGGTGACCTCGACGGCATACACGCCGAGCCAGGGACGGGGCGGCCGCCGGGCGCGGCCGCCCGTCTTGAGGTCGGCGAGTATCGGCTTCAATTCGTCGATGGGCACGAACATGTTCGCGTTGGTGTCCTCGCCCGCGAGGGTCTCCCTCACCAGCAGCGATCCCAGGCCGACCAGCCTGCCGTCCTCATCGATCAAAGCCGAACCCGACCAATGGGAATGGGCCGGGGCCGTGAAGATCGCACCCTCCAAGAGATACTCCCACGCTCCGGCGAACTCGCGGCGCGCCACGACCTTAACGGTCTGGTGCTTGGCCAATTCCGGACAACTGAACACGCGGGCGGTGTCGCCCACGCCAATGTCCGCCGAGGATCCGAGTTCCAGCGGCGGGACATCCAGCTTTTCGAGCGGCAGCACCAATCCGAAACCGGTTACCTGGTCGTAAGCGAGCGCATGCCCCGCCACCAGACGCCCATGGTTCACCGTCAGCCAGACATCCGTGGCCTCCGTGATGAGATATCCGATCGTCAGGATCAAGCCCTCGGAATCGATGACGACGCCGCTGCCGATGCGCTCCGAACCCAAGATCCCGGCGGTGAACGCGTTCTCGGGCACGACGCCGCGCAGCTTGACGATCGAGCGGCCGATCCGTTGAGTCGCCATGGTCATGGGTCAGACGGTAGCCTGAACACGCGCGGGTGTCACCTGCGGAACCCGGGGAGCGGCGCCCGGCCGCCCGGGGGAGGGGTCAGCCGTTGACGGCGGGCTTGGACGGCGCCTGGTCGGCGTCGGCGAGCAGCGTCTGCGACCAGGTGAACGCATCGCAGATATCCCGCACCCGGGCATGCGCCCGGCCGCCCCGCTTGACCGCGTACAGGGCTTCATCTGCGGCGAGCACCAGGTCGCTGGCGCTGCAGCGCGAGTGAGAATTCTCGCGGCAGGCGCTTTCTTCATCGTGCGCCGCGACGCCGATGCTCACGCTCACACAGCCGGCGGTGGGGGAGGCATCGTGCGGGATGTCCAGCGACTGGACGGCCGCGAGCGCGGCCGCCGCCACGCATTCGGCGCCGAAGCGGGGAGTTTGCGGCAGCAACAGCATGAACTCCTCGCCGCCATACCGCGCCACCACGTCCGCAGGGCGCCGGCACGCCGTGCGCAGCGCCTGCGCCACCCGAACCAGGCATTCGTCGCCCATCTGATGCCCGTAGCGGTCGTTGTAGCGCTTGAAATGGTCGACGTCGATGAGCAGCAGCGCCAGCGGATCGCCGCTGCGGCGGGCGCGCAACCACTCATGCGTCAGCGCTTCGTCGAGCGCGCGCCGGTTCGAGACCCCGGTCAGGGCATCCGTCGAGGCGAGACGCCGCAACTGGTCCGCCATGCGTTTCACGCGCAGATGAGTCTTGACCCGCGCCGTGACCCGGGACGACCTGAAGGGCTTGGCGATGAAATCGGCGGCCCCCGATTCCAGGGCGGACACCTCGAAGGCCGTCTCCGCGTGGCTGGTGATGAAGATCACGGGCACATCCGTCAGCAGAGGCTCGGCCTTGAGCAATTCCATCAGCTGAAACCCGCTCATCCCGGGCATTTCCGCATCGAGCAGGATCAGGTCGGGCGGCAAATCGCGCGCCAGCCGCAGTGCATCCTTGCCGCTGGTGGCAAATCGCAGCCGCCCGAGGCCCGCCAGCATCGTCCCCAACAATTGAATGGCGCCGGGATCGTCGTCGACGAGCAAGATCTCCGGGGCTGCCGAGGCTTGCGTGAGCGGGTCGTTCATGAGGCCAGAGATTAAGCGGGAACCGGCCCACACTTCCGAGACATCCTTCTCACAATCGGCCGGCAGGATTGAGCAATGGCACAACACTTGCTTGTTCCCCGGGTAAGTCTCGCTCGAGAGACGATATTTTGACGGTCGAGAAGCCGCGCGAGGAAGCGATTAAATGAAGACAGTCTTATTGGTTGACGACGACAGTTCCATCCTACTGGGGACCGGCGTTCGGCTGAAGAGCATGGGATACACGGTGTACACCGCCAAGGATGCCGTGAGCGCCGTGTCGGCCGTCGTGAAGAACGATCCGGACGTGGTCGTTCTGGACGTCTCGCTGCCTGCCGGGGACGGCTTTCTGGTCGCGGACCGCCTGCAGAATCTGGTGGTGTCGGCGGCAACCCCCATCATATTCATCACGGCGAGCGAGAATCCGCTGTGGCGCGAGCGCGCCATGAATTCGGGCGCCGCCGCCTTCCTGCAGAAGCCCTTCGACGCTACCGCCCTCGCCGACGCCATCGAATCCGCGCTCTCCCCGGGCGACAACTGGCTGCCCCAGGCCAGCGGTCTATAAGAGCCCGCCGGTGCAGCCCAAGGAGAAGTTCAGCATTCTGCTGGTCGACGACGACCCGACGGCGATTCGCGTCCTATCGCGCATCCTGGGCGATTACACGCCCCTGCGGTTTGCGACCTGCGGGCAGGTTGCCCTAAAGCTCGCCCGTGAGGCGGTTCCGGATCTCGTGATGTTGGATGTGGAGATGCCGGAGTTCACCGGCTTCGAAATCTGCAAGGCGTTCAAAGCCGATCCGGTATTGGCGCAGGTTCCCATCATCTTCGTCACCAGCCACGACAGCCAACAGCTGGAAACCGTGGGACTCGAACTGGGTGGTTCGGATTTCATCAGCAAGCCGCCGCATGCACCTCTGGTGCTGGCCCGCGTGCGCACCTACCAGCAGCTCAAGGCCTTGTCCGATACCGTGCGCAGCGCCGTGACGATGGATTTCCTCACGGGCACCCTGACCCGGCGCCAGATGGAGAAGTCGCTGGCGCAGGAATGGCTGCGCGCTCAGCGCTCGCTGGCGCCGCTGTCGCTGGTGTTGGCCGACATCGACGGTTTTACGGCCATCAACGAGAGATTCGGCGAGGAGTCGGGTGATGCCTGTCTGCGCACGATCGCCGATGCCCTGCGCTCGGTGGCGCAGCGGCCCTGCGACCTCATCGCGCGCCACGCCGGCGGACGGTTCGCGCTGCTGCTTCCGGAAACGAACCGCGAGGGCGCCATGATCGTCGCGGCTCGCGCCCTCAGGGCCGTAGACGACCTGCCGCCCCTGTTCGCCGCGAGCGACCTGCGGCTCACCCTATCCGTCGGTGCCGTGACCAACACGGCCGCAGCCGGAACGTCGCACGATCCGTCCGCCTGCGGCGTGCCGGGCGATCTCATCGCGGCCGCCGAGCAGGCAATCCGGCGCGCAAGATCGGGCGGCGGCCACCGCGCCGAGTTCGTCGACGTCGCCGCCTGCGGCCTTGCGAAGCCGGCTCACGAGTTGAGGATTTGAGGGCACCGTGTCGCAGCACGACTCTCACTGGCCCAGGGTCCGTGGCGCCGCGGTGCGAACCGCGGGCATCCCGGGCGCGGCACTGCTCATCGGCGGGTGTCTCTCGTGGTTTGCGGCCGGGCGGGCGCACGATGGAGTGACTCTCGCGTCCGGCACGCTGATCGCGCTCGGCATGCTGGTTTCGCTGTTGACGGGAGCGCTGACCGCCGCGCTCTTGACGCTCGTGCGTCACCGGCACCTCGAGGATGAAGTCAATCGCAGCAGCGGTCAGCTCCAATCGGTCAAGCGCGACCTGTCCACCATTCTCGACGTACTGCCGTCCATGATCGGCTATTGGGACCGCAACCTCGTCAACCGCATGGCCAACCGCGCATTTTCCCGCTGGTTCGACGTCGATCCCTCCCTGTTGCGCGGGACGCGCCTGGAGGCGCTGTTCGGCAGCGAATCATCGTCGGCCGACTGGCAGGCGATTCGCGCGGCGCTGAGCGGAGAGTGCGTGACCTATGAAAAGGCCCTCCAAGGACGCGCCGGCGGCGGTCCCGGATACCTCTTGGTGAATCTGGTGCCGGACATCCTGGACGGCGACGTCAAGGGGTTCTACCTCCTCGGCCACGACATCACTGCGCATCGCGAGGCGCAGCGGCGGCTCACCGAGAGCGAAAAGCTGCTGCAGCGCGCCGAAACCGTCTCGCGCGTCGGAGGATTCATGCTCGACTTCGCCAGCGGCGAGCTGCAATGGACGGCGCAGACCTATCGCATCCACGAGATCGATGAGCGCCGGGCTCCGGATCCGGCATGGACCGACTCGTTCCTGTCGCCGGAGTTCCGCGCCCGGCTGCAGGAGGCAACGCGGCTGGCCCGGCAATCCGGCATCGGCTACGACCTCGAGATTCCGATGGTCACTGCCAAGAATCGGGCGATCTGGATTCGGATGGCGGCCGAGGTGGAGAGCGAGAACGGGGTTCCCGCAAGAATCGTCGGCGCGATCCAGGACATCACGGATCGATGCAAACTGGAGCAGCTGCTGCGCGACGCGCTCGCGGCGGCCGACCGGGCCAGCAGATCGAAGAGCCAGTTCCTCGCCAACATGAGCCACGAGATTCGCACGCCGCTGAATGCGGTCATCGGTCTGGGGTACCTGCTGGAACAGACGGCGCTCACCGACGAGCAGCGCCAGTTCCTCGCCAAGATCCAGTTTGCGGGCCGCGCGCTGCTGGGCGTCATCAACAATGTGCTCGATCTGTCGAAGATCGAAGCGGACGAGATGGCCCTGGAGAATGAGCCGTTCGAGCTGCCGGAACTGGTGCGCGACGTCAGCCAGATGCTGCTGCCCCAGGCGCTGGAGAAGCGCGTCGAGCTCAAGATCGAGCCCGCGCCGTCGCTGCCGCGCCGGGTCATCGGGGATGCGTCGCGCGTACGGCAGATCCTCACCAACCTGCTGAATAACGCCATCAAGTTCACGGAGATCGGCGAGGTGAGGCTTACGGCGTACTGCACGGAATACGGAGCCGGCCGGGTCCGTCTACGCTGCGAGGTCACCGATACCGGGATAGGCATCGAGAAGGCGGCCTGCGAGCGCCTGTTCACGCCCTTCACGCAAGCCGATGCTTCCACCACCCGCCGGTTCGGCGGAACCGGACTTGGGCTGTCGATCGCGCGCCGCTTCGTGGAACTGATGGGCGGGGAGATCGGCGTCGAGAGCAGCGTCGGGGTAGGGAGCACCTTCTGGATCGAAATTCCGCTGCGCATCGCGCCCGAGGCCGATGGGGCCCCGACCAATGCCCTGCGCATCGCCATCCTGGATCCGCGGGGCGATACGCCCCTGGGTTTGGGGGCCATGGTCCGGGCGCTCGGCTGGATACCCATCATGGTCGACACGGCCGATCAAATGCTCCGTCTGCTGACCGAGGCCCAGTGGCCGGCGCAGCCGGACGCTCTGATCCTCGATCTGCAGGGCGGCGCAAGCGATGCGAATTCGTTGATCGCACGGCTCGACGACTGCTGGGAACAGGGCGTGTCGGCGCCGATCATCGTGGTGGCGGAGTCGCCCCAGGCCTACGTGGAACAGCGGCAGCGCATGCGGGAAACGGTCGTCCTGCTGGCGCAGCCGGTATCCAGTTCGGCGCTGTTCAACGCCATCAATCTCGCCGTGTCCCGCCAATCGGACGGCGGCGACCGCGTATTCGAGTCCACCAATTTCGACGAGCTGCATGCGCGATGGTTGAGCGCGGTGCGCGTGCTGGTGGTCGACGACAGCGACATCAACCTGGAAGTGGCGCAGCGCATCCTGGCGATCCAGGGCGCCGCAGTCACCACGTGTTGCGATGGCCCGGCAGCTCTCGCGCACCTTGAATCGCACGGCGGGGAAATCGACGTGGTGCTCATGGACGTCCAGATGCCCGTGCTGGACGGCAACGAGGCGGCACGGCGCATACGCGAGGAATTGGGCCTCGACGTGCCCATCGTCGCGCTGACGGCGGGCGCCCTCGTGGGCGAGCGCCAGCGGGCGCTCGATGCCGGCATGGACGACTTCGTGAGCAAGCCCTTCGATCCGCAAGTGCTGATCCGCAAGGTGCGGCGCTTGGTCGAGCTCAAGCGGGGTGAGCCGATACCGATGGTGTTCGACGACAGAAAATCGGTCGACCAGGGCGGCGCCCCGTTCGGCAAGTCGATCGACGCGGGCGTCGTCCAACAGCTGTTCGGCGACGACGCGGCGCTGTTCCAGTCGTTGCTCGGCCGGATGCTGCGCGAATACTCGGATTTGGAAGGCTCGGTGACCGTTCCCTCGGACGAGATTAACCGGCGCCACCTCAAGGGACGCCTCCACAAGCTGAAGGGCAGCGCGGGGATGATCGGTGCGACGCACCTCATGCGGCTCGCGGGGGCGGCCGAACGCACGCTGCAGGAATCCCGGCCGGACGAGGCGATCGACGGCGCCCTCAAGAAACTCTCCGCAGCGCTCGCCGGCCTGCGGGAAGATGCCGAGCAGTATCTGTCGAACCGGGCGGCGCAGGGCGCAGTCCGCCCGCAGGCGCCGGACCAGGAGATGTCCGCCGGCCGGGGGACGGCCGATTTCGGCGATATCGACGAGCTGTGCGCCCTGCTCGAGACGCAAAATCTGGCGGCGGTCGACAAATTCGAGGCCATGGCTCCGGCGCTGCGCCAAATGCTCGATACCGCGCGGTTCGCCGGCCTGCACGAGGCCGTCGACAACCTGGATTTTCAGCCCGGCGCCGAATTGCTTCGCGAAGCCTTCCGCGAACGGTACGTTACCGCGGCGTAATGATTGCAGCGGACCGGCCCGGGCCCCTCCTGGTGTATAACGGGCCCAGTTGCGCTTCTCGAGGAGAGATCATGCGGAGTCTGAAATACGCGCTTCCGGCGACCCTGGCATGCGCGGTCCTGGGGGCGGCCCAGTTGCTCCTGGCGGCGCCGGCGGCGCTTGCGGCGGGCCAAGAGCCCGCGGCATCGGCTGCGGACGCCGCGAAGGAGAAAAGCCGGGAGGCCGCCCAGGCGGTCAAGCACGATGCGGTGGTGGTGGGCGAGGCCGTGAAGGACGGCGCGCAAAAAGTGGCCGTAGCCGCCAAGGATGTGGCTGTCGAAGTGGCCGAAGCCGCGAAGCAGGGCGCCCAGGAAGTGGCCTCGGCCGCCAAGACCGGCGCCGAGAAGACCAAGGCGGCGGTGACCGGCGAGAAGCCGTCCGACAAGCCGCAGGCGGCGAAGACGCCGTGATGCCCTCCAAGATGTCGCGCCGATCGCTCGTCAAACTGGGGCTCGCCGCGGGCGCCCTGGTCCCGGCGCTGGCACCCGGGAAGTGCGTCGCCGGCGCGGTGCCCCCGCTGCTCGATGCGAATGACCCGATGGCACGGGCTCTGGGCTTCACGCGCAATGCGTCGAGCGTCGATCCCAAGGCGAATCCGAACTTCAAGCCCGGCCAGACGTGCCTGACCTGCGTGCAATATCTGGGCAGGCCCGGCGACGCCGTCGGCGGCTGCAACATTTTCCCCGACCACACCGTCCCGCCCGGAGGCTGGTGCAGGACTTGGGCGGCCAAGCCGGCGTAGGCCGGCGGCGCTAGGCCGAGAGGCGCCGCGCGGCAGCGGGATTGGCCGCGCCGTCCTGAAAGGCCAGCAGGCCGTGCAGCGCGTCGACCAGCGGCATCGGGCGGCCGTAGAAATACCCCTGCGCGCATTGCACGCCCAGCTTTCTCACGCTGTCGGAAATTTCCTGGTTCTCCACGAATTCGGCCACGGTCTCCAGGCCGATCTCGCCGGCAATCTGCACCATTGCGCGGATCAGCGCGCGCGAACGGGCGTTGCTCAGCACGTCGCGCACGAATTTGCCGTCGATCTTGATCCGATGCACGTCGAGATCCTTCAAATGCATCAGCGATGAGAGTCCCGTCCCGAAATCGTCCAGGGCCACGCGGGATCCGATTTGCGTCATCCGGGCAATGAAGCGCTGCGTGGCCTTGAGGTTGCGAACCGCCGCCGTCTCGGTGAGTTCGAAGTCGAGCATTCCCGCGGGAATGCCGTGAAGCTTGATCTCGCTGCGCACGAAGTCGGCGAAGGCGGGCTGGCTCAGCGACTGGCCGGTGATGTTCATCGCGAAGCTGGCGCGCATGGCGCGCAGTTCCTCGGCCTTCGGGGCCAGCGTCGTCAGTACGCGGGCGAGCACCCAGCGGTCGAGCCGCTCGAGCAACTGATAGCGCTCGGCGGCATCGAGAAACCCGGCGATCGACACCTCGCCGCCGCCGCGCTGCACCCGGAGAAGGATCTCGAAATGCCGGGGCGCGGTGGAGTCGCCGAACGTCAGGATGGGCTGCGCATACAGCACGAAGCGGTCGTTATCGAGCGCATCGAGCACTTCGCGCGATTCGCGCACCTCTTGATGGCGCCGCATGACGGTATGATCGCCCGTCACGTAGAGTTCGACGCGGTTGCGGCCGCGCTCCTTGGCGACGCGGCAGGCGGTCTCCGCGGCCGCGAGGGCGTGTTGAAAGGAGGCGGCGTCCTCGAGCTCGACGACGCCCAGACTGGCGGTCACCCGCACCGGCATGCGCGACTGGTCGAGTTGCTCGATGCCCTCGCGCGTCTGGTCCGCCCAATGCCGGGCCTGGTTGAGCGTATGCCCGAACAGCACCGCGGCGAACCGGTCGCCCGAAAGATGGGTCGCGATACTGCCGTCGGGCGGGAGCCGCGACAGCCAGTATCGTCCCACTTCGCGAATGAGCCCGTCGCCGGCTTCGAATCCGGACATTTCATTGACGACGTGGACCTGGTCGAGGTTGGCGTACACCACGCAGGCCGTGGCGTTCGAACGGCTGCGAAAGGCCACCTCGGCCTCGAAATCCGGACGCTGCAGCAGCCCCGTGGCGGCGTCGAGCCGCGCGGCAAGCATCAGCTTCAAGGCAGGAACCGCCGCCGTCAACGCCGCGAGGTCGGAGGCGGAATAAGAAGGCTGTTCGTGGTTGCGCAGGAGCGCGACGAAGCCCGCGCCGGGGCCCGTGCCGAGAGCGCAGATCAAGATACGGTAGGGGAGAACTTCCGCCTTTTGCCTCAGTCGCACCCGGTTCATGACCGGATGCTCGATTCCGGCACGCGCCATCGGCCACAGGAAATTCCGGGCGATGTCCATGATGACGGCGCCCCTCGCCGGCGCAGGCGACGGTCTGATTCGCTCTGCGAACAACGACGGGGCGTAAATGACGGCGTGCGCGCTTGCGAAATCCTTCGCCAAGGCGTCGAAACGGGTGTCCGTATGCTGCTCCTCGCGGCCGGAATGGTTTCTGCAACCGGCCCCGAATCGGTTCGCGGGCAGTTGCAGTGCAGAATCTTGCGTCGGGGAAGCCCTTAGCGGTTGGGATTGCGTCACACACTGAGAGCGCGACGGCGGGTGGGAATGTAAAATCTTGCCGAAACCCGAGATTACGTAAAATGCACCCGGCGCCGGAAGGCCCGCGGGGACCTGCCGGTGCTTCGAAGCCGAGATAGTAGGCGACCTGGGCGACCGTCATGGGCGTGTACCGCAGCTGCCGCTCGGCTTCGACCAGCCGCCGTTGATGCACCAGCGCAATCGGCGTCTGTCCCGCCACCGCCAGGCAGGCCCGACGCAGCCGCGACAGCGACACTTCGAGCTCGCGAGCGTAATCCGCCACGGTGGCGCCATGCCGGTGGCGCCGCTCCATGGACTGCCGAAATTGCGCCACGAGTTCGCCGTCCCGGACCGACGCCCCGGGATCACCGGGCCCGGGTCGGACGACCCGCAGAACGTTGGCGAGCAGCGCGCCCAGGAGACCGCGCATGGCGGCGTCGCGTCCGAATGCCGATCGGCCGAACTCGCGGAGCAGGAGGGTCCCGATCTGGGCGATATCCGTGGCATCGAACTCGGCACGCGAAAGCGCCATGGACGCAGGCCGCTCCAGCGGCTCCGGGTCCGGGCCCGCGGCGGCGCAGGCGAGGGCGCGCGCCAGCCCCGCGGCGAAGGAGACCACCAGGCCGGCGGTGTTTTCCTGGAAGTCGAACGCGTGCACCGTTCCCGGGGGCACCACCACGATGGCGGGTCCCTTCAGGACGTCCCGGTGATCATCGAGCCGCAAGTCGATCCGCCCGCGGTCGATCACCAACAATTGGTGCAGCTCCTGATGGCGGTGCGCGGCGATGGCCCAGTCGTGCAGAGCGCTGCGCGCGGCGATCGTCTCGATGTGCACCGTTCCCTCCTCGGGCGGCCGCGGCGGGTCTCCGTAAAGGAAGAAGGCCGGGATCGCCGGCGCTTCCCGAGCACGCCCGCGGTGTGACGCAGCCGATCGCATGACGGAAAAGTACAAGTTTCCGTCGTTCGCGTCCATTCCTCCCTGCCGGCGCTCTTCACCACCATGTCGGGGTCATGAAGCAATGCCAGGTGGTCATCATCGGAGCCGGTCCGTCGGGACTCCTCCTGGCGCAATTACTGCACCGGCAGGGCATCGACTCGGTGGTGCTCGAGCAGCGTTCTCGCCCCTATGTCGAGGCGCGGATTCGCGCCGGCTTGCTGGAGCAGGGCACGGTCGATCTGCTGCAGGAGGCGGGGGTGGCCCAACGCCTGCACGAGGAAGCGCTGGTGCACGGCGGCTTCGAAATCGCCTTCGGCGGCCGCGTGCAGCGCATCGACCTCGCGGGACTCACCGGCAAGCGAGTCTCGGTGTACGGTCAGACGGACATTCAACGGGATCTGGGCGAGGCGCGGGATGCCTCCGGACGTCCCGTGCATTATGAGGCGCGGGACGTCGAGATCGAAGGATGGGATGGGGGCCGGCCTCGGGTGGTGTACACGCTGCACGGCGCCCGGCACGAGCTGGAGTGCGACTTCATCGCGGGGTGCGACGGTTACCATGGAGTTTGCCGCCGGAGCGTCCCGCCGGACAGAATCACCGTGTACGAGCGCACCTATCCCTTCGGCTGGCTGGGAATTCTCGCGGACGTCCCGCCGCTGTCGGGAGAGCTGATATACGCCAATCATGCGCGGGGATTCGCGCTCTGCAGCATGCGCTCCCGGACGCGCAGCCGCTACTACGTCCAATGCGCCCTGAGCGAACGCGTCGAGGACTGGCCGGACGAGCGATTCTGGTTCGAGCTTGCGGCGCGCCTGCCGGACAGCGTCGCGGCGCGTTTGGCCACCGGGCCGTCGATCGAAAAGGGCATTGCGCCCCTGCGCAGCTTCGTGGCATCGCCCATGCGATTCGGCCGATTGTTCCTCGTGGGAGATGCCGCGCATATCGTGCCGCCCACGGGAGCGAAGGGCTTGAATCTTGCGGCGGCGGACGTCAGGGTGCTGCACCAGGCGATCGGCGAGTTCTACCGGGGCGGCGGGATGCGCCTGATCGAGGAGTATTCGCCGCGGGCGCTGCGGCGGGTCTGGATGGCCACGCGCTTCTCATGGTGGTTCACGACGTTGCTGCATCGCTTCGGCGACGATCCGTTTGCGCAGGAACTGCAGCTGGCGGAACTCGACTACTTGTCGCAATCCGACGCCGCGCGCGCGAGCCTCGCCGAGAACTACGTCGGGTTACCGTTCTAGCTGCCGCTCCAGGCGGTCCAGGACCTTCATGGCCGGCAGGCACTGGGCGAGGCTCGCGTTCGGCTCGCGGCGCTCGCGAATGGCCGCGAAGAACTCCCGATCCTGCAGTTCGATCCCGTTCATCGATACGTCCACCTTGGAGACGTCGATCGGATTGTTCTTGCCGTCGAGCAGGTCGTCGTAGCGCGCGATGTAGGTGCCGTTGTCGCAGATGTAG
>Ga0302270_10005414_pt1 | contig 11650 bp, 10 predicted proteins | sample III_Bog_E2_3_FD_198773 | JGI IMG/M metagenome (GOLD analysis project Ga0302270, IMG submission 198773) | Peat permafrost microbial communities from Stordalen Mire near Abisko, Sweden - III_Bog_E2_3 | ecosystem: Environmental > Terrestrial > Soil > Wetlands > Peat | place: Sweden: Abisko...
TGCACGCGGCGGGTGTACTGACGATTCCGGCGGGAACGCAAATCGTCCGGCTACTGCCCGCGCTCAACTTAAAACCGCAGGAAGCGGGCGAAGGGATTTCTAAAATCGAAGAAACTGTCAAATCGCTGACTTAACCATGAATAATAATTCAGCAATAGAAAAAAGGCGTAAGAAGATTATATTTTTGGCGAAAGCCTGCATAATTTTTGGCGCTTTGGGTGTGATTAACATGGTGTGGGTCTATTTTAAATTCGGACATATATTTACAAGGGTGGTGGAAGAGCATCCAGATATGCAATGGTTTGTTATTGCTTTCAAAATAATTGCTTTTTTACTTTGCCCTGGTTTGTGTGTTTTGTTGATGGGCTTGAGTTGGCGTATCCTTCATTACTTGAAGAAGGAGCGCGAGTAACGAGTGTTTGTCGCATGACTCCCGCCGCACTCAAACATCTTGCCGCCGTTGATCCGGTGATGAGGAAACTCATCCGCGAAATCGGCACATGCGAACTGGAGCCGGAAACGCGGCGTTCGCCGTTTCAATCGCTCGTGCTGGCCGTGGCGCACCAGCAGCTTCATGCCACGGCGGCGGGGAATATTCTTGGGAGATTCAAAAAATTGTTTCCGGGCAGAAAGTTTCCGAAGCCGGAAGATTTGGCGAAGGTGACGGACGAACAGCTTCGCGCGTGTGGGTTTTCCTTCAATAAAATCAAGGCTATCCGCGACATCACGGAAAAAACCTTGTCCGGCGTCGTGCCAAGTGCGCGGCAGATTGTGAAGTTGAGCGATGATGAAATTATTGCGCGGCTGACGAAAGTGCGCGGCGTCGGGCGTTGGACGGTGGAGATGCTTTTAATTTTTCAACTCGGTCGCGAGGATGTTTTGCCCGCCGATGATTTTGGCGTGCGCAGCGGTTTTCGCGTTGCCTACAAAAAACGCGAAATGCCGATGCCGAAAGAGTTGCTCGCGTTCGGCGAATCGTGGAAACCGCACCGCACGACGGCGGCGTGGTATCTCTGGCGCGCGGCGGACGCGGCGAAGGATGCGAAGAAAAAGAAGTGACGGCGCGTTTTAGTTCGGGTATAAAATTTTCTTTGGTTGGAAATTCCCCAAAATTGTCGAGACATGAAACATCTGCTGTCATTGGAAAAATTGCCGCTCGCGGATTTCGAAACAATTTTGCGCGACGCGAAAGTTTTCAAAAAGGAACGCGGCGCGCACAAAACGCAGCCGCTCAAAGGCCAGACGTGGGCGATGATGTTCTCGAAATCGTCAACGCGGACACGGGTTTCGTTTGAAGTTGGTATCCGCGAACTCGGCGGCAATGCGCTGTTTCTCAACGCGAATGACATCCAACTTGGTCGCGGCGAGCCGATTCAGGACACGGCGCGCGTCATCGGGCGCATGACGCACGGCGCGGTCATCCGCACGTTCGCACAGAGCGACTTGGAGACGTTCGCGGAATTTTCCAAAATCCCGACGATCAACGCGCTGACCGATGACGAGCATCCGTGTCAGGTGCTAACGGACATTTTTACATTTGAAGAAATGCACGGTTCTATCGCGGGCAAGGTTGTCACGTTCATCGGTGACGGCGCGTGCAATATGCCGCTGTCGTGGATTTTTGCGGCGGCGAAATTGGGTTTTGAACTTCGCATCGCCACGCCGAAAGAGTTTCAGCCAGCGGCCGAAATTTTGAAACGGGCGGGCGGAAAAATTGTGGTCACGGAAGATTTGAAAGCCGCCGCGTCCGGCGCGGATTTGCTTTACACCGACGTCTGGGTTTCGATGGGCAAGGAAGCGGAAACAGCGGAGCGCATTAAAATTTTTAACGGCTACCAGATCAACGCGCCGCTGGTGAAACTCGCCAAACCGGGCGCGCTGGTGATGCACTGCCTGCCGGCGTATCGCGGCAAGGAAATTGACGCGGAGACGTTTGAGGCGAATGCGGACACGATCTTCACGCAGGCGGAAAACCGGCTCCATGTGCAGAAATCTATTTTGAACTGGGCGGTTTCTTGATTTGCCACCGAGACGCAGAGGCGCAGAGAAAATTATTCCGACTCAAATTCCGACTCGTCATATTGCAGGCTGCGTCGGCTGGGGCCGGTCGCGTATTGGCGCAGATACTTAACGGCGACTTTTAAATCCTTCGGCCATTCGCTCTTGATGGTCACAGGTTCGTGAGTGACGGGATGCGACAAACTTAATTCCTCGGCGTGCAGCGCGGCGCGGGAAATAAGCGGGCGTTCTTCGCGGCCCGGTTTCAGGCGAAAATCCCGTTTCATCCGCGAGAGCCAGAGTTTTTTACCGCCGTATAGTTCATCGGCCACCACGGGAAAACCGGCGTGTTTCAAATGAACGCGGATTTGGTGCGTGCGGTCGGTCAGCGGCGCGGCGCGCAGCAGCGTCCAGTCGGAAAATTGTTCGAGCACTTCAAATTCCGTCTTCGATTTTTTGCCTTCGAGCGGATTGACGCACATCTGGCCGAGCTTGACCGGATGCGGCGCGAGCTTGGCATCCACTTCAAAAATTTTCGCTGGCGGACAGCCCCACGCGAGCGCGACATATTTTCGCAACGGCTTTTCCGCGCCAAAAAAATCCGCCAATGCGATGAGCGCCGGTTTATTTTTCGCGAGCAGAATGACGCCGCTGGTTTCAAAATCGAGCCGGTGGGCATTACTTAAATAAGTAAGATTGCGTTCGCGTGCCCACGGTTTGCCGACGGCAATGCCGTCCAGCAGCAGCTTCATCAGGCTCGGACGGTTTTCGTCGTGACGGTCGGGCGAAGTCAGCAACCCGGCGGGTTTGTCGAGCGCGAGCAGGTGTTCGTCTTCAAAGAGGACGGGGATTTCCCAGAACTCGCGCGTGGCGGGCGACGAAAGCTTGATGGCCGCGCTCACAGGCTATTGCGCCGCGCCGGCCGCCTGCTTCGAGAAGAACGGCGTGTCGCGCAGCTCGCGGTTGGCCTCGCCTTGCAGCCAGAGGTTGAACGCCTCACCCTGCCGCGCGCGGCGGACTTGCTCGGTGAACTGCGGCAGTTCCGAACTTTTTTTCGTCGTGTCAATTGGCAGCAACTGCTGAACGAATAGAACGAAGCCACCTTCGCCGGTCGGCACGAAGCTACTGGTGTGTCCCGGTGCGGTCGTGAAGGCGGCCTGCTTGATCTGGCCGATGCGCGCACCCGCGCCGAGATCGGGCAGGTCGGCGCTGCTCAAAGAAAACGGCGGTAGCACTTGCGGCGAAAGGCCGGCGCCCACGGCGGCCTGCGCGAAGGATTTACCGAGGGCCATCTGCACGGCCAGCGTGTAATAAAAATTTGTCCCGGCGCTGCGGGCGAGTTCCACGGCGGCTTCGTCCTGAAAATCCTGGGTCACGCGGCTGCGGATTTGTTCGAGCGACGGAATGGAGCTGGGCAACTGGTTCGCCAGCGCGATGACGTAAATCCCGTCCGCCGCCGGAATCGGCCCGGCAAACGGCTCGTCCGCGCTCAATTCAAACGCCGCCTTGGTGAACGCCGCCGGCGCGGTGAATTCTTCCGGGCCGACGCTGGACGAAAATGGCGCGGTGATGCCGAACGGCTGGTTTTTTTGTTTGGCGTAGGCGACGAGATTTTCGGCCTTGGCCGGTTCCTCGGCGAACACCGCCGTCGCAAAATCATTCGCCGCCTGACGCGCGTCCTGCAGGGCGCGGTTGCGATAGAGCACGGCGCGGATTTTGGCCTTGGCCTCGTCCGGCGACTTGGCGTCAGCAAACTCCGTCGCGCCGTATTGACGATAGGCGGAGTCCACATATTCTTCAAAGGTGTTGGTATTCTGCAGCTCCGTCTGGGCCGACGCGAGGTAGTTCGTGACGTTGAAGAAAACGTAGCTGACCTGCACGCGATCCGGCTCACGATAAACGGCCAGATTGTTCGTGTAAAACTGCGCGACGGCGTCCGGTGCGACCGCGACCTGCGCGAGATAATTCGACGCCGCAAAGAAGACCGCCTGCGCATCAATTTCCTGGTTTTCTCGGTCGTAAAGCTGGCCAGCTTCCTGCGGTGTGACCAGCGCACCGGACAGTCCGAGCATTTGGATCATCTGCTGCACCACCAGTTCACTGCGGAGAAAATTTTGCAGGTCGGACACGCTCAAACCTTCCGGCGCCAGATACTGCCCCACAAATTTTTCCATTGCGACCGGCTGGCCATTGCGGCTCAGGGAACGGAGAAAATCACTCGCAGCGGCGACCAGCGCATCCTCGCCCACCTGGATGCCCAACTGCTTGGCCTTCCGCCCCAGCAGGAGGCGAATATAAATTTCGCGCTGCTGTTCCTCGCGGCTGATGTCCGTAGTCTTGTTCGGCCACTGGCCGTAGTGCATCCAGTAATAAATGTAAAATTCCCCCTCCGCCTTCGCCAAATCCTGCGCCGTGACTGGCTGGCCGTAAATCTTACCTAAATCATCAGCGGCAGGCACACTGCCGCTGTTGCGCACCGCGCCGGAACCCATGAAAAATACAAAAGAAATAATCGTCAGACCGGCGATGAACCACCACAGCCAGCTTGAATGTTTGCGAATTGTCCCAATCATAGTGAAAAAAAGTGAACGAGAAGCCTAGCTGGCCGGCGGGAACATGGCAAACGCAAAAGCAGGTTATCCCTTCAACCACTTTGCCACGTCTGCCGCTGCGTAAGTGATCAAAATGTCCGCACCCGCACGGCGCATCGCCAGCAGAGATTCCAAAGTGACCGCGCGCTCGTCAATCCAGCCGTTCACGGCGGCGGCCTTGATCATCGCGTGTTCGCCGCTCACGGCATACGCGGCGGTCGGCAGGGCAAATTCCTTTTTCACGCGCTGAATGATGTCCAGATACGCCAGTGCCGGCTTCACCATCACGATGTCCGCGCCTTCTTGCACGTCCAACGCCACTTCACGCATCGCCTCGTTTGCGTTCGCCGCGTCCATCTGGTAGCTGCGCCGGTCCCCGAACGTCGGCGCGGATTCCGCCACTTCGCGGAACGGCCCATAAAATGCGGACGCAAACTTCGCCGCGTAACTCATGATCGGCGTGTCGAAAAATCCTTCGTTGTCCAGTTCCGCGCGGATGGCGCGCACGCGACCATCCATCATGTCGCTCGGCGCGACGATGTCCGCGCCCGCCTCCGCGTGGCTTGCCGCCGTGCGCGCGAGCAGCTTCAGCGTCGGATCGTTCAAAATTTTTCCGCCCGACACGATGCCGCAATGACCGTGCTCCATGTATTCGCACAGACAAACGTCCGTGATGACGAGCAGCGACGGCAATTCCTTTTTCAGCAGCCGCGTGACTTGCTGGACAATTCCATTTTTCGCATAAGCGCCACTCGCCTTGGCATCTTTTTTATCGGGAATGCCAAAAAGCAAAATGGCGGGAATGCCGAGCGCGTGTGCCACCGCCGCCTCGCGCACAATTTCATCCGGTGATAATTGAAACACGCCGGGCATCGCATCCACCGGCCGGCGCAATTTTTTCCCGCTGCGGGCGAACAGCGGCAGGACGAGCCGCGAAACCTCCAGCGACGTTTCCGCGACGAGCCGGCGCAGTGCAGGTGAAGTCCGCAACCGGCGCGGGCGAACGACGGGAAATCCGGGCAAATTCATGCCGTCAGTCTAGGTTTTGCGGAGCGCGGGCAAAAGCGGAAAATTTTACAGCCACAGACTAACAGAGATGAAAGACAGATTTGTTGTCGCGGAACGACAGCGGAAATCAGCCCGGAGCACTACGCATCAGCTAATCCCTCGGTTTGATGCTGACCACGCCGGTCGCGGCATCCTTGAAGATGACCAGATCGTAGTTCTCGCACAGCGCGACGATGGCTTGCTTGGCCGTAAGATTTTGCCAACGGATAGAAACGTATGGCGCGTTATGAAATTTAAAGTCACTGGAATCAACATAGTCCGACACCTTTGGGTCGAGCACAACATTAAGGTGATTGTATGCGATGAGATTATTGAGGGCCACATCCAGCGGAACCATCTCAAATCGAAATACCGGAACTGGCCCGTTCTTCAGTTGCGCCGCGTTGTTTGTATTGCCATCAAGCAGACTTGTATCCATGACATTCGCGATGTGATTGGTGCCAGTGATGAGCGTGACGGTGGTGAATTTATCCTGAACCATCACTAGGCCATGTTCCTTTAGTATCGCGGCGAGCGAGTTTTGGGCGGTCATATTCGTCCAATCAATTGTCAGCTTGGGTTCTGTAATCCCATTCGGATTTGAGCCACCGGGAGGAGCGAACAGCTTCGGGTCAATGAAGTAATTAAGGTTCGCCATCCGGGCAAGATTATCAATGGCCGTGGTGATCGGAACATCGCTGAATTTGATATGTATAATGCCTGCTTCCGTCCGGCATTTGGCTGTCGCGATTACACCAAGGAGCATGGCCAAGGTGACCGCGAGGAAAATTTGGCAGCGGTTCAAAACGGGCTTCATGGTCTTGACTGTGCCGCCGTAAAAATTGTTTGTCTAGACAAAGTTTGACGCGAATTTCACGAAGCAATACGGATTCAATTTACGGCCGAAAATTTATTCTCGCTTTGCAATTCGCCGCGTTGGATTACATTTCCGCCATGCGACGAATTCGCAGTTTCGCTTGGACGCTCACGGCGGTCATCGTGCTGGTGCTGGCGGCGTATCTCACCTTCGCCACCGCGCGCTGGCTCAACCACGCCAGCGGCCTGCGTTTTTGGAACACCACCGCCGTCGTCCACGAAGTGCAGTCGCTTTCGGATCTCGTCACAGTCAAATACGTCATGAACAAGGTCGTCGTACTGGAAGACGTGAAATGGTACGGCGAAAACCGCGTGCTACTCCTCGCGCAAGGCGTGGTCAAGGCCGGCATTGACCTGAAAAAATTGCAGCCGGAAGACATTTCGATCTCCGGCAAGAAAATTTCCCTGCACCTGCCGCCCGCGCAGATCACCGACGCGTATCTCGACGACTCAGCGAGTCAGGTGATTGACCACACCACGGGTTTGCTGCGCGCGTTCGATAAAGATTTAGAGCAGATCGCGCGTCAGAACGCCGTGGACGACATCGCCCGCGCCGCGCGCCGCGCGGGGATTCTGGACGAGGCGGAAAAGCGCGGCCGCGAGGAACTGCAAAGTTTCTTCAAGCGCGCGGGCTTTGAATCGGTTGAGTTCCGCTGACCACACTGCCCAGATTCTGGAGCGCGTGTCTAATAATCACCGGCTGCGGCGGCTCGTTCAAAATCGTTATCGGAAGGCGACGACGCATGGTCGGAATTTTTCTCGCCCGCGCAGGAACATGCGCGCCAGCCAGTGACATCGTCGCCATCCGCAAAGTGAATGCGGCAATCGCCGCATTCACCGGGGAGCTTTCTCGAAGCTGTAATTTTCTAGCCACGAGTAAAGTGTCGCAACTCGTGTGCCAGATTTTTGCGTCATTTTTTGCCGAGTCGCGCGAGCAGTTTGGCGTGGATGCCGTCGAAGCCGCCGTTGCTGAAAACGCAGATCACGTCGCCGCCCTGCGCATTTTTCGCCAGATGCACGACGATGGCGTTCGCATCCGGCAGATACGCGGCTTCCTTGCCGGCGGATTTCAAGTCCTGCATCAATTTCTCCGGGTTCAATCTTTCTTCCGCCGCGAGTTGCTCCAGCCGCGCGACTTCGGAAACGACCACCGCATCGGCATCGGCGAACGCCGCCGCGAGTTCGTCCTGAAAAACCTTCCGGCGCGTCGTGTTGCTACGCGGCTCGAACACCGCCCAGATTTTTTCCTTCGCGTAACGCAGGCGCAGCGCGCGCAGCGTCTCGCGGATGGCCGTCGGGTGATGGCCGAAATCGTCAATCACCGTCACGCCGCCGGCGATGCCGTTGACTTCCATGCGCCGCTTAATGCCCTTGAACGTGTCGAACGCCACCTGGATTTGCTTGTTCGACAAACCGCAATGCTTCGCCGCCGCGATGACGGCCAGCGCGTTGCGAACATTCAATTCGCCGACGAGATTCAGATGAAACTTGAAGCTGGGAATTTCAAACTCCGTTGCCGTCGGGCCAAAATTAAGGTTGAACGCGCGCACGGAATTATTTTCACCGAGTCCGAATTTTTTCACCGGGCAATGCGTGACGTTCAAGAGCGCCGCAAGATTTTCGTCATCGCCATTGCCGAGCAAAAGTCCGTTGCGCGGCACCAGCCGGATGAAATGTGAAAACGTTTTTTTGACCGCGCCGAGATTTTCAAAAATATCGGCGTGATCAAATTCCAGATTATTGATGATGGCGATTTCCGGCTGGTAATGGATGAACTTGCTGCGCTTGTCAAAAAACGCCGTGTCGTATTCGTCGCCCTCGATGATAAACCATTCGCTGTCCGTGAACCGCGCGCCCTGCGAAAAATTATTCGGAATCCCGCCGATGAGATAACTCGGATTGAAACCATTGTGTTCAAAAACCCACGTCAGCAAACTCGTCGTCGTGGTCTTGCCGTGCGTGCCGGCGACGACGAGCGCGCGTTTGCCACGAATAAAAAATTCCGCGAGCAGAGACGCGAGCGAGCAATAACGCAATTTATGATCGAGAACATACTCGGCTTCAGGATTGCCGCGCGAAATGGCGTTGCCGATGACGACGAGGTCGGGCTTGTGCGCCAGATTGCGTTCGTCGTAGCCATTCAGCACGGAAATTTTTTTGGCGGCGAGGAACGACGCCATCGGCTCATAAACATTTTGATCCGAGCCGGTGACGGCAAAACCTTTGTCCAGCATCGCGGCGGCGGCAGACGCCATCGCGGTGCCGCCGATGCCGGTGAAGTGGACGGATTTAATCTCGGATGAAAACATATAAAATTTTACCGCAGAGACGCCGAGGCGCAGAGAAATAAATTTTACTGTTCTGCGTCTCGGTGCCTCGGCAGTTCAATCAGCTTTTCAATTTTCTTTCCAGAATCTCACCGACGAGCGCGGGGTTGGCTTTGCCTTTGGAAAGTTTCATCACCTGGCCCTTGAGCGAATTGAGCGCGACGACTTTGCCTGCTTTGTAATCCGCCACGGGCGCGGGATTCGCGGCGATGGCTTCGTCGCAGAATTCTTCAATCGCGCCGGTGTCGCTGACTTGCGCGAGACCTTTTTCCTGCACGATGACGGCGGGAGATTTTCCGGTCTCGAACATTTCTTTGAAAACTTCTTGTGCAATTCTGCTGCTGATTTTCCCGCTGTCCATAAGCGCAACAAGTTCGTTGATGAATTCTGGCTTAAAACGAAGTTGGTTAACTCCAATTAACGGAACTGAACCATCAGGAGAGAATTGTTCGCCAGCTTCGAATTTATTGTGCATTCCTTCCAATGTCATCAACGCCTGCAAATTATTGATGACCCAATTCGCAATTGCTTTCGGGTTCTTGGAATTCTTCGCAATGCCTTCAAAATAATTTCCGAGCGCGACGTTGCTCTTGAAAACTTCTGCATCGCCGGCGGGCAGTTGAAATTCGCGCATGAAACGCTGCTTGCGTGCGAGCGGCAACTCGACCACGCGCGATTTCACCTCGGCCAGCCATGCCTCGGTCGGCGCGAGCGGCATCATGTCGGGTTCGGGAAAATAGCGGTAGTCGTGCGCGTTTTCCTTCGTCCGCATTTCTTCGGTGATGCCCGCGACATCGTCCCAGCGCCGCGTGGATTGGACGAGTTTGCCGCCGCTTTTCAAAATTTCGATCTGACGCGCGATTTCATATTCCGCTGCGCGGCGCACGCCGGAAAAACTGTTCATATTTTTAATCTCAATTTTCGCGCCGAGGTCTTTTGAGCCGAAGGGACGCACAGAAATGTTCACGTCACAACGAACCATGCCTTTTTCCATATCGCAATCGCTCACGCCGCCTTGCAGCAAAATTTCCTTAAGCGCATTGAGATATTCGTAGGCCATGTCCGCGCTCGTGATGTCCGGCTCGGAAACAATTTCCATCAGCGGCACGCCGGCGCGATTGAAATCCACGCCGCTGGTGCGGTCGAAATGCGTGAGCTTGCCAACGTCTTCTTCCAAATGCGCTCGCGTAATGCGAACTTTGCCCAGGCCGTTGACGGAACCAAGACCGTTGAATTCAAATTCGACAAAACCGTTTTGCGTCGAAGGTTTGTCGTATTGTGTGAGCTGGTAATTTTTCGGCGCGTCGGGATAAAAATAATTTTTCCGGTCGAACTTCGCGTAACGCGGAATTTCGCAGTTCAATAAAAAACCAGTAAGAATGGTTTTACGCAACGCTTCTTCGTTCGGCACTGGCAGCACGCCGGGCAGGCCGAGGCAAACGGGGCAGACGTTGGTGTTCGGCTCGGAACCGTATTGGTTCGCGCAACCGCACCACATCTTGGATTTTGTTTTGAGCTGGACGTGGGTTTCCAGTCCGATGACGGCTTCGTATTCCATTGCGGCGAGATTTTAGCCACAGATAAACACAGATGAAACACCGATTTTCAGGCGGTGGCTGGAGCGGCGGCGGGCGCAACGGGTTTACGGCTGAAACGCTGTTGGAATGATTCGAGGTAAAGATAAACCACCGGCGTGATGTAGAGCGTCAGGCATTGCGACACGAGCAACCCGCCGACGACGGTGAGGCCGAGCGCGCGACGCGATTCGCCGCCGGCACCGAGGCCGAGCGCGATGGGCAGCGTGGCCATGAGCGCGCACATCGTGGTCATCATGATCGGGCGGAAGCGCAGCAGGCAGCCTTCGTGAATCGCATCGGCGGGCGATTTCCCCTGCTCACGTTGCGCGTTGATGGCGAAGTCAATCATCATGATCGCGTTTTTCTTCACGATGCCGACGAGCATGACGAGGCCGACGAAGCCGTAGATGTTCAGGTCAATTCCAAAAATCATCAGCGTGATCAGCGCGCCGAATCCCGCCGATGGCAGGCCGGACAAAATCGTGATCGGATGGATGAAACTTTCGTAAAGAATTCCGAGGATGATATAAATCACGAGAATGGAAACGACGAGCAACGCCAGCAGTCCGGCCTGTGACGATTGAAAAACCGCCGCCGCGCCCTGAAAACTTCCAGTGATCGTTGCGGGCAGGTGCATGTCGGTTTCGATTTTTTGCACTTGTCCGACGGCGGTTCCGAGCGAGACGCCTGGCGCGAGATTGAAGGAGATGGTGACGGACGGAAGTTGTCCGACGTGCGAGATGCTGGTCGGCCCGACGGTGCGCGTCAATTTTGCGACGGCGCTCAACGGAATCAGTTTCGGCGTGCCGTTTGTGCTGGTCGTTGAACTAGTGATGTAAAGTAGCGCGAGCGCTTCGGGGTCGAGCTGAAATTGCGGCAGCACTTCAAAGACGACCCAGTATTCGGCCACGTCGGCGTAAATCGTGGACGCCTGCCGTTCGCCGTAGGCGTCGTAAAGTCCGTTTTCGATCTGCTGCGCTGTGACGCCGAGCGCGGCGGCTTTGTCGCGGTCAATCTCCACGTTGACTTGCGGCGCAGCGATTTGCAGATCGGTCGTGACGTCCTGAAAGCCGGGTTCGTGCGCGAGCCGGTCCATCAGTTTCGGCGTCCAGTCGAAAAGTTCCTTCGTGTCCGTGTCCTGTAAGCTGTATTGGTAAAGCGCCTTGCTCGCCATGCCGCCGATGCGGATAAGCGGCGGGTTTTGCATATAGACGTTCAAGCCGGGAATCTGCGC